>Ga0316624_10000638_pt1 | contig 12398 bp, 8 predicted proteins | sample OWC_Aug_N3_C1_D5_FD_207657 | JGI IMG/M metagenome (GOLD analysis project Ga0316624, IMG submission 207657) | Wetland soil microbial communities from Old Woman Creek delta, Ohio, United States - OWC_Aug_N3_C1_D5_A | ecosystem: Environmental > Terrestrial > Soil > Wetlands | place: USA: Ohio...
GCGCCTGTCGCGGATTGGCCATAACGTTGCGCACCACATTCATCACACTGTCCGCGTTATCAGTCGTGATCGGCTCGCCATCCTCATTAAAGAGGAATATCTCCATACCCGATTCCTGGAACGCTCTGCGAACAAGCTCTGCCAGTGCCTCGGGACCTTCCCTCTGATACACGCGGACGGTAGTCTCAGCAAACAAGGTAAGCGACTCGCCTACCGCACCCCGAGTAGCGCGCTCCGGAAGAGATTCCAGATTGGAAATCCGGAACATCAGGGTGAGGGCTCCGATGATCAGGGCCATGGTCAGCCAGAACCACATGAATATCTTGAAAAAGAGGCTGCGAAAGCCGAACAGGCTGGGAAACTTCACGACTGCTCTCCTGGAAGCAGATATACATAACCGCTGCCGCGGATGGCCTTGATGCGCTCCTGGTCACCCTCATACGGGCCCATCTTGCGCCGCAGGTTGCTTACGTGCACGTCAATGCTGCGGTCCATGGGTGACATCGGCCGGCCCAGCGCGGCCTGGGTGAGGTCTTCGCGGCTGATGATCTTGCCCGGACTGCGCAAAAAGGTATTCAGCAGGTCGAACTCCGCGCCGGTCAGGCTCACCGGCCGGCCCGCGCACGCCACGCTCCGCGACTCAGGGTGCAATTCCACGTCGGCTACATGAATTGGATGCGCCGCGCCTCCGGAAGCAGCCGCCGAAGTGCGCCGCAACACGGCGCGCAGCCGGGCCACCAGTTCGCGAGGATTGAAGGGCTTGGGCAGGTAGTCGTCCGCCCCTAGTTCCAGCCCCAGGATGCGGTCCAGTTCACTGCCGCGCGCCGTGAGCATCAGCACCGGCACGCCGCTCTTCTGCCGCAGTTGCTTCAACACGTCAAGGCCGCTCATGCCCGGGAGCATTACGTCAAGGATCACGGCCGCGTATTGATTCGAGAGCGCCTTTTCCAGGCCGCTCGGGCCGTCATGCGCGGCCTCCAAGTGGAGCTGCTCGCTTTGCAGATACTCTTCCAGCAGCTTGCCTAATTCCGCATCATCGTCAATCAACAGCACTGAAACCATATTCTTCCACCATAAACCCGTGTACCCCATGAAACGGGTTAAGAACTGTGAAGCCGCCAACCGCGAATTTTACAACTCCTAACATCGGGCCGCTGTTTCCCGGGTTCATACTGTTGGCAGACCAAAGCCGTATTGTTCGTGGTCAAGGCTGCCGCAGGGATTGTAAAAGGAGTTTTGTAATGAACAAGAAGTTTTTCATGATAGCCGCAGTTATTTTGGCCGTGGCAGCCGGCCTGGCGGTGACGGTCTTTGCCCAGGGCCCGGGCCACGGGCGTCATGGCTGGATGCTCAATCGGATGACCAAAGAATTGAACCTGACGGACGCCCAGCAGGCACAAATCAAATCCATCATGCAGGCGGAGCACGCCAAGATCAAGCCGCTGATGCAGCAGCTTCATCAGAATAGACAGGCGCAGGACGCAGGCCTGACCGCCAACTTTGACGAAACCAAGGCGCGGACCGCCGCCGCCGGCCAGGCCCAGATCCTGACCGACCTCATGGTGGAAAAGCAGCGCACCAAGTCACAGATTTACGCTGTGCTTACGCCGGAACAACAGCAGAAAGCCCTGCAACTCATGCAGCAGCGGCAACAGAAGCGCCAGCAATGGATGCAGAAACATCAACAGCAGACGCAACCAACTCCTGACAAGTAAGTCTCTTTCTACTCCCTCCTGAGGTGCGGGCGGTCTTCGGACCGCCCTTTTTTTGTCTTTATTCCTGTCGGCTGCGCTCCACACCGCTCTCGGTTCCTCGTTGCCTTAAAACTGCTTCTGCACCTGTCGCACGCCGCTCGGCGCGCAAGTCGGCCTCGCGGCGGGTTTCCGCAAAGGGCGCGAAGGTCGCAAAGGTTTTTGGGTTTATCGTTCGCTACTCGATTGATGACAAGGCGGCCGCCGCAATCCAAAGCGCCCAAGCCTCTTACTCCCTTTGCGTCCCTTGCGTCCTTTGCGGTGAAATAGCCCTGCTAGAATTAAGGTAACCATGCCCACAGGCTCAGAAATCCGCGAGAAGTTCCTGCGCTTCTTTGAAAGCAAAGGCCACAAGCGCGTGCATTCATCGTCTCTGGTGCCGGCTAACGATCCCACCCTGCTGTTCACCAACGCCGGCATGAACCAGTTCAAGGACGTGTTTCTCGGCTCGGAGCGGCGCGATTACGCGCGCGCCGCCACCTCGCAGAAGTGCGTGCGCGCCGGCGGCAAACATAACGACCTGGAGAACGTGGGCTTCACCAAACGCCACCACACCTTTTTCGAGATGCTGGGCAACTTCAGCTTTGGCGACTACTTCAAGCGTGAAGCCATCGCCTACGCATGGGATCTCGTGACCTCTCCCGAATGGTTTGGCGTACCCAAGGAGCGGTTGTACTGCACCATCTTCAAGGGCGAGCAGGGCGTGCCGCGCGACGACGAAGCGGAAAAATTCTGGTTGGAAGCTGGCGTCTCCAAAGACCGCATCTTCTCCATGGGCATGAAGGACAACTTCTGGTCCATGGGTGATACCGGCCCCTGCGGCCCGTGCAGCGAAATCCACTTTGACATGGGGGCGGCGGCGTCAGACGAAGGCCACACTGACTGCAAGTTCCCCTGCGAGTGCGGCCGCTACGTGGAAATCTGGAACCTGGTGTTCATGCAGTTTGACCGCGATGCCCAGGGCACTCTGAATCCTCTCCCCAAGCCGTCGATCGACACCGGCATGGGCCTGGAGCGGCTTGCCGCCGTTCTGCAAGGCAAACTGTCAAACTATGACACCGATCTCTTCACGCCGCTGATTCAGGCCGCGGCCAAGCTCACGAGCGTGGACCTGGGCCGCGAACTGGCGGCGGAGCGCGGCTCGCGTTCAGCCGCCTCACTGCGTGTGATCGCAGACCACGCCCGCGCCACCACGTTTCTGATCTCTGACGGCGTGCTGCCCGCCAATGAAGGCCGGGGCTACGTGCTGCGCAAGATCCTGCGCCGCGGAATCCGTCACGGACGCCTTCTTGGCGCCGGCAAGCCGTTCATGTATGAGATGGTGTTCGCGGTCCGTGACCTGATGAAGGATGCGTACCCTGAGCTGCTTGAGTCAGCCGATCGCGTCTCAAAAATCGTTCACGAGGAGGAGCGCCGTTTTGCCCATACGCTCGATGCCGGCCTGTCGCGCCTGGAAGCCGATCTTCAGGCGGTCCGCCGCACCATGGCGGATGCGCAGCGGATCATCACCGAGCAGGAATCGCTGACGGACTCAGGCGTCGGGCGCGCGCAGGTCGCGCAATACAGGTATCAAGTGGAGCGCGGCATGGTCTATCGTGGCGACCACGCCTTCAAGCTCTACGACACCTTCGGCCTTCCTTTTGACTTCATCATGGATGCCTGCCGCGACGCCGGAATTACCCTTGACGTGGAAGGTTTCGAGCGCGCCATGGAAGCACAGCGCGAACGCGCGCGCGCCTCGTGGAAGGGCGGCGCCAAGCTGACCGCCGCGCCCGTCTATCGCGACCTGGGCAAGACGGTCTTCGAAGGCTATCGCCAGACCGAATCCGAAGACTGCGAGGTGCTGGCCATCGTAAAGGGCGGCCAGGGTGTGCAGGTCTTGAATCCCGGCGACGAAGGCGAAGTCGTGCTGGACCGCACGCCCTTCTACGCGGACTCCGGCGGACAGGTGGGCGACGTCGGCGTCTTCTACAACGCGGAGCACAATGCGCTGCTGGCGGATGTTAACGGCTGCACCATGCCGGTCCAGGGCGTTCGCGCGCATAAAGTAAAGGCGCGCCAGCCCATTTCCGTAGCGATGAAAGTTGACGCCGTGGTGCACACTGAAGTGCGCGAAGCCACCATGCGCAATCACACCGCCACGCACCTGCTGCACGCGGGCCTGCGCGAGGTCCTGGGCAAGCACGTGAAGCAGGCCGGCTCGCTGGTGGACCCCGGGCATCTGCGTTTTGATTTTTCTCACTTCACCGGCGTGGCCGACGAAGAGCTGCAAGACATTGAAGACCTGATCAACAAGGAAGTCCTGCGCAATATCAAAGTGGAAACGATTGAAGACGTGCCCATCGACGTGGCCATCAATGAATACAAAGCCATGGCGCTGTTCGGCGAAAAGTACGGCGAACGCGTCCGCGTGATCAAGATCGGCGAGTTTTCCACCGAGCTCTGCGGCGGCACGCACACGGCGGCCACGGGCGAGATCGGACTGATCAAGATCATGAACGAAGGCAGCGTGTCTTCGGGTGTGCGGCGTGTGGAAGCGGTCACGGGTGAGGCCTCACTCGATCATTTCCGCAAAGACCACAAGCTGGAAAGCGTGGTGGCAACGCTGGTGCCCGGAGCGCAGCAGGCGGCATCGCCGGCAGACGCCCTGCGCGGCGAGTTGGAGAAGAAGGAATCCGAGATCCGGAAGCTGCAGAAAGAGCTGGAGCATTTGCGCATGAAGTCGGCCGCCTCCAGCGTGGCTTCCATCGATGACAAGATCAAGAACGTCCGCGGCGTAAAAGTGCTGGCGCATCGCGTGGACAATCTGGAGCGCGGCCAGATGCGGACGCTGGTCGATAACCTGCGCAACAAGCTCGGCTCCGGCGTGGTGGTGCTGGGTTCGGCGGGCGACGGCAAAGTCTCTCTGATCGTGGGCGTCACGGCCGACCTCACCGGCAAAGTACAGGCCGGCAAGGTGATCAAGCCGGTAGCGGAGAAGGTCGGTGGCTCCGGCGGCGGACGTCCCGATATGGCCGAGGCCGGTGGCAAAGACCCCGCGCAGCTCGATGCAGCGTTGTCAGAAGCTTATGCGGCTGTGGATTCCCTGCTGAAATGAAGACGTTGCGGCTTGCCGCGGGTCACACGGCGGCGCGCAGCATTTCGGCCTGGGGCAACACAACTTCCCCGCAGCACAGCCTGCACCACCGTGCCAGATCGTTGTTTGCCAGCACGCGGCGTATTTTCTTCATGCGCCAGCGCTGTTCTGATTCGCTCATCATCAAAGCACGGCAGAGCATGGAAGCCATGTGCTCCGAATCGTAGGGATTCACCAGCAGCGCGCCGGCCTTTAGTTCAGACGCTGCTCCGGCAAATTCGCTGAGCACCAGCACTCCTTTTTCGTCGCACCGCGCGGCGCAGAATTCCTTCGCCACCAGGTTCATTCCATCCCGGATTGGCGTGATAAGGGCAACATGGGCTGCACGGTACAGCGCCAGCAGCTCCTGGACATCAATGAAGCGGTGCAAATAGGCGATGGGCCGCCACCCTAATGTCCCATGTTCGCCGTTGATCCGGCTCACCAGTTGCTCAATCTGCAGCTTGAGTTCGCGGTAGCGCGGAATCAGCTCGCGGCTGGGGACAACCACCTGCACCAGCGTCGCGCGACCGTGCAACTCAGGCCTCTTTTCCAGCAATGCCCGGAAAGCAACCAGCCGCTCCAGAATCCCTTTGGTGTAATCCAGGCGGTCAATGCCAAGGATGATCTTTGCTCCGGGGAAATCGGACTTGATTGCCTCGACCCTTGCGGCTACCCAGGGATCGCGAGATTCGCGCGCCAGATTCCGGTAGTCCACGCTGATGGGAAAAACTCCGATTTCCGTTTCCCATCCTTCCGCGCTCACCCGGAATCTGTTGCCGGTCCGTACCACGCGGGGACTGCGAAAAAAGCGCCGGATGCAGCTCACGAAATTTCTGCGGTCACGGTCCGTCTGGAACCCGATCCTGTCAAACTGCAACAGGCCGCGCAGGACCTCCGCTCGCCAGGGCAGTTTCTCGAATGTATCCGGTGCAGGAAAAGGGACGTGGTGGAAGTACGCGAGGGTGCATCGCGTATTTCGCGCCCGCAACGCGTCCGCCAGCAACATGAGGTGGTAGTCGTGCACCCAGACAAAATCGTTGGAAGAAGCAACGCGCTCCACAGCATCGGCAAATTTTTCCGTGGCCTGCCCGTAGGCCGTCCAATAAGCGGGATCAAAGTTGCACGGTGAAGGCAGATCATGGAAAAGAGGCCAGAGTATTTCGTTGGAACAGCCGTGGTAAAAGAAGGCACGCTCATCCTCCGTCAGAAAGACCGGCTCGTAGGAGTAATGACGCGCGCATTCGGTTTGCAGGGCAGCTTCCACTTCCGGATCAAAGTCCGTGCCTGGCCAGCCCACCCAGAATCCGCCCGCGGCCTTAAATACAGGAAGCAGCGCTGAAACCAGCCCGCCGCAACTCGTATGCGCTTCCCACCCTCCGGAGCCGCGCTCCATGGTCACGGGCAAGCGATTGGAAACGATGATCAGCCGGCTTCCCTGGCTCATCTTCCACCCCGGCAGACGTGTATCCAGTCGTGAAAAAACTGCAGTACTTCAGCGGGCGGGCGGAGCCAGAGATCCGCCGCCGTGGTGCGGTATTCAGGCCTGACCAGGACGGACATTCCGCGTCCTTTCAGGGCGCGAAAGGCATTTTCGTCCGTGAGATCGTCGCCCAGGTAGGCGACGGGCACGGCTTCATCGACCTCGGAGATCAGGGTGTGTACGGCATCTCCCTTGCAGGCCGCGCGAACACGCAACTCCAATCCGCCTTCGAATTCGGCGAGCAATAGATTGGCCTCGCAGGCCACCGGGGCCAGTACTTGATACGCGTTCGTCCGGATCTCTTCGATGATGGCCGTATTCATGCCACGCCAATGAACGGCGATGGCTCCTGGCTTGGTTTCACAAAGTTCTCCCAACCCGGCCTCTTCCAGCAGCTTGATTGCATCCGCCAGGGCTTCCTGCGCTGTCTGGGACATGAACGCCAGTTCGTAGCTGCCATTTTCGTGGAGCCTCTCCAGCCCGTGAACTCCCCATATCTCCGGATGCGGCATGAGCCCAAGGAGCGGCGGAATCTCGCGCGCCGGGCGTCCGGTGACAAGGACCACACGCGTGCGGCACGTGCTGACCATGCAATCAAGCAGGTCGGGAATCGAGGAATACGGAAGAGCATGGCCGCGGTCTGTGGAAAACGGAGCGATTGTTCCGTCGTAATCGAGAATAACAAGGCGGTCACGCGCAACCCGCAGTTGCTCGAAGAACACTCCGCAATCGTACTGGGATAGCACCGTAGCCATGGAAATACTCCTTGAATTGGCGGGTGGCGGTCACGAAGCCTGGAGTGTAGGTTCCACTCTGCCACTCCAGGCCCATGAGGAGATCACTGACGATGCTCCCTAGCATGCCCGTTTGTTGGTTTTCCGGGAATACAGTCGAGGCAGTATGTTGAGTACAAAATCAGGGTATCTAGCGGGCCGTCAGGAGATGATCTTCTTGCGGACGGCATACAGGACGATATCGGCCGCGCTGTGCAGGTCCAGCTTCTGCATGATCCGCGTCCGGTGCGTCTCCACTGTATTGGGAGAGAGATTCAGAGAAGATGCGACTTCTTTGTTGGACTTGCCTTCGGCCAGGAGCTGGAGGATTTCCTTTTCGCGGCCGGTCAACAGGTCATACGTGTCCTGCAGCCCGCGCTGCTGCAACTGCCTCATGTAATCTTCCAGCAGCGTGTTGGCGATGGCGGGACTGAAGAACGGTTTCCCCTGGGCCACAACCTGCACAGCACGATACAGGTCCACGTCAGCGTTGTCCTTCAGCAGATATCCCTTGGCTCCAGCCGTCAAGGTCCTGGTCAAATAACTCTCATCGGAATGCATGCTCAAGATGATGACACCCACCTGGGGATTGCGTTTGACGATCTGGGCCGTCGCCTGAATGCCGTTCAGGTTCGGCATTGCTATGTCCATGATGACGACGTCCGGTTTCAACTCCTCCGCCAGGCGCACCGCTTCGCGCCCGTCGGTCGCCTCGCCCACAACGTGGAATTGGGTGTTCTGCTCAAGTTGCAAACGCAGTCCCTTGCGCACAATTCCGTGATCATCGGCAATCAGGATCCGCACCTTGGAGCTCATGCCGTGATTCCCAGAGGGATTTCAACCCGCAGTGTGGTTCCTTTGGGGCGTTTGGAAGCAATCCTCACATTGCCTTCCAGCGCCTGCACTCTTTCCTGAATGCCCACCAGCCCCAGTCCGCTGCGGATCTTCGCGGCCACTTCAAAGCCGACTCCATCATCCTGGACCACCACCACCACGCGGCTGTCCTCGGCGTGAAGTGAGACAAGGACGTTCTTCGCCTGTGCGTGGCGGGCACAATTGGTGAGCGCTTCCTGCACCACACGGTAGATGCAGGTTCGCTGGGCTTCGGAGAGGTCATCGAGCACCCCGTTTACCTGAACGCTGGCAGGCACTCCTGTGTGGCGGGAAAACTCCCGGCCCTGCCATTGCAGCGCCGGCTCAAGCCCCAGATCATCCAGCATGGAAGGGCGGAGGCCCATGGCAAGGTCCCGGATCGCGCGCATGGCTTCCGTGTTCAAGCGTTTGGCGTCTTCGATCCGCACGGCAAAGGAATCGCGGTCAGCAGCGCGCAGTTTCTCAAGATTGCCGATCTCAATGCCCAGCGCGGTGAGCGTCTGCCCGACTTCGTCATGCAGCTCCCGCGAGAGGGCCTTGCGCTCCAGTTCCTGCGCCTGCACCAGCCGCCGGGAAAGCCTTCTCAAATCATCTTCCGTCTGCTCAATCTGGTTGCGCTGTTGTTCGTGCCGCTTCTCCAGCAACGCTACGCGATACGTGGTCAGGGACGCCACCACGGTGCCGAATGCCAACGCGAAGCCCATCATGCGAATAAGAAAATTGTGCAGCACCTGCTGGCCGGTCTTGGTCCTTTGCCGCTCGCGCTCCAGGTTGTCGCGGTTGAGCTTGGCCATTTCCCGGGCCAGATCCATCACTGCCTGCCGCCGGGGAAGAACGTTGCGGCGCAAGAAGAGCCAGCTGCGCTCCGCTTTCTCCTGTGGTGTCCAGGCGAAAATAGGGTCAAGAGAATCCCAGTAGCCATGAACTTCATTCTGCAACCGTTCCAGCTTGGGGCTGTCACTATCGCTCATATTGCCGGCGAGCACGTCCAGCCGCTTTTGCAATGAGGAGCGGATTTCGAGCAACTGTTGCCGGTGCAAAGGAGCATTCTGCGGGGAAGGGTCCAGCAGGTAGTCGCGGATAAGGATATCGGCCAGATACATGTCAATGGCGATGTCCCGCCGGAAAGCTTCAGTCTGGAGGTAGGAGTCCTGGGTGGTCTCCATTTCGGTATAGATGGCCCGCGCCCGCCGAATAGCGCCCAATCCCAGAATTGCGATGAGAGCAATCAGCGTCCCAAACCCAAGAGCCAGAACAAATGACGAACGCGACTTGATCGCTTGCCTGTTCCACATGGCAACCCCCCGCGCTTCAATGGATCTTAAAGCGACAAAATCTCAGGGTATCCCTAATTTGCGGGAGGCACAAATCGTTTATTGCGCGTTTTATCTGAGCAGCATCCGGCCCCAGCCAAAGTAGCTGCTGATCAACACCAGCTCGATCGTTGCCAGCACGTAAAACATCAGGCGCAGTCTTTTTATATTGGGCATATCCCAAGGAACGGGCCTGGGCCAACTCCTTGCAGGATTTGCAGCCTTACTTTTGTAAAGGCCGGGAATGGCCATCATTGGATGGTGAACACCTGGTTTTCCCCGCTGTGCGGGGTTTATGGCGGATTCACACCGGGTTTTCTCCCTAGATTCATCCGGTTTTAGCGGATTGTCCTGCACCCGGAACCGGCTTATAATCCCTACACTCTGGCCGTTTCTCATGTAGTCAGGTTGGCAAAAAGGTGATGGACCTTCAGGAAGCTGGCGAAGGTCGCGGGAAACTGGTATTTAGAGCGTAACGCGATGAAAAAGCACCTGTTTACCATCCTGATAAGCGCCGCGGCGATGGTAGCGAGTCACCCAGCCCGGGCCCAGAACGTCGTGGCAAGCCGCGACGCTTTTGGCCATATTGTGTACACCGATAGCGGTGACTCCAAGCCACAGCAGCCGCCCGCGCAGCCCGCGGCTTCCGCAACTCGTGGCGCGTCGTCTTTAAGTTCAAGCGCGCCATCGTCAAACCAATCATCGCGTCACAGCGGTCTGGTGTATTGGAGCAGCAAGCAACACCGCTGGAAACCTGTGCCCTCTGTTTCTTCATCCACCATGAAAGCGGCCCGCCAGGCAGCTCTGGAGGTCGATACGGCGATTTCAGGCAGGAGCAGCCGCGCGCTGATGAGCTCGCAGCCGGTGGTTCCCGGCGCGGCCCAGCCTGCGCCGGCAAACGCCGAGACCATCGAAAAAGCCATTGACGCCGCCGCGCAACGCCACGGCGTGGACCCCAACCTGGTCCGCGCGGTGGTCAAAGTGGAATCGAACTTCAACCCGCATGCGGTTTCGCGCAAAGGGGCCATGGGGCTGATGCAGCTCATGCCCTCTACCGCGAAGTCGATGAACGTGGGCAATGCGTTCGATCCCAACCAGAACGTGGATGCCGGCGTGCGCCACCTCAAGACCCTGTTGGAGAATTACAACGGGAACGTGGAGCTTTCCCTGGCCGCGTATAACGCGGGCAGCGGCGCGGTGAAAAGGAACAGAGGCATACCTCCCTATCGGGAGACCCGCGATTATGTCAGAAAAATTACGGACCTGTACTGGAACAGCGGGTTCAAACCCAAAGTGCAGGAGTCGCGGGATTCCGAGGGGCACCGCTTTTATTCCAACGATGATTTCTAGAACATGGAGCGGTGTTTCGGGTTTAATTGAAAGGTGCTTTAAGCAAGCAGTTTGCAGATGAAAATTGGAACCAGGATTGTGAAACGGACCTCCCTCGCCGCAGTGCTGGTGTGTGCGCTGCTGTCCTCCGCCCTGGCGCCATCTGCGCAAGCCCGCAGCGTAAAGCAGAAAAAACAGGCTGCGCGGACCCAATTCGAAGCCGCTGAACGCCTGCGCGATGCCCTGCTGGGCACGCCCGAATCCCAGCGCGACCGCCGCGACTACCAGAAGGTCATTGAAGCCTACCGCAAGGTCTATTACACCGCGCCGACTTCATCCAAGGCGGATTCCGCCGTGCTCGCCGTGGCCGAACTCCTGGACGATCAAGGCCGCGTGTTGAACGATGAGAAGAGCTACAAAGACGCCATTGGCCAGCTGGTCTTTCTGCGCCGCGAATATCCCGGCAGCAGGCACCGCGTGGAGGCCTTGTTCACCATCGCGCAGATCTATCGCGATGACCTGAACAATTTGCAGCAGGCGCAAGCTGCGTTTGAAGAGTTCGTGAAGCGGTACCCGCGCAACACGCTCGCTCCCAAGGCGCGCAAGGAACTGGCTGAGATCGGCGACGCCGAGGCCGGCGGCAACCCGTTCAAGAAAAAATCGGCGCGCCAGCAGCGAACGGCGCCTGAGCCCAAAGCGGCCTGGGCGGATGTAAAGCCGGCGAAACCGGCGCGCGAAAAAGTCGTAGCCTCCCGCGTAGAACCGAAGCCGCTCAAGCCTGCCGATGACGCTCCCGACCGGGACGAAGCCGAGGCCGCTGCTGCGCCGCAACCGGCACAGGATGTTTCCTTGAAGACGCCGGGACTCCAGGCAGCCAATCACATGCCCCGGCTCACCAGCATTCGCCACTGGTCCACGCCGGATTACGTGCGCGTGGCCATCGATCTGGAAAAGGAAGTGAAATACCAGGCCGGGCGCGTCCCGCACCCTGACCGCATCTTCTTCGATCTGTATGGCACCAAGCTGGCCTCTGATCTGGTGGGCAAGTCGTTTGACGTTGAAACCGGCTTTCTCCACCGGATTCGCGTGGCCCAGTACAGGCCCAACATGGCGCGCGTGGTGCTCGACGTGGATGACGTGGCCGAATACTCCGCGTTCCTGCTGCCCAATCCCTACCGCTTGATCATTGATATTCATGGCAAGCTCCCGCCCAGGCTGGCACAGGTGGCCACAAAGCAGGAGCCGAAGCCCGCGGACGAAACCAAGGCCCCCGCCGGGGACAACAAAGAAGAGCCGCAACAGAATGACGTGACGGTCACGCAGGTAAAACCGGCGGTGGCGTCGCGGCAACAGGACAGCGCCGCGAGCGCCCTGCAGCGCGCCGAAGACGCCAAGGCCGGTCCGATAAAGAACAAGCCTGTACCGTCAGCCACAACGGAAACGGCCAAGGCCGATCCGCCGACGATCGTGGTTGACGATGGCTCCAGGGACACCAGCGACACGCCGGACACCAACAAGGCGACGTCCCGGCCCACCAGCGGACCCACGTACCAGGCGGTGGCGCCGCAGCAGTCCAGCCGCACGAAGAAGAAAAGAGTGGTTTCTAAAGCCGCCGCGGACCAGACTCCCGCCGCCACCACGCACGTGGCTTCGCCCACCTCGAACGGCGATCGTTCCCTGATCCGCGCGCTCGGTTTGAAGATCGGAAAGATCGTGGTCGATGCCGGCCACGGCGGGCATGATACCGGGACCATTGGCCCG
>Ga0316624_10000639_pt1 | contig 12389 bp, 11 predicted proteins | sample OWC_Aug_N3_C1_D5_FD_207657 | JGI IMG/M metagenome (GOLD analysis project Ga0316624, IMG submission 207657) | Wetland soil microbial communities from Old Woman Creek delta, Ohio, United States - OWC_Aug_N3_C1_D5_A | ecosystem: Environmental > Terrestrial > Soil > Wetlands | place: USA: Ohio...
CGTGGAATCGTCGAAGCAGGAGGCCTGCGGATCGGATCAGCTTGTGCTTCTGAACAAGATCTTTAGGAAAAGGGGAAGAGCCGATTTCCTGGAGATATTGGGCCAGATCGATGGCATCAGGGATTTCGAGAAGGAGAAGGGAGGGGCGGTGGAAAGGGAATGGACCGAGTCGATGGATGGCGCCGATGGGCTCGACCGTAGGAATGCCGCTCGATCGGATCGCTTCGGTCAAGGCCAGTTCTTGAAAAGACCTTGAGCCAAATAGATAGAGATCCCGCGTGAAGGGGCCGAGAAGACCGCCGTGCGAATAACGCCGGACAATCATCCTTTCTCCATTTTTGATGGGAATTGAAGGATGGGAAGACCTGCCCTTCCGATACCGCGTCGCTTCGAGGTGATCTTTGAGAAAGATTCCCAAATTTTCGATCCCCCGCTGCAGAAGGAGATCCTTATAGCCGTCTTTAAGGAGAAGAAGGGACTTCCCCTTCTTGATCAGCGAGAAAGAGGGAGGGACGAAGACGCGCTTGAACATTTCGATTCAGGTTAATAAAATCCATTACGTTTGTCAACAGACGAGAATTGACAATAGGTCCATTCTATTATAATTTTAGACCATTCCAATGGTCGCAAAAAGACAGGAGAACATGGTGGAATACGAACCGGTCATCGGATTAGAGGTCCATGCGCAGTTGCTTACCCGATCGAAGATATTCTGCGGCTGTTCTACGGCGTTCGGGGAGGAGCCCAATACCTTAACCTGTCCCGTCTGTACCGGGCAACCCGGTTCTCTTCCCGTGATGAATCGAAAGGCGGTGGAGTTCGCAATCAAACTCGGGCTGGCCACTTCCTGCCGCATTGCACCTTACAGTCTGTTCGCTCGCAAGAACTACTTTTATCCCGACCTTCCCAAGGGATATCAGATCTCGATGTACGAGCTTCCCCTGGCTGTGGATGGGCTGATCGAGATCGTCAGCCAGGGAGAAAAGAAGCGGATTAAGATCATTCGAATCCATATGGAAGAGGACGCGGGAAAGCTGAAGCACGGCGAGACGCCGGGGACGGCCTCTTTCAGTTTTGTCGACTTCAATCGGACGGGCGTGCCACTCGTTGAGATCGTCAGCGGCCCGGACATCCGATCTCCCCAGGAGGCCGGAGATTATCTGAGAAAGCTTCGAGCCATCCTCCAGTACCTGGAGATTTCAACAGGAAACATGGAAGAGGGGAGCTTCCGGTGCGACGCCAATGTTTCGATCCGTCCAAAGGGCCGGGAGGAATTCGGGACGAGGACGGAATTGAAGAATATGAATTCTTTTCGGCATGTTGAGAAGGCGCTGGAGTATGAGATCAAGCGCCAGACAGCGGTTTTGGAAGAGGACGAAGAGGTCGTTCAGGAGACGCGGCTCTGGGATACCAGTCAAGGGATCACCCTCTCGATGCGTGGGAAGGAAGAGGCTCACGACTATCGCTACTTCCCCGACCCGGACCTTGTTCCTCTCAGGATCGACGAAGCATGGATCGAGGAGGTCCGGAGAAGTCTTCCTGAGCTTCCCGATGAGAAGAAAGAGAGGTTCGTAAGGGAATATGGAATTCCCGAGTATGACGCCGAGATCCTTACGTCCACGAAGGCGATGGCGTCTTACTATGAGGAAACGGTCCGTCTCTTTCCTGATTCCAAGACGGTGAGCAACTGGATGATGGGCGATCTTCTCCGCGAATTGAAACGAGACGAGAAGGAGATCGACCAGTCTCTTCTGACTCCTTCCCATCTCGCGGAGATGCTTTCCATGGTCAAAGGAGGGACGATCAGTGGGAAGATCGCCAAGGACGTTTTTGAAGAGATGTACCAAACCGGAGAAAAACCTGACAAGATCGTCAAAGAGAAGGGATGGGTCCAAATCTTGGACGAGGCTGAGATTGCAAAGACCATCGAAGGGGTGATCAAGGCCAATCCGAAGCTGGTGGAAGATTACCGGAAGGGGAAGGAGAAGGTTTTTGGCTTCCTGGTAGGAGAGGTGATGAAGGCGACCCGGGGAAAGGCGAACCCCAAACTGGTCAACGAATGGTTGAGGAAGAAACTGAAAGGGGCCTAAGGGAGATTGCCACGCTTCGCTCGCAATGACAGCTTTCGAAAAGAGGCTGATGAGGGTCTATGAGATTTAAGACCATTGAATGGAAGGGAAACCACATCAGGCTGATCGACCAGAGGAGGCTTCCTCAGAAGGTCTGCTACCTGGATTGTAAAGATGCATCCTCTGTAGCGCGGGCCATTCGGTCCATGGCCATCCGCGGTGCACCCGCAATCGGAGTGGCCGCGGCGATGGGAATCGCCCTCGCTGCCCAAAAAGTCCGATTCCTTCGACCCGAAGATTTCCAAAAGCACATCGAGAAGGTTTGTGATGAGATGGGAAGCACCCGGCCTACGGCGGTCAATCTTTTTTGGGCAATCGATCGGATGAAAGGGATATTGCATCAAGCTCATCCCTATCACATCGATGAGATGAGGATGAGGCTGGAAGAAGAGGCCATTCGCATTTGTGAGGAGGATCTGGAGGTCAATCGAAGAATCGGAGAAAATGGAAAGGTCCTCATCCGGGACGGAGGTGGCGTGCTGACCCATTGTAATGCGGGGGGGTTGGCCACTGCGGGCTATGGCACGGCCTTAGGGGTGATCGACGCCGCCTGGAGAGAAGGTAAGAGGTTTCATGTATTTGTCGACGAGACCAGGCCCCTTCTTCAGGGAGCACGGCTCACAGCCTGGGAGTTGACCCAGCGAAAGATTCCTGCCACTGTCTTAACCGATAATATGGCTGCGAGCCTGATGCAAACGGGAAGGATTAGTCTGGTCCTGGTGGGCGCAGACCGGATCGCTCGAAACGGCGATACCGCCAATAAGGTCGGAACGTACGGTCTTGCCATTCTATCGAAATGGCATCAGATTCCCTTTTATGTGGCCGCCCCCACTTCCACGGTCGATGTATCTTTGGCCAATGGAAAGGATATTCCGATCGAAGAAAGGGCAGCGGAAGAAGTGACCCACTTTGGGGGAAAGCGCGTCGCAGCGAAAGGTGTGAAAGTCTTTAATCCGGCCTTTGATGTAACGCCCCATGCCCTGATTCGGGCTATCATCACAGAGAAGGGAATTGTTCAAAAACCCTTCGAAAAAACCCTTAGAAAGTTCAAGACTCAATGAAAAACCAGATCATCACGCTGCTCACCGACTTTGGGACAAAAGATCACTATGTCCCGTCGATGAAAGGGGTTATTTTAAATATCAACCCTCGATGTACTTTGACTGACATCACCCATGATGTGAGACCCCATGACATAGAAGAGGGCGCGTTCATCCTTGCGAATGCCTATTCGTATTTTCCAAAGGGAACAATCCATCTCGCCGTCATCGATCCGGGGGTCGGGGGGCCGAGAAAACCCATCCTTTTCGCAACCGGAGACTATTTTTTTGTAGGTCCGGATAATGGTCTCTTCGCACTCTCTTTGCGGAGGGAGAAGGTAAAACGGGCGGTGGCGGTTACGAACCGGAAATATTTTCTTTCTCAAGTCAGCTCCACCTTCCACGGGAGGGACCTCTTCGCTCCCGTCGCCGCTCATCTCTCACGGGGTGTCAAACCCAACGCCTTCGGAAAGGAAGTGCACTCGTGGACGAAGCTGGCATTTCGAAGGCCCGGGGTGAAAGAAGAGAGATTAGTGGGAGAGATTATCCACATCGATGTCTTCGGAAACCTTATCAGCAACATCGATGAAGAGGAGCTCTTCAATTTTGTCCGTGGCGATTCTTTTATGATCAGAGTAGGGCGTAGGATCATCCGGGGCTTGAGAAAAGGGTATTGGCAGGGAGAGGAGAATGAAACGATGGCCCTTGTCGGGAGCGGAGGGTTCCTGGAGATATCCGTGAGAGAGGGTCACGCCCAAAGAATGTTGAAAGCTGAAAAGGGAGATCAAATCATAGTCCAATTACTGAGGTAAGACGATACGGTTTGTAACCTCAACCTAAACCATCCGCTATTTGCCGATCGGAGAATGAATGATGATTTCTAAAAAGGCGCAGGAGATTCCTCCGTTTATTGTGATGGACGTCCTGGAGAAGGCTCAGGAATTGGAACGGATGGGAGAGCGGGTCATCCATCTGGAGGTCGGCGAGCCGGATTTCGATACGCCCGAGTGCATCAAAGAAGCCTGTTTCCGCGCCATCCGGGAGGGAAAGACCCATTACACACACAGCCTGGGGCTCATCGAGCTCCGGGAGGCGATCTCAGAGGATTACTGGAAACGGTATCGAGTGAAGGTTCACCCGGACCAGATCGTGGTGGCATCGGGAACCTCCCCGGCCATGCTCCTTCTCTTTTCCGCCCTTCTGGAGCCCGGTGATGAGATCATCCTCTCGAACCCCTATTACCCGTGTTATCCCAACATCATCAGGTTTGCGGACGGGTCTCCGACCTTTGTGGACGTGAAAGAGGAAGAGGGTTTCCAGTATCTCCCCGGGATGATCCAAGAGAAGCTTCATCAGGGAGTGAAAGGGGTCATCATCAATTCGCCGTCCAATCCGACCGGAAACGTGATGCCCGCGGGGCGAATGAAAGAGATTGCGAAACTCCCGATCTTCGTCATCTCCGATGAAATCTATCACGGCCTGGTTTACGAAGGTGAGGCCCACTCGATTCTCGAGTACACGGACCGGGCCTTCGTCATCAACGGATTCTCGAAGCTCTATGCGATGACCGGATGGAGGCTCGGATATGTGATTGCGCCGAGAGAGTTTATCAGGCCCATGCAGAAGATCCAGCAGAACCTCTTCATCTCCGCCAGCTCTTTTGCCCAGTGGGGTGCGTTGGCCGGCCTGCGCGAAGCCGAAAAGGATATTCTAAACATGAGAACAACCTATGATCGCCGGCGCCGTTTATTAATTCCGAGGCTGAGGGATCTGGGGTTCGGAATCGCAGTGGAGCCCACGGGTGCTTTCTATGTCCTGGCCAATGCCAAAAGGTTCTCTCAGGATTCATACCGGTTGGCCTTCGATATCCTTCGAGAGGCGAAGGTCGGAGTGACACCGGGCATCGATTTCGGGACGGGAGCAGAAGGGTACCTTCGTTTTTCCTATGCCAATTCCATGGAGAACATCGAAGAGGGGATAAACCGGCTGGAGCGCTATCTGGAGAGATACCGTTAACTGCAATTAAATCCCAACCTCTCAATAGCCCGGGTTCTTCAATGTGATGGCCGCGGGACTCCGAGCGCCGAGCGAAGGCTTACAGCCCAGCTACGGATTGTATTCCAATTTCGGAAGTCCCCCTCCGGCGCCCCCTTCACCTTCAGCATCAAACGATGAGAGAAAGACAGCTTGCTAAAGTCTACCGCCCCTGCAAAGAGGCCGATGTCCACCGGTTTCACCCCGGGGACCTGCTTTCGCACGGCCTCCAAATAGGCTGACACCTTCCGACGGTTCTCTGCCGTGTCATCCTTCATACTTAGACAGACCACGAAGTAAGCCACGGGTATTCGGCTCAGAGTGTTCTGATGGGTTTTCACAAACTCTACCACCTCAGGCAACCATCTCCCCATGCGAATCGCGCTGCCCACCAGCACGCCCTGATAGGGACTGAGATCGCTCACGTTCTTCACAAGAAGCACATCCACTGCCGTTCCGTTCTCACAGAAACTCTGCCCGATGGCTTCCGCCACCCCGCCGGTTGACCCGCAGCGGCTGCCATAAGCGATCAATATCCTGTTTTTCATCTTCCCTTCCTTTTCACACCTCGATTCGATGAATTCTCCCGCCGGCTGTCGGGTGGTCTGCGCAGTCGCCCTGTTGTGGGACAACGCAGGCAAGCTGATGGCTCCTCCGACCAAGATTAGGAACCTGCGCCGAGTGATCCGGTTCTTTAGGTCCATCCTATCGCCCTCTCTGTCTTCCGGGGTTCTGTACCCCTTTTCTCGCAAATCAAATCCATGTCACATTTCTTAATCGCCTTTTGATTGCCCGCGGATAGCTGTACTTGGGATACCCGAGGATCATCGAGGCGACGACTTCGTTGCCGTCAGGGACCAAAAACATTTTTCTCAACGCTTGACTGTTCTGGATCGCCGGGGGAATGAGATCCATGGCCGAGCCACCCAATCCCAGGGCATGAGCGGCCAGAAATCCGTACGTCAAAGCGATATAGAGATCCGCTTCAAAATTCTCCGCGTTTTTGTTGGCATGAAATACGATCATGGCAGGAGCATATCTTGTAATCGTATCCTCAACCCCCTTCTTCAATTCGGGTAACCTGTTCTTCATGAGCGGAACGACATGATTCTTGATGACACTAAATTTTTTCCCCCCTACCTTGCGTCGGATGAATAAGCGTCCGACAGGATTACCCATGGCCTTCACGAGATAATCGTAGACCTCTATCATGTAGGGCAAGGCTTTGCGGATAACCTCGGCATCTTGAACCACCACGATTTCTGTCTTGATAGGGGTAAAACCGGGAGGTGCAAAGGTGATCGCCTCGACGATCCTCTCCAACAACTCTTTGGGCACCGCTTTTTGCTTGAAATTCCGTATCGCCCGCCGAGTCGTGATCATATTGAAAAAGGGGGTTTCCAGGTCGAGCTGCGGCGGGATCTGTAGAAAGTCTCTTGAATAAGACAAACCTTCTACGACGATGGATTCCGTGGGACAAACGGCCATGCATTGACCGCACCCTATACAATAAGGCACCCTGTCCTGACGGAGTGAAATGCGGTCCGAAACATCCTTTTTCATCATCTTGATGGGGCATACTTCACCGCACAATCCGCATGCCTTGCATGTTTCATGCTGAATGCTCACAACGTTTTCCATCATCCGTATCTCCCTTTATCCCTGAACCATCTTACGGCGACCCGGCAGAGTCATTCATCAGACCGTATTCTTTCGAAGGAAAAGAAGTCGGCGAGGATATTCTACGCCCGGTCCTCAGGAAACCCGATCCCCCTTGGTGTTAACGGAAGAAAAAGGACCCGAATATTTCTGTCTGCAAATTATCATATCTGTAAGATATGTCAATCATTTTCTCGTCGATTGAGGCTGGACTTTGAGAGCCGATTTTTCACCCCTTCGGATCACCTCCGGAGTCCATGGTCCATTCCGGCAAGAGAGAGGGGGACTGTTTCATGTCTGCTGGAGCATGTCCCGAGTGGCCTGATGGGCTTTGCGCAGCGGCTCGGGTATCCGGAATCCTTGGCAGCACTCGAGAATGAGTTGAATACTCGTCATGAGATCGATCTTATGCCCCGGAGAGACGAAGAGAGGCTTCACCCCATTTTTTGTCCTGACGACAGCGCCTACCGCTATCCGATCGCTGCGAATCCATTCGAAACTTCCCCCGGAAGGACCCGGAAGGACCCACTCACCCAACAGGGGGGTCTTCGCGCAGCCGATGGACGGAAGGTCGAACCACAAACCCAGATGGGATGCAAGGCCGAATCCCCTTGGATGGGCGATCCCCTGACCGTCATAGATCATCACGTCGGGTTTCAGTCTCAATTTTTGAAAGGTTCTGATGAGAATGGGACCTTCGCGAAAGCTGAAGAGGCCGGGGACGTAAGCAAAGGGGGTTCTTCCAGTGGCCATTGCCAGGTCGAGCAATTCCATCTTTGGAAACGAGAGGACGACCATGGCGCCGTAAAGAAGATCCCTGCTTTTCGAATAAGCGACATCTGCCCCTCCGATGGTCTTCACCGGAGCGAGGTTTTTTTGCAGAATGACTCGATTCCTCAATTCTTCCTGGATTCGGATCGCGTTCTGCACATCCACTTTCCAAGAATGGAGAGGGGTCATAGGCAAGAATCATTGCAAAATGGTCAGTTAGCAATGGGCAATGAGCAATGAGCAGTTCAAAAGATTGCTGATTTTGCATTCCTCATTTTGCAATTTGCATGGGTATTTTATGGTTCCGGAACCTTTTCAATTTGGCCTTTGCTCACCTTGAAGATGGAGAGAGTTCGGATCGGCCTCCCGTCCTCCCCGAAGCCCTTCAACCCCGAAACCCCCTGGAAATCCTGAACCTGACGGAGTTCTTCTTTCAGTTGGCGAGGGGAAGACACCGGTTTGGATCGAAGGGTCTCCCTCAGAAGCCTGGCTCCGTCATAACTGATGGCTTCAAGCGTCTCCGGGTCTTTTTGATAGGTTTTTTGAAATTCTTTGACGAATTGGGAAATTTGGGGAGAGGGATCCTTCTTTGAAAAAGCGTCGACAAAAAACGCTGCTCCCGGTTGCTTCGCAGATACGGAAAGAAGATTCGGACCATTCGCTGCACTGGTGCCCAACAAGGTTACTCCTTTCATACGAGCTGAGGTCATTTGGGAAAGAATCAGGCCCACACGATCATGGGTGTCGGGAATAAAGAGGCCGTCTACCAATAGGTTAGGTGGTTGGTTCTTCTTGATCCGGTCGTCGAATCTGGAACCGGAGTGGATTTTTGCGAGTTGTTTGATCTCCTGAGTGAAGTCCGTCTGGTCTTCCTGATAGAGAAAGATACCCGATACCCTTCCTCCCTGCCGTGCGACCTCCTGGGAGAAGAGGTTTTTGAAATGGAGCCCGTAAGGCGAATTTGGATAGAAGACGGAGAAGGTCCGGAGCCCCAATTGTTGAACCGCAAAACCCACAAGGGTTTGAGTTTGTCCAAGAGGTGTTATGGAATTCTGAAAGATAAAATCGGCATCAACGGAAGACAGTTCCTTTTGGGAAAGAGTGAGAAGGGGGACTTTTAACTGCTGAGCTTTTTGGGCTGCACTGTCGACCGTGACACTGAGAAGGGGACCGATGATCGCGATGACCTTCTCTTTGTTGACAAGTTCTTCGATCGCTTTTTCCGCCTCCGAAGGATTTCCTTTCGTATCGCGGACGACCAGTGAGACCAGAGGGATGTTTTCAGGCTCTGATTCCTTCATGGCCAGCTGGATTGCCCGCAATGCGCGCTCTCCAAAGGGTTGCTGGATTCCGCTCAAGGGAAGGATCACCCCTACCGTATACTTAGGTTTGGGAGAGACCGATGCGAATAGCTCCCTGGCTTGCGGCCATTCGCTCAAACCATGATAATCTTTTTCCAGTTCGATCAAGAGTTTTCTCGCAAGAAGATCGTTGCCTCTTCCCTTTGCGAGGAACGCCAATCTCAGTTTTGCGTAGGCTCCTCCGTAGGCTCCTCGATAGCTGGACTCGATCTGATTCAACTCCTCCTCTGAATCATAGGTGTCAATGATCGTCCTGACCTTGCGCTTTAATTCCTCGTTGGTCCGGCTCTTGAGGAGACCTTTCCCATAGTCATGGAGTGCGTTAAGTCGGTCCTTCAGCTCGATATGGTTGTCTCCCAAGAGCGTGAAGATCTGGACCATCCTCTCGGGGGTGAGGAAGGTGGAAAGAAGCTCGTTCAGAACGCGAAGGGCCTCTTTCGGCCTCTTAAGCTGCGTATAACACATTCCCATCCTGAACTTGGCCTCGTTGCGGAGAGAGCTTTCGGGAAAATCGGTAACCAGCTTTTTGAAACGCAAGAGGGCCTTTTCAGTTTCACCCTTTGCAAGGAGGACCTCGCCCTCCCTGAAAAGGAGGGTGTCTTCGGGGTAGGCTAAGGGCTTGGCCAAAAGAGGGCTTTGGATGACGATCAACAAGAAGAAACAGATGATCCACCCGAAAGGACCACGGGGTCCGGGGCGGAGGGATTCACGGGAATATCCCCTCGGACGTTTCACCGCCCCGCCGGCAGGTTTCGCCGGTCCTTGGCTCCCTTCAGTGATCGGCCGGGGTGATATAGTATATCTCGGGAAGGTTGCGATAGGTTTCGTTGAAGTCAATCCCATAACCCACGACAAAGACATCATCGACCTCTCTCCCAAGGTACTCTGCTTCAATCTCCACCTCTCTTCGGGATTTCTTGTCCAGGAGGGCGCACACCTTGACGGAACGAGGATTCAAGAGGGCCAAACGATCCTTCAGATACCGAAGGGTGCGGCCGGTATCGATGATGTCCTCAATGATCAGGACATCCTTTCCTTCGATAGGGATTTCGATATCCTTGGTCACCTTAACGCTGCCGGAGGTCTCCATCCCGGCCCCGTAACTGGCCAAGCGGACAAAATCGATCTGCACCGGGATCCGAAGCTGGCGGACAAGATCAGAGAGAAACATGAACGAGCCCTTAAGAATGCAAATCACGACCAGTTCTTTCTCGCTGTAGTCCTTAGAGATTTGGTCCGCCAACCCTTTGACCATGGAAAGAATTTCTTCCTGCGAGATTAGTGGATTCAGTTGGTACTTCTTCATAAAACCTTACCGGGCGTGTTCTAAGACCACAATTTCCATCTCCTTGGGAAGGGTCGCTGGGTCGAACGTCACTTCAGTCGCATTTGCCCGCTTCACCTTTGGTTTTCCCTTCAAAAAGTCTTCGACGGGTGCAATCGGGAATTCGCACTTTTTTGTCTTGAAATGCATCGGGATCGTAACCCTCGGTTTGATCTGTTCTACCACACGGGTCGCTTCTTTCGGGTCGATGGTGAAGTAGCCTCCTACCGGGATCATGAGGATATCGACAGGGCCGATCTCAGCCAATTCCTTCTCGCCCAGGATATGGCCCAAATCGCCTGCGTGGCATACCTGGATCCCATCGACGGAGAAGGTAAAGATGGTGTTGGTTCCCCGCTCCTTGCCCTTGGAAGGATCATGGTAAGTCGAAATGCCTTTAAACGTCAGCCCTTTGACTGTTTTAGTGCCCGTCCCCTGCACCACCTGAGGAGATCCGGGGAGGCTCTTCGCGTCATTGTGATCCGCGTGATCATGGCTGACCAATGCGATATCGGCTCGATCATCGATCTTCTCGTAGGCAAGCTGGCCGCCGAAGGCTCCGGATTCATAAGGATCGGCGATCACTTTCGTCCCATTGGCAGCGGTAATCAAAAAGGCCGCATGCCCGTACCATTTAATCTTCATAGGACCCTCCTTTGATACGTTCGACGGCGCCAAACCCCGATTTTTAAATCGGGGTCAAAAGCGCCGCTCAGTATCAACCCTGAGCATACCCCGGGCTTCAGACCGGGGAGTCGAATGGGTTGATTTAAAACGCTTTGGGCTGTTAAGCGATGCTGGTCTAAAATCAGTGACTACACGTTCCAAACTCCGAACTCACAATTTCCTCGTGACGGCTCTCTTCTTCCCGGACAGAGTGCCTGTTTTATCCCTTCTGTCGTCGATCTTAATGGTGGTAACGACCCGTTTCGCCCCTTTCTTAAACGGCACCTGGTGCATCCTGAGAACCAGCTTGATGAGGTCCTGCAGATTGCCTTCGATATTCGTTCCCATCGCGGTTAATTCATAGGGGACTTTGTGCTCCTTTAAGATGCGAAGGCAGTCTGCGACGTACGAACTGAGGCTGGTATCTTTCGTACCGATCGGGACCACGCTGACCTCCAGAATTGCCATGGCCTGTCCTCCGTGTTTTTAGATCGAATCTATCATCCAATGAAGGCGTTGTCAACGGCATAAAAAAATTTGCCCCCCCCAGTTTCTCGCCATTCAAAATTCCGGGGCAAAGGGACCGGATCTGCCTTGTCCCCGGTAATCGCGACTGTTCGATATTGGCTTTTTGGCGGAGCGGGTCATTAAGAATTGGTTTATTCATTTCAAAATGGTATAATGGTGACACCTTATGAACCACCCTCAAGAGATTTCAGTGCTGATCGCTTTTTCCGCAGGACTCCTTTCATTCGTGTCGCCCTGTGTCCTGCCGCTGATCCCTTCTTACATCACTTACATTACGGGGATTTCGTTCAAGGAACTGACAGATGGGGAGTCGAAGGGAAGATTGAGATGGGCCACCATATCCCATTCTTGCCTATTCATAACGGGATTTTCAACAATCTTTATCCTGATGGGGGCCTCGGCCTCTTACCTCGGGCAGTTGCTGACCCAGTATCAGTATTGGATCGTGCGGGTCGGGGGCATTCTGATCATCCTTCTGGGCCTCCAATTCGTGATCAATCAACTCTTTCCCCTTCGTGAGGTTTTCGGCTTTCTTCAGAGGGAGAAGCGATTTGAGCTGAAGAAGAAGCCCTTTGGCTACTTGGGCTCTTTTCTGGCGGGAATCGTCTTTGCAGCGGGCTGGACCCCGTGCATCGGGCCCATCCTTTCCACCATCCTCATCTATGCCAGCACATCCAAGAGTTTTGCAACGGGCGTTGTCCTTTTGGCCTTCTATTCGCTGGGGCTGGGAATCCCTTTCTTTCTCTGTTCCCTGGCCTTCAATTCTTTCCTGTCCACCTTTGGAAGATTCAGACGATACATGAACATGATCGTCCTGGTGAGCGGATTCTTTCTCATCGGCATCGGCATCCTCTTTCTGACCGATTCTTTTAGAACG
>Ga0316624_10000640_pt1 | contig 12380 bp, 14 predicted proteins | sample OWC_Aug_N3_C1_D5_FD_207657 | JGI IMG/M metagenome (GOLD analysis project Ga0316624, IMG submission 207657) | Wetland soil microbial communities from Old Woman Creek delta, Ohio, United States - OWC_Aug_N3_C1_D5_A | ecosystem: Environmental > Terrestrial > Soil > Wetlands | place: USA: Ohio...
CGAACTTGAATAGCGCAAGTATGCCCACAGCCAGATTGACACCGAAGAACAGGAGGAGGAACAAACGCAGAGCCTCGTACCCCGGGACGCCCTCCGGGGCCGGTACAAAGGCGACCACCAAGAGCGTTACTAGAACTGATACGAGCAGTATCATCTTGGACGCTCTCTCCATCACTTGTCACCGTTCTGCTATTCCCTGTAGTACTGGAACCATCTCTCAAGTGTGGTCTTTGTCCTGTGTCCTGTGGGGTCCTTGTGGTAGTCAGGCATCAGGTTCCTATTGATGAAATCCTCGGGCGTCAGTTCATCCTCTACTGCGGTCCTGACGTTCTCTCTCAATGCTTGGAGAAACTGCATGACCTCCCGTACAGTGTCACTGGTACATATCTCGCCGTGCCCGGGTATTATGAGATCATAGGCGTGATGCTGTATCTCTTCAAGCGCAGAGATCCACCTGTCGGGATCAGCTGTCGAGTCTCCGGCATAGGGGAACTGCCCATTGAAGATCAGGTCACCTGTGAATATGACATCATCAGGCCCCAAGACCACAGTGCAGGAACCTGCAGTATGCCCTCCAACCTCCTTGAAGCTGATTTCGGAACCAGCTCCCAGCCTGAGAGTGCCCTCGAATGTGATGTCCGGTAGCCTGTAGGCGAGTGTCGGTACCGCCGCCAACAACAGTGGCCGGGTATCCCTCTCACTCGCTGCCCATTCCGTGATCTGTTTGCGACTCCACGAGCTCCTGATGGCCTCCTGATAGACGCGTTTGGTTTCGTGAGAACAAATCATAGTCACTTGTCCGAGACCCTGAGCCCCCCAAGTATGGTCGGAGTGGTAGTGTGTGATAAGGAGCCTCCGTACTGGTAGGTTCTCCGTTGCCACCAACTCATCGCGCGCCTTCCGGGTCACCTGATGGTACATGCCGCTGTCAACAAAGACTACCTCATCTTCTAGGACGATTGCGCCCAGATTCCCGGCGTTGCTGCCGTCGGTCTCAGCATAGACCCTGTCGGCGACTCTCCTGAGGACCATGTCTGAGAGAAGTGAAGCTCTTCAATGATAAATGTGCTTCCGGAGAACCGACGCTGTACCTAGACCGGCAAGATGGACACTTTCCTCTTGAGTTCAAGCGATAGGAACTGAATTCCCTCAAGAGACCGGTCAGGTGAAATCCGCGCTACGTCCTCGACATGCGACCATCTCAGCTGCCGTGAGACCCATTCCTCATTGCCAGTCACAGGTTCGTTCGGGTTGATTCTCGATTCCACGGTGGCAAGAATGATCAGGACTGAGCCCATCTGTCCGTGAGTTTCCTTTGTGAGGGCCACTATGTATCTGGCTGGATTGAGGTTGACCTCGGCCTCCTCCAGTATCTCCCTCATGCAGGCCTTGTCAAATGACTCCGCTGCATCGGACGCTTCCAACATGCCGCCCGGTGTTGACCAGTAACCGGGACAGTACATCGAGTCACTGGCACGCTGCCCCACCAGTACGTGCGTTCCGTCGCCTGAGAGTATGATTGCTTGGACCCCGAGAACTCCAAGACCCTTGAGACCCAGCTGATGCTGTGACAATGTCAGGACTCGTGAGAAGCTGACGTCAGTCACGTCGAGCACCAAGCCGTCACTGCCCTCTCTCATTCGCTCTAGTACGAGCAGCCGCCCATCGTAGACGTGCGATCGTTGAAGCTTCGTTTCGTTCCAGACACTCGGCACGCGGGCCTCAAGTTCTTTGGAGAGTCTGACAGAATGATCCGGAGCATATCTCCAAATGACACGGTCTGTGGAAATCCGTCCGTTCCATAGGACCTTGAGAGCCTTCATGAGAACACACTCGACAACTCGGGGGCTTTCCGTGCGTCCTCTTGAGAACTGCTATTTGACTCCGCTGGCCTTCAGCACATCGTCGACCATGAACGCTGGGTCAGTCCGCCAACTCCTTGTTTCACCGTCGAAGGTGTCGGGCCATAGGAAATAGATGAGTGTGTGGCTGTAGTCCATGATGCAGACTGACATCTCACTGAGGTTTGAGAAGAGGTTTGTGAACAGCGGGGACAAGTGGGTAGGTTGAAGCCTTATGAACCAGAAGAGGTTCTCACCCGTCGTTCGAAGAGTTGACTCGAATGGAATCGGGTCTTGTTCCATCTTCAATCGAAGTGCATCCAGATGCTGGGCGTTCCCGCTTCCGAATACTATGACGTTGCTGTAGATGTCGAACGCCACAGGATCAAAGGTCACCCTGTATCCCTCAATGCACTCATCCTCGATTGTCTTGAGCCTGCGGCTGAAGGTCTGAGGGGTGATATGCACCCCTCTCTTCGACAGTGCTTTTATCACGTCACTGTTCTTTCTTCTTGCACCGTTCATCAGCTCGCGGATAACATGGATGTCGTTCTTGGTCAGCCATCTGAGTGCCGAACCAGGCTCACTGCTCAAGCCGCCAGTGCCTTCTGAGGGCTCTGGAACCTTCTGGAACCACTTATCCCAGTCGAACTTCCAGGTCATTGCATTGGGGTCCCAGCCCTTGATTCTAAGAGAGGTGTGGATAGTCCTCTCATTGCCGGTCGCAAGGAATTTGGCATCTGTAGCCAAGCCCTTGTCTGATAGATGCTCGATCAGTTCTCGTATCAGGCGGGTCGTGCCCTGGGGAGTCCTGAATTGAAGAAAGAGTCCGTTGCTCGAACCATAACACCGGCACCTGTATCCGGTGTAGGGATGATTTGTGGCGACGTTCTCGAGGGTTTCCATTGATTTCAGGTCTGGCGTAGACAGTAGAACATCGACGGCCTCGAGACCGAGACTGCGGTAGTTGAGAAGTGGTGTGACAGAGAAGTAGCTCTTGCCCCCTCTGAGCCCCTGAAGCTCCCTCAGACGCTTGGCAGCCGTGGGCTTTGATACTCTCGCTTTCTTCGCAAGCTTCTCTAGAGTCCCAAACGGCATCTCTTGGATGGCAATCAGAAGCGAGAGATACTGTCCTGTCAGGCCGTTCATTGTTTTGTGGACAGAGTTGGACACAGGAGTCTCCTCCTCCCAGGGAACGGCACTGGGGTCACTCCTTGAGGCCGATTGTCGTGTCGGATGACCTCAGATGACCGTCTGTGCGTCTGAGTGTTTAAGCTCCCACCGGGAGGATTCCTAAGACTGTCCGGCTTCTCTACAGCTGCTATGTGATCCGCCAAGTGTATGACCCTCGATTCCTACGTGCCCGCAGTTCTCCTCGACTTATGGAAGGTATCCAATGGACATGACCTGAACTAGAGGTGGCCCGGGTATTCCGCCATCGGGCGGGTCAAAGTAAACATCGTCATAGCCCCAATGAGAGTGATGCGGCTCGGCAATCTCGGCGTATATGTAGAATGTATACCATCCACTTTCAGATGCCACATCTATCCATCCAAGTGTCAGGACAAGTTGCGAATAGGTTCCGATCACCTTCAGGACGTACACGTAGGTCAGTCCGGAAGGCAGCTCGAGGAAACAGTAAAGGTAAGACACTTGGAATACCAATGCCCTCGATGTCGCCACCCTGAAATCGGTGACGATGTCATCGGCCACGCCATCAGCCTCAAGTGAAAGATATGTGGCGCGTGTAATGTCCACTAGGACTCCGGTTTCACCACCATCGTTAGGTGCAGCAGCCACTCCTGTAGGTAACATACCGCACGCGAGTAACAATAACAGAGCAAGTAGCATCACATTCCTAGCTCTCTTCATCTCAAAACACCCACCGGTTCACCGGTCAGGAAGCATATTAGTCTATTTACTTTTATACCATAACGGGTAATGGGAGAAAGACCAACATTCTTAATAAGGACTTGTCGTTCTTACCATTACAATCGTGCAGCAGCGAGATGACATCATGGGCCACTTTCTGGAGAGCATGACTGGTAGGCTGGACACCGACATCAACGAGGAACACAGATGTGAAGTGACCGTATCGGCACTGAACTGTGTTGGCCATGGTCGCTCGGAGATGCAGATTCAGTCGATAGACTTCCTGAAGGACTACAGACCCGGCCAGACCGAACTGAGATTCGCGGTAGGGCTTGTGGACGAACTGAGACAGCCGGTGGTATGGGGTACGGTAGATGTGGTAGTTCATGGATCGAACGGTGACAGAATGAGGCTGAGTTCCGTTACCGACTACGATGGCATCGCCTACTTCCATCTAGGCACAGTCGAAAGGGGCAATTGGAGTGTTTCCGTGTCTGCAGTCACACATCCCTGCTACCTGCCGCTCTGCAATACTGGACTGGACGGAAGAAGAGCAACACGGGTCTGAAATGACGAGAATCGTACACAGCGCTTAAGGGGCCCGCAGACGACCTGAATCACGCCACCCAACAAGCTCATAACTAGCGGTTCTAACGCTAAATTGTGAAAATCCTCGCTCGTAGAGCCTACTATGTCATCTATGACGAGTCGCTAGAGGACGCACTTCGCTATGCCTCACAGAACGACTGGAATGCCATAGTGCCCGATTTAGGCGTACCTAGGTTCTCCCCACACAGATATACCAATACGATGCGGAGAAGGCTTCGACGACTCTCTACAGACCTTTCTGTCGCATGGGGATTCCATGCGCCCAGCCCAGATACGAACCTGTTCACGTACCATCCCACAATATCACAGGCCGTCATAGGAGTCTTGCGTGGTTGCATAGACTTCGCTAAGGACCTCAGCCCGGAAGCGACCACCATGGTTGTGCATGCCGGGAGTCATACCACGTTCAAGAAGGCCCGCGAAAAGGAAGATGCGTTCACCGTTCAGCATGAGGGACTGCTCAAGGAAACCCTCTCAAAGCATCTCACAGATCTGATAGACTATGCAGTACCCGACGTGACCGTAGCCATCGAGAACCATGAGTGGACTCCGCTCATCCGGGGTGTCATCCAAGAACTGATTCCTCAAGGACTAGGCCTCTGTCTTGATATCCCGAAGCTCTACAATGCTGACGGATCGCTCAAGAAGGACGATCTCGATCTCTTCGAGGCAAATGCTGATGCAATCTCCGTGCTGCACGTACACGATTGGCTGCCCAGCTTGGGTGCGCACCAGGTGGTCGGAGAGGGGAAGATTGACTTCTTCCGGGACTTGGGTGTTCTCGGAAAACTCAAGAAAGATCCGTTGTGTGTGTTTGAGGTGCGTCCACGAGAAGCTGCGCAGGAGAGCCTGAAGAACTTCACGGCCATGCTTGCACGTCCCGGAACCTAGCCGGACTCATTCTCCGCTGACACAGGGACGGGGCCTGCCTCCTCCGGTGAAAGCCACGTCATGGACCTCTTGTAGCGATTGCCACTATGTTCCTATCGGTTTCGGGATTCAGGGGCGTGTGATTGTAGTCACCAAACAGCTCGAAGGACTCGAAGCCAGCTCCCCTCAGACAGTCCTCGATTACCGTTCTATTCAGGTTGAGGACCTGCTGCGTTGACACATACGATTGCCATCGTCTTCCCGACTGCTTGAGGCTCACCATCACAAGCTCCGATACACCATCAGGACTGCCGTGATTGAAGAATCTCATGAACACGAGTTTCTTGCCCTCTGGAGTGAGCCCCTGCTTGGCAGGGAAGAACTGAAATCTCGTCCGTCGTATCTCATCGAAGTTGAGGACCTGCAAGACAAAGCGTCCCCCAGCCGCAAGCAGCGACCGGACAGACTTGAGAACACGAAGGACCGCATCAATATCAGGTAGAAGAGAGAGTGAGTTGCCTAGGCATATCGCAAGACCGAACCCTTGCCGTCCCAGACCAGTCAGGCCCTGCATATCCATGAGGAGAAACTCAGCTGATACTGCTTCTCTGACTGCAAGGACCTTTGCGCTTTCGACCATCACCGGGCTTCGATCGATACCTAAGGCCTCAGCTCCTGCCTTGGCAAGTGCGACTGAATGCCTCCCAGTCCCACATGCAAGATCGAGCGTACGCTTGGAGGGGACGTCGGCAAGACTACTGACTAACAGGGGCATCTCCTGCCTGAGTCTTGTGTCCCAGTCGATTGAGTTGTCATAGGCCAGGGCCATCTGGTCAAATGGTGACACACGTCTTGCAGATCGCATCCCGTTTCTCCTCCAGAGTACCTAGACCCCGGTTTCCTCGGGGGTGAACAGGACACGTCCCTCCATTCCGCCGGCTATGGTGATTGCCTGGCCGCTCACATGTCCTGAGAGCTTGTCGGATGCCAGGAACAAGATGGCTGCTGCAATGTCTTCGGGCATTGCGGTCTTTCTGAGTGGTATCGTCTGTAGGATACGGGAATAGCCCACCTTGTCACCAAGCTCTGACTCAGCCATCGGAGTCAGAGTCCAGCCCGGGTTCACTATGTTGACCCTTCCGTGTCTGGCAATGTGGACAATCTCGTTCTTCAGGCTCATCATTAGGCCGTGCATTGCCGCCTTTGATGTAGCGTAGTCGCAGAACGTCGCCTCACCGAACACACCCGCGGTTGATCCAATCATTATCAGCGACGCATGGTCTGCCGGATGCTGCCTCAGATTCTGGAAGAAATACTTGGCACAGAGGAAAGCGCCGGTCAGGTTCACATTGATAGTGTTCTGCCACTGTGCAAGTGACATTGAATCTACTCCAACAGGGGAATGGTTCGCAATGCCAGCGTTTGCCACCAGAACATCGACGCGCCCCATCTTCTCGGTCGATGACCTGAATGCTTCCTTGACACTGTCCTCATTTGTAACATCCATCTGCGTCACGAACATCTGCGCCCTGTTGGTCTTGAGCATCGCATTGAGCCGGTTGGCAGATGTATTGTATGTTGCAGTGACCTTGGCACCCTCAGACAGGAGCTGTCTTGTGGTTTCTAGCCCGATTCCGCCCGATGCACCAGTCACCAACACATGTCGGCCGTTGAGTCCCGTTTCCATTGCCGTTTCTCCTAGCAGTCTGCCTGTAGTCTGCCATCACATGACCAACAGTGTACGATATAACCATTGACGATGCCTGCGTGTGGAAACAGCTAGAAGAACCGTCTACACTACCTGCGACCGAGCTGGATGGTACTGCTATCGGGGTTTCCCATCATATGTCCAGAGTATCCTGTGGTATCGCTCCAAGAGCACTTCAGGCCAGCTTCCCACCGACCTCAGGAATATATCTGCGGTGACAACGACTGTTGGATCTAGTCTTAGCTCCAGAAGCTTGGGACACTCGAAGAGCGGTGAAAGGTTCACTTTCTTGAGATGATCATTGTGTTCTATGTCTACGTCCTCTAAATCAGGACACTCGCTCAAAGGATTCAGGTCTATATCCCTCAACAAGTTATGACTCAGTGACAGACTACGAAGGCGGCGGCATTTCGAGAGTGGATTGAGGTCTACCTCGGTCAGCTTGTTGTGCCGCAGTGTCAGGGATTCAAGTCTTGAGCACCAGATGAGTGGAAGGAGGTCTATTGAGACCATGTCACGCAGGTCCAGGTTCATGCTGGTCTCGTCGGTTCGTATCCGTTCTTCCCTCTCCAGTCCAGCGGTCGTGACGTACCTGACTGTAATCTCGTCCATAGTAGGCCTCCGGAAACGAGTATAATTCTGAGTGGCGAAGTGACCCGCGAGGAAACAGTGACCCACACTTATCTATTAAGGTGTACTCCTCGAGAACACAACAGCTTGTGCGTCATCTCATTTGGTGTTCATTATCTCAAGGCCCTTCTGAAGCTGGTAGGCGCGCCGGAACGCCCCTGCTCGTTCTGCCTCCGCAATCTCGTTCACGAGTGCTCTCTTGACTCCCTCACAGAGCTTGTGCTTCAGGTACTCGTCAACAACAAAGGCATTGTCGGTACCACGAAAGTTCCCCGAGAGGTCCGTGAACAGGGAGTTCTTTATCCGTTCTATCTCAACAAGTGGGTCAGGAGCTTCGCGATCTGTGAACCATTGAAGACTACGATGCAGCCTAAGCTCATCTAGCGGCCATGGTCTTCTTCGACCTAGAAGGAGATCACGATTGGCCAAAATCTGAACAGTATTGTCCAGACTGATGTTCCTCAGATTCGGGCACAGGAACAGGGGGGAAACATCAACCCGGGCCAGCCTGTTACCACGAAGTGCTAGCCGGTTCAAGCGGCTGCACCGCATCAGAGGCCAGAGATCGAGTGTCTGAAGCAGATTGTTCGAGAGATCAAGCGACTCAAGCTGCACGCAGGCTGCAAGGGGCGTAAGATCAATCGCAGTGATCTGTCGAGACGCCAAGTCCACTGCTCTCTGATCACTTGAGACTTCGCAGCGTTCTCGGCCGCCGCTTCTAGTGGTGTAGGTGAGGATGAGGTCGTTCATGACCAGCACTCCATGTTGCAGGCGTGCAATACGGAGGGCGGCTTGCAAAGTCTTGTGAGCATCCTGCTTAAGAATCATACTGACAAACCGCCCGCGGAGAGAGATGCGGTCCGGGCATGAGAACCAGCGGTGGCTTCAATAAGTGGATAAGGCGGCCTCCTGCTTCTGAGTCTCAATACCTGCGGTGACTCGAGTGAGCGAAAGGTGTTCTACCGAGGAGTACGAGAGGCCGGTCCATGAACTCAGGCCGCTCTCTCGTAAACTGGTCTTCGAGCGCCTTCAGAGTGTCACCAATCCGAGATCAATTCATGGCCTCTATCCCTACCGCGGCAAGATGTCACCTTTCGACGCGATGAACATCATCAGGCAGCTGCCGCGAAACGGATGCCTCTTGGACCCCTTCTGCGGATCGGGCACCATTGTCTATGAGTCTCAGAGATGGGGATTGACGACATATGGTGTTGACAACAACCCGCTCGCCTGCACGCTCTCAAGGGCCAAGACCCAGCCATTCGATAGGCCGTCGACTCTGGAGAGTCTGAAGAGAATACTAGAACACGCTGTGGACACAAGAGCAACTCATGACACACCCGACCTCGTCAGCAGGTACTTTCACCCCGACACTGGGAAACAGATCATGAGGGTGCAACAGCACTTCAACGAGATGAGTGACTACCTGAAAGGGGCGTACTTTGGTGCCATTGCGCTCGCGGCGCGCGCATGTAATCACTACAAGTGGTCATCGAACTCGACAGGCAAGGTGTTCATGCCCCACAGGAGTGTTGACTTCTTCAAGTTGTTTGCCATGAAGACCCGCAAGCACATGGACTCAGTCGAACACGTGGCACCATGCAGCATTCTCAGGCATGACTCAAGAAGACTGTCGGAGATCATACCTGAAGGCAGTGTCGACTTCGTCTATACAAGCCCACCGTACTTCGACTCTCTCGACTACACCTCATACTATGGCAGAATCATCTACTCGATCATCGGTGAGGAAAGACAAGGGATCAGAGAGGGCCTGATTCAGAGTCTGGCGGCCTACGAGAGAGACATGAAACGAGTGATGTCAGAGATAGAGCGTGTGACGAATGAAAGGGCCACTGTGATTCTCGTCGTCGGTGACAAGAAGGTGGGCAAGTCAGTGGTCAACGGTGGCGACTTCTTCTCGCGACTATGCGACTGGAGACCAAGCTATGTCGTCGAGAGAGAGTATACCGGTTCAAGCAGTCAGATCTGGGACTCGATAAATGGTACTAAGAGGAGAGAGCAGATCATCGTCTGGGACAGGGCCGCCGCCTAACTGCGCGACAGACAGGTCCAAGGCAATCTGAGCTCAGAGTTTCACCGAAGGAGTGTGAGACCTGCATGCACATCGTCGTGTCATGATGACCGGAGTCGGTCGAGGGCGGCATTTGCAGCAGTCCTCAGCTCACCGTCGGAACTACGCAGGACCTCAGTGAGGGCTTCTTCGGCCCGCCTGTCGCCAATCTCGCCAAGACCATATGCCGCCAGCTGACGCGCCCTATCGAGTCTATAGTCAAGTGCAGCCATCATGCTCTCAAGCAACCTCGGATGTGCGGAGCTGATTGCTTTGACAGCGTCGTCCCGTGAGACCTCACTGCTCCGTCGAACGACTGCAATCAGGGTCGGCACTGCAGATGACCCCACCGAGATCAGCGATTCTATCGCTGCATCCTGCACGGTTGTGTCGAAGTCAATCAGTGATTCCGCAAGGGGCTGAACTGTGTCCTGAGAGGCTATTTGGCCCAGGGCGCGAACCGCTGCACCGCGGACCCATGCGTATTCGTCCCTCACTGCGCGAGACAGATAGACTACTGCACGCGGGTCACCCATCTTGCCAAGCTGCCCTGCGCCCTCAATCCGAACGGCTGAACTTGCGTCTGTGAGCCGGAGTATGGCCCTCAGTAGGTCACCAGTCTCAGTATTTGTGTTGGAAAAGTCCGTCCGATCATAGTCGAGGACACCATCGAGAGAACACTGATGTTCGGGAGTCTGAACCCCCAGAGCTCTCAGAAACGCAAGGAAGTCATCTGTTGACAGTGGCTTTCTCACGCTTGCAGTCAGAAACGAGAAACCGTAGTAGGTCGTGGCAAGACTGTTTGAGTCAATTCGGTCTCGACAGGCATTGAGTACCTCAGTCTGCCGCACACGGATTACCTCGGGAACAAGGACTGCCGCTGACCAAGACAGAAGACGGTCTACATCCAGAAAGAAGGTGTTCATTCGCTCTATCTGAGAACGAAGTAGTCTGATAGCAACCACCCGTGCGTCCGTGGCCACCAGACCTGCTGAACCGTGCAATGCCTCTAACAGCTGTGCTGGCGCAATGTCCAGTCCGTGAAGATCTGAGATTCCCAGTGACTCGAATACTGCTGACCGAACAAGCCCTGACTGACCCGTGAACAATCTCTTGGTGCACCGCTCGACCCGCTTGGCAACAAGCTGAAGTGTGCCTGCCGCGTGTGCTTCCTCAAACAATTCAGCCAGTCGATCAGTGTCTCGACTGCCGATTACATGGCAGAGCTTGGGAGAGGACCCGCTCTTCGGACACACGTTAGACACCGTCCTGCAGTTCGCTCAGATTCTGATGATTTGTCAGCGGTCTGCAGATCTACATTGGTATGATTAAGTCCAGCGGAAACAGGCAGTTCCGGGTTTTGAAGATGAGTCCGGGAGAATCGCATACTTACGAGCCTAGTCCGTGGCAAAAGAGAAGAAGGGGGTGAATTGCGAGCAATCGCACCCCCGTGCACCAAGAGAATGTGCTAGACACCGATGGTGTCTACTTGAACTGCTGCCTTATCGGGGCGTAGAAGAGCAGCAGGAGCGTCAGTACGCACAGTACGATGCCAATTATCATGAACTCTAGGAAGGTAAACAGATAGAGCACTATCCCGACGATGTTCAAGAGTACTGCATAGTTCCACCATTCCATCTTCAGCGTTCTTATGTTCAATGCCACGATGATAGCAGCGATAGCGAGGAGCAGGCCAATTGCCGAGAGGGCGTTGTCCCACCACATCAGGCCAATGGCTGCTGCAGCTATGCCATTGATTGCGTTTATGATTAGTAGAGCCATTATGGTAAACACGGGGGTACCTTGTTTTGTTTCACTCATGGTTATCACCAAGTAGCTATTGTGAGCAGGAGAGGCGTGATTCCCCTACTCTAGTAGGATTCGGCCTGCTAAAACGTAGATATGAGCCTTTTTGCAGCCAGAGGTGAGGTAAGAAGAGCACCGGAAATGGAAACCAAGGAGTAACCCAGTGGCCTTCCTTGGGAGAGCAGGTTTCCTATGTCCAACTCTGTGTGGGAATAATGAACGCGGACTCAGATGCTACCATCAACTCTGATGTGGATTGTCCCGCGGTTTCCCTTCTTCCTCGCGGTACCGGTCCCTGATAGAACGTTGTTTCTTCTGGTCACTCCTCCGCAGGTACGAATCGATTAGGAAACGAATCACAGAGTCGAAGTCGGTCTTGTCGGAAACTTCCTTCTGAAGCCGGCGTGCAATCCTGATGAGTTCACCTTGGGTGTCTTCCCTAATCGAGATCGATATCATGGCTCTTCATATGCCAATGCCACATGCAAAGTAATGAACGCACCGACTCCACCGAATCGTGACTCCTAGACCAATGATTGAATACGGATGAAGGCACGCCACGTTTCGTTGGCTTCACTGAGGGCGATTCCGATTCAGTCTTCGAGCAAGGAGCTTCTTCCACACTCCATTGGCGGTCGCTACATCCGATTCATCGAAACCGGCCCTGTCGCGTAGGATGACTTGGTCGGTCTGCCGCAGGATCGCGTCGATGGTATCTCCACGACGCATCATGAGGTCGATAGTGCCGAGCAAATCGGCATTCCGCTCATCATATGGAATCAGGATGTTCTCGACTTCATTCGGCATCAGTTCGAGGACCCCGCCGCCGTGGCTCCTGCCACAGATCTCGGCGAATGCAAAGGACAAGGAATTGTAGTAACTGGCCACCAACGCGTTCAGATTGATGTTCTGTCTAGGAGTGACCCGATGCATCGTATCAGTCGTATATGCTCTTGCTTCATTCAGAATCAGT
>Ga0316624_10000641_pt1 | contig 12378 bp, 11 predicted proteins | sample OWC_Aug_N3_C1_D5_FD_207657 | JGI IMG/M metagenome (GOLD analysis project Ga0316624, IMG submission 207657) | Wetland soil microbial communities from Old Woman Creek delta, Ohio, United States - OWC_Aug_N3_C1_D5_A | ecosystem: Environmental > Terrestrial > Soil > Wetlands | place: USA: Ohio...
GAAAACTGCAACAAGCCGGTAGCGAGCAGCGCACGGTGGCGTCTCAGACTCGCGCGTATCGCCCGATCGAGGGACGCCACCCCATCCGCCAGCGGGCTGCTCCCGACCAACGCCAGCACGAAGCTGTGCACGCGCTCAAACACAAAGCCGTACCGCAGCAGCCACGCTGTCACCACCGGAACCGGCAGGCTAAGCAGCAAGGCAAGCAGCAAGCCGGGATGTTCCCGGACGCTGACGCCGCGGTGGAACAGCAGCACCACACCCAGAACAAAAAACAAATACATGGCAAACAGTGTCAGCAGGATCTCGACAACGATGCTCGCACTCACCTCGGCCAGCGGCAGACCGCGCCAGCGCAACAATCGTACTCCGATTACCCCACCCCCCACACTCGCGACCGGCAACAGGCGATCAATCGCTTCGCGTACCGTGGTGACCCAAAACAGGTAGCCGAGGCCAACTCGGCCCTCGCCCTTGATACCGCGCAGGAGTATGGCCCAGCCCAGCGCATAGGGAAGAAAATAGAGTGTGCGATAGGGGAGCAGCCAAAGAACGGGCCACCCTGCCAATGTCAAGGCATGAACCATGGCCGCAAGGTCAATGCGAACTGCCAGCGTCACCAGGAGGGCCAGACCCACCAGTGCGCCGACGTACGATGCGATCCTCAAACCGCTGCCACCCTTGGCTCAGCGCATGATGCCGTCGCCATCGACCTCAAACGCAATACCGCGCCACCGCACATGCGACGTAAAGAAGCATCCGCACCATACCCCGAGCATCAATAGCTCCCGCATTGGCAGCAGCCACAGATCGGCCCACACGGGCCGTTCCGCAGCCGCACGGTGCATGAAATTCAGCGTGAGACGAGCGATGACTGTGATCCCCAGCAGCGTCCACGCACCGATTGCAATGCCCGGCTGCGCCAGCGACAGCAGCATGCCGGCTACTGCCAGGGGCACGCTGAAGCTCAAGAATAGCAACGCATAGCTGCGCGGCCGCAGCGCACGCAAGGTACGCATCCAGCGCAACTCATGCCGGATCAGAGAGGTCAGGTTCTCCTCATCGTGTTGTGCCGCAATCAAGTAGCTCGACATGACAATTCTCAGTCCCAAACCGCGCACCAGTTCGCCCAGCCGATAGTCGTCGGCCAGGTGATTCGCAATTGCCTTCAAACCGCCAATAGCTTCAAGGGTATCTCGCCGTAAACACAGCGTTTGTCCGGAGACATATCCTTGGAACCCGAACAGCTTAGCAAGCAGCACTGAGGGTATGTACCATTCGTTGACATACATTGCACCGAGGCGCGAAGAAATTCGCGCCGTCGGAACGTCGCGGTAAATGCAGGTAACCAAACCAACTGCAGGGCTCTGCAACGGCGCGGTCACCGACGCTAAGTAGTCCGGGCCAACCCAGGTGTCGCTGTCGGCCACGACCAGCACGTCGTAACGCGCGTGCTCGACCATGTTTATCAGATTGCTGATTTTATAGTTCTTGCCATGCAACGCCGCGTCGACCACGACGTCGATCTGCAGCTGCGGGAATTCTGCGACCAATCGGCGGACCGCCTTCAATGCCGGATCGGTGAGATCGCGCACGCCAAACACCAGTTGGAAGGTCGAGAAGTCCTGCAGACAGAATGTGCGCAAGTGCTCGTACAGGTGCGGCTCATCGTTGCACAGTGGCTTGAGTACAGTTACCGGCTTCGCCGGCTGTGAAGGCACACAACTTCCTTGGCGCCCCCAGCTCGCGGCCGCGATGAACGTCAGCAGGGAGTAGCAGGCGGCAAACGTTAAGCTCAGTAAGCCGCCCGCGCCGATAAGCGTATGGATCGAGGGCAGTGAGGTCATGAGTGGGATCCCGACCTCCGTCGGCCTTGGTCGGGGCACACGAGGCGAGTGAACACGCGCCCGCGCGGGCGGCTTCCGCGAGCCTGCAGACAAGACTGCTTCCGAGCGCACCTCATACACATGCCCCCCATCTGGCTCGGCTACCGAAGCTGCACTCTATACGCATTGACCGGGCCCCGGCGGATAAAGTGAAGGCGCAGGCTCCGCAAAGGTATGTCGTGTAGGGGCCTGCCCGAAGTGGTCTGATAAACTGCCTCGCAGCCATTCCGGCTGAGGGGAAGGTTCATGTGGGTTGGGTCAAGATGTCGCATGGTGCTGCTGACCCTGGCAGCCTGGACACTCGTCCACCCGGCTTACGCTGCGCTCGATCCTGCGGCAAGCCAGATCGAGAGCCTCAATAACGCCCTGCTCGAGTCGATGAAGTCGGGTCGTTCCGCGACGTCTGCGGAGCGGTACCGCAAGCTCGAGCCCGTGATCGCGCGTACATTCGATTTGCGGGCCATGACGGCGTTCTCGGTGGGGTCTGTCTGGGCCAATTTCTCCGCCGACGAGCAGAAGGCGGCGATCGATGCTTTCACGCGGCTCACCATCGCCAGTTATGCTCACAATTTCCGTGAATTTGACGGCCAGAGTTTCGATATCGCCCCCGAGGTGACCACTCGAGGGGCCGATAAGATCGTCCAGGCCCGCCTCATTTCCCCCCACGCCGACGCGGTGAACCTGATGTACCGCATGCGCGAGTCTTCTGGGTCGTGGAAGATCATCGATGTCTATTACGGCTCGATCAGCCAGCTGACAACCCGGCGTTCCGACTTTGCGGCTCCCATCGCCTCCGGCGGCGCCGCCGGGCTGATTGCGCATCTCAACGCCCTTAGCGACGACCTGTTGCGATAGTGCGGCTGGGGCTTTAGTTCGCTGACGCGCCTGTGTGGGGTGCGACCCCCATCAACGCAGGTTGAAATAGCAACGCCGATATCAACGTCCAGACCAGCGATATCATCAATAGCTTGCCCATGCTCGCGGTGCCCGGGTGACTGGAGGCCCACAGGCTACCGAATCCCGTGGCAGTGGCGAGCGCGCTGAAGAATACCGCGCGCGCCAAGCTTGAGGTCAGCAGGTGCGCCCCACCACCGGCACGCCACGCCATAACGAAATAAATATGAAACGCGACTCCGATCCCGAACAGCAACGGCAGCGCAATGATATTGGCGAAATTCAGCGGCTGGCCCATCACGACACAGCTGCCCATCGTCAATAAACCGGTCAAGACGATGGGCGCCATGGTGACCGCCACGTCGCGCACGCGTCGCAAGGCCGCAAATAGGAGAACCGTGATGGCAACAAAGGAGAGCGCGCCCGCCTCGGCAAAGGCGCGGACCACCGCACGACCAGCCTCATGAATGCTCAGGGGAGTCCCGGTGGCGTCCGGGATGATCTGAGTGCCGGCGGCGACAAATCGAGTGAGTACCTCGTTGTCATTGGCATCGCCCTTCGGCGTGACAGACACTCGTGCGCGTCCGTCGGGTGTGAGCCACGCGCTCACCAGCTCCGGCGGGAGGGTCGCCACGCTGATCAGCTGCGGCTGTAACGAATCACGAACCTGTCCGAGCACCTCCGCCAGGCCGGGAATCAACTGCTGTGCCACTCGGGATCGCGCTGCAGGACTCGCTTGCGCCAACTCCTCAAGATCACGGGCCAGCCGGGCTGCGTCAGCGGCCGACGCTTCTTCGGTTGCCACCTGACGCAGAAGGGTGGAAGTCTCCCGCAGGCTCTCTATCACCTGGGCATCGTTTGGTGGTGGCGCAACCACCACCGGATTCAATGCCAGGTCCAGCAGGTTCGCCGCATCGGCGATGATCGAGATCTTTCCCGCCTGATCCGCCGGCACGAAGCTGGAGAGTGTCCGCACCAGAGACACCTCCGGTAGCGCCCCCACCCGGGCCGCGAGCTGGTCGGCCGCTGCGAGGTCAGGACGGATGGCCTCGAGGGTGTTCGGCGATACCCGAGGATCGCTCGTAAGATCGTATAATGTTGCCACCGATTCGACCTTGGCACTGCGCAAGTGAAGCGGGTTAAAGTCGAAGTGCAGCAGGGGCAGCAGGCCCGCAGAAATCACGGCTAAGGCAACGCCGGCGCAAACCACCAGCACGCGTTGGCGCAGAACCCAATTGTCCACTCTGGCAAGCCCTGGATCGGTTGCGTCTGTGGGCGCTCCTGGCGGCCGTACAAGCCGGATAAGAGCGGGGAGTAAGCTCAAATTTAGCGCCAACGCGATTAACATACCAAGTCCGGCTATCACGCCGAGCTGCGACACGCCGTAGTAGGCCGTGGGCGCAAACGCAAGGAAGCCCGCGGCAATGGCGGTTGCCGCCAACGTGAGTGACCGACCCATGCCACGCCCGGTGGCGATGAGGGCGCCGCGGACATCTTTGTCCGCGCCCCGCTCCGCCCGATAGCGAACGCTGAACTGGATCCCGAGGTCGATGCCTAAGCCGACGAACAAGGGAATAAACGCGACCGAAATGACATTGAACCGATGAAAGACGGCGAGGCCCAGCGCCGCCGCACCCACCAGTCCCACTAACGTGGTTGCGAGAATGGCGACGATGAGCGAAATCGCACGCACCGCCAGCCACAGCATCAGCGTGATGGCAGCGAATGCGATCACCGCGATCAGGGGCGCGCGCTCCGCGAGCGTCGCGAATTCCTCGTCCTGTAAAGGTATGAGTCCTGTGATGCGCACGCGCACGCCGTGAGCATCGTCGAGTTGAAGCGCCTTTGCGGCCGAACGAATTGCCGCGGTCGGCACCGCGCCCGGCTCCAGTTGGGAAAAATCAACGCTGGGATCCACCAGGATCAGGTGACGCAGTTCCTGTTTGTCCGGCGCACCTCCGGAGATTAGCTTGCGCCAGGAAAAGTACGTCCGCTCGTTGCCGTGCAAGCCTTCTAGGGTCTCGGCAAGCTGCTGGACTGGACTGCGGATGGTCGCAAACGAGGCCTGCCCAGTCTTGACCCCTTGCGCGGCGGTCGACAACGCTCCCATCAGGCCGCGAAGCGACGGATCAGCGGCCATTGGGCCGAGAAATGGCTCTGCGTTGATCAGCTTCGCCATGGTTGTCTGCACCTCTTGAGTCGAGGCGTAAAGCAGTCCATTGTGAGCCCAGAACGAACCGAAGTCGGGGCTGTAGGCGGCGCGGAAAAGCGTGGGCTCCGTGCTCAATGATTGGACAAACGCGGCAGTGGCCGCATCGACCAATTCAGGCGTTCGGCCGTCGACAACCACGACGATCTTCGGATTGGCCCGTGGGAACACCACGTTGAATTCCGTTTCGCGGATGCGCCACGGCAATTGCGGAGAGAGCAACTCGTAGGTGTTCGTGCTCATGGCGAAGTGGCGAACCGCGTACGCGGAGGCCACCGCGAAGAGCGCTGAGGTCAGGATCAGGACGATCCATGCCCGGTCGGTACACAGAGTTACCCACCGAGCGATGAGCGACGGCCGGCTGCTCATTGCGTGTGCTGCCCGAGGGAACCGGTGACGCTCACGGGAGTAATCGTTGTATTGCGTATTGAATCCGTCAAGTTGTTAAGACACCTTCGAATCGACTATCGCACGCAGACGTATGCGTACATGTTCGCTGCCGTTTTGCTTGCCCCATCGGCCAGCAGTGGCGAAGCGCCCGCGTCGGTGGCAAATCGAGATGCCGTGGTGACGTCGGCACCCGGTGATCCTTGGGAGAGGCTGAACCGCAAGAACTACGCAATTCAGGGTGTCCTTGACCGTCGCGTGATCCGACCGCTGTCGTGGATCTATCGTAAGCTGACCCCCGGCCCGCTCCGTCGCGGTATTCATAATGTAATCGTCAACTTGACCGAACCGGTCGTTATCGTCAATGACGTCTTGCAACTTCGGTTCAAACAGGCGGGAGTGTCTGCCACACGCCTGGTGACGAATTCCACCATCGGCCTGCTCGGCTTGCTCGACGCGGCAGGTCACGCAGGTCTTCCACATCACGACAACGGATTTGGAGTGACTTTGGGCCGTTATGGTGTGTCCTCCGGCCCCTACCTGTACGTTCCTATGGTGGGCCCATCCACCGTACGCGACCTGACCGGTGGGATCGTCGATTTTGTCAGCAACCCCATGCACTGGGCGACGTATGCTTACCGGGTTCGGATTGGCACCGGGCAGATGGTGGTGGGAGGACTCGATACCCGCGTTCTGACCGAGGATCAGCTAAATGCCCTGCTGAGCGGCGCGGTAGATCCGTACGCAACGCTGCGATCGGTCTATCTGCAGGACAAGAAGGCCCAAATCGACGGCGAGGGCGTGCCGCAAGATCTGCCCTCGTTCGATGAGTCGCCCGTTTCGCCAACCCCAGTCCCGTCGGTTCCGCTTCCGGACAAGTAGCCCGGCAGGCGCGCGATAGGATGCGCACGCCGGGACTGAAGAATCTACCAGCGGTCGGTCGTCGTTCGTTCCGGCGCGTTGCCCCTGCAGCTGCCTCAAGCCGCGAAGCGCCGGTGAATCCAAAAGGCATTGCTCCGGCGCGATACGCACCTGCGCTGCAAGCATGCGGTTGGGGCGAAGCTGCTGCGCAGTCGCTCGATCCGCGCGGTGATCTCCTGCAGTTCCTTGGGATTCTCGGCTCGCCTTGCGCGCATGGCGCGCACCTCCTCGGCAAGATAAGTCTCCTTTCCCGCACCATGCGTGCGATCCGCTGTCTTTGCGGATCGGATCGATGAGCACCTGCTCGGCATGGTTGCGGCGCAGCCGCACGCCGTTCGAGCAGGCATTCCGTCACCGTAAGAGGAGCACGTGTTACCCCACGGCACATCCATGCCCAGAATCGGGGACCCGATTTGAGCGCATAGCGCTAAGTATCTGAAGTGCGAATGCAGAACGCCAAACCTCCCTACTTACAGCTGCATCCATGACCGGCTGAAGCAGAGGTTTTGTGAAGGCTTTGGCTGCAAACCTGTAGTCGGAGGGGGGAAAGCCCCCGACTGTCCTTTTGGCACCGGGTCAGTGTTCGCCGTCTTGACCCGGTTGCGGCGAGGTGTTCTCGAGTAATTTCTCGAGTGCCAACCGATCCTGACACAGTTGCCCACTGATGTTGTCCCGAACAAGCATAAGCCCGCGGCGTCGCATTGCAGTAAAGGTTTCCCCTTCCGAAAACATCGTGCCGGCGCGGGTCACGCTCGCGGCCGCTGCGTAGGAGCGAATCGCCGAACTTCTGCGCATTACGTCGAGATTACCCGTGACGACGACGGTATTCGTGCCAGTCGGAAACCCGACAAAGTTCAACGGATTCACTAACTGCACGGCCGAGGGAAGCTGCTTTAAGCCGTAATCGGCTCGGTAGGTGTAACGGAATATGAGCTTCTCCGCCGCATCGGGGTCGCTGATCAGAGCGCCAGGCAAATAATCTGGATTGCCGTCGTACACGATCGTCGCATGCAGTTTGCACGCGGGAGCCTCTTGGCCGACGAGCTTGGGTGTGACGGCAGTCGTTGTAGCGCAACCCATTAGCTCGATCGAAGCCAGTAAGAAGCAGGCTGCCCAAACCGTCCAGCCTAAAGACGTAAGAACGGTACTCATGATCGGGCGATGTGTGACTGACGCCTCAATTCTAATTGTCCGCTTTTCGTCGAGTTCGACGGCGGCACTAGCTTGCATGTGACAATCTCTTTCTCCCCCACCTCCTTGGGCACGATGACCAGATGCGGGTGCCCGACGAAGAAACCAATTCCAACGGTGCCTTTGACGTAATACGTCTCACCGGCATGCGCGTCAATTGTTACGGAAGTCTTGGCCTCAGTTTTGGCGGAGAGTTCAACTTCCCCCGGGGACGCGAAGTAAGTGAAATATCCGCCTGCCGGCAGAGTCGAAATAGGCACGCCGTTCGCGCTGACAGTATAGGCAACGGCACCACCAAAGATTCCGGACTCGCGGTAAACATACACAGTGGCCTTGTCGGCCGGAACGCTCGTGGCTGGTGTATATACGGGCCCAAGCGTTGCGCAGCCGGAAACCAGCATCGTCGCACAGAGGACGAAGAACTTGGAAGCGCGGTTGATGCGTGACATGAATTTCCCCTTTGTTATGAGTCTATTCAGGGATCGGTTCCCTAAGTCTACCTACGATTAGTTTGCACAAAACTTCTTAGGTGCTTGAGCCATCCCACTTAGACGCGCCATCCGTACTTCCTACACGCAATCGCGGCGCCCGCAAAACCGCTCCAAAGCACGTTGCCGTTGACTGAGTCGAGCGCGTATACCGTTCCGGAAGACGACCCGATGATGAGAACGTTATCAATAACTAACGGCGCGGAGACCGCAATCTCGGCGCTCCGATCAGTCAAGAAATCTCTCCTACCCGCACTCTCCTCCCAATAGGCCGCTCTTCAGCTCGGTATTCGGCGGCATCGCGCCGAGCCAGATTGAGAGAAACGCTCGCGCAAAATCCTCGCCTTCAATCGTGCCCTTCACGGCCCCATTGACATCCACCTGAAGGCCCACGCCCGGACGGTGTATGAAGCTCAGCCGCTGGCCCGTCTTCAGATCGGACATCCAGCCGTTGAGCATCGCGATCCGCCCCTTTAGCACGACTAGTTGATCTTTCGAGTTTCGCTCAAACCCTTCGCTCCACGCCTTCTTCAAGTCATCGGTGCCTACGCTGCGCACAAACTGAAGAATTAGCTCATCTGGATCGCTGGACTCGATGAGAGTCTTCGGATTGTGCGATGGTCGGCTGACATAAAGCGCCGCAACATAGACGTTCACCTTCAGGAACGTCGCCTTACGTGTGCCCAGCCCATTAAGAGTCAGATCGATCCCGTCTAGTTGCAGGTGCTCGGGAAAGTTGACCCCATTGCACTCCTTCGCGTGCGCAGCACCCATGGCCAATGCCAGCAGCAGACTCGCCAATGCCGCCGTGCGTCTCATGTCGGCTCCTTATCAGAACCAGCGGCCGCGTTGCCCCCCCATTTCGTGTTGGAATAGGGCGCGTAGTGAGGGAACGGCGAGTTACTGTCGCCAGTAGTGTTGGAAGTGAGCGCTAACACCCCTGTGGCTGTGTTGGCATAGCCCGTGATGTTGGAGAGAAGTGCGCCCATAGCGGTATTCTGGCCCATATCGCTCTGCATCACATCCGGGGGCTGCTGAACGTAAGCGGAGTCTGCAGCGGGGAATAATGCCGATATCACGTATAGAGAGACGCGTTTCATGCGAATTGCCGCCCGCTTAACGTTTCATTCTTTCCCAGACCGATTAGGTATGAAATCCGCAGTCATACGTAGAAGGAACCATCCGTGCCGAGACATCTCTTGGTGCACTGCGGCAGGTACACCACTGTGATTGGCGAGCACGTCTCGAAGGAGGTTCGGGTTCAGCTGCTGAGCAGCGGCTCAACTCGGTACGCGACCGGCCGCCTGCCAAACCGCCCGCAGGCGCGGGATGCCGGCAAGTCATGACAGACTCCCCCCGCTACGACGTTCTGCGGCGGGGAAGCCGTAGCAAACAGCGCCGCAAGCGGGCCCCCGCTACCATTTCTACGCTGGCGCCCTCTCGACTACGTCTCCGCTGCTCCCGACTACGCCGCTCGCGAGAACGCGACCAGGGTCTCTGCGGCGTTAACGATCCAAGGCGCTCGCCGCAGCCGCACCGCTATTCAAAAACGTTGCATCAACGGTTGCAATGTATCCCATGCGCTTTCAGCTAGCCGCCGCACTGATGAGGCCACGGCCGCCGCCACTCATGGTTTTGAAGGAGCCGGAGTCGAGTTTGCACCCCGATTTGCTGCCCGCACTGGGCCGCCTCATATCCCGCGCCTCTCGCAATACACAGGTATGGGTCGTCTCACATGCGCGGCACTGGTTGCAACCCTTGAGGAGGACTCGGAATGCAACTCAGTCGAGCTGCACAAGTCGCTTGGTGAGTCGGTTATCGGAGCGGGAGGAGCGCTGGAAGACCCAGTCTGGAAGTGGCCGGATCGTTAGGATGCTCGTCCGAGTCCGTCTGAAGTCGGCTGGAGACCTGGATTTCGAGAAGCGCTGAAGTGTTGCAATGTAGCTGACGATCTCGGCGTCTGCCAAAGACAAGTCCCCGCCACCAAATTTCACTTGTCGTCCTGACCGCCCTTCACTGCTCCCGGCGACCCCTCAAACCGGCGCTGCTATCAGGGCGCGGACGGCAATCTATTCTCCTTCACCCCGTCCGGGATGCGGACCTCGAGTACTAGGTTGTCCGTGTTGAGCATCGGCGTGCGCTTGTTCATCGCTGTGCGTGCTTTCGAGCCGATGGATCGCGCCGCGTCGGTGGATTACACGTACGAAACTCAGTTCGCCCTCACGTAGCCACCGGCGCACGTTATAGCGGAACAACCAGCGAATCAGCGCTCCGGGAACGGGGCGACTGATAGCGGAGCTGATCGCCTCCTCCGGGCATCTCATCTCGCAGCTCAGGCAGAGCAGGCAACGGCGATCCCAGTGGGGTAGACCGTGCGGGTCGCTCGTTATGTTTGCCGTCGGGCAGACCTCCACGCACAGGCCGCATGCGGTGCATTTGGAGGGATCCACACGAAACAGCCGGCTGTAGAAGTGCTCCATCAGCCACCGGTTGGCGAGCAATCGCTCAAGGCGATAGACCATCAGTGGTTTCGGCTCGAAAGGTGCACGAACGTAGGATGCGCCCGCGGCTCGCGCGGCGATCGCTTCGCCAAACGCCTTCGCGTCAAGCAGCTCGTCTTCGGAAGGCCGATCGGGGGAAAAAAGATAGCCCTCTCTCAATAACGGCAGGACATGGGCTTCGCCTCGGCAATGAAAGTAACCGAGTTCCCGAGCGCCCTTGCCCTCGAGCGTTCGTCGCAACCAGTTCGCGGTGTCGATCCGATGGGATCCGTGGACGATGAATACAAACGCGGCAATGCCATCGAGCGAGGGCAGGTGCTGCACGTAGTGCCGGACATTGAGCGGCAAATGAAAGTAATAGACTGGAGAGCCAATCCCTAGGAGCTGATAGCCTCGAACGTCCGGCGGCCGCCCGTTTCGCAGATTCCAGAGATCAATCTCGTATCCGGCTTCTCGGATCCCTGTCGCTATCGCATCGGCCACGCGGGCGTTTGTTCCGCCTTGAGAGTAGTAGACGATCAGCGCCTTGGGGATGGTCATGAAAGCTTCCTCGCGCCTGCGCGCGAATCACACGCTGACAACAGTACGGCGCAGGCGCTAATCACAAAGGCATGGGATAAGCCTCCAAACCCCACGCTGCGCCTTCGATGCTCCACCCAGCAGGCCCGCGTCTGCAATAGGCAATTGCCGAACCCGAAAGGGGCCTGACTGAACGCCGGAGGCTGCAGGTCTGTTGAACCGCTTACATGACCCGCACGGACTGCGGCACGCTAGGAACAGCCCATATCACTCCCCCGCTACCATGAATCCCCGCGAATCGAGCAACGCCACGGGCTGTACGCCTTACTCGGCCCAAAGCTCGCCTTGCGCGTCCACCTTCAAGTCGAATCGGACGCAGAGCAGCTCGCCCAGGATCGGACGCCGCCCTGGCATTTTGACTGGATTCCCGCAGGGGGTAACTACGACGGCGATGTGAGGTTCGCGGCTGTGTGACGCCCTACCACGCCCCTGTTCTGACGGACGCGAGTTGTCGTCTATCATGGAGACTATGCGCGATTTGCCAGTTCATGCCCTCCGCCATCGCGGCAGTCTAGGCGACGCATTGGCGGCGGCGCCAGCGGGTGCCCCCTCAGCGGGCACAAGGCTTTCCGGTGTCAATTCATGACCGTTGCCGCCGCAGCGGCCCGGCGGCAACACGGCCGCTGAACATCTTTTGCGCCGAATCGGGAATATTGAACAGGTCCATGCCACGCCCCCGATTTTGAACCCGCGCCCCGCACAGTGCCGCGCTAAGCGGTGGGTTCGATGCTATGGCACATCCTCGCTCAGGTCTCCATCAGTGAGTGTCTCTGCTGACGTGCGGTTCGCGCTCGCTCGCGCAGCAATGGGCGGGTAGCGCGGGCGCGCAGGCACCTCGCCGATGCCAACGTGTAGAAACCGACCGTCCGTTGACCCCGACACCCCCCCCGCGCGGCGATACCATCCGTCGAAAAACTGTGAGGCACCGATGGCGTTCGCTCGCCGTATCGGAAGACGGATGATGACCGTTTCGGTCATCGATTGAGATTCTTCTATTTGTCGCGCTGATTCGTAGCAACAAGCGCTTCCACTGCCGCACCGAAAGGCGTAACTGGATGCGCAGTGCAATACGTGTCGAGCCAAGACAGCGCTTCTGCCAGCTCGGCACTTCCTAAAATGTTGTTCGTGCTAAGCGACATCGCGTTCACTCCAGACAGATATCCACCTAACCAATCTGTAAAACCCGCGAGTTCCTCGGCCTCGGCGAAATGCGCGAGTGGGCGCGCGTGGCAGTAGTCATCAAGGCGGTACATCGCTCCACCGAGGTCTGAAAGACCCAGAAAGTTGTTCCTGTGATGGGACGTCTTATTCACTGCAGAGAA
>Ga0316624_10000642_pt1 | contig 12376 bp, 12 predicted proteins | sample OWC_Aug_N3_C1_D5_FD_207657 | JGI IMG/M metagenome (GOLD analysis project Ga0316624, IMG submission 207657) | Wetland soil microbial communities from Old Woman Creek delta, Ohio, United States - OWC_Aug_N3_C1_D5_A | ecosystem: Environmental > Terrestrial > Soil > Wetlands | place: USA: Ohio...
TGCGTTTTATTCTATCCCCGCGGGTTCTTTCAAGCATGAGAAGGTCATCTACGGGGTCTTGTTCGGTAAATATGACGCCGGAGCCGTGCCCATGACCGACTTCGAGAGAATGGCGGAGGACGGCCGGATCGACCGTAACGACTTCACGGTGATCGCGGAAGGACAGCCGATTCCCTATTGTACGTTGGGCGTGACGCAGAGGGTCGACGACGGGCTCGCGCAGAAGGTCAAAAAAGCGCTCCTGGATCTCAGGAAGGACGATACCATCGAGGTCGACGGGCAGGTCGTACGGGTGCTGGAACAGGCGAACGTGGACGGTTATGAAGATATCAAAGATCGCGATTACGACAGTGTGCGCGACATGGCGAAGAGAACGAACATGCCGCCCTATCAGAGGTATTGATGGACCGGCTTGACAGGATCTCTATATGGGCGATCGTGATTCTCATCATCAGCTCTTTTGCGCTGATAAGCGGACACACGGGGGAGGCGAGGCCGGATCATAGTCCACAGCAGAGGGCCGCGGTTTCGAATGCCGCCGCGACCAGCGGCGAGATAGCGGGCAGAGTGAAGTTGGCGAGAAATCTTATGGAAGCGGGGAATCTGGTCAAGGCCGAAGTTCTTGTCCGCGACCTGATACAGAACTACCCGTACGAGGGTGAACCGCGCATGGTCATGGGTGATATCTGCATGAGGAGACAGGAGCCGGTCAGGGGCATGCTCGAATACAAGGAAGCGATCGACCTGAATCCCGATTATCTCGACAAGAAGACCCCGCTTTTTCAGGGGAAGAAGCTGAAGATTGCGGTGAGGGAGGCGCTGGCGGAGATCGACGAGGGCCTCCGGCAAAACCCCGCGGACGAATCGCTGAAGAAGGACAGAAAGACACTCTACTACCTGCAGAGGAGGATTGCGGGAAGCTGCTCATGAGTGAGCGGCAATTATCCCTCCGTAAATATATGAAAGCGCCGAAAGAGATACAGAATGGACCGGCGGGTCCGGCTTCAATGGCCGGGCAGCCCTGTTATCCTAAGTACCTCTTTCTCATTGCAGGGGCCGTAATCGGCGTCGGCGGGGTCATGCTCAGTTATTACGGGAATCCTGCCAATACAGGTTTTTGTGTATCGTGCTTTATGGAGAATATCGCCGGGGCGATCGGCCTTCACGGAAACATCCGGATGCAATACCTAAGGCCGGAGATCATCGGGTTTGTGATCGGTTCTTTCTTAATGTCGGTCTCCAGGAGGGAATTTGCCGCCACGGGAGGAAGCTCCCCCCTGCTTCGGTATCTCGTGGGTATCCTCCTGATTATCGGCTGCGCAGTGTTTATGGGATGTCCTATCAAGATGGTGTTGAGGATCGCGGCCGGGGACCTCACAGCCTGGATCGGGGTCGCAGGGCTCGCCGCAGGGGTCTATATCGGCCTGAAATTTCTCGAAAACGGCTTCAGCCTTGGAAAGGCGGGCCGGGTGCCGCAGGCAAACGGTCTTCTGATACCGGTTTTCATGGCGCTTCTCCTCGCTGCTCTCCTCTGGAAACCGGCGTTTATCGCTATAAGCACTAAAGGCGCGGGCGCGCAGTATGCGCCTATCGCCCTCTCCCTACTCGCAGGACTCGCGGTAGGCGCGCTTGGGCAGAGGACCGGCTTCTGCATAACCGGGGGGTTGTCGAGACTCTTCCTCTGGGGGCCGCGCGAATTTACCTCCTGTCCGAAAACGACCGGTCTGGCGGTCGGCATCGCCTCGTTCTTTGGGTTTGCACTGGTTGCGAGCCTTCTGACCGGTCAATTTTCGCTTGGCTGGCATGGTCAGCCGAGTTCGAATGATAGCCATGTCTGGAATTTTCTCGGGATGCTCGTCGTCGGTTTCGGTTCCGTGCTGATCAAGGGCTGCCCCTTCAGACAGCTGGTTTCCGCAGGACAGGGAGACACCGATGCCGGGGCCGCGGTGCTTGGGATGCTGACCGGCGCCGCGCTTGTACAGGACTGGGGGCTTGGAGGCACCGCAGCCGGAACTCCGTACGAAGGTCAGGTTGCCGTGCTCGTCGGCTTCTGCGCCCTGCTGATAATCGGGCTCCTGTACCGGAAACGGGGCGAAACATTTGCCCCTGAATTTCAGGCGGGCCTCGATTAACGTGAGACGGATGAGATGCCGCTGAGAATAGCCGGTATGAAGAGGACCGAAGAGTGCCAGGTGCACGGGGCCCCTTCCAGGGCCGCCAATAGGATGCTTTTTTTCATGGTACTCGCCTCTCTTTCGCTGATAATCTGGCATGTCTGGAGCTATGGACCGACCGGACAGACGGCGAACCCCGAATTGCTCGGAAGGCCGTTCCCCGTCTTGCTGGGAAGCGAGATATGGGACTTGCTGTTCAATCGTCACGGTATCCTTGCGGAACTGTGGGATGTGTTTCCGTACTTCATCGTCGGAATACTCCTGGCCGGATATTTACGCACCTACAAGATCGCGATGAAGCTCCAGGCAAGCCTCAGGAGGTACGGCGTCCTGAGCGTCTTCCTAGCATCTTTCGTCGGCATTCTGACACCGCTCTGTGCGTGCGGCACCCTGACTACCGCGGTAAGCCTCTTGTTTGCCGGCCTGCCGCTTGCGCCGGTGATGTCCCTGCTGGTGACTTCACCACTTCTGAGTCCCTCGGCCTATCTGCTCACCCTCAACGACCTCGGACCTGAATGGACGGTGATCAGGACTATCGCCGCGTTCTCAATGGGCATTTTCGCCGGCTTGATCACCCATTTTCTCAGGGACAGGGGGTTTCAGACAAATACTATATTTATTGAAGGCGCGGTCCCGAGGGGTGACTTCCACGATGAGGCATATCCCGATGCACGGCTGAAATGCAACTGCAAGGAGAAGTTCGGCCACAGGGTGGCGGCAAGGACGGACAACATGTTCGTCATCTTCCTTGCAAAGTCGTCCGAGATGCTCTGGCTGGTGGGGAAGTACGTCCTTGTCGGGGTTGCAATAGGGAGTATTGTCGAACGGTACATGCCCTATGAATGGATATACAGGCTGTTCGGACAAAAGGACGCACTTAACATCGTATGGGTTACCCTGGGTTCGGTCCCAATTTTTCTTCATCAGATCAGCGCCTCGAGCATCCTCTATCATATAAAGAGCTCTCTGCACGGTACGCTCGACGGAGGGGCCGCGCTCGCTTTCATGATAGGCGGCCCGGTTACCGCGGTCCCGACCATGGTGATGTTCTGGACGATATTCAAAAAGAGGGTCTTCTTTCTCTATCTGTTCGTCTGTCTCGCGGGCACGATTCTCATCTCCTATGCGTTTCAGTTCTTTGTGTTCGTTCCGTACGCTGACATGGGCAATCCTCTTCTGAAAAACGTCGCTGCGATATCCGGAGGAAGTTCGGCCGCTATTACCAAACGGGACGAGCATGTGCGGATCGTAATGGACCCGGACGGCAAAAGCATCATCGCGACCTGTACCAACGACGTTGAGGGACAGGGAGGCATTGTCTTTGATGCCGGCTTCCCCCGCTTTCTAAACGGTTCGGCCGACAAGTACGACAACCTGAGATATATCGGGAACGTCGCTCAATGGCTGGAACAAAGCAATACTTCGCCGGCAAAGAAGAGTATCCTCATCTACGATACGTTGCCTGCCTCGAGACCGGCAAAAGAAGCATTCAGCAGGAGCGCCGTTGCGCTCCTCGAGAAAAAGGGTTTTACGGTAAGGATCACGGACAGGAAGGAGACCCCTGAGATCTCTGAAGGGTTGCTTGGTGGATACGGACAGCTCTGGATGATCTTTGGAGAGTCTGCTCCCGGAAAGTATCTTTCCGATGCCGAACTGGAGACGATTTCGCAGTTTTCCGGCGACGGGAAGGGCATGCTGATCGTGGCAGGGAAGCGCGGGTCGGGCCCGGATGACCTTTCCGCGGCAAATCAGCTGTCTTCCCGTTACGGCGTGCTTTTCTCCGGCTCTGTTGAAAATGGAGAGGAAATTCCCACTGCCGCGGCGTCCTATTTCTTCAACAGGGCGTCGGTGATTCTCGGGAAGGTCTTGAAGCTTGTGCATAAAGCGTGAAAGGGTTCGCGCAGGAAATAACTATTAAGAATCGAGGGGGACTATGAAAACAACGATCCTGGATATTCAGAGGCTCAAGAAGTTCAGCGATGAAAAGCGCCACCAGGAGACGATATGGACGGACGAACATTCGAAGATAAACCTGCTCTGCATGAAGCCGGGACAGGAGATTGTGACCCACACCCACCACGGAAACCATATGTGGGTAGTCATCGAGGGCAAGGGAGAATTCCGCTCGGGCAAGGAGACGCAGGTCATCGAGAGCGGAAAGATCGTGATTGTCCCCCCTCTCGTGGACCACGGGATACGGAATGCGTCAAACGAAAATCTTGTAATTGCGTCTATCACGGCGCACGGAGACTGAGGGATTTTTTCTTTTTGTGCGGAGTAATATTTAATGACAGTAAATCCTTGCGCCGAATGGACAACGAGGGCTGACATGCTGAAAAACACCATACAATCGGCAGGATTTGATTGTGATTCACGTAAACGCAAAATCATCGCATAATGTTTTCTTTGCAGATGCGATCCGGTTCGGCGGCGTTTTTAAAGGAGCCTTCCGCCCCGGCGGATCCGCCTGAGGAGGACGACTATGGCTGTTTTTCATCATATTAGCCCTCGTCAGTGTGTGGTTATTGGGTCTATTACAAGATTAAGTTTGAGGCGGTAGATGCCTGTTAGTTCAAGGAGTGAGGTGCTATAAGGTGAGAGTGAAATGAAGATATTCAGAAATCCTGATGCGAAGTGGCGGGAAGAGGACAAGTTCAGGGAAAAGGTATACGAAGGACTCGGCAAGGGAGAGGACGTCTCCGATGTCGGGACCTCGATAATCCTTCATTCCGGCAAGATGCATTCTTTCAATCTTCTCGGCACCGAGATATGGAAATTGTGTGACGGCAGGACCGTGGAAGAAATCGTCTCGGAGTTGAAAGAAAAATTCGAAGTGGACGAAGAGACCTTGCGGAGCGATGTCGACGCTTTTTTGGAGCATCTTAAGGAGGAAGGACTTGTCCATGAAAAATAGTTTGATTCCCGCCGCGCCGCTTACCGTTAACTGGGCGGTCACTAACCGGTGTAATTTCAAGTGCAGTCACTGTTACAGCAGGGCCGATGTGAGCGAAGAACTCGGCTTCGATATGGTCAGCGCAATAGTCGAAAAATTGGCCGCCGCGAAGGTCTTCTCGGTGAACTTCGGGGGGGGAGAGCCCCTTTTGAGAAGAGACCTGACCGATATCGCGCGGTTCGCGGCGGACCGCGGCCTTGCGGTCTCGATGAACAGCAACGGGTTTCTGATCGACCGGGACATGGCCCGGCGACTCAAGGAGGCCGGGTTCGGCAAGGTGGGTATCAGTATCGACAGCCCTAAACCCGAAGTCCACGACCGGTTCAGGGGCATTCAGGGTAGCCATGGAAGGGCGCAGGCAGCCCTGGGTCACCTTAAAGACGCAGGCATCGAGACCTCGATTTCATCGGTGATCTGCAAGATCAATATCGACGATATCGAAGGGCTTGTCGGCATGGCGCGCGCAACGGGTGTGTCCAATATCAATTTTCACAATTTCAAGTGCTCGGGCCTTGGTTTTACCAACAAGGACGTCCTGGATCTCAGCCCTGAAGAATGGAGGGACTTTTATATCAAGGCGATCGCGCTGAAGGACACGGTAAAGGGACTTAGCATATCCCTCGAAGACCCGATCATCGCCCTGCTCGGCCATAAGAACAGCGACTCGCTCGTGAAGGGGAGCGTCTGCGGAAAACTCTCCCTGAACATCAAATCGAACGGGGATATCACGCCGTGCGGCTTTATTCCTATCGTGGTCGGCAACATCTGCAGAGATGATCTGATCGAGGTATGGGACAATTCACCGGTACTCGGCATGATGCGGAACAAGATGCCGAAGGGGAAATGTCTCAGCTGCAAGAGCCATTCCGAATGTCTCGGTGGCTGCACCGCCAGGACCCTTGCCCTCACCGGCGACATGAACAACCCCGATCCCCATTGCTGGAGAAATGAATCTTAGAGAATTACCGTCGCCTCTCAGGATATACTGGGACCTGCCGGATTCGTTGGCTGATTCGGCCCTTTGCCGGAGGGTATGCGAAGAGATCATCGAAACAAAGATGCTCTTTCTCAGTCTGCGCGATCCCGCTTCTCCGGAGGGCTGTTCCTGCAAGGAGGTCCTCGACGCACTGAAAGGAGACAGCATCGGCATATCGCTGACGCTCCCCTGGTCCTCCGCGACCCCTTCATTTCTCGGGGGTCTGGCTGTTTCTGCTGTGACGACCTTGCTTATAGATACCTCTTCCTTGAGTGAGGTTCGCTCTTTTTTTGAAAAGTGGGGACATTGCGGACAGGGAGAACTGACGCCCGGCGTCTCGTTCGCCAACAGCAGGCAGAATTACCGGGAGATTCCCGGAGTGGTTTCCTTCTGCCTGCAGCATGGAATTTATGATCTCGTCTTCCCCATCCAGCGGCTTGAAACGGAGGAGGAGGCCGCGTACCTGGAGCATGAGGGAGGAAGTGAACTTGCCGCGAAATTGCGGGCAATGGATTATAGTTCGATGCGAATTACGATACACGATCCTTTTCTGTGGCAGATATTTTATCCTGAAGCCGATTATCACGAAGGGGGATGCCAGGCGGCGAACAGCATGCTTTATCTTTCCAGGGATTACAAGGTCTATCCCTGTCCCGCAATGCCACTGGAACTCGGCGATCTGCGTGAAACTACGCTCGGGGAGATAATCAGTTCCGCGAAGAAAAGAGAGCTGCGGCGGTCCCTCCTGATTCCGCCGGCCGATTGCGCCCCCTGCCCGCAGGCCGACAAATGCCTGGGTGGGTGCAGGGGGAGGGCGCTTGCATCGGCCGGATCTGTGGACCGGCGCGACCCTGCGTGCGGGTGTATTTTATCGTGACGCCCGGCGCATGCCAGGGCCTGCGGTACGGTTTCTGCAGCGGTTGATGACCTTCCGGTAACCTTTAGGAGATGCTTTTTACTGTTCATTTGCCTGTGCAGAACCGTTCCTTACCCCACCCTGAAGGGTTACAGATTTTTTAAAACCCACTGTGGTAAAATGCTTATGTGGTAGAAGAAATAGGCGTCGTCAAAAGCGTGAAAGGGATGTCCGCCATGGTCCAGATCCCCAAAAAAAGCGCCTGCGAAGGGTGCACGATGGGCATCTGCAAGCCCGAAGACCAGGGCATGGAGATCGAGGCGTTCAACGAGGCGGGTGCGAAGGTCGGCCAGAGGGTCAGGGTGGCCATCAAGTCGTACGCCTATATGAAGGGCACGATGGTGGTTTACGGGTTGCCCGCGATCATGCTCGTGGCCGGCGCCGTATTCGGCAAGGAAGTCATGAGCAGGGTATTCCCGGAAAGCGACCCTGATATCCTCTCCGCCATTTTCGGGTTCGCTGCGTTTATCCTTTCTTTTGTCATCGTAAAGTTCTGGAGCGGCCGGGCGAGCAGTAAGACCGAGTCCAGACCCGTCATCGAAGAGATACTGAATTAACACGGGCTGTTCGTCGAACGGTCCCGAGGGCAATTTTTTTGATATAGGGGGACTTCATGGCAAACTTTGAGGTAGCGAAGATCAGGAATGTGGCGGTGATTGCGCACGGCGGCGCGGGCAAGACGTCTCTTGTCGAGGCGATGCTCTATGATGCGGGCATGACCGACAGACTCGGAAACGTGCAGGACGGCACCACGGTCACCGATTACGAACCCGAGGAGATCGACCGGAAGATCACGATCACCTCCGCACTCGCCTTCTGCGACTGGGACAAGCACCGCATTAACCTCATGGACACGCCCGGCTTCATCAATTTTATCGAGGACACGAGGGGGTGTCTCAGGGTCGCCGACGGGGCGGTCATCATCGTGAGCGCTATGTCCGGCGTGAAGGCCGAGACAGAGAAGGTCTGGAAATACGCCTGCGAGTTCGAAATTCCGAGGATCGTATTCATAAATAAGATGGATAAGGAGACTGCGAATTTCGAGAGGGCGCTCGGCGAACTCGAAAAATCGTTCGATACAGAGGGGATACCACTTCAGATCCCGATAGGCATCGGAGATAACTTTACGGGCGTGGTCGATATCGTGAAGATGAAGGCCTACCGGTTTGCGAACGGGAAGCCGGAAGAATCGGACATCCCTGCCGAAATGAGACCGGAGGCCGACGAATACAGGAAGAAGCTTATCGAGAAGGTCGCGGAATCCGACGACAAACTCCTCGAAAAATATCTTGAGGGAGGAGAGCTTACGCACGACGAGATCATGAACGGGATAAAGGAAGGTTCTCTGACAAGAAAGTTCATCCCGGTGACATGCGGATCGGCCCTGAAGAATATAGGCATTCCTAGCCTGATCGATTCGATCATCCTCTGCCTGCCTTCCCCGGCCGAAATGGCCTCCATATCGCCGGTCAAGGGCAAGAACCCCAAAGACCAGAGCGATGTCCTGAGAAAACCTGCCGAAAACGAGCCGCTGGCCGCCTACGTCTTCAAGACTATCGCTGACCCGTACGCCGGAAAGCTCTCGCTCTTCAGGGTCTATTCGGGCACGCTGAAGGCGGATTCAACTGTATACAACTCGACGACGGATTCGAAGGAAAGGGTCGGACAGCTCTTCTACCTGCTCGGCAAGAAGCAGACGCCCGCACAGTCTCTTGGTGCCGGCGAGATCGGCGTTGTAGCGAAGCTGAAAGGGACGAACACCGGCGACACGTTCTCGGACGAGGCCAAGCCGATTGTCTTCGATAAGGTGAAATTCGCCGACCCGATCATATCCTATGCGATCGCGCCGAAGAGCAAGGGAGATGAAGAGAAGGTCAGCCAGAGCCTTCACCGCGTGCTCGAAGAGGACCCGACGCTGAGGTTTTCGCGGGACGAGGAGACGAAGGAGATGCTTATCTCCGGCATGGGGCAGGTCCATATCGAAGTCGCCCTCGAACGACTCAAGAGGAGGTTTGGCGTCGAGGTCGAGATGAAGACGCCGAAGATACCTTACCGCGAAACGATAAAGGGGGCCACGAGCGTCCAGGGCAAATACAAGAAGCAGTCCGGCGGCAAGGGGCAGTACGGTGATTGTCATATCAGGGTCGAGCCCCTGCCGAGAGGCACCGGTTTCGAGTTCGTCGACAAGATCGTCGGCGGGTCAATCCCCAGGCAGTATATACCTGCCGTAGAAAAGGGGATCATAGATGCGATGCATGAAGGCGTGGTCGCCGGATATCCGATCGTCGATCTGCGGGTCACGCTGTTCGACGGTTCCTACCATACGGTCGATTCTTCTGAGATGGCTTTTAAGATAGCAGGCTCCATGGCGATCAAGAAGGCGGTGACCGAGGCCAAGCCGATCCTGTTAGAGCCTATCGTGAGGGTCGAGGTCACGACGCCGGACGATACCCTCGGTGCGGTGATCGGAGACCTCAATTCAAAGAGGGGAAAGGTCCAGGGTGTCGAGCCTCAGGCCGGCGGGAACCAGAAGATCATGGCCCTGGTGCCGATGTCCGAAATGCTCACCTACGCAAACCAGCTCCATAGTCTCACGTCCGGACGCGGACTCTATTCGATGGAATTTTCTCACTATGAGGAAGTGCCTTCGCATCTTGCCCAGAAGATCGTCGCCGAGCGGCAGGCCCAAAAAGAAGAGAAGAATGCATAAAAGGAGAACGCTTCTCCTCTTCCTTCTGGTCTTTTTTGTCGGCGTCCCTTTTTTTGCGACGGCAGCCGGTAGGGAAGGTGAGACAGCAGGAGATGAGGGGACCGCCGTTCAGAGCGAAACCCCAAAACCTCTTTCCCGGGTCGAAGTAAAAAAAGGCCGCCTCAGTGTCGAACTTGTCGACGCAGGCTTCGGGGAAGTGATGCAGGCGATCTCCGAAAAAGCGGGAATAAAGACGGAGATTGTCGGCGGCGTATATGCGAAGACGGTGACGACTTCGTTCAGCGATCTCGATCTCGAAAGGGGAATCGCAAGACTGCTGTCGCTTGTGAAAGAAAAGAACTACATGATACGGTACGACGCGAAGGGGATGGTGAGTAAAGTGGAGGTATACAGCTCCGGGGCAACGCCGGTCAAACAGGATGTTTCGGCGAAACCCCGGCCCCTGCCGCCTGCCGAAACAGCTTCCTTCCCTCCTGTCAGTTCGCGGCCGCGGGGTATGCCGGCTGTCCGCAAGAACCCCCCCGCTTCGAAGAGGATATTGTCCCCTATTCAGGAGACCGGGACTGACCGTTCCACTTCAAAAGAGACCCGCATGGAGGAAAAGGAAGACGCCGACAGCGAAGGCTATGAGCAGGAAATGCCTTTTGAACCCGCCGGGAATATGCCCGCCTATATTCCGCCCCGGCGCCAGCAGGAGTGATTTCCACCTGGGAAATGCAATTGTTCGCGTCAAGCCGCAAAGAACGTCAGGAAAAGACGCAACGACAAAATTCGTGCATTTATTAAGGGTCTCAGAATAGTGACAACATTCTTTATAAAATCCCTCCTAACCTCCCTTTGCCCCCGCACACAGGCGGGTTCGCCGAGGAGAAAAAGGGAGGAATTATACCCCTCTTTGGTAAAGAGGGGCGAGGGGAGATTTTCCGGCGAGGTAAATTCAATTTTGAGACCGTTAATAAATGACGGGTTAATAAATGCTCTTTTGATATCAACCAGGCGAAACATTGCCGGCGGCGCGCGACAGTACAAAATTGAATTTCCGGCAATTCATGGGATATCATATACCACATGAAGGCGTTGATATTGAGCGGAGGGAAGGGGACTCGTCTCAGGCCGCTCACCTACTCCGGTGCTAAACAGCTTGTCCCTGTGGCGAACAGACCGATCCTTTTTTACTGCATCGACAACATCGTGCAGGCGGGGATCAGGGACATCGGTATTATCATTTCGCCCGAGACCGGCGAGGAGATACGCGAGGCGGTGGGCGACGGGAAGCGGTGGAACGCGAAGATCACCTATATCCAACAAGATGCGCCTGCAGGCCTGGCGCATGCCGTGAAGACTGCGGCGCTTTTCCTCAGGAAATCGCCCTTCGTGATGTACCTCGGTGACAACCTCATCGGACGAGACATCAGGAAATTCGTCGAGGATTTCGCAAAAAAGAAGTCCGATGCGCTTATACTGCTGAAGGAGGTCGACAATCCCAAACAGTTCGGCGTTGCCGAGGTGTCCGGAAAGGGAAATATCATCAGACTGGTCGAAAAGCCCGATGACCCTCCCTCGAACCTGGCCCTTGTCGGCGTCTATATCTTTTCCCCGAGAATCCACGACGCTATCGATCGCATCAACCCGTCGAAGCGGGGTGAACTTGAAATCACCGACGCCATACAGGAACTGGTCTTTATGGGAAAACGGGTGAGGAGTTTCGTGCTCGACTCATGGTGGCTCGATACCGGCAAGAAGGACGACCTCCTCACAGCGAACGCGATCGTGCTCGACGAATGGGGGAGGAAGGATATCGCCGGCACCGTAGACAAGTCGAGCAAGGTCCTCGGGAGAGTGACGGTGGCCAGGACTTCTCTCGTGAAAGGCAGCACTATCCGCGGCCCTGTGGTGATCGGCGAACACACGATCATCGAAAATTCCTTTATCGGGCCGCATACCAGTATCGGTGACAACGTCAGGGTGATCAACTCCTCGATCGAACACTCCGTCGTGATGAACGGCAGCGAGGTATTGAACATCGATCGGCTTGAAGAGAGCCTGATCGGCAGAAGGGTCCGGATAGTGAAGAATAGCAGGCACGGCGCTCTGCGGCTCATGCTTGGTGATGATTCGGTGATGGAGGTATAAGCACTGTTGGAAGGCGTGGTCATAAAAGAACTGAACGTGTACCACGACGGGAGGGGATGGCTCGCCGAAATATTCAGGGATGACGAGACGGACTACCGTGCGGTCATGTCGTATGTCTCGATGACGAGGCCGAATGTGGCAAGGGGTCCGCATGAGCATATCGAACAATCCGATTTCTTCTGCTTTCTTGGGAACTTCAGGCTCTATCTATGGGACAACAGAAAGGGCTCCGCGACGTACGGAAAGAGGATAGTATTCGAGGGCGAGGGTACCCCTTTTACCGCAATTGTCCCCCCCGGGGTGGTGCACGCGTACAAGAACATCGGAAGCGCCGACGGACTTGTCCTTAACCTGCCGGACAGGCTTTACCGTGGGCATGGGAAGGCCGGTCCGGTGGATGAGGTCAGATACGAGGACGATTCTTCTTCGCCGTTCAGGATAGACTGATGAAGATACTCGTTACAGGCGGCGCTGGGTTTATAGGCTCCAATTTTATCCGGCATATGCTTAATTC
>Ga0316624_10000644_pt1 | contig 12375 bp, 11 predicted proteins | sample OWC_Aug_N3_C1_D5_FD_207657 | JGI IMG/M metagenome (GOLD analysis project Ga0316624, IMG submission 207657) | Wetland soil microbial communities from Old Woman Creek delta, Ohio, United States - OWC_Aug_N3_C1_D5_A | ecosystem: Environmental > Terrestrial > Soil > Wetlands | place: USA: Ohio...
GCAATTATACAGGATACGATTTTAATGGATGGATTGATGAATGCCGGATTTCAAAAGGTATTGCTCGCTGGACAGCGGACTTTACGCCCCCAACCGGTGAATACTCGTACTGAACTGCTCTTAGCACTGATGGCTATCCGCATGCCTGAGGTCTGCGGCCCCATTGCCTGAATCGCAGACGCTGGACTTGTCTTCTTGCCACCCCTTTCATCGAGGTTGATAAACCTTTTATAATGTAACCAATCGGCCCCACGTGTTTGAGGGCACGGAGAATCTCCTTATGACCCTTCCTATTATCGGAATAACCATGGGTGATCCTACCGGTATCGGGCCGGAGGTCATTGTAAAGGCCCTTTCAGCCCAAGAGTCATTCAAGGCCTGCCGGCCAATTGTGTTCGGGGATCGAGAGGTGCTTCTGAAAACAGTGGGCTTCCTTGGCCTTCCGGTAACGGTTGAAGCCGTCAAGGAAATTCCAGAAGATGGATATCTTCCGCAGAGGATCTTCGTTCTCCCCGTCACCCAATTAGAAGCGGCTTCTCTCCGTTTCGGTCATCCGGACACGAAATGCGGGGAGGCGATGGTGAAATACGTCGAAGAAGCCGTACAACGGGTAAGAACAGGAAGGCTTGATGCGATCACGACGTGTCCGATTAACAAGCGGGCGATCAATTCGGCAGGATGTCTTTTCTCAGGTCATACGGAGCTCTTGGCCCATCTCGTTCAATCTCCCTTCGTGGCCATGATGTTTGTGGGATCGAAGCTGAAAGTCGTTCTTGTTACGATCCATCTCCCTCTCAAAGAGGTTCCCGCTCGGATCGATGTGAATCGCGTCCTAGCGACGATTCGCATAGCGGATCAGGGGTTGAAGAGGTTATTCGGAATTGGCCATCCCAAGATCGCGGTCCTGGGCCTAAACCCGCATAGCGGGGAAGAGGGGCTCCTTGGGGAAGAAGAGAAAATGGCAATCATCCCTGCGATTGAGCAGGCGAGGTCTCAGGGGATTGAAGTGGAGGGACCCTTCCCCGCCGATTCATTTTTCAGCCTGGAACATCCTGCTCCCTTTGATGTGGTCGTTTCCATGTACCACGATCAGGGTCTCATCCCTATCAAAATGGTCGATTTCGAAGAGGCGGTCAATCTCACCCTGGGGCTGCCTTTTATTCGAACGTCTGTCGGCCACGGTACGGCTTATGACATTGCCGGAAAAGGATTGGCTAGTCCAGCCAATCTGCTCAAAGCCCTTCTTCTCGCTTCTAAACTATCGAAATTAAAAATGAATTATCAGAGAGCGTAAAGGTTTGGTCTCTTGAGGTATAGTCTATCCAACCCATGGAAACCATTAGCCTTTTGTAGTACGCTTTCGATTGAGCTAAGGTGTTCTGAAAGAAGATATTTTTTGGATAAAAGTTATTGACAAAGAGTCTGTTTTGGGGTAAAGAATATATACTTGTGAAAAATATCTCTTGAACCAAAATTTTTGTCTCCTGCGAATTATAGACGTGTGAGGAGACCTGGAGATATGCCGATAGGGGTCAATTAGGAGACTTGAGGAGGACGGAATGAGAGACGTGGTCATCGTAAGCGCCGTGAGGACTCCAATAGGGACTTTTGGGGCTTCCTTGAAGGACGTTCAGGTTGTAAAATTGGGCTCGATACCCATAAGAGAAGCGTTAAAGAGAGTTGGTCTTAAGCCCGTCACAAAAAAAGAGGTTTTGGATGTCGCCCCGGACGCATTTAAAGGAGCGGGACTGACCGACCTGGAGAAATCCCACTACCAGTGGGAAGGCACGAAGGCGGAAGTTCACGTGGACGAAGTCATCATGGGAAACGTCCTGGTGGCCGGCCAGGGGCAGAACCCTGCACGGCAGGCGATGATCTACGGCGGGATTCCCAAGGAGACCAATGCATTCACCATCAATAAAGTCTGTGCCTCAGGCCTGAAGGCGATTGCCCTGGGTGTCCAGTCCATCCAGTTGGGAGAGGCAGATGTCGTCGTGGCAGGCGGCATGGAAAATATGAGCCAGGTCCCCTACGCCTTTCCCCTTGGTCGCTGGGGTGCAAGGATGTTCAATCAGGAGATGGTGGACCTGATGGTCTTTGATGGTCTTTTCGAGATCTTTTACGGATATCACATGGGGCTGACTGCCGAGAATATCGCCGAAAAGTTTGGAATTTCGAGGAAGGAACAGGACGAGTTGGGACTCCTGAGCCACCAGAGGGCGAGAGCGGCGATCAAGGGCGGGATTTTCAAGGAAGAGATCGTTCCGGTTGTGATTCCCCAAAGGAAAGGGGACCCGGTGATCTTTGACACCGACGAAAGGCCCATGGATACCTCTTTGGAGAAGATGGGCAAGCTGCCGACAGCCTTTAAGCCCGGAGGGACGGTTACCGCCGGAAATGCCTCCGGGATCAACGATGCCGCCGCCGCCGTTCTGCTGATGTCCAAAGAGAAAGCAAAGGAACTGAAGCTCGAAGCCCTTGGAACGGTTCGATCGTATGCTTCGGGAGGGGTCGATCCGGCCTACATGGGCCTGGGGCCCATCCCTGCGGTGAGGAAGGCGCTCAAGAAGGCAGGGGTTTCTCTCGGCGACATCGGACTGATCGAGCTGAACGAAGCCTTTGCTTCTCAAGCCATCGCGTGCATTCGTGAGCTCAAACTTGACATGGAGAAGACGAACGTCAACGGCAGCGGAATTTCTCTAGGCCATCCCATCGGATGCAGCGGCGCAAGGCTCATTGTCACGCTTGTTCACGAGATGAGACGGAGAAAGATCAATGTAGGCCTGGCCAGCCTTTGCATCGGCGGGGGCCAGGGTATGGCCATGGTCGTAGAGAGAAGTTAGGGGGTTCGGAGCGGGAGCCCAGAGCCCCGGCGGAAATGCTTCAAACTCCGAACTAACGAGGGGGAGAAATGGAATACAAGAATATTTTGTTGTCGTTGGAAGGGGAGATCGGAACCCTTACGGTGAACCGTCCCAAGGCGCTCAATGCCCTGAACATGGAGACCCTCAAAGATCTCCAGAAGGGGATAGAGGAGGTCAAGGACCATCCGGAGATGAAGGTTCTGATCGTGACCGGATCCGGAGAGAAGGCCTTTGTTGCCGGGGCCGATATCCTCGAGATGAAGGACATGAGCCCCCTTGAAGCCTCAAACTTCTCTAAATTGGGCAATCGGACGATGAAGATGATCCAGGATCTGGATCGACCGGTCATTGCGGCTGTGAACGGGTTTGCCCTGGGAGGAGGAACGGAGATCGCCCTTGCCTGTGATTTTATCTATGCCTCTGAGAACGCCAGGTTCGGTTTTCCGGAGGTGACCCTTGGCATTTTCCCCGGGTTCGGGGGAACCCAGAGACTGCCCCGCCTGATCGGAAAAGGGAGGGCAAAAGAGCTGATTCTGACGGGAAAGATGGTCAACGCTCAAGAGGCCTTCCAAATGGGGATCATCAATCGTGTCCTTCCGCTGGCCTCTCTTATGGAGGAAGTCAGGAAGACGGCGGGCCAGATCGCTGCAAACGGAACGGTGGGAGTGAGACTGGCAAAGATGGTGGTGGATGCCGGGTTCAATATGGACCTCGAAAAGGCGTGTGCGTTGGAGTACCAGACCTTCGGCCTCTGCTTTTCTACGGAGGACCAGAAGGAAGGGATGTCAGCCTTCGCTGAGAAGCGGAAACCAAACTTTAAAGGAAGATAAGGAGGAGAAAGTGAAGATTGCAGTGTGTGTCAAACAGGTTCCGGATACCACGGATGTGAAGATCAACCCCGAAACCAACACCCTCGTCCGGGAAGGGGTGCAGAGCATCACCAATCCCTTCGATGAGTTTGCCGTGGAAGAAGCCCTCCTCACCAAGGAGAAGTACGGCGGTGAAATTCATGTCATCAGCATGGGGCCTCCCCAAGCGGTCGACGTGCTGAGAAATGCGCTGGCCGTGGGGGCAGACAAGGTCTACCTGCTCTCGGACAGGGCCTTTGCAGGAGCGGATACCCTGGCCACGGCCTATACCCTGGCAAAGGCGATCGAGTGGATCGGGGGGGTCGAACTCGTGATCTGCGGAAAACAGGCCATCGACGGGGATACGGCCCAGGTAGGGCCCGGCATTGCGACCCGTCTTGGAATCCCGCAGCTCACCTACGTCTCCAAGGTCAAGGAGATCGATGTTAACAAGAAGAAGATCGTTGTCGAACGGATGCTCGAGCACGGCAGGGAAATTGTCGAAAGCTCGCTTCCCGCGCTGATCACCGTGATCAAAGACATCAACGAACCCAGGCTTCCCTCCCTCTTAGGGATCAAGAAGGCTGCCAAGGTCCAGATCCCTGTCGTGACCGCCAAGGACATCCCCGTCGATGAAAATCGAATCGGACTGAAGGGATCGCCCACCTGGGTGACGAAGGTCTTTACTCCGGAGGTTCGGGGCGGCGGCGAGATGCTCAAGGGGGAATTGGCGCAAGTGGTCCCTCTTCTCGTTGACAAATTGATCGAATCAAAGCTCATCAAATAGGAGCCCGATGCCCTGTGCATCGTGACCAATGATCATAGGAGGAAAAGTGAATGGCTAAGCTGCTGATTGATGCCCAAACGTGTTCGGGATGTGAGACTTGCGTCCCTTCCTGTCCCTTCGGTGCGCTGAGCATGAAAGAAGGGGTTGCCGTCGTCGATGAAAAGTGTAACTTCTGCGGGGCCTGTGTCGATGTCTGTCCGGTCGGTGCCATTACCCTTGAAAAAGACCAAAAAGTGGCTACGGCAGAGTCCGCCTCCTATAAGGATGTGTGGATCTTCATCGAGCACGAGCAGGGGAAGATTTCGAATGTTTCTTTTGAGCTCCTGGGGGAGGGAAGGAAGTTGGCCGATGCCCTGGGGTGCAAATTGTGCGGAATGATCTTCGGGGAGGCGGTCGATCCTTTCATCAAGGAGGTGTTTGCTTACGGAGCTGAAAAAGTCTTTGTGACGGAAAGCCCCGTGCTCAAGCAGTATCGGACGGACCCGTATGCATGTGCCGCCATCAACCTTATTCGAAAATTTAAGCCCGAAGTCGTCCTTTTCGGGGCAACGACCCAGGGCAGGGATTTTGCCGGGACCGTGGCGACGACCATCGAAGCCGGGCTGACGGCGGACTGCACGGGACTGGATATCGATCCCGAAACAAAACACTTGAAACAGACCCGGCCTGCCTTTGGTGGAAACATCATGGCAACCATTCTCGACTATCCCAACTATCGGCCTCAGATGTCAACGGTCCGGCCCAAAGTCTTTCCCATGCCCGCAAAGGATGAGTCAAGAACGGGGGAAGTGGTTCGAGAACCCTTGCCGATGACGGAAGAACAGGTCAGGACCAAGGTCCTGGAGTTCATCAAGGGGACGGAAGCCGTCAACATCGTGGACGCGGAGATCATCGTCTCGGGCGGAAGAGGCATGGGCTGCGCTGAGAATTTTAAGGTCATCCGGGAGCTGGCAGGCCAATTAGGAGCGGCTGTGGGCGCCTCTCGTGCGGCCGTTGATTCAGGCTGGATCCCTTATGAGCATCAAGTCGGCCAGACCGGGAGAACGGTTCGACCCAAGATCTACATCGCCTGCGGAATCTCGGGGGCGATACAGCATCTGGCCGGGATGAAGACGTCGGATATCATCGTCGCCGTCAACAAAGACCCTGAGGCCCCTATTTTTAAGTTTGCCACATACGGGATTGTGGGGGACCTTTTTGCCGTGGTTCCCATGATCGCGGAAGAGTTCAAGAAACGGCTAGGACGGTAGACCTCTTGCGTGAAATCAGGAGATCGGGATATCGGGGCATCGCCGGTATCCCGATCTTGGAACACCCTGATGCAAGCATGCCCCTTTCTTTTGTCCTTGATTTTTCCTTTGCCTTTCATCATAATGTCAGAAAACGTTGACGAGGGGGGTTCTCCATGATCGTTACCTGTGCCTCCTGTCTAACCAAGTTCAACTTGGACGACTCCAAGATTCCTTCCAAGGGAACGAAGGTCCGCTGTTCGAAGTGTCAGTACGTCTTTTTTATCGTTCCCCCTCCGGAGGCAAGAGAAGAAGTCGATGAGAATCTCGAATCTTTTGCCAAGTACCACAAAGAACTGTTTGAACCGGGAGAGAAGGAGGCGGAGGACGAGAGCTTCGAATCCTTTGCCAAATATCATAAAGAATTGTTCATGCCCGAGAAGAAGGAAGAAGTCGTCGAGAAGCCCGAACCCGAGGTCAAACCTCCTGAAGTGTTGCCGGAGCCAAAAATAGAGCAGGAATTTCCTGAGTTCACCTCTCCCCTGGAATTTGAAAAGGAGCCGAAGGCGGCATCGGCGGAAGAAGAGGCAGAAGACCAGACATTCCTTTTTTCCGAGAAGCCCTCCTCTGGAAAAAGAGAAGAAGCGCCTCCCTCGGCCGAAGAGGAACCGGAGCCCAAGGCCATCAAGCCGGGCAGAAAGGCGCGGGAGGAGAGGAGAAGACCCTCACTCTTTCTGGCTTTGATAGCGGTTTTCATTCTCTTGATCTTCGGCGGCGCCTTTTACCTTTGGACGAAGGCGGGCTCAGGCGGCCGACTCTCCGATTACGTCCGATATCCCGTAGGAAAGATCAGCGCTCTGTGGAAAGGGGTTTTGGGCACAGAAAAAAAGGGGCTGACCATTGGAGATCTAACGGGATATGACGAGAAGGTAGGGGAGTTTTCCCTCTATGTCATAGAGGGGAAGGTGAACAACCAGTCCGGGTTCACAAAAAAACTTATCAAAGTCAGAGTAGGAATTTTTGATCAAAAGAAGTCCAAGGTCGCTGAGAAAGAAACCTTTTGCGGCCCCATCATCAACCGGGAAGAGTTGAGAAATCTACCCGCTGAGTCCCTGGTCGGGGAGGTCGTCATCAAACCCAAATCGGAGAAAGAGATGGTTGTGCCCTCCGGTCAGACAGCTCCGTTCATGGTGATTTTTAAGCATCTCTCCGGCGAGGCCAAAGAGTTCACCGTCGAAATCGTCGAGGCTCCCAATCTATAAAGAGTCTGGAGTTCGGAGACAGATTCCCCAAAAAATCGGCGTGGCGTTGTCGCGAAAGTATTGTTCACTCCTATTGCACTAACCGGACTTGATCCCTTGGACATAGATTTCAATGAGAGTGAGACAGAGGGTTGCGATCAGTGGACCTATGACCAGGCCGATCAAACCGAAAACCTGGATGCCTCCCAGTACGGCAAAAAAGAGAAGCAAGGGATGAATATTGGTTTTGGAGCTGATGAAAAACGGCCTGAGCAGATTGTCTATCATGCTGATTCCCAAGGCTCCGAAACCCAGGAGGATCACCCCCTTCAAAAAAGCCCCCTGGAAGAATAACAGGATGGCGGCCGGGACCCAGATCAGCGCCGTTCCTCCGATGGGGATAAAGGAAAGAAGGGCCATGGCCGTTCCCCAAAGGACCGGGGAGGAGATCCCGAGGATCCAGAAAATCACCCCGCCCAAAGCACCTTGAATGATCGCAATGAGGATGCCTCCGTAAATGGTTGCATAAACCATCTCTTTAAACCGGCGGATGAGGAGGTCCCTTTCCCCGCCGTGAATCGGAAGGATTTCTCTTACTTTTGCAAAGAGCTGATCCCCATCCTTAAAGAGATAGTAAAGAGAGAGGAGGGTGAATAAGAATCCCACCGCAAACGTCGAGAACCCTTTCAATATCCTGGAGGTCTGATTGAAAAGAAAAGTGGACACCTGCTGAAGATTTTTTATGAGAAAACCCAGGGGATCGAACCTTGAGAGTTCGAAGCGTTGACTCACCCTTTCCCAGATCCAGTTGAGAGCAGGGATCCCCCGGATACCCTCCCCGTAGGCCTCCAAACGACCCTCCTTGATCATTTCCTCCAGTCCGTGGTAAGCCCCGACCACCTCATTGGCCAGGGACACGATCAGAAGACTGAAGGGGATGACGATGATCAGGACCACAAGCAAGGTCATGGTGATGGCCGCGAGAAAACCTTTCTTTCTAAAAAGACGCTGAAGTTTTTGGAAGAGAGGATAGAAAACGATGGCCAGTAGAATAGCCCAAAAGATCGATGACAAGAACGGGGATAGGATCAGATAAAGGAGATAGAAAGACAGGCAGGTGAGCAAGAGGATAAAGATTAGGAAGATATGCTCTTTTTTCATTTTATCCACAGTCCCAGCGGTTATCCTTTTGAACGGATAAGGAGGACAGGCGTTTCGGCGCGCACAAGGACTTTCTGTGCGACGCTTCCCAGCATCCAACGGGTGATTCCCGATCGACCGTGGGTACACATCACGATCAGATCCGCTCCGCTCTCTTTTGCATAGTCAATGATCTCCAGGGCAACCTGCTGACCGGTTCTCACCATTCTCGTCACTTTCAACGTCTTTTTCTCCAACTCCTCGGCGACGTTGGTCAGATACTTTTCAGCCACCTCCTTCTGTTTCTCATCGACGATGAGAGGTGTTACCAGCTCCGGGGATCCATAGATGGGCATGAAGGGGACCACCTGGAATAGAATGATTTCGGCGCCAAAGCACTTGGCCAACTTCACAGCCTCCTCAAGAGCTTTTTTTGCCAACTCCGAGCCATCCAATGGGACTAGAATTTTCTTATACATCGGATATACCCCCTCCCTGAGACTTGTTAAGACAATTTATACCAATTTTGCTTCCGTAAGGCAATAGAAAAGAGGTCAAGGAAACTGCCCCAACTTTCCCGATCCCTCGAGGCAGCTCGAAGGGATCCTCGCGATAGGGGGATTCTTTATGAAGAAAACGGAAATCTATCAGAAGAAGAACCGACTTGACATCCTCTGCGAAGGCATTAGAATGGTTGAAGGGGAAGAAGAATGGAAGTGGTCGATTGCCGTGGAGTGGCTTGCGATCCTGGAAGTCGATCATGTGATCAGACCGTAACTGCAGGAAGAGGAAAAAGAATGGATGAAGTCCGTCTTACGTCAAGAGTCAAAAAAGCAGGGTGAGCCTCCAAGATAGGTCCGGAGGATCTGGAACAGATTCTGAAGGAGTTGCCCATTCCAAAAGACCCCAAGGTCTTGGTGGGTCTGGAGACGTCGGATGACGCCGGGGTCTACCAATTGGATGATAGCACGGCCCTCGTTCAGACCGTGGACTTTTTCACGCCGATCGTGGATGATCCTTTCACCTTCGGCCAGATTGCCGTCGTCAATGCTTTAAGCGATGTTTATGCCATGGGAGGGACCCCTCTCACGGCCCTCAATTTGGTCGCTTTTCCCATCAAGACCCTCCCTTCTTCGATCCTGAAGGAGATTCTCCTGGGAGGGCTTTCGAAGATGGGAGAGGCAGGAGTCGCCTTGGTGGGAGGGCACACGGTTGAGGATCCGGAGATCAAGTATGGTCTGGCCGTCACAGGGGTGATCCACCCCGACAAGATCCTGACCAATGCGAAAGCCAAGAAAGGGGATCGGCTGGTTTTGACGAAACCCCTCGGCACGGGGATTATCGCCACCGCGCTCAAGGCCGGAATGGCGTCCGAGGAGGCGGTGAGAAGGATTGAGGAGAGCATGGTGGCTCTCAATCGAAAGGCATCGGAGTTGATGCGGGCCTTCGGGGCCCATGCCTGTACGGACATTACGGGGTTCGGGTTTATCGGTCATGCCGCGGAGATGGTTCTGGCCAGCGGAGTCGGCATGGTGATCCAATCGAAAGAGATCCCTATCTTCTCCGAAGCAATGGAATATGCAAAGCGGGGACTGGTCCCTGGAGGTGCCCACTCGAATCGTCAATTCTTCTCCTGCCGGGTGCAGGTCCGCCCTGAGGTATCTCCTTTTTTGATCGATCTCCTTTATGACCCGCAAACATCGGGAGGTCTCTTGATTTCTTTGCCCCCGGATGATGCCCATGAACTGGTACGGGCGCTAAACCAAGAAGGGGGGATCCATTCCTCCGTTGTGGGCGAGGTAGTGGAAGAACCTCGAGGAAAGATCGAGATCCTCTGACCCGCGCGGTGAAAGGGCCGTGAGGTTCAACCCCTCGCTCTCTTGAAAGGCAAAGATTTTCCACCTATAATTGTTTGCGTCGAAGGAAAACAAGCGGCGGCGAGGCCATGGGGCCTTCAGGCGAGGAAGCTCGATAGGGAAAGGCGGAGCCGGTTCGATGGAGATTGAGATAAAACTGTTTGCCACGCTCAGAGACTACCTCCCGCCGGGGAGCAGTCGCTTCTCTTGCAAACTGGAGATCGATCATCTTGCGCGGGTACAGGATGTTTTGACGAGGCTCAAGATACCCGAAGACATGCCCAAGATCATTTTGGTCAACGGCATCCACGGGAAGAAAGAGCAGGTGCTGAAAGAGGGAGACGTTCTAAGTGTATTTCCTCCTGTCGCGGGGGGCTAGGTTTCAGAACTCCGAATGTCAAGATTCAAATGTCAAATCAATCACTGATCATCGAAGGCCAAAGACGTCTCGGTCGATTGGAGATTGGGCTTGATTTGGAATTTGAGCTTTGACATTTGACATTTCACTTAGTCGAATGCTCTTCCAGCTTCTTAACTTTTTCCTTTAGCCTCTCCATCTGATCGGGCTTAGGGTCCAGGGTCAGGGCCTTCTTGTAAAACTCAGCCGCCTTCTTGGCTCGACTCAGCTTCGAATAACTGTCGGCCAGATGTTCTGTAATGACGGGATCATCCGGAGTGAGTTCGTTCGCCTTTTCGAGCTCGATGACAGCCCTTTCGTAGTCGCCGAGCTTATAATAGACCCAACCCAGGCTATCGGTAATGTAGCCCATGCTGGGTTTCAGGGCCATGGCCTTCTGAATCAATCCAAGAGCTTCTTCAAGATGAATGCTTCGATCCGCGTAGGAATAGCCTAGGTAGTTGAGGGCATCCGCATAGTCCGGGTTCAGTCGGAGAACTTCCTTCATCTCGGCGATCATCTTCTCCAAGTCTCCCAATTTATCGTAGAGTGCGCCGAGCTGAAAACGGATCTCTACGTTGTTTGGGTTTTGATCCACACCTCTCTTCAGGACGGAGAGGGCCTTTTCCAGCTGATTCTCCTTCTCCAAGAGGCCTGACAGGATCAGGTAGAGCTCTCCGTCAGCAGGCCTGGCCTGAATTGATTCCTCCAAGATTCGAATCGCCTCTTCGCTTCTGTTCTGTTTGCCCAGAACAAGGGCAATACTCCTTCTCGAATCCACGAACACCTCTGATTCGGGCGAAATCTTCTTGAATTCTGAGACGGCCTGATCGAAGGTCCCCTGTTCGGCATAGGCAGCCCCGAGAAAGTATCTTACCCGGTCGTCCTTGGGTGCGGCGGCAAGGACGAAGTTGAATTGCAGAATGGCCTGTTCCAAGTTCCCCTGTTCCAAATAGATCAAACCCATCTTGGTACGAATATTGAGATCCCCGGAATCGACCTTCTGAATCTCGCGAAATTGGTCGAGGGCTTCGTCGAGCTTCTTCTTTTTGATGAAGATCTGCCCCAATCGGCTTCTTGCTCTCTTATTGTTTGGATCGAGGCTGAGAATTTTTTTATAGACCTCGACAGCCTTCTCCGGCTCATTCTGGATCTCATAAGTGATGGCCAAATCCCCCATGACGGAGACGGCGGTAGGATCGACGGCTAAGGCCTTCAAAAAAAGGTCTACGGCTTTTTCGTAAGATTTCGTCTGGAGATAAATCCTTCCTAAAGAGTATAAACCGATGACAGAATCGGGCTCCATTTTGAGATATTGCCGAAGGACTTGGATGGCCTGAGGATATTCCTTCATATCTTCATAGAGGGAGCTGAGATAGAAGTAACTCTCCCGGTGCCGAGGGTTGATCTCCAACGCCTTCTTATAAGATTCGATCGCCGGAAGATTCTTTTTGAGGGTCGAATAGATTCCTCCAAGGATCAAGTGGGCCGACAGGTAGTTTGGATCCTGAAGAAGGGCCGTTTTGCACTCTTCGGCGGCCTCATTCAGAAGTCCTTTATAGACAAGGAGGGTGGCCAATTCGACGTGCAAAGAAGGGCTCTTTTCATCATAAAGGATCGCCTTTTTGAGTTCCTCAATCGCCTGATCCAGTTTCCCCTCTCTCATTTTGAATTGAGAGAGGAGGAAATGGTAATAGGCCAGGGGGTCCGGTGGAGGTGCCTTCGCCTGGGGTATCGCCAGAGAGGGCTGACTCGGAAAAGGTTCCGGCTTCGGCGGTTGAGCCGTCGGGGCCCCGGCACAGGCGCCGAGAAGGAATGCAAGAAGGATGAAGGAAACCAATTGCTTAACGGGCAGTCTCATAGCCTCAAAAATAACACTGTTTGGAATCGTAGTCAACGGCCTCCGAGACCTTGCCCACCCCCATTTTTTCCTATCGCAAGATGATTGCGGGATTCCGGGTGAAGGAAATGGGGCTGCCTTGTCCCCCGTCCTACCCTCCTGCGAGGCTTCAT
>Ga0316624_10000645_pt1 | contig 12371 bp, 6 predicted proteins | sample OWC_Aug_N3_C1_D5_FD_207657 | JGI IMG/M metagenome (GOLD analysis project Ga0316624, IMG submission 207657) | Wetland soil microbial communities from Old Woman Creek delta, Ohio, United States - OWC_Aug_N3_C1_D5_A | ecosystem: Environmental > Terrestrial > Soil > Wetlands | place: USA: Ohio...
TAAAGGAACTGACGAAGCATGTGGACACGCTGATCGTCATCCCGAACGACAGGATCAGCCTTGTAGTGGAAAAGGGCACGCCGATGCTGAAGTCTTTTTCGATCGCCAACGACGTACTAAGGCAGGCGGTCCAGGGGATATCCGACATCATTCTCGTGCCCGGCCTTATCAACGTCGACTTTGCGGACGTGAAGACCATCATGGACAACGTGGGCCGCGCAGTGATGGGGACCGGAACCGGCAAGGGCGAAGGAGGGGCTTTTGAGGCAGCCAAAAAGGCTATTTCGAATCCGCTTCTGGAAGACTCGTCGATCGAAGGGGCGAGAGGAATTTTGATGAACATTACCGGCGGCCTCGAACTCTCGCTGAGCGAGGTGCAGGACGCAACGGCGCTGATCCACGATTCGGCCCACGAGGACGTCAATGTGATATTCGGCGCGGTAATCGACCCCGACATAAAAGATGAAGTGAGGGTAACGGTCATAGCGACGGGGTTCGACGAGAAGAAGGAAAAAGTCGAGCTCCCGCAGATCAAGAAATGGGCGCCTGTAAAAGAGCCGCTCAGCTTTAAAGGATCTGAAAGGGTGCTGGCCAAGAGCCTGAACACGCATCACGATGCCAATGCCCCGAAGGAAGAGATTTTCAATTACGAGGATGCCATCGACCTCCCGGCATTCCTGAGGCGGTCTTCCTCCAAGGATTTCTGATTTCCCTTTTCCCCCTGAGGGGCTTCCCATTCCCCCCCGGGAAGCCCCTCTCCCCCCTCTTGGCGGGGCCCTTCAGTTGCGGGGTGATAATTAAGGCACAAGAGGAAGATTCTCTTTGAGTCGCAGACCCGACGCGTTTTGTTTATGTGGAATGAAGTAAAAAATCCCTTATACTCAATAAGGGTCATTCCGGCTTGTCCGGAATCTTTCTCGCTGTTATTTCATAAGTGAACGATTATATGTTGTCGGCATTTTGACCTTGACAACGCCGATGCATTCCCTATAATTAAAAGTAGGTGACTTCAGTTTTTCCTGACGAGCGCGAGGGACAAAAAATGGAAGATGACATAAAGGTTACCCGGGGTCCGTCACTCGGCGAACCCGCACCTTTTTTCGAGACGGAAATTGCGGGCAACAAGATCACTCTTCATGATTTCAGAGGCAGATGGGTCATCATTTTTACGGGTCCCGCAGACGTTCTCCCGGTATTCAAGACCCGTACGATCAATTACCTTCTCTGCAAGCGTAAAACTAAGGTCATCGCGCTTGGAGATGGAAGCACGGAGGGCCTGTCGACGGGAAGGAACCTTCTTAAGAAATACATCCTGAAACATAATCTGACGATCGTCGATGATTCGGACAGGAAGATTGCGGGCGAATATGGCATGTCTTCGGAATATGCAGGCGGACCGTACGGGGAAAAAGGGGTATTCATTATCGATCCGAAAGGCATTTTGAGAGTGAAACTCTATATTCCCCGGAACGACGAGAGGAACTTTTACGAAATGCTGAAGCTGATCGACGCGCTCCAGATGACCGACAGCCAGAAGACCCGGTCTACGGAGAAGTCCGGCTGGAGAAGGAGGCTCAACGTCGTCATCAGGCCGAAAGCCGTCTCCGGTGAGGGCTCTGCAGGGTAATACGCAAAGACAGTCAGAGGTCGTTCATTTTCACTAGAACTTATCTCAAAATGCATTTTCTTCAAAAGTGCTCCTCTCGCCGTCATTCCCGTGAAGACGGGAATCCAGTGTATTCGAGGAGTTCTGGATACCCGCCTCTCCACCTCGGCGGATCAGCCGGGGCTGACGCGGGTATGACAAACTTAGCAAAGGCAACTCGATTTTGAGATAGATTCTACAAAGTCTGTACCTACCGCCCTGATTAATTGACAAAAAATATAATTTCTAATTATTGTAATCACGTCCAAAAATCTTACGAGTGTCGTTATTTTTTTGAAAAGGATAATGCCCAGTTCTCTCAAAAGTTTCTGCAGAACATCGTATGCAGGTGCGGTGCTCTCCTTAATGTTTTTGATGGCCTTCGCCCCTCCGGCACTGGCCGGCGGAACAGCCTCACCGTTGATAGATGAGTTGTCTCGCTCGACACGCGGCCAGGTCGACGTCTCCTATCATTCAGCAACCGGACTAGTCCGTTTTCTTCATCTGAAGCAACCGGCCCCCTCTTCACAGTCGTCGCAGATACGCGCACTTTCGGCGGGCGGCAAGGGGGCTGAAACTCGGGCGAGGGATTTTCTGGGGAGATACGGTGAATTGTTCGGGCTGACTGATCAATCGCGGGAACTTTCCTTGGAGTGCGCGAAGACAGAGGGAGGGGGCCGTTCTTTCGTCAGATTTCAGCAGAAGATCGGCGATATCCCCGTATTCGGCGGTGAGTTGATCGTCCAGACGGATTCTTCGGGAGGGGTAGTGAGCGTAAGCGGCAAGACCTCGCCTCATGTTGCTGCGGATACGACGCCTTCGATCGACTCTTCTGCCGCAGCGGAGAAGGCCTTTCAGCTTGCCAGCAAGAACTACCATCTTGATCGCGCAGCCCTGACCGCGACTACTCCGGAGCTTTGGATCTACAATCCGTCGCTGCTCGTCAGCGGACCGAATGTGAATAAACTCGTCTGGCGCGTCGAAATCAGGACGGTCGACAGCCGGCCTATAGACGAACTCGTCCTTGTCGATGCGCACAGCGGCGGAGTTGCGCTTCATTTCAATCAGACCGGGTTTGCGAAGGACAGGAGAATTTACGATGACAATAATACCCCGACAAGTCTGCTACCCGGAGATATCGGGTTCCCGGGTGTATTGGCCCGCTCAGAAGGGGACCCTGCGACAGCTGATACCGATGTCGACAACGCGTACGATTACGCTGGACTTACTTATGACTTCTATTCCACCGTCCTGGGTCGGGACAGCATCGATAATTTGGGCATGCAGTTGATCAGTACCGTCCGCTACTGTGACGGAATACGTCCGTGTCCTCTCACCGATGTTTACTGGGACACAACTCACGAGCAGATGGTTTATGGCGCTGGATACGCTTCCGCCCTCGACATCGTCGCCCACGAAATGACCCACGGTGTGACCCAGCATACGTCGAGACTCTTCAACTACATGCAGTCCGGCGCGGTCAGCGAGTCCCTGTCGGATGTCTTCGGAAAGCTTGTCGAACTGACTGCGGCTATGGAATGGGGCTATCCGACCCCGGCACACAGATGGTGGATTGGTCAAAGCCTTCCTAATGGGCCGTTGAGAGATATGCAGAATGCCACGATATACGACGGCGCAAACTGGAATCCGGCCCCTGACAGGATGACGAGCACCAATTATTCGTGTTCCGCCGACCAGGGCACGTACAGCCATTTCAACAGCGCAGTGAACAACAAAGCCGCTTATCTCATGGTCGACGGAAGTTCAGCCGAGCCCGGCGGCGTTTTTAACGGAAAGACCGTGACTGGCCTCGGGACCGACAAGGTGGCGAAGATCTATTACGAGGCACAGACGAACCTGCTCACCTCAGGCAGTGACTACCAAGACCTCTATTATGCGCTCCAACTGACCTGCGAAAATCTGACCGGCAGTTCCGGCATTACGGCATACGATTGCCTGCAGGTGAAGAACGCGGTCGATGCGGTCGAGATGAACCTGCAGCTGGCGGGGTGCGCCGCGCCCGAGGCACCGCTATGTGGCGCCGGGTTGGTGCCGAAGGACCTTTTTTCCGACAACTTCGAAAGCGGTGGAGATAACTGGACGCACTCGCCTGTCACCGGGTTTGACACATGGAATATCCCTTGGGCCGAGTATGCTACGAGCGGCGTCAACAGCATATGGGGGCAGGACCTTGACTGTCAGAGCTGCCTCTCTGAATCATACGCCTCGATGAATTCAGGTGTTACTCTTCCTTCCGCGGCTTATCTTCATTTCAGGCATGCATATGATTTCGAAGCCCCAGATTTCGACGGAGGAGTGGTTGAGTACTCTACCGATGGCGGAGCGACATGGACGGACGCGGGGACGTTGATTATCGAAAACGGTTACAGCGGCACTCTTGCGCCCCCGACTGATCCTCCGGATACTGCTAATGACAATCCCTTTGCCGGCCGGTCTGCCTTCGTCGGCACTAGCAACGGTTACATGTCGAGCCGGCTCGATTTGAGTTCCTTGTCCGGACAAAATGTGAAATTCAGGTTCGGGATCGGCACGGATTCGCTTACATTGGGCGGCTTCCACGGCTGGTACATCGACGACTTCCGCATTTACACCTGCGTCGTCCCGGTCACGATCGACACCAGCCCGGGCGGCCTGCAAGTGGTCGTCGACAGCAGCTCTTACCAGGCTCCTTATACCTTCGGCTGGGACGAAGGTTCGAGTCACAATATAGGCGTAGCGACAACCCAGCCTGGATTGACGGGGATTCAATACGTCTTTGCTTCGTGGAGCGACGGAGGGCTCGCGAGTCATACGATAACCGTCTCTCCTTCTGTCACGACATATACCGCAAGTTTTACCACCCAGTACAATCTGACTACGGCGGTTAGTCCCTCTGTATCGGGAACGGTCAGTCCGGATTGCTCGTCGGGGTGCTGGTACACAAGCGGAGAATCGTTGCCGTTGACGGCGGCGGCAGGCGGCGGATATGTTTTTACTTCCTGGAGCGGCGATTGCAGCGGAGCAGATCTGGCCACCTCGGTGCTTATGGACGGGCCGAAAACCTGCACCGCAAATTTCTGCACGCCGGCAGACATCGGGGGTACGCCTGAAGACTCGCTTCAGATAGCGTTTAATAAACCTTCGCTGAAGAATGACGATATTATCAAAGTTGTTGAGGGGATCCTGACCGAGAACACTGATTTCGACAGGGCAGGGGTCTCCGTACTTCTGCGCGGCGGATATGACTGCGCTTTCAGCGAGCCGCCTCCCGCCTCTTCATACTCGACCCTTCAGGGCTCTCTTACCGTCACCAATGGCGCGATCACGGTCGAGAACCTAATCATAAAGTAATCGCAGAAAACAATTCAGCGGTGCTTTTCCCTTACTTCTTATCAAAAAATTCAGGGTACAGTTTCTTTGCGCATTCAGGACATATCCCGTGACTGAATTCTGCTTCTGAATGGTCACGTATATAGGATTCGATCTGGTTCCAATAACCTTTGTCATCTCTGATTTTCTTGCATGAGGCACAAATAGGGAGTAAACCGCTTAATAGCTTGACCTTGGAAATGGCCTGTCGGAGGTCCTCTATTAATTCTTCTTTTTCCTTCTCTATCTTTTTTCGTTCAGTGATATCCCTGAAGGCTGTAATCGAGGCCGTAATCTCCCCTTTGTCCATGATGGGACTGGAAAGAACAGATACGGGAAACGTCGTACCATCCTTGCGTCTAAAAACTTCATCGGTAGAGTGAAACTTGTCACCCGTCTTCATAACCTTAAATACGGGGCATTCTTCAAGGGGCAATTTTTTCCCGCTCGCGCCATGACTATGGATTATATCGTGCGGGTCCTTATTTCTTAATTCTTCCTGAGTCCATCCAATAAGACGCTCTGCCTCGGGGTTCATGAATGTGATATTTCCGTCTTTATTTAAGACATAAAGGCCTTCAGCCAGCGATGATGTAATATCGAGTAATCCTTTTTGACTTTTCCGCAGTGCATCCTCCGCCTGATTTCTTTGTATGAGATATCTGCCGGTCAGCCGCAAGACAACCACCCACGTAAACATCGAGATAAAAAAGACCGCTACTACAGAGATAAAAGACAAGGATGCCCGTTTGCGTTGCTTTTGGAGAGCGTCCTTTATAAATCGGTGTATATATGTCGTTGCCTCATTGGTCCCATGACTGTAAATCGTCTTTTGATTCTCATAATCATCGCTGAACAACAAGTTTTTAGCTTTTTCCCTTTCATGGTTGCGCACTAATTCAAACGATCGCTTATCCATTTCGACCAAGGCCGTTTTTGCAGCATCGGTCTTGGCTATAGCCTCACTCAATGCCTTGTCCGGCAAAATCCGTAGGGCTTCCTTTATAGCCTCGTCGAGTTTGGCTTCAAAACTCAAATATCGGACTTCCCATTTAAGGTCGCCTGTGGTAGCGGCCATTCTAGCTGACATTGTTAGCACTTCATCGGTAGTGTTGATGACGCCAATTAACTCCTCGAGGCGATGAAGTTTTGTCTCGGTTATCTGAAAGTCCCTGTATGAATTCCAGGAGGCCCACCCAAGCATTACTATTAAAGCGGAGGTAACCAGCAACGCGGTTACGAACGACTTCTTCAGAAAATTGCTGAGTGCCAGATAATTTCTCAATTTTATGGGAAGATGTATCATTAAATCTAACTCTATCGTAAATGCCAATTAACTGCAATATATTAGATTTTCCCTATATGGAGTCCCCCCTGAAACCTATACTCCGCACTCCTGGCAATACCACCGCTGAATGGATAAATAATCCTTGTTGAAATATTTTGTGCCGGCGGTATCATATTCATATAGTTGTAAGTTTTTGCATATTCCCATTTCTTGAGCTGGGATATCACCGCCCTGCAGCGCCTCTACTTCCTCGGTGAATCCGTATCTGTCGTCCAGGGCGGGACGAATCCCTCGAGTTGATATGAGTTTGGACTATAATTAGCGGGAGATTTGCTAGTGGACAAAAGAACATATCTTGCCCCTGCGATTATATTTACCGGTATGTCCGTTTTTTTCTTTAGCTCCTATTACAAGGAGGCCGGTGCCCTATTCATTTGCGGAATGGCGTTTTCAACAGTGGCGGCAAAGACATGCTTATAGTCAAAGAAGAAGGAAAACGCAAACAGATAGAAATAAAGCTGGAAGACCGTTTGCGGTTTGAGAAAATGCTTACAGTTATCTCCACTCAGTTTATCAACATTTCAATTGATCGGCTGGATAACGAAATCAAAGCTGCTCAGCAGCAAATTTGCGAATGTCTGGGGCTGGATGTCTGTGCCCTCTGGCAGTTTTCGCCGGAACGTCCTTCGAAGCTTGTGCTGACTCATGTTTATGTTCCTCCGGACTTTCCTGTTAAGATTCCGGAGAGTCTGAACGCAGACGAAAGTTTCCCTTGGTCTTTGGAAATGATGATGAAAAAAGAACCGGTTGTTTTGTCTCGGATAACGGATGCTCCTCCTGCAGCCGCGCGTGACAAGGAGGGTTGGAAGCATTTTGGCCTCAAATCGGTCCTGACATATCCACTGTATTCGGGCGACGGCCCGTCATATGGAGCATTAAACTTCAATGTCTTGAGGGAAGAGAGGGATTGGCCGGCAGAACTTATTAACGGCCTGCAAATAGTCTCACAGGTATTTGCCAGCGCGCTGAACAGAAAATTCATCGAAAGCAACTTGCGTGAGAGCGAGAAGCGGCTGAGAGATATCATCTTCAGCATGGCCGACTGGGTGTGGGAGGTGGACGAAAACGGCGTCTATACCTACAGCTCGACGAAGGGTCTTGAGCTTTTTGGACACGTCGTGGGAAAGAAACCGTTTGATTTCATGCCGCCGGATGAAGCAAAAAGGGTAGCAGAGATATTCTCTGAGATCGCGGCAAGCAAGGGGCCCATAAAGGAGCTGGAGAATTGGAATATCAGGAAAGATGGCGAAAGAATATGTCTTCTCACCAATGGTGTGCCCATCCTGGACAAAGAGGGTAATCTCAAAGGTTACCGCGGGGTTGATAAAGATATCACCCGGCATAAGCAGGCGGAGACCGCCTTGCGCAAGAGCGAGGAGCGATACCGGGGGGTGGTTGAAACTCAGTCGGAGATGATCTGCCGCTTTCTGCCTGATACCACTCTGCTCTTTGTTAACGAGGCATATTTGCGCTATTACGGCAGGTCAAAGGAAGACCTTATCGGCAATAAGTTTCTTTCGCACGTACCCGTTGAGCAGCACGGGGACATCATCCGCTACTTCGCTTCTTTTGGACCCGGAAGTCCTATCCTTACCTCACAGCGCGAAGCAGTGTTCCTGGATGGCACGCGGCGCTGGCAGGAATGGACTGACCAGGCATTCTTTGATGAGAGCGGAAAGCTTGCCGGGTTTCAATCTGTCGGCCGCGACATCACGGAGCGCAAGAAGGCGGAAGAGACACTCAGGAAAAGCGAGGCAGCACTCAGAAACAGCAAGAAAGATCTTCACAAACTTGCGGGCAGATTGATATTTGCCCAGGAGGAAGAACTGTGCCGGCTGTCACGGGAACTTCACGATGACCTGACGCAGAGGCTCGCAGTTATTGCGATCGAAGCCGGCAAGCTGGAACAGGGCCTGAGCAAAATACCTGAACTGTCCCGGGAGACCTTGCAGACGATATCCGGGATGAAAGACCAGCTTATCAAGGTGTCTGAAGACGTCCACAATATCTCGCGCCAGATTCATCCCACCATCCTTGACGATCTCGGGCTTGTCCGTGCCATTGAATCGGAATGCGCAGCCCTCATGCGGAGGGAAAACATTGAGATTATTTTCTCGAAGGAGGATGTCCCGGCGGCGATTGGCAAGGACATCGGACTTTGCCTCTACCGAATCCTCCAGGAGAGCCTGAAAAACGTCATTACCCACTCCCGCGCAAGGAGTTGCAGGATTATTCTCAAAGGCGCTGACGATACCATCTGCCTTACTGTCATGGATGACGGTGTCGGGTTCGATCCTGTTGAGGTCCGGCATAAGCCGGGGCTTGGCCTTTCAAGCATGCGCGAAAGGGTCCAGCTCGTACATGGAGACTTCTCGATAAGATCTCAGACCGGAAAGGGTACGGTGATCAACGTCAGAGTGCCCCTCGCAGGGAGCGGAGCGTGAAACGGCCGCGCATTCTCCTGGCAGATGATCACCGGATTGTGGCTGAAGGCCTCCGTGGGCTGCTGGAACCTGAATTCGAACTCGTCGGGATTGTCGAGGACGGCCGCGCTCTTCTTGCGGCTGCAGAAAAGTTACGGCCTGATGTAATCGTGGCAGACATCTCGATGCCGCTTTTGAACGGCATTGATTCTGTCCGTCAGATAAAAAAGACCCATGAGGACATCAAGGTCGTTTTCCTCACTATGCATCCTGATGTGACCTATGCGGCAAGCGCCTTTGAAGCAGGCGCCTCCGGATATGTCCTGAAACATTCGGCGCCGGCAGAACTTATCACTGCCATCCGAAGCGCATTGAGTGGGAAAACTTATGTGACGCCACTGCTTGCCGGAGAGCTCATGCAATTTTATAAAGAAAAACCTGATAATCGGGATGAAAACACCAGGCTCACTCCGCGTCAGCGTGAAGTACTGCAATTGCTTGCCGAAGGGCGTTCTGCTAAGGAAATCGCCACCATTCTCAATATTTCTCCGAGGACTGTAGAATTCCACAAATACCAGATAATGGATGGCCTTGGCCTGAAGACTTTTGCTGATCTGCTCCAATATGCGATCAGGCACGGGATAGTAGCTGAGTCAGTCAGCTCATCAGTAAACCCCGAGCGAAATACCAGTGAGAAATGATTTCTGACTGGGTCCAAAACCTTTCGGACCTAAGCATGTCTGTATCAATCCCGGATATGAAGATCCCGGCTCCGGAGATTTTGGCAAGGCTGCAGAGATCTCCCTATCCTGTGCGGCAAGGTATCCTACCTTATCATGAATACACGACGTAAAATTCTCGTGCTGCTTACGGGCCTGCCGATGCTGATCTTCGTCCTGTCTGTCGTGCTCTATTTTTCAGCCGCGAAGCTCATCAATTCAGAATCAATAAAAGAAAAAGTAAATGCCTATCTCCTCGGAAAGTCCGGTGCCAGTATCACTTACGGGAACTCGGAATTTTACCTTTTTCCCCTTCCCGAACTCATTTTTCATCAGGTGAATATCTCAATACCCGGTAAGGCAGAAGGTTCAGTTGCATCCCTCAGGGTATATCCTGACCTTTTGTCACTCATGAAGGGCAGGGTAGGGATTGCAAAGGCAAGCCTTGAAATGCCGCACTTCACCGTTAAGATCCCTAAAGACACGAAAAAGCCTTCTCTGGAAGAGATCGAGGAGAAGATCCGTTCGGTGGTCCATTATCTGGTATCAACAACACCGGGTGTTCGTATAGCCATACGGGATGGCAAACTTGATCTCATAATGGAGGACAAAACCGCTTTCTCTTTCGATACGATTCAGTCGCGGCTCAATGCCTCAAAAAAGACAGTGGACATTGAACTGAACAGCAGGTCGAATCTCTGGGATTATTTTTCGTTCTCGTCTTCAATAAAAGCGGAGGGCCTGAAAAGCGAAGGGACTATCCGGCTCACGCATCTCCATCCCGACATCCTTATCGCGCGTCTCTCAAAGGAAACAGCAGGGCAGATAGGAGTTTCTGACGTTGATTTGTCGGCGAATTTTGAGACATCGGGCCTTAGAGTTGTAAATGCGTCAATCGAGAGTTCGGCATCCGCACTGTCAGTCTCCAGAGGGGAAAAGCGGCTGGAGATGGGAGACACGACAATAAAAGGCGGCATTGAAATCAAACCGGACGCTTTATCTGTAAGCTTTAAAGAGGCAAAGATCAGTCGGCCTGCCCTGGATCTGTCCGGGCTATATACCCTTAACCGCAATTCCGGCATCATAACAGTCGACATCTGGGGGAAATCAATCGCGGTTGAGCCTCTCCGCAAGTCTGCGCTCGACGTCGGGGGTGACATACCTATCATCAGATCCATCTTTACCATCGTACAGGGCGGTGAGATTTCTGGCCTCCATGTTCATACCACAGGGGAATCCCCGGACGAACTGGGAGGAACGAAGAATATCCGTATAGCCGGGAAAATGCGGGCCGGGGTTGTCTATATAGAGTCAAGGGATTTCACGTTTCAGAATGTTGCAGGTGACGTGCTCATCGCAGGTGGGATCCTCGAGGGCAGCAATATCGGGGCCTCCCTGGGGAACAACCGCTGTAGTGGAGGAAAGCTGCGGGTCGGCCTGAAGGGAGACGACGCCCCTTTCCATCTCGACATACGGGTAAGGGCCGATATGGAGCAATTACCCGCCGTCCTTAAACATAAGAACCTTCTGAAAAACGAAGCAGTCCTTCATGAAATGGACCGTCTCCACAACCTCCGGGGCAGTGCGGAGGGCAGGCTGATACTTGGTGACAGGCTTGATTCAGTCCATGTGAAGATCGCCGTTGATGACATGAATATCATGGCGCGCTATGAACCTTTGCCTTTTCCGCTTGCAGTAACTGGGGGACAGTTCTTCTTCGATGAAAAAACCGTAGGACTGGCAGATTCAGCGGGCAGCATCGGAGGGTCTTCTTTCTCCGGGTTGACTGCCCGGCTCAGTCTCAAAGAACCATATGATCTTGAAATCACCGGCGGACGACTTTTGATCTCTGCTGATGAAATCTTCCCGTGGATTACGTCGTTCGAAGGGATTAGGCCTGTCCTCAAGGATGTGCGGTCTGTAAATGGCTCCGTCTCTTTCTCCTCTGTGGACCTCCGGGGACCTCTTTATCAGCCGAAGGAATGGAAGTTCAAGGTAAACGGCGAGGCAAAAAAGCTCACCCTGGATGCAGCGTTCCTTCCGGGCAAGGCGGAAGAGATGAGCGGGATGTTCGCGGCAACGCAGAACGAACTATCCCTGAAGGACATGCGGTCGAAGATCATCGATAGTCTGATCACGGTTACAGGCTCTGTCAGGGAATTCCCTTCTGATATCAGGAGCATTGACTTTGCCCTGCAGGGAGAGATAGGGCCGAAAGTTAATGCGTGGATCGCCGAATTGATCAATTTTCCGCCTGAGATGAAGATTAACGCCCCCTTTTCTGTCACGGATGCAATCCTATCGATCGAAAAGGGCAAAAAAACAGCATTCAGCGGCGGGCTATTATTCGGTCAGGGGACAAAGGTGTCCCTCTCCGTGACGAAAACTCCTGATTCAACGACTATCCGTGATTTGACAATAAGAGACGGAAGCCACAATCTTGAGGCCACTGTATTGCTCACCAGGGAAGCGATTGATGCCTCCTTCAAGGGGACACTTGTCTCACAGACCATCAATGCCATCTTCGAAAAGAGCATATATTCTGATGCTTCACTCGAAGGCGTTTTCAGGACTCATATTGTTATTGAGCATCCACAGCAATCCACTGCCGATGGAAAGTTGAAGGGGGAAAATATTCCGGTCCCCTGGAACCGCGACATTCCACTGGTTGTTAGGCATATCGCACTCGAAGCAAAGGGGCAGAGTGTTGTTATCGACACGGCAGAACTCGCGGCTGGAGACATGACATTCAAGGTCAAAGGAACGCTTTCCAGTCTGCCGGAATGGGTTGCTGTTGACATGGACGTCTCCTCCAACGGAATTGAGTGGGAAACTTTAGAAAACATGCTGCGCAAAAGAGAGGGGGC
>Ga0316624_10000646_pt1 | contig 12367 bp, 15 predicted proteins | sample OWC_Aug_N3_C1_D5_FD_207657 | JGI IMG/M metagenome (GOLD analysis project Ga0316624, IMG submission 207657) | Wetland soil microbial communities from Old Woman Creek delta, Ohio, United States - OWC_Aug_N3_C1_D5_A | ecosystem: Environmental > Terrestrial > Soil > Wetlands | place: USA: Ohio...
GGTATTAACGTCTGAGACTGCATCTACAACAGCTGGAAGTAGGACCATCGAGTGAACGGGTTCCCAGGAGACGTGGAAACCTCCTTCATGACCGGAGGCTACTACCACGTCCACGCCCGCTTTCTTACAGCGCAAGGCAGCCCTTGCCGAGGGCACGACGTGGATCCAGGTGAATCCAGCACCTTTTATTTTTTCTGCCCAGCCCACGGGGTCGCCAGCCGATGTGAAAATCACTTTGAAGTGCTCCTTCATATCATGGTCTTCCTCACGCACCTTGATAGCTGTATCAATCAGTACGCGCGAATACCGGATGACCTCTGCTGACACCATCACATTGATGCCGAAAACACCGCCTTTATCTTTGACCAGCCCGTTCGTGCGCCTCAGCACCTTCTCAAGTGCCGTAGCCATGTCATCCTCGACTTCAGCCTCCCCGGTCTCGACAAAGGCTTTGTAGATCCAGGGCTGCCTTTCCTTTTCGAAAAGGCCGCTCGTGGAAAGCAATCCGAGGACGCCCGCGTTGGCTGCAGCGACACAAAGGTTGTTGTTGCTGAAGGGACCCATCCCTGCTTGTATGATGGGGTATTTGATTCCCAGCCGGTCACATAATCTTGATTTAATCATTGCTTCACCTCTTTCTCTTTGATCACGGCATTGTAGTTATGGCACTGCTGTCGGCCGGAATGATGATGGCGTCACTAAACCGGGGCAAAGACTGACTTAGCCGGACTATCTTTCCTAGTACTTCCCCCGTCCAGTATTATAGCGTAAACTACATTCCGGCAGCTCATTTGGAGCCCTTTGCCTCGACCAGTTGCAATTTTTTGAGTACCACATTATACTTGAATCAGTGGTTATCAGTGTAGGTTACCGCGTCTCTGTGAGAGCTCTTCCGGGCCCATTCGCGAACGTTGGATGACCGAGACTCGAGCCAAGTTTTAAAAGAAAGGAGGTCATCCAATGGGATTTGCGGACAAAACGCTACAATGTGCTGACTGTGGCGCCAAATTCACCTTTACCGCTCAGGAACAAGAGTTCTATGCCGGTAGGGGATATACCAATGAGCCGAAGCGCTGCCCCTCTTGCCGAGAGGCAAAGAGAGCCCAGTTCAATGACACCAGAGGCCCCAGAGCTGCCCGCCAGATGCATGCCGCCGTGTGCGTTGAGTGTGGTAAGGAATGTGAAGTGCCCTTCGAGCCTCGAGAGGGCCGACCAGTATATTGTAGTGAATGCTACAGCAAGAATAGACCAGGCGATCGGAAGTAACTCACTGTAGCTTGATCTAAAGGGGGCTGGAGCCAAAGCCAGCCCCCGAAGGTTTAGAAATAGAAAAACTCAGTACGTTCTAAGAATCTGCCTGCACGCACGGTAAGGAAACAAAATCTGAAAGGGGGGTTAATAGTGTGAATATATATGTGGGCAATCTATCTCGCGAGGTTACCGAAGACGAATTGCGCAAGGCATTCGAGGCTTTCGGCCAGGTCACAACGGTAAGCATCATCAAGGACAGGTACAGCGGCGAATCTCGGGGCTTTGGGTTCGTCGAGATGTCAACGAAGACCGAGGCCCAGGCTGCCATCAACGGCCTCAATGGAACATCATTGAAAGAGCGGACCCTCAGTGTCAGTGAAGCACGCCCCCGCACCGAAGGCGGCGGCAGAGGTGGTGGAGGTGGCGGGTATGGCAGAGGTGGTGGGGGTGGGGGTGGGTATGGTAGAGGTGGTGGAGGAGGTAGAGGGCGCAGATACTAAGATACCAGTATCTTACGAATTGAGACCTTGGGAGTGGTGACTTGAAGTTCCCGGCTGAGGCAGGGGCTTTTATCTTCCCCTGACACGTCAAAAGTGAGCTTCTGTGTCACCCTGCTCAGGTCGCCCGCATCTTGCTGGCGCTCAATAACATAGTTGCTCCCAGTTTTGGCACGCGTCCCTACGCCCAGGATGTCTTCCATGAGCGGGGCAATGCTAGCGGTTGTGTTCTGTTGACCTGTTGCCAGCAAGTGGAGAACGTTCATCTTAGCTTCGTAGGGTATGATTGGCCGCCAAGATGTCGGTTTGAGAAAGCGATAGATAGACTGTCACAGCATACAGAAAGGAGGCACGTCTTGGACTGGAAAGAGCTGATAGGATTCGTCGGTGGAGCTTTGACCACAGTCGGATTCATCCCACAGGTGTGGCGTCTGTTCAAGCTCAGAAGTGCGCATGAGATAAGCCTGCCGTTCACAATCTTCTTCATCGCCGGCATAAGTTTTTGGCTGTCCTACGGGATTCTGTGGGGGCGACCATCAATAATCATATGGAATGCCGTGACCTTTGGTCTAGGATGTGCCATGTTATATGCGAAGTTGAAGTACGGCAGATAGTTTCCGTAGCATTAGACTTCTGACAATGCCCGAAACCAATCTACGTGACGCAGCTATTTGTCATCGCCCGACCTGCATGCGCCAGTTGGAGATGCAATTGGTGAGAATCATCGTCCTTGACGCCATGGGCGTAATATACTCTGTTGGGAAAGATGACAGAGACTTACTCTCTCCGTTCGTAGAGGAGAAAGGCGGGACCAAGGACGTTTCCAGAATCGAAACACTCTATAATGCAACCAGTCTTGGATGTATGTCATCTGCCGAGTTCTGGGAAGCTGTCGGACTCGACCCCGGACTAGAAGATGAGTACCTCCAGCGGTACGGACTTACGGACGGTCTCATTACTTTCCTGGAAACAGTTAATTCGCAAGGTTACGAGGTGTGGTGCTTATCGAATGATATATCGGAGTGGTCGAAGAAATTGCGGGGTCGCTTCGGATTGAACAAGTACGTTCGGGGCTTCGTCATAAGTGGCGATGTTGGTGCTAGGAAACCGGAACAGACCATTTTTGACCATCTCATCAACCAACTAACCGCAAGCCCTCATGAGGCCGTATTTGTGGACGACCAGCGAAAAAACCTCGACGTAGCGGCGGCGCTGGGATTCAGCACAATTCTCTTCACACCAGCCGGTCATGGTTCGACCGCCGAACAACACATAGTGGCAACAAGTTTTGCTGATGTCCTGCGCTGGCTCCATAGCAGGTAACGTGACTGCCACGCCAATACGAGCATTATCTATGCTCGAGATTGCTTCTTCTTGCCCCCCCGTCAGTCCTTGCCTTCTTGGCAAAGAGGTTTGCACCGATTTGCTCCGCCTTGTCTCTTTACATAATGGCTGTATTGCGGGACAGTTCCAATCAATGACACATCTTTTTGCGTCCGACTGCTGCCAAGGGAGCTACTGCCAGCCAGAGTGTGATGTTTATCAGCATCGCTGTGATGTAGTCGATATCCACGGTGACGATGCCCAGCCTGGCAGCAATAGGATCCCACAGAAGCATGAGGAATAACGAACTCAAGAAGAAACCGGGGATCGCCGCCAATATTCTGAAGTAACCCATTCTAGCCCTCCTTTATCCTATTCCTGTAGCACAGACTCGATCTCATGATAAGCCCGAGAGAGTATACCGCAGATCAGTTCTGCCTTGTCAGCATCCACCCTGCGAACGCCGCTGCCAAGCAGATCCTCAAGAGCATGATACTCTGCCATTACCCTGACCATCCTGCCGATGTTCTTGAAATCCCACTTGTGTCTCATGTGCCTTCTCACGTCGTCAGCGGCATCGCTTTGACTCTCCAGAAACTTGAGCCCTTCTTCCGTAATCGAGTAGACCCTTTTGCCTTCCTGCTCGGTGGAATTTACATATCCCATCTCTTGCAGCATCTGGAGCGTAGGGTAGATGACTCCGGGGCTGGGCTTGTAGAAACCGTAGGATTTTTCCTCCAGTTCCCGGATAATGTCATAGCCGTGCCTGGGCTTGTCTTTCAGCAGGTCCAGTATCACGTATTTGAGGTCACCTCTGTGAAACGAAGCCCATCTCCGCGAACCTCGACAAAATCGCTCTTCGTGAAACATTCGCTCTCTAAACATTTAACCCTCCTTCTTGCCAGATTAATCGGACATTAATAATATCTAGATATATCTAGATATTATTATACACCCTGTCCCTACTTTGTCAAGAGGTATGTATAAACGCTACAATATACTGAAGGTGGTCGAGGTGATATTTACACCCGATCAATCACAACCAAATATGTTCGGAGGTTAAAGTGAACGATACCACACTGAACCTTATCGAAGCTGAAAGGAAAGCAGAAGATAGTGCAGTAAAAAACCACCCTGACGTATTTGAGCTAGTAGAGACGATGATGAATCTGTACGCAACTGGGTTCAAGCTGGTCGGTAATCCCAGCAACAAACCAATTGAAAATCCCAGCAGCAAAAATAGAGACATCGGTAGGGTTTGGCTATTTCTAGTGGCAAGGAGCTTCCACTCAATACTGTGTTCCGTAGAGCTTATGAGGAGAGGATACTACGCACAAGCGATGACTCTAATAAGGATGGTCATTGAGGCTTACTTCCTTTGTGGCAACAGTGAAAAGGATAAGGCTATTATGGATGCATTACTACGGAACGAACCAAATAGACAACGTGGTAAGATAAAACTTCCTACTTGGAAAACATACGCCAAAAATATGAATGCCCTAGGTTGGTACGACAATGATTACGTATTTGCATGTCAATTCTCGCATTCATCTTATCTAAGCCTTGGGGTAATGACAACTGAAATTAGTCCCACTCACCGTAGGTTGGAATTCGTCCCTTTCTATGAGGCAATGCCATTTGTAGCTTGTTCCAAATTACTTCTCAGAAACGGACTTCTGATGACAGTGTTTTTGGGAAAGATGCTTGGGGACTTGTCTAATGACGATGTAAAGGCGTGGCACGCTAACAAGAACAAGGCAATAGAGGATACTCAACGATGGCTAGACGGGCTGAAAGAAAGATATGGAGGTCAGTAGGCACATCATTGAACCAACCACGTTTATACTTAACCGTATAAACAAGGAATGGATCCACCTTAGGGCACAAGGTAACCTAACTACCAGCAAATAAAGCTGAAAGATAATCAAAGGGCACTGAGCTAACCGCCCATGGCACACCTGGCGTTATTACATACAATTGCCAATTTAGGATTTCGGTAATCCTATCCACCTTGGAGTCCTGTCCAAATACTCTTGATAGACGCTACCGTATGCTTCGAGGCACAAGCGTTCTTCGAAGATTCCATTCATAAAGTGTGTGACAATGAATAGGACTGAAAGTAACAAGAAAAGCCAGGAAGCAGAAGCAATGCCTGCGCCTACAAGAGCAGGAATAGAGGCTATATACATAGGATGTCTTGAATAGCGATATGCGCCCTTGGTGACAGGTCTATCAACCGGCGTATTAGCGATGTTCACACTCACGATGATGTACATCGCTATCCCCAACAAGCTGATGGGAAGACCTACGTGAAACCATAGCGTCCCTAATCCCAATGGCAGAAAGATAGAGTAAAGAAAGGCGAGTACCAAGACTACTTTCGATACCACAAAGACTCTCTTTTCTCTCCTGCTAAGATTGCCTCTAGATTCCGTCTTTCTAAATAGCCCCTTTTTAATAGTGCTCATTATCGCTGGAATTAAAAAGAGAGGCAGCATTAATAACCAGACATTCCAAACGCCTATCTCAAAAGCTGGTATGGCTGACACGATTCACCCCCTCATCACAACATCCAAAAAGATAACTTATACGTTATGGACTGAGTGTAGTCCCCGGTGATTCTCATTGTCAATAAGCACCTGGGTGCCGGCCCAGCGGAATACCACCTTACAGGACAGGATAATTCAAATGCCGAACCCTGAACCTGAAAAATGATTGAAGAGTACCGAGAAATGCACTGCATGTATCTGAAGAATGGTGATATCATTACTTATGGTGGGCGGTAGAGGACTTGAACCTCTGACTTCCTGTGTGTAAGACAGGCTATCTCAAATACCTGACGAAAGAAAAAGGGTGGCGGTTATTGCCCCGTGGCCGCTTTGACCCGGCTGCCTCATTCCAGGACGCCGAAGCCGTAAGAACTCTGTTCAGCCAAGAGGAAATCCCTGTAGAATAGAGGGATAGATCTAAGGTAGGTCAGGCATGAGTGACAAAGGATTTGCCACTGCCATCAACTGCATGGATGGAAGGGTACAGATACCCGTAATTGAATGGTTGAAGAGGCAATATGGCGTGGACTATGTAGACATGATTACTGAGCCTGGACCAGAGCGATTGCTGGCAGAATGCAAGGACCGAAAGGGCATTGAGTCGATACAGAAGCGCCTTGAAATATCGGTAACTCGCCACAATTCAAAGCTTGTTGCTATCGCGGGCCACCGTGATTGTGCCGGTAATCCGGCAGACAAAGAAACTCAACTAAAACAGATATCCAGTGCCGTCAAGATTGTGGAGTCGTGGAATCTTGAAGTGCGGGTAATTGGATTATGGGTTGATGAGAAATGGCGAGTGCAGAAAGTAGCTACATAGCCAAGAATAGTACATGTTACCTTTGGTGGGCGGTAGAGGACTTGAACCTCTGACCTCCTGTGTGTAAGACAGGCGCTCTCACCACTGAGCTAACCGCCCATGGCACGCCTGGCGGGATTTGAACCCGCGACCCCAGCCTCCGCAGGGCTGTGCTCTATCCAGCTGAGCTACAGGCGTATGTTAGCCCCGAAAAGACTCTCGCTTTGTTCGGTTCGCTTTTCGGAGAAGTCAATTACTCAAAGACCTCACACAAATGGTGCCGAAGGAGGGATTTGAACCCTCACGTCCTTAAGGACACTACGCCCTGAACGTAGCGCGTCTGCCATTCCGCCACTTCGGCATCTATTCCCTTACTTCGAATTCCCTATTTGATAGGGAGACAAAAATCACTGCCAGTATTCCTAGAGGGGCTACCGGGAGGGCACAGATAGCCCCGGCCAAAGACAGGCCAAAGCTTCTCTTTCTCAGGGCTGAGACGCCGCCTACTATGGCTACTATGCCCAGAGCAAAGAGAGGCACGCCCACTATAATCAACCACATCGGGATGACGGGCATGAAAGGCATAATATGCCCAAACCAATCGCCGGGGTCGGCCGGAACAATCGCTAGCCTGAACAGTATCCTGATGCCTATCGTCAGCCCCGCTATTATCAAACCTCCGATTACCTCAAGTGCCCCTGCTATTATGCTCAGGACTCCGCCAGCCGTAAGTAACCCACTTTTGCTACCACCGCCAGATGCCATTTTCTTTCCTCCTTATTCCGTGGTGGGCAGTACAGGATTTGAACCTGTGACCTTCGGTATGTGAAACCGACGCTCTAACCACTGAGCCAACTGCCCGCGTCTATCTCGCTACTATTTATGAGATGTACTAACTTTACCATACAGGCAAGGTCATCGCAATTAGACTGACCCCTGCGGAAGTCGCTGACTTCTTCGGTACTCTGATAGACTTAATTTCGGATTCAGGACGGTTCCCAGGAAATCGGAGTGTCACCATACTCTGGAATGTCCTCAATGGCGCATCAGAGCCCCTACAGGGCTTGTCAGTTGCTCCGTCAATCCCTTTTTACTAGTCCAGCCTGAAAACCGCGCTTCCCCATTTCTGAACCAGATGATCAATGTCAAGCCTTTCTTCCGATGACGTCAGCGTCGGCGCGTCCTCGGTGCCACATAAATTAGGATAACCGCTAGCAAAGCTATTATGATGCCGCTTAGAAAGGCTGAATAGTAACTCCCGGCAGTATCGTATATCCATCCGCCATAGACCGGACCTGCCATTTGACCCAGCGTCGTCACCATTTCCGTAGCTCCATAGATGGCGCCAAAATGTCTCCTACCGAAGTAATCAGCGACGAGCCCCGGCAGTATTGGCGTTAGCCCCCCTGCGGCAATGCCTACGACAGCAGAATAGAGATAGAGCATGGCCAAACTGGTGGTTTGCAGCAGAACGACAAAAGCCACCGCCTGTAGCCCTGCTCCCATCATCACTATGTACCTCTTGTCCATGATGTCGCCAAGCTTGCCAAACCCGATGCGCGCAGGAATGCTGAAGACACAGAGCATACTTACGGCCCCGGCGGCTGCTACTCTATCTACTCCCATATCCACAGCAAATGCCACCTGATGAGTCAGTCCTATCGTATAGGCACAGAGCCACAGCATTACGCTAATAGATATCAACCAGAACGACTTCTCTCTCAGCGCCTGTCCAATGGTGGCATCTTTCGTCTCAAATCCCTGTTGCCATGCTTGCTCAGGCGCGACTTTTCGAGCCTGCGGTGTCCGCATGACAGCAGTGCTCACGGGAACGCCCACCAATATTAGTATGCCAGCCATGCAGAGACAGGCAGTCTGCCAATCGTATTTGGTGATGAGCCATCCTACAAGCAGGGGCATGACCACTCCACCTACTCCCACCCCGGTTGCGGCTATACCTAGAGCTGTGCTCTTGCCGTGATCAAACCAGGCCTCCACCGCGGTCATGTTAGGAATCGTGCCTATCCCGGCTACGCCTATTGATATGATGAAACCATAGTAAAGATAGAATTGCCAGGGTTCAGCAACAGTTCTGAGCAGGAGGAAACCAAGTGCAGCAACAATAGTCCCGCAGACCATTACCGCCCGCAATCCAATCTTGTGAATCAGCCATCCCACAAACACCCCTGTCGAACCGGCCACCAGAGTCCCTATCGTCATGGCGAGGGCTGCCTGTGTCCGTGTCCATTCCATCTCCCTTACCATCACTTCAAAGAACACGGGAAAGGCGTAGAAGTGTGTTCCCACGGCAGAGAACAGTAGAAGGAATGCCCCGACTACCACCCACCAGCCATAATGTACTTTCTTCATACGCTCATCTACCGGACATACGAACCTGAAAAGAATCGATCAGGAATTACAGGAGATGAGCTGGATCACTCCAGATCGGCGCGCTGAAGGAGCTTCATCCTTTCCTTAACTTCTCTGATAGTCTCCTTAGCTATGGCTTCAGCTCGATTGGCTCCGTCAGCAAGAACTTGATTTACATAACCAGGCTTGGAGGCTAAACTGGCCCGCTTTTCCCGGAAAGGCTTCAGATTTGAATTGATGCTGTCAGCCAATATCTTCTTGCAGTCCACACACCCGATGCGAGCGCTGCGGCACTCCGAGGCAATTTCCTCTACGCGGGCCGGAGTGAAAAAACCGTGGAGGCGGAAAACATTACATATGTCAGGGTGCCCGGGGTCGGAGCGGTATCTGCGTGCCGGGTCGGTAACGGCCGTCATAACTCGCTTCGATACTTCCTGAGAGGAAGCAGCCATCTCAATCCGGTTATCATAGCTTTTGCCCATCTTCTGCACCCCGTCCAGGCCTGGAACCAAGGGAAAGTTGGTAAGCTTCGCCTGGGGCTCGGGAAACACAATCCCGAAAAGGGAGTTGAAGCGGCGAACTATTTCACGAGCCAATTCCAGGTGAGGGAGCTGGTCCTCACCCACAGGAACAACCTCTCCCTTATAAAGGGCGATGTCGGCGGTCATGAGCACAGGATAGCCCACCAGCCCATAATTTACGTTGTCCGGCTGCATCTTAACCTTTTCCTTAAATGTCGGAACGCGCAGTAACCAGCCTAAAGGCGTCACCATGCTCAACAAAGTGTGGAGTTCCATTACTTGAGGAACATGAGACTGAACGAAGATGATGCTTCTCTGCGGGTCAATGCCGGCCGCCAGCCAGTCAAGCACCATCTCGTGAATATCCTCCCGCAGGGATTCAGTGTTTTCCAGAGTGGTGAGAGCATGAATATCCACCACGCAATAGACACAGTCATATTGATCCTGGAGGGCCACATAATTCTGCACCGCTCCCAGATAGTTGCCAATATGCTGTCGGCCCGTGGGGCGTGCGCCGGAGAAAACGCGTTTTCTCATTTTTTGTGGCAAAGTTTAGCACATAGAAGAAACAGGCAACAAGACTATAGAGGCACTTGTAGCCTGCATTGGAGGCATGACGACTGGATATTCAGCTTTCGATGAATTCTCTGATATAGGCATTGACCAGTCCCGGTTTCTCGTGAATGACCCAGTGTGAGCCATCGGGGATGCGCTTGACAGTCAGATTCGGTACGTATTCTTCCAGACCCTCCAAATTTCCGGTAAGCAGGTATCTATCCCTCTCCCCCCAGATGACCAGCGTGGGCACCGCGACTGTGAACAATGAAGGGTCTGCGGATAGAATATCGTCGCTTTCACCCGTAAAAGGGCCAAGATGGGCGGCTCGGTAATAGTTTAACCCCCCGGTGAGCGCTCCAGGCTGCGCCCAGGCTTCGATATATGTTCTCCTGTCCTCCTCCGTGAAATAGCCCAGTTTTAGCCCGTCCTCCAGAAGGCTCGCGACAAGTATCGCATAATTGTTCTTCGTCAGTATATCCTCAGCCTCGGGAGTCCGATGCACCAGGATATACTGACTGGCTCGCTGTTGCGCCGGATTGTCACGAAGCTCGCGCACAAAGGTAACAGGATGTGGAGCATTTATTACTATGAGCTTCTCCAGATATTCGGGGTGACGTATTGCGAACGGCCAGGCCACTCCGCCACCCCAGTCATGGGCCACGAGGACAAACTTCCTATGCCCAAGGTGCTCGGTAAGAGCGCGCACGTCTTCAATCAGATGTTTGGTGCGATACTGTTTCACGTCGGCTGGTTTTGACGAAAGATTATAGCCCCGCATGTCGGGAGCTACAGCCTGGTAACCCCGTCCGAATTCAGCGAGCTGGTTCTTCCACTCGTACCAGAACTCAGGGAATCCGTGCAGGAACATTATCAACTTCCCCTTGCCAGCCGTTACATAGTGAAGGCGTATGTTATTAACATCAGCGTATTCATGTTCGAACATATCTTTGTCTAGTCGCATGGTGTCCTTTTCAATCCCGCATTATAGCCAGATCAAAGTCGGAGCGAGTGTCTCCTGCCCCCCGCCAGCAAGCCTAGATAGAGATTGAACCTCTTTGAGGAAGTGCCACGTGTTTACAGGGCTGGTAGCGCATACGGGATTTGAACCCGTGATCTCCTCCTTGAGAGGGAGGTGTCCTAGGCCTCTAGACGAATGCGCCACAATGACTGACCACTCAGGACTCAAATCGAACTAGGGCGCCGCAGGCGTGACTATTATACAACAGAAATATGGCAGGCAACACCGAGCTCAGAGTCGTCCAGGAGGACTTCCTGGGACAACCTCTATATGGCTCGATAGTTGAGATCGTGCGCACCCTATCATAGCCTGAACTTGCCCTTGAAATATGTATGCTTCACATCTTTGGCTTTTGTTTTTGCCCATGATTCCAAGCCCATCCTTTTTATTAAGCACAGATTAAAGACTTTGGTATTGTGAGGCACTTCGGACGCTCTGTCCGCGTACGGGTGCAGGTTGTCACATGGAAAGTCAGAACATTCATAACAAAAGCCAAGGTTTCTCTTCGTAATGCACCTGTAGACATTACAGGGTTCAGTCCAGCCAAGAAAATCCGGCTTCCCTGCCTCTCCACGACACCCCTTACATACCGCCCGCTCGAATGGGATGCCCAGGTTCTTTGAAATCTTGGTTCTCAGCTCTTCATTTTGGTTGGCTAAGTACATCAAACAGTTAAAACAGTCTAATCCGCAGGGTGCCGTCATCCATTTATGGTCCATGATTGTGCCTCTCTTTCATTTCTCATTCTTACACTAATTAGCGAACAATCTGAGCCGATCTCGTTACTTTTCCTGTTGGGCGTCCGGAACACATGTGGCACTTCATCAACTCCGACTCCGTACCATAATTGCGTGAACTGTGTACAGAATCTCTCCCGCGCCAGTCATAGAGACTATGGTCGGAAGTAGGCCCATCCCTAATAGAACCCTACCGGCTGGCATCGAGCATTATTCCTCCTTTGGCGTTGTAGGCCCTCGAAGTTCATACTGATAGAAAGTCACGTCAAGCCATTTGCCAAACTTGTATCCCACTCTCTTGACAGTGCCGCAGTTGGTAAATCCTAGATTCTCGTGCATTGCCCTGCTGACTTCATTACCGGAGTCGATTCCCGCAACCATTGTAGCGTACTCTCTTTCGTTCGCAATCTTTACTAGGTCCATCATAAGTCTAGTGCCAACACCTCTTCCTCTATGGTCTTTGTGCACGTAGACTGAATGTTCTACTGTGTATTTGTACGCCGGCCTGTCTCTAAAAGGCCCAAACGCTGCAAATCCAATTACATGGTTGTTCTCCTCGAACACAAGCACTGGAAATCCATCTCTGACTTTATTCTCATACCAAGATACCATGTCTCTACTTGTATGCGGTTCATAGTAGTAGACTGACGTCGTATTTGATATCGCATCATTAAAGATATCCAGAATGGCACCCAAATCGGCGGCCTGAGCATGTCGAATCACATTTCACTCCCACACCTATCT
>Ga0316624_10000647_pt1 | contig 12344 bp, 13 predicted proteins | sample OWC_Aug_N3_C1_D5_FD_207657 | JGI IMG/M metagenome (GOLD analysis project Ga0316624, IMG submission 207657) | Wetland soil microbial communities from Old Woman Creek delta, Ohio, United States - OWC_Aug_N3_C1_D5_A | ecosystem: Environmental > Terrestrial > Soil > Wetlands | place: USA: Ohio...
CCGCCATGTCGCGCTCGGATTCGGTCGGCACCAACCCCGTGAGGGTGACGGCTCCTCCCTTGACCGCGACGCGGATCTGCCCGGCGTCCACGAACGGGTCCTTCTCGAGGGCGATCCGCACGGCGTCGGCGATTTCGCCGTAAGTATCCTGCTCGGCCGGCAGGACGCCCAGCCCGTTCACCACGTCGCGGCTGCCCGGCACCCACCAGGCGAGCACGCCCGCCAGCCGCTTGTGCGCCAGCCCGGGAACGTCGCCGTCGAGGGTCACGACGCCGTCCTCGACTGAGATCGCGATCATGCCGCGATGTGCCGCCGGCGGCCGGCGTGCGGGAAGAAGCTTTTCATTGATGCGCTCGAGAATCGCAACCTCGGCCAGCGCGGGCTCGGACATCAGGGCGTCGCGGACATGGTCGCGAATCTCCTTGTCGCCCATGCGGGCGGCCGGCGCGACCCGCAGCCGATCCGCGATGCCGGCGACGGAGGGGTGCGCCGCGGCGCGCGCGAGCATGCGTTTCTTCACCGCGATATCCGGAACCTCGCCGGCGATCGTCAGCGTGCCGTCCGCATAGTCCAGCTCCGGCGGCGTGCCGGGTGGAACCCGCTGTTCACCGTGCAGGACGGCGCCGATCTCCGCCAACACGCGCTCGCGCTCGCTCATCGGGTTATTGCCTCCGCTCCGCGCGTGCCCTGTGCGCCGCGCTCGAACATGATGAGTTCCCACAGATCCGCGTTCACGTCGTGGCGCAGGATGTAGATCGCGCCGTCGGCGCCTTTGACCTTGAAGTAACGGTGATCCGGGGCGAGCCACTGATCCGCCACCTCGGACACCATGATCTCCCGCTCGCCGAAGTAAAAGCGGCGGGGCGTTTCCTCGCCGCGGTGGCCGGCATAGCACTCGACGCGAACCGGGATCGATATGTCCGCCGTTTCAGCCGCGCCGGATCGTGCCGCCAAGGCCGGATAGTCGGTATAGCCCTCGGCGCCGCCGCCGAACAACCGCTCGGAGTCGACGTCGTTCAGCGCGGCATTGCGGCGGAATCGCTCGACCAGATCGGGATTGGCGATGAACGGGCGGCCGAAGGCGATGAGGTCGGCGTAGCCGCCGGCCAGCGCCCGTATCGCCATCTCCCGCGTGTACCCGTTGTTCGCCATCCACGGGCCGTCGAAGAGCCGCCTCAGCCCCGCGAAGTCGAACGGGATGTTGTCGCGCGGCCCCTGGGTTATTCCCTCGATCACGTGGACATAGGCGAGGCCGAATCGGCTCAACTCCCGGACCAAGGGAAAGAAAACCGCCTCCGGGTTGCTGTCGCCGAGATCATTGACGGTGCTGATCGGCGACAGACGGATACCGACCCGGGCCGGCCCGATCTCATCGGCGACGGCGGCCGCGACTTCGAGGGGGAAGCGCAGGCGGTTCGGGACGGATCCTCCATAGGCATCCGTTCTGCGGTTCGCCCCGTCGCGGAGGAACTGGTCGAGCAAATAGCCGTTCGCCGCGTGAATCTCGACGCCGTCGCATCCCGCGGTTATCGCGTTCCGGGCGGCACGGCGGTAATCCTCGGCGATACCAGGCAGCTCTTCGATGCCGAGCGCGCGCGGCGTCACCAAATCCTGATACCCCGTCTCCGTGAAGGCGCGGCCGACCGGCCTGACCGCCGACGGCGCGACGGGCAATTTTCCGCCGGGTTGCAGAGACGGATGGGAAATCCGCCCGACATGCCACAGCTGCATGAAGATCTTGCCGCCGCGTCCGTGGACGGCGTCGGTCACGAGCCGCCAGCCGGCGATCTGCTCCGCCGTGAATATGCCGGGCGTCCAGGCGTAGCCTTTGCCGGTCGGCGAAATGTTGGTTGCTTCGCTGATGATGAGGCCCGCCGCCGCCCGCTGCGCATAATAGGTCGCGTTCAGGGCGTTCGGAGCGCCGGTTCCGTGCGTCGCGCGGCTCCGCGTCAGCGGGGCCATTACCACGCGATTCGCGAGGCGCAGCCCGCGCAGGTCGAACGGCGCGAACAGGATCGGGGAATCGGATAGCTGGACAGGAAGATGCTGGATCATCGTGGCCGCCCGCTAGCGCTCGCGCCGCATTTCGCGAAGATGCGTGATATCTCCCGGCAGGCTCGGCCGCTCGGGCAGCGTCACCTCCGCCGTCCTCCGCCTTAACGTTCGTTGGGCTCCGGCGCTCGTCTTGCGCTCAGGCCGCGTGCAATCCGCGGGTGGGCATTCCGCGCGTCGAGCCTGCGCAATTTTCGAGATTCTCGGCATCGCGCTCATAGTCCCGGGCGATCGCCTCGAGCTCTCGGGCGACCCCGCTCGACATTGCGTTGCGCGCCAACTTGCGGCAATACGCGGCTCTCTCCCGCAGCCGTCCGGAAAAAAGGACCGAATAGTCGTCCATGCTTCCCTCCCGTCAGGAGACTTCCGGCTCAACACTCCGGCCCCAGAGCCGTCTCCCACTGTATTTTTATGCCGGTCTGGCGGCATCGACCTTGATGCAGATCAAGCCGTTTGGGATTCGCTCGACACCGGGCCGGCCCTGGCGGACCGATACTTGCCCGATCCGCGGAATAGCTGCCGAGAACCCTTGCCGCCGTTGAGTGGATCGGCGCCGCGCAGAAACGTCGGCGCGCGCCGGGAAAACACCGCGGATTCAGGAACCGGCCGCGATGCCGCGCAGCGCCTCGGGTTTGACGAGATGCACGTGCTTTTCGTCGTGAAGTTCGATGACGCCCTGCCGCTTGAGCTGGCTCAAAGTGCGGCTCACGGTCTCGATGGTCAGGCCGAGATAGTCGGCGATATCGGTCCGGTTCATCGGCAAGGGCACGGGATTGCCGGGCTGCCCATGGCGAACCGAGGCGTCCGACAGCATGAGCAGAAACGATACCAGGCGCTCTCGCGCCGATTTGCGGCCGAGCAGCATCATCTGGTCCTGCGCCGCGGCGAGCTCATGGGACGCCATGCCGAGCAACTGCCTCTCGAGCTTCGGCATCTCAATGAGCAGGGTTTCGAGCTTGCCCCGCGGATAACGGCAGAGCTTGGTCGCCGTCAGCGCCTCGGCGCTATAGGCATAGGATTCGTTGTGCGTGAGCCCGAGAAAATCGCCGGGGAAGAGGAAACCGGTGACCTGGCGCCGGCCATCAGACAGGAGCTTGTAAATCTTGATCGCGCCGGCGGTCACGTTGAAGACATGGTTGGCCGGCTCCGCCTCTTCGAAGATCGTCTTGTGCGGTTCTATCTCGACCATTTGCATGATCGAGACCAGCCGCTTCTGCTCGTCCGCATTCAGCGGCGCGCAGGCGGAATACTCGCGCGAGGCGCAGGTATCGCACGGATGGACGAGATGCAAAGGATGATGATCGGCCTGGGTGGCCAAGTTGAATCGCGACGTCGGGGGTCTCCTGCAATCTGCCGTTGCGGGAGTCAAAAGGATACGCCAGGGTCCGGCGGAATTGAAGGCGAAAGGGCCCGCCGGCCCCCCAAGGTCATCCGCCGCCTTTGCCGCCGCTTGCCCCCCCGCCGGGACCGGAAATATCCGGTCCGGCCAAGGCCTTCGGCATCCGTTTGAAGGCGCGGATGCCGTCGAGGGCATATCCCGATTTCTCAATGCGGGCGACGATCCAGGCGCGGTCGGTATCCGAGGGGTCGAGATCGTCGGCCAATTCGGCTCGGATCGCCTGGCAGCGGCTCCCCTCGGCCAGGGTTTCCGCCGCGTCGACCAAGGTTGCCCAGATCGTGTCGCGTCCGGGTACGTTCGGTACGATGATATTGTGGATGCAGAGGGTGCGGCTATTGCGAAGATCGTCGCGGACCTCGAAACCGAACAAGCCAAGAATATATCCAGCCGCATTCTGAACCGTCATGAGGCCGCGAGGCCATTTCGCCGAGCGGGCGGAAATCTGCGGCCGCGCGAACCGGTTCCATCGCTCCAGCGTGACGCCGGGCGCGATATTGCGCACGAGCGGATAGGCGCGGTCGATGCCGGCTTTATCGAGGGGCCGGGACACCAAAGGTGTTTCCGCTGAGTCGCGGGCGTATCGGTGCTGCATGCCGCGTATAGTGCTGACGCGGCACAAAAGTTTCATTGATCCAGATCATGAAACGCGGTTCCCCGGTGATCCGGTCAAAATTGACTCAGATCAATGTCGGGCGGCCGAGCCGGACATATATTTCTAAAAATTGACCGGTAAATGGAGGTCCTATCATGTTTCGCTCTCTAATGCCCTTCGGCCGCCCCGTTGAATCCGCGTCGACGGATCCAATGCTGTCGTTGCAGCGGCAAGTGAACAGCCTGTTCGAGGACATGTTCCGCGGCGTTCCGGCATTCCCGGAACGCGGTACATTTGCGCTTGAACCGTCGATCGATTTGAAAGAGACGGATGACGCCGTCGAGGTCGAAGCCGAGCTCCCCGGTGTCGACAAAAACGACATCGAGGTGACGCTCGAGGACGGGACACTCACCATCAAAGGCGAGAAAAAGGTCGAAAAAGAGGAATCGAAAGCCGGTTACTACATGTCCGAGCGCCGCTACGGATCGTTCCTCCGTTCGGTCGGACTCCCGCCCGGCGTCGATGTCGAAAAGATTTCCGCGGATTTTTCGAACGGCGTGCTCAAGGTCACGCTCCCGAAAATTCCCGAGGCGCAGGCCAAGGCCAGAAGGATCGAAGTCAAGACCGCGAAGTAGGTGCAATCGGCCGCGCGGGTACGGCAGCCTTCGCGAAAGGAAAACCGTCTCCCCCGACGGTTGTTTTGACCCCCGCCCATCCCGCTCACATCGGCGGGGGTCGAATTTTTCGCTGCGCATCCGCGTAGCGACAAACCCCGGGCTCGGGCTGATCCAGGTCAATGCGGCACGCGATCGCCCGCGCGATGAATTGCGCATTGCAAAAGGAAATGGGTTTGCACGATGCCCCAACGACATATGTCGGACATCATTCGGGACCAGGAGCCGGTCGTGCTGCCTCCCGAAACGTCGATTCGAGAGGTTTGCCGGCAAATGAGGAAACGGCGGATCGGTGCCGTCCTGGTGGCCGATGCCGATCGCCGCCTGGTCGGGATATTCACCGGCCGCGACGCGGTATGGCGGGTATTGGCCGAGGGGCTGGACCCCGACTCGACCAAACTCGCCGACGTCATGACGGCCTCTCCGGATACGATCGCGCCCGGTAAAACCGCAATGGACGCCTTGCTGCAAATGCAAGATGGCGGCTACCGCCACATCCCGATCGTCGCGGAGGGCCGGATCGCCGGGATCGTCTCCCGCGGCGACTTTCGAGGTGCCGAAAAAGCCCGCCTCGACGAGGAGACCGGATTCGCCGAGAAAATGCGGTAGTTCCGGCCCGGCGACCTGCCACTGCGGACGATGCGGGCTGAGACTCGGGCATGGCCGATTTCTTCGCGAGACTAAAGCGCCACATTCATCGAGCGCCGCCACGGCAGTCGTCTTTTGCAACGACCCGCAGCGCGATCCTTTTTCTGCTGTTGATCTGCGGCTGCGTCACCGAGCGTCCGGAGCCGCTGTGCGTGCTCGCTCCCGCCGCAATGCCCGAGAGTTGGCGGCCGGCCGGCGAGGTGCAGAAAAGCCTGAGCGCCGCACCATGGTCGGCCGGCGAGGCGAAGGACGCCGAGTTCGCGGTAACGAGGGGTTTGGATGAACTGAGCGGCTTTTTTTCGAGCCGCCCCGCGGAGGTGGCGGCCCTCGGGGACGACGCGGTAGAGGCCTTCATCGATGGCGCCTATGCCGCGTCGAACATGCCGGCTCTCCGGCTTGCCGCTCGCGATCAGGCGCGCCGGGTTCTGTCGCAATTGATGGCGCCCTATCTCGGGCGCGGTTCCGATTCGGCAACCTGCGCCGAATATCCGCCTCTGTTGGCGCTCGCCATCTTCTCGCACGCTCTCTTTCGGGCCGACGATACGCGAACGCCGGCAATGGTGGCGCTCACGAATGCCGCCTATCGCGCCTGCGGTTCCATCGAGGCGGCGATGGGTTACGACTATCGGCGGACGCTGGCGGCCGAAAATGTTTCCACGGAGGAAGTCTGGGATCTGGTGATGTGGAGCATCGCGTTTAACGACGCCGAGTTGGTCCCGGGTCTCGAATTGCCCGCGGGAGCCCGCGATCTGCCGCCCGCGCTTTGGCGCTTTCTCGCGCATTATCCCCTCGCCGGGGCACGCGCATATCCCGATGGGGCGTCGAACAAGGCATTTTACGACACGGCCTATCTCGCGACCCATATCGCGTACATTCCGACCGGCTACGGCCGTTATCCGATCTACATTGCGGACGCGCCGCGCCTGTACCGCTTTCTGCGCGAGAATTTTTACGCGGTATTGGAGATGGGCGAGCTTGACCTGGTGGCGGAGTTCGTGGACCTTTTCCGCCAATATGGCTGCACCGAACAAAACGATCTGCAGGTACGCGATGGGACCCGGTATTTGCTCAAGCTCTTTCATGCCGCGGGAGACAGCTGGATGGCCCACCGGGAGCCGGGCGAGACAGCCGAAACGAGCGACTACGACGCAATCCACAAGGCATGGACCGGAATGTCGGGGGTTCGTGTTCGGGTTCCGGAGCCCGCTGAGCCGGGCACTTACGGCGGCGTCGTTCGCCAGTGGTTGGGTTATCCGCGGGAAAGTTCGAGAGGAGACCCCCGATGAGCATCTCGAGTGACTTTTTGAAGAAGGAAGATCTCCGCTCGCGTCTTTTCGGCGATACTTGGCGGACTCTGATTCCGGAAGTCTTTCGAGACGTGCCGGCGTACTACGACAAGGGCAATGCGGTCGCATCGCTCGGGAATTGTTCGCGATGGAGCAATACGTTCGCAGCGGCAATCCACAGGCACCTGCCCCGCGGATCGAAAGTACTCGACGTTTGCTCGGGTACGCACGATATCCCGCTGAGGCTTCTCGCAACGGACCCGACGCTCGAGATCCACGCCGTGGACGGCAGTTCGCACATGACGGCCGAGGGTCAGCGCCGCGCTCGCGAGCGCAATCTCACGATCCGCGCCCGTATCTGCGATGCTCATGCGCTGCCGTTTGCCGACGACTCATTCGATGTCGTGACGCTGCAGTTCGCATCGCGCCATCTCGAGATCATCAGAGCCTTCAAGGAGATCTATAGGGTTCTCAAACCAGGCGGCATCTTCTGCCATAACGACATGCTCCGCCCGGCGTCGCGGGTTGTCGAAGCGCCGTACTTCGCTTACTTGCTCTTCTCGATATGGTTTACCGCCAAGATTTTCGGGAGCTCCGCCGAGAGCATGAAGTGCGTCGGCTATTTCGCGAAATCCATACGGCACTTCTACACCCCGGACGAATTGGCCGAGCTTCTCAAGGAAGTCGGCTTCGTCGGTATAGAAAACCGGAGCTTTCTCACTGGCATTATGTCCTATCACATCTCGCATAAGCCGCCGCGCTAGGGGTCGAAAAGAGACATGCGGCTTTGCGGCTGGATGGGGCGCGAGGGACCTCAAATCCGGCTCGGGTAAGGTGTTCGCCGGCAAGCGCCTCCGGTGTCCCTGCGCATGCCCGCGAGGCTATGGAACATCGGATTGAAAAAAAACCGGCAATTCTGCGTGGGATGAAACGAATGGAAGGGACGGGCAGGAACGCTGCTTGGGCGCTTACTTTTCCGATGCCGCTCTAACAATCTCCACATAAATCGACAGTCGGCGAAATGGCGGACGGCTAACCTCGCTTGGCCGCAAGGCTGGGTATCGTCCGTTTCTCGAATTTGACAGAGAGTCATCATGCGGAACGCAATGAAACTGCTTTTCGTCGTTTTCACGGCCGCCGCATTTTGGGCAGGAGCACCGGCGGCGCACGCATCCGACAATCCCGCAATGGATGCGGATGTTCGCCATCTCGAACAGGAATGGGCGCGAATCAAATATCAGGTGAAGGATGAAGACGCGCAGTTGAATCAGATGGAAGCCTTGGCCAAGGAGGCGGCTGCGACTTGCGAGCGCTATCCTGGCCGTGCGGAACCGCTGGTCTGGGACGGCGTCATCACGAGCACGGAGGCGGGATTGGCCGGCAGCTTTAGCGCGCTCCGCTTGGCCAAGGCCGCGCGCAGGATGTTCGAGCAGGCGGGCGCGATCGACCCGAAGGTTCTCGATGGTGCCGTGCCCACGAGCCTGGGCTCGCTCTATTATCTCGTGCCGGGATTTCCCCTTGGATTCGGCGACGACGACCAGGCCCGCAATTATCTCGAGCAGGGCGTTGCGATGAGCCCGGACGGGTTGGATTCCAATTTCTTCTACGGCGATTTTCTGTTCGGCCAAGGCGAATATGAAAAGGCCGAGGGCGTGCTCAATCACGCCCTCCTCGCCCCCGCGCATCCCGACCGGCCGGTCTGGGATGCGGGTCGGCGCGCGGAAATCCGGGCTCTGCTCGGCAAGATAAAAGAGAAACTGGCGTCGGCCTCCTGACCGTGATGGGATAGCCGGCGCTTCGCATGCGCGCAATAACTGTCCGGCCGGACGAGTCTCGCAACAAAGAGAGCCCGATGAATTTCTGGCATCGAATTGGCTGCCAGCTCGGGCATCCGAAGGGCCTTGCCGGCCGCATGGTCGGAAACGCCATGCGAATCGCGAATCGCCGTCCGAACGCTCTGGCCATCGGTGCTCTGCAGATCGCGCCGCAAGACGATATTCTCGAACTCGGATTCGGACCGGGGCATGCGATCGAGCGCATGGTTGCCTTGGCGCCCTTCGGCACGATTTACGGCGTGGACCGGTCGGCGGTCATGCTCGACCAAGCGCGCAAGCGCAACGCCGCCGCCATCCGCTCGGGCCGGGTCTATTTGAAACAATGCGAGTTCGATCGGATCCCTCTGCCGGATTCTTCGGTGGATAAAATCCTTGCCGTCAACGTGATTTATTTCTGGGCCGACACGGCCAAAATCCTGCACGAAGTGCGCCGCGTGCTTCGTCCCGGCGGCCTGATTTCCATCTACGCAACCGACGCATCGGCAATGCGGCATTGGAAATTCGCGGGGCCCGGGACGCATAGGCTTTTCGATGCCGACGGCCTTGCCGTGGCCCTGCGTCGGGGCGGGCTCGTTCACGACAGGATCGATATCGTGATGATCAAGGCCGGCCCGGGCGTTTCCGGCCTGATCGCGCGGATCCAGAAGCGTTGATGGAAAAGGGCAGGGCTCGCGCTGCGGGCGGCGATTTCGGCCATCGGTTTTGATAGGTATGCGGTTCGGGGGCGGATCCAACAGGCAATTCGTAATCAGTCGCATTTAATCGCGCGCTGCGGAACGGTCCGGTTGCGTTTCATCATTGCCCAACCTAGAGTTCCGCGCACCTTTGAAAGGGAGCGAATGCCCGTACAGCGGACCGTTCGGCCCGGAAATCCCCCGAAATCGTTCTGCGATCGGCATTGGAGACGAGATGTCCCCCGAAGATTCGATAAATTTCAAACCGACGCCCGCCACCGGACAGGCGGCGTCATCGCCGCATCGCGCCGCCCCCGTTTCGGGACGGCAATCGTCTAACGCACCTCACCCGGCAGTCGCCATGCAACGAATACTTCTGGTCGACGACGACGTCGAATTGATGGAAATGATCCGCGAATATCTCGAGCCGGAAGGATTCGCCGTCGATGTCGCCTATGACAGCGAAACCTGTCTCGCCAACGATCCGGAGCAAAAGGATCTGATCGTCCTTGATGTAATGCTTCCGGGCCTTTCGGGCTTCGAGGTTCTCAGGCGATTGCGTCAACGGTCAAGCGTGCCGGTAATTCTGCTGACTGCGCGCGACAGCGACACCGACCGGGTGGTCGGACTCGAAATCGGAGCCGATGACTACGTGCCGAAGCCGTTCAACCCCCGTGAGCTCGTCGCGCGGATTCGCGCGGTCCTGCGGCGAACTTCTTCCAATGCGTTGCGCAACGGCGGCGACTTGATCGTTGGCGACGTTCAACTCAATACCGCCGCGCGCACTGCGCGCTGTCACGGCCACCTCGTTGATCTGACAACCGCCGAATTCAACCTTCTTGCGCATCTCTTGTCGAAAGCCGGGAAAATCGTCACCCGTGACGAATTGTCGGCGGCGGCATTCGGCCGGCAGCGTACGCCGAAGGTCGACCGCAATGTCGATACCCTGGTCAGCAAAGTGAGGCGAAAGCTCGATCCGGAGGGCGACATCGAGCGCCGCATCAAAACCGTGCGAAACATCGGATATTTTTATGCGTTTCCGACCGACAAAACCGAGGAAGGGAAGCCGGATGCCGCGGACACTACTCGGTAAGATATTTATTTGGTCCGCGCTTGCGCAGGTCGTCACCCTCGGAAGCATCCTCGCCCTCGTCACGTTCTACCTGCCGGAATCGGAAGACGCGGTCAATAACGCTTGGGCGCTTTATGCGCACACGGCGGTCGCTCTCCTCGAGCGCTTTGGGCCGGGCGCACTCGATCAGTTCCTGAAAACCACCGGCGAGGACACGCTTCTCAAGCTGCGGCTGGAGGCGACGAAGACGGGCACGCCGTGTACGCCGCAAGCGCCATCCGGAGGACTCGCGGCCGCGGTCGGCGAAGCGACGACAACGATCGCCAGCCGAGGCCTCGACGGCGATTATTGCTTGACGGTTCACGCCAAGGCCGGCGGACTTCCCGAATCGCCGGAGAATCGCCGCTCCCGATTGCAAATCGCCATCCTGTTCGAATTGCTGAGCTGCGCGGCCCTGAGTTACTTGATTGCCCGATATCTTGCGCGGCCGATATCGGAGCTAAGGAGTGCGGCGGCACGTCTCGCAAGGGGGGATCTCACGGCGCGGGTCGGGAGCAAATTCGCCTCGCGAAACGACGAGGCGGCCGATCTCGTCCGGGAATTCGATCAGATGGCGGAACGGGTTTCCGAGTTGATCGAAATGCAACGGCGCTTGATCGGCGACATTTCCCATGAAATCAAGTCGCCGCTCGCGCGCCTTAGCGTCGCGCTCGGTCTGGCGCGCCGGTCCGCCGAGGACTACGCCCCGAAGCAGTTCGCACGGATGCAGCGGGAGATCGAGAAAATCTCGCTGCTTCTGAGCGAGCTTCTGACGCTCGCGCAGCTGGACCAAACGGGCACATGCATCAGGGCCGAAACCATCGATCTTCCGGCTTTGGTCGAAAAGGTCGTCAGCGATGCGGTTTATGAATCGCAGGACCGCACGGCCGATGTCACGTTCCAAAAGCCGGCCGAGCCGATCTTGGTGCAGGCGGATGAAATCTTGATTCGGCGCGCCATCGAAAATGTTCTGCGCAACGCGATCTTTTATACCGCGAACGGAATCAAGGTCGACGTCGCCGTCTTCAAGAAGGACTCGGGCTGGGCGGGGGTCGAGATATCCGATGGGGGTCCAGGCGTGCCGGATTCCACATTGGCGCATTTGTTCGAGCCCTTCTACCGTGTCGACGAGGCGCGGGCGCGGAAGACCGGCGGCACCGGAATTGGCCTCGCGATTTGCGAACGGGCGATTCGCCTTCATGGCGGAGTGGTGCGGGCGAGGAATGGGACGCCCCACGGCCTCGTTGTCGAGATCGGGATGCCGATTCAGCAGCCGGTTTAGTCGGCTGTGTCTTGTGCTCCCGCCGAGATGGGGAATATTTTCCGACGATATGGCATCCATGGCCGCGCCGGAGGACGGTTGCTTGACACTTCTCAAGCCTTCTCCAGACAACTCCGCAGATTTTTGTGCGAGGATTTTGCGGGTCGCGGCCGGACAAGCATGATTGCCGTCGGCAGGCTTGCAATCGAAGGAGGATTGCTTACCTTAGGGGCGGCAATGCGTTTCAAAGTTTCCGCGAAGATAAGGCGATGAAAACGAGGTTCGTGTCGCTCTATGCCGCGTTGTTGAGCACGGTCGCCATTTTCGCGGCCTCGAACGGCTACGCCCTTTCGGGCGGCACGGACGACCAGGCCGGATCGCCGATCGCCGCGCCAGATGCGGGCAATTCGGCGCAAGAACCGTCGAGCCCGGGCGATTCCGGCGGCTACAATTTTTCCGATCCGAATTTCAATGTCTCGGTCCGGAAGAACGAGACAGCGCCGGAAGCGACCGATGATGCGGAATCCGATGGGGGCGGGCCTTCGGCCTCGAATTCCGCCAGGTCGCCGGGCTTTTTCGGGCGGATTTGGAAAAACCTGCTCGACCTGGTCGGAACCGGCGACTAAGCGTTCCGGGCCGCTGTAGCCCCGGTCCCCTTTAACGGCTCTCACGCCTCGAATCGGCGCTTTCGCAACCGGCCGTGGCCGGGGCCGATAACTCTCAAGCTATCTCCACACAACTCGACACGCCTTCCGGTAATGCTATCCGCGTCGATCGTGGAGCGCATGAAAGCAATATTTTGGGATCCGGGA
>Ga0316624_10000648_pt1 | contig 12337 bp, 9 predicted proteins | sample OWC_Aug_N3_C1_D5_FD_207657 | JGI IMG/M metagenome (GOLD analysis project Ga0316624, IMG submission 207657) | Wetland soil microbial communities from Old Woman Creek delta, Ohio, United States - OWC_Aug_N3_C1_D5_A | ecosystem: Environmental > Terrestrial > Soil > Wetlands | place: USA: Ohio...
AGCGTCGGGCTGGCGAGCAGCAGGTCAATGCGCAGGCCGTGGTTGCGGCGGAAGGCGAGCATGCGGTAGTCCCACCAGCTGAAGGTCTGCGGCGGCTGCTCGAAGCGGCGGAACAGGTCAACGAGGCCGAGGTCCAGCAGCGCGCGCAGCGCCTGTCGTTCCGGCTCGCTCACGTGCACCGAGCCCACCCAGGCGGCCGGGTCGTGCACGTCGCGGTCCTCGGGCGCGATGTTGAAGTCGCCGAGCACGATCAGGCGCGGGTGCGCCTTGAATTCCTCGGCGAGCCATTGGCGCAGCGCCGCAAGCCAGCGCAGCTTGTACTGGTACTTGTCCGAACCGACGCTCTGGCCGTTCGGCACGTACACGTTCACCACCCGCAGTTCCCCGATGCGCACCGCGAGCACGCGCCGCGCGAGGTCCTCGAAGGCGGGAATGTCGGTGACCACGGCAGTGCCCGGGATGCGCGACAGCAGCGCCACGCCGTTGTAGGTCTTCTGGCCGGCGAACTGCGCGTGATAGCCGAGCGCGGCAAATTCCGCGTGCGGAAAGTCCTCATCCGTGAGCTTGGTCTCCTGCATCGCCAGCACGTCGACCGACGCGCGCGCGAGCCACTCGAGCACCTGCGGCAGGCGCACGCGCAGCGAGTTGACGTTCCAGGTGGCGATGCGCATGGCGTGGCCGCGAGCGGGCGTTCTGTCAGTAGATCCGGATGCCGCCGTACTTCTTGCGGATGGTGCGATCGAGCATGCGCCAGCCGAGCGTGAAGCCGACCGCGAGCGCAAGGAGGGCGGAGCCCGTGGCCCACGGCCACACCCGCCGCGACGCCGGCTCCGCGGCGGCGCTGAAGAGTGCCGCGGGTGCCGCGGCCGCATCCTCCGCCGCCGCCGGCGCCGCCGCGCGCAGGCTGGCCGCGGCGCTCAGCTGCGCCTGCAGCCGGCTGACTTCCGCCTTCAGGCGCGCGTTCTCCGCCTCGCTTTGCTGCAGGCGCGGCCGCATGGGCTCATCGCCGGACAGGTAGATGGCGCGCAGCCAGCCCTCGCGGCCGTCCGCCAGGCGCACGTGCACCGCTTCGCCTGAGCGCTCGATGAGCTCGACGCGGTCCCCGCTCTTCAGGGAGGCGATCCGCTCGCCGCTGCCGTCCGCGGTGCTGTTGACGCTCACCACGACTTGCTCGACGACGTACAGGGTGTCGGCGGCGTGCGCCGCCGCGGCGCACGCCGCGCCCAGCAGAGCCAGTGCGGCGACGCGCCGCGCGTGCGACGTCACGCGCGCGCGCCCCGCGCAGCGCCGAGGATGCCGTGCTGCTTCAGGAGTGCGCGCACGTCCGGTCGCCGGCCGCGGAATTCGATGAAGGCCTCCAGCGCGTCGCGGCTGCCGCCGCGGCTGAGGATCGCGTCGAGGAAGCGCTGTGCGGTGGGCCGGTCGAACACGCCGCTCTCCTCGAACGCCGCGAAGGCGTCCGCCGCCAGGACCTCGGCCCACTTGTAGCTGTAGTAACCGGCGGCGTAGCCGCCGGCGAAGATGTGCCCGAAGCTGTTGGGGAAGCGGTTCCACTCGGGCACCGGTATCACGGCGACCTCGCGGCGCACCTCCTGCAGGATCTCCAGCACGCGCCCGCCGCGCTCGGGCGAGTACTCCGTGTGCATGCGGAAGTCGAAGAGCGCGAACTCGAGCTGGCGCATCATCTGCAGGCCCGCGTGGAAGCTGCGCGTGGCGATCAGGCGCGTCTGCTGCTGCGCCGGCAGCGGCAGACGCGTCTGGAAATGCCCGGAGATGCGCTGCAGCACCTCCGGGTGCCAGGCGTAGTTCTCGAGGAACTGGCTCGGCAGCTCCACGGCATCCCAGGCGACCCCGTTGATCCCGGCGATGCTCGGGTAGTCCACGCGCGTCAAGAGGTGGTGCAGACCGTGGCCGAATTCATGGAAGAGCGTGAGGACGTCATCGTGCGTCAGCAGCGCCGGGCGCTCGGCCCCGGGGGGCAGGAAGTTGCACACCAGGTAGGCCACCGGCAGCGCCTCGCCGCTGGCGAGGCGCTTGCGTCCCACGCACTCGTCCATCCAGGCGCCGCTGCGCTTGTTCGGGCGCGCATAGGCATCCAGGTAGAAGCTGCCCACGGCCTCGCCGCGCAGGTTCTCGATGTCGAACAGGCGCGCGTCCGGATGCCACACCGGCGCCCCGGGATGCTCGCGGATGCGCACGCCGAAGAGCCGCTCGGCCACCTCGAACAGCCCGGCGAGCACGCGCGGCAGCGGGAAGTACGGCCGCAGCTCCTCCTGCGACACCGAGAAGCGCTCGCGCTGCAGCCGCTCGGCGTAGAAGCCGACGTCCCAGGCGGCGAGCTTGCGGCCCGCGAAGGCCTCCAGTTCCGCGAACTCCGCCTGCGCGGCCGCGCGCGCGGCGCCGGCGAGCTCGTGCAGAAACTTCAGCACCTCCTGGACGCTGGTCGCCATGCGCGTGGCGAGCGCGTACTCGGCGTAGTTGCTGAAGTCCAGCAGGCGTGCCGCCTCGTGACGGCGCCTGAGGATCTCCTCCATGACCTGGGAATTGTCCCAGCGCCCGGCATTGGGCCCCTGGTCGGAGGCGCGCGTAGTCCATGCCTCGTAGAACGCGCGCCGCAGCGGCTCGCTCTCGGCATCCGTGACGACGGCCACGTAGGTCGGCTGGTCGAGGGTGAGCACCCACCCGGGGATGCCGCGTTCCGCGGCGCGCCGGCGCGCCTGCTCGATGAGCATCTCGTTGAGGCCGGCAAGGTCTGCCGCATCCGTGACGTGCCAGGTCCAGTTGTTGGTGGCATCGAGCACGTTCTCCTCGAACTTCGCCTGCAGCTGCGTGAGCTCGAGCATCGCGGTCTTGAAGCGCTCCTTGCGCTCGGCCGGCAGGCCTACGCCGGCGAGGCGGAAGTCGCGCACGCGGTGCTCGAGCAGCTGCCGCTGCACGGGACCCAAGGCCGCGCCCTGCTGTTCCGCGACGGTGCGGTAGGCGCGAAACAGCGGCTCGCTCTGCGCCAGATCGGTCTGGTAGGCGGACAGCAGTGGCAGGCAGGCGTTGTAGCCGGCGCGCAGCGCGTCGGAATTGAGCACCGCATTCAGGTGGCTGACCGGGGACCAGATGCGCGTGGTGCGGTGGTGCAGCTCCTCCATCGGCTCAACCACGGAGGCGAAGGTCGGCTGCGGGAGCGTCGCGAGCTGCTCGATCCGTGCGCGGTTCTCCGACAACAGTTCCCGCACCGCCGGCTCGACGTGCTCGGGGCGGATCTCGAGGAACTGAGGCAGCGGTTCCTGGCCAAGTAGGGGGTTTTCCATGCACTTCCCGTCCGCTGGAAGGCCGCCATTGTAGCGGCCTTGGGGGGAGCGGGTACTTTCGGTTCTGGAACTCCCGGGGAGGGACCTCATATAACATGGACCCGGGGAATGCCCCCGAGGGCCTATGAGCGAGAAATTTGACTTGGTGGTGATCGGCGGCGGCAGCGGTGGCCTTGCCTCCGCGCAGCGCGCCGCCGAATACGGCGCACGCGTCGCGCTGATCGAGTCCGGCCCCCTCGGGGGTACCTGCGTGAACGTCGGCTGCGTCCCGAAGAAGATCATGTGGAACGCCGCGGACCTGGGCAGCGCGCTGCACGATGCCGCAGGGTACGGCTTTACGGTCGAGGTGTCCGGGCACGACTGGGGCGTGCTCAAGAGCCGGCGGGACGCCTACGTGCACCTGCTGAACGGCCTGTACGCGGCGAACCTCGCCAGGCGCCACGTCGAGCTCGTGCGCGCGCGCGCGCGCTTCCTCGATGCGCATACGGTGAGCGCGGGCGACCGCGCGCTCAGCGCTGCGCACACCATCATTGCCACCGGCGGCCGGCCGCTCCTGCCGAGGATCCCCGGCGCAGACCTCGGCATCACCTCGGATGGCTTCTTTGAGCTGCCGATGCGCCCGCAGCGGGTCGCCATCGTCGGCAGCAGCTACATCGCCGTCGAGCTCGCCGGCATCTTTTCCGGTCTGGGCTGCGACACCACCCTGGTGCTGCGCAGCGAGAGCGTGCTCCGGTCCTTTGAGCCGATGCTGGGGGAGGCGGCGCTGGTGAACCTGCGCGCCGACGGCGTGGACGTCCTCACCCACGCCTCGCCCGAGCGCCTCGAGCGCGATGCGCACGGGCTCTTGAGGCTGCAGGTGGCCGACGGCCGCCGGCTCGGGCCCTTCGACGCCCTGGTCTGGGCGATCGGGCGCGTGCCGTCGGTCGAGGACCTGGCGCTGGAGCAGGCGGGCGTGGCCTTAGGTGAGCACGGCTTCATCACGACCGACGCCTACCAGGTGACGAACGTGCCTTCGATCTACGCGATCGGCGACGTCACCGGCCGGGTGCAGCTGACCCCGGTCGCCATCGCGGCGGGCCGGCGTCTGTCGGACCGGCTGTTCGGCGGGCAGGCCGACCGGCACCTGGACTACGAGACCATCCCCACGGTGATCTTTGGCCGCCCGCCGATCGGCACGGTGGGACTCACCGAGCAGCAGGCACGCGAGCGTCACGGCTCCGAGAACGTCACCGTCTTTCGCTCAAGCTTCGTGCCGCTCTATCACGCCCTCACGAGCGAGAAGGTGCGGGTGGAGATGAAGCTCGTCACGGTCGGCCCCGAGCAGCGCATCGTCGGCCTGCACGTCGTGGGGGCCGGAGCGGACGAGATGCTACAGGGCTTTGCGGTCGCGGTGCGCATGGGGGCGACCAAGAAGGACTTCGACGACACGGTGGCGATTCACCCGACGAGCGCCGAAGAGTTCGTGACGATGCGCTGACGCGGTCCACTCTTCAGAGGTAGGCGCCACCGGCGCGCTCGCGCAGCGCATCGAGGACCCGAGCCGTCGAGGGCCGCACGCCACGCCACAGCCGGAAGGATTCGGCGGCCTGTTCCACCAGCATCCCGAGTCCCTGCATCGCGCGCGCGCAGCCCTTGGCCGTGGCCCAGCGCACGAACGCGGTGGCGGACTTGCCGTACGCGAGGTCGTAGCAAACGGTCTGCGCGCCGATCGCGCCGTCCGGGATCGGCGGGATGTCGCCGGAGAGGCTCGCCGAGGTGGCATTGATGATCAGGTCGAAGGGCGAATCCTCGATCTGATCGAAGGCGACCCCCTGGGTGATCCCTAAGTCCGAGAACGCCGTGGCGAGTGCCTCGGCGCGCTCGGGCGTGCGGTTGGCGATGACGACGAGCGTCGGCTCGAGCCCGAGGATCGGCGCGAGCACCCCGCGCGTGGCGCCCCCGGCGCCCATGATGAGCACGCGGCGGTGGGTGAGCACGAGCCCCAGGTTGTCGCACAGGTCGCGCACCAGCCCCGCCCCGTCGGTGTTGTCGCCGAGGATCCCGTCGCCCTTGACCGCGAGCGTGTTGACGGCCGCCGCATGCGCGGCGCGCGAGGTGAGTTCATCCGCGACGTCAACCGCGGCGATCTTGTACGGCAGGGTGATGTTCAGACCCTTGCCGCCCTGCGCGAAGAACTCCTGCACGCGCTCGCGGAACTCCTCGGGAGCCACGTCGTAGGCCCGGTAGCTCATCCGCTGATGCGTCTCGCGCGCGAACAGCCCGTGAATGAAGGGCGACAGGCTGTGGTTGACCGGATGGCCAAAGACCCCGTACTGATCGACGACGCTGCTCACGGGCGTGATTCTGACAGCATCCGCGCGCTGCTGCCCGCGTCCGCGCTGTCGCTCAAGGTGGCGACCAGTTCCGGCATCCAGCCGTGCATGTTCTGCAGGATCCGGTGGGGCGGGTTCACGACGATCAGCCCCGAGCCGTTGAGCGCCACGCGCGAGTCGCGCGGGAACAGCCACAGCTCGCTCACCAGCAGCGGCGCTGCGAGCGTGTGGGCGCAGCTCGCGTGCCAGGCGCGCGTCGTGCGCTCGTCCTTGATCGGGTACCACGCCGCCTGCACCCCGGTCGGGAAGCGCCGCAGCCCCTCCGCCAGCGTCGCGGTGACGTGGCTGAAGTCCTGCTGTGTCTGCTCGTACGGCGGGTCGATGAGGGTCAGCCCGCGGCGTTCCGGCGGCGGCAGCCAGGCCTTGAGCCGCTGGAAGCCGTCGCCGCGCTCCACGCGCACCGTGCGCGGGCCCGCGGGAAGTGCCTGTGCCAGCGCCGTCGCGGCCTGCTCGAGCAGGTGCACTTCGGCGCCCTCAAACTCGATGAGCACCGCGCGATCCTGGGGACGCAGCACCGCCAGCGCCAGCAGCGGCGAGCCGGCGTACAGGTGACGGTGCTTGAGCCGCGCGCGCACCGACTCGAGCGCCGCCGCGTAGGCACGCAGCTCCGCGGCCGCGTGCGTCGCCTGCGCGAAGCGGCCGATGCCGGCGGCAGCTTCGGGAGTCGGGCTCGACAGGTCGTAGCTGCCGCGCCCGGCGTGCGTGTCCAGGTAGAGGAAGCCCTTGTCCTTCCTCTGCAGGGCCGCGATGAGCGCGAGCAGTGTCACGTGCTTGTGCACGTCGGCGAAGTTGCCGGCGTGGTAGCTGTGGCGGTACTTCATCGCACGGGTCTGCGGGCGCGCGCGCCCGCGCGCGCTACTTCAGGCGCCGCGCACGCCCGGTCGCCGCGCCTACGCTGCTGCGCGCCTTGGCAGCCGTGCCCTTGCGCGCGCTCTTCGCGCGCGTCTTGCGGGCACGTGCCGCGGGGCGCGCCGCGCCTGCGCTCTTAGCGGCCGCCTTGCCGCGCGAGCGCGCGAGCGGGGCATCCGCGGCGGGGGCGGTATGCGCGCCGTTGCCCGCGGACTTCGCGGCCGCGGCAGGCTCGCCTGCAGCCGCGGGCGCCGGCGCGGCGGCCTTCTTGCCGCGCCCCCAACGGCCGAAGCGCCCGCCGCGCGCCGGCGCCGCCGCGAGCAGCGCGTGGCACTCCTCGAGCGTGAGGGTCTTCGGGTCGCGCTCCTTGGGGATCTTGGCGTTCTTTTTCTTGTCCGTGACGTACGGGCCGTAACGGCCGTTGAGCACCTGGATACCCGCGTCCGGGAAATCCTGGATGAGGCGCGCAGCGTCGGCCTCCTGCTTGAGGCGGATGACCTCGCGCGCGCGCTCGAGAGTCACGGTGTACGGGTCGTCTTCCTTGAGCGAGGCGTACTTGCTGCCGTACTTCACGTATGGGCCGAAGCGGCCGACATTGGCGACGATGGTCTCGCCGACTTGCGTCTCCCCGAGCGTGCGCGGCAGCTTGAAAAGTTCCATCGCATCCGCGAGCGTGACGTGGTCCATCTTCTGCCCGGGTTTAAGTCCCGCGAAGCGCGGCTTCTCCGCGTCGTCCTTGGTGCCGATCTGCACAAACGGGCCGTAGCGGCCCATGCGCACCGTGATGGGCTTGCCGGTCGCCGGGTCCTTGCCGAGCTCGCGCGCCTGGGCCACCTGCTCGCGCGTAACGGTCTTCTCGATCTTCTCGACCTGGTGGATGAAGGGCTTCCAGAACTTCTCCAGCGGAACCGTCCAGTCCTCCTCCCCACGCGACACCGCGTCCAGCTCGTCCTCCATCGCCGCCGTGAAGCCGTACTCGACGTAGCGGTGGAAGTGGTGCGTCAGGAAGCGGCAGACGATCTTGCCGATGTCGGTGGGCACGAAGCGGCGGCTGTCCATCTCCACGTACTCGCGGTCCTGGAGCGTGGAGATGATGGTGGCGTAGGTCGACGGGCGGCCGATGCCGTGCTCCTCGAGCGCCTTCACCAGCGAGGCCTCGCTGTAGCGCGGCGGCGGCTCGGTGAAGTGCTGCTCGGCGCGCAGCGCCGTGAGCGCGACGGTGTCGCCCTCCTGCATCGGCGGCAGCACGTGGTCACCCTCGTCGCTCTTCGCATCGTCCGTGCCCTCCTGGTAGACCGAGATGTAGCCGGCCTTGATGAGGGTCGAGCCGTTGGCGCGCAGGAGGTGGCGCTGCGGGCCGTCAGCACCCGCCAGCATGTCGACGGCGACGGTGTCGAACACTGCGTGGCTCATCTGCGAGGCCACCGCGCGCTTCCAGATGAGCGCGTACAGCCGGTAGAGGTCATCGTCGATCTTGCCCTCCACGTCCGCCGGCGTGATCGCCGCGGAGGTGGGGCGGATGGCCTCGTGGGCTTCCTGGGCATTTTTGGACTTCGTCTTGTAGACGCGCGGCTCCTCGGCCACCTCGTCCTTGCCGTAGAGGCGCGCGGCGACCTCGCGGATCTCGGCCACGGCCTCCTGGGCGAGCGACACCGAGTCGGTGCGCATGTAGGTAATGAGTCCGACGTTGCCGTCGCCGATGTCCTGGCCTTCGTACAGCTGCTGCGCCAGGCGCATGGTGCGGCGCGCATTGAAGCCGAGCTTGCGCGCGGCCTCCTGCTGCAGCGTCGAGGTCGTGAACGGCGGCGCCGGGTTGCGGCGGCGCTGCTTGCGCTCGATGGCGAGGACCTTGAGCTCGCCGGCGCTGCCGGCCGCGGCCTGCAGGGTGCGCTCGACCTCGCGCGCCTGCGCCTCGTTGGTGAAGCTGAACTGCTCGACCTTCTGTCCGTGGTACTCGAGGAGCTTCAGCGGGAAGGCCTGCGTGCCGTGGGAACCCTCGCCCTCGATGGTCCAGTATTCCTGCGCCTTGAAGGCCTCGATCTCCTCCTCGCGCTCGCAGATCATGCGCAGCGCTGGGCTCTGCACGCGGCCCGCCGAGAGTCCCTGGCGCACCTTCTTCCACAGGAGGGGCGAGAGGTTGAAGCCGACGAGATAGTCGAGCGCGCGGCGCGCCTGCTGCGCATTGACCAGCTCGAGCGACAGCCCGCGCGGCTGCCCGACCGCCTCGCGGATGGCGTTCTTGGTGATCTCGTAGAACACCACGCGGTGCACGTCCTTGCCCTCGAGGTCGCCGCGCTCCTTCAGGATTTCCTTCAGGTGCCAGGCGATGGCCTCGCCCTCGCGGTCAGGGTCGGTCGCAAGATACAGGGCCTTTGACTTGCGCAGGCTCTTGGCGATGGCTTCCACGTGGCGCTCGTTCTTCTCGAGCACGCGGTACTTCATCGCGTAGCCGTCCTCCGGATCGACCGCGCCCTCCTTGGGCACGAGGTCGCGCACGTGACCGTAGGAGGCGAGCACGTCGAAGTCCCGCCCCAGGTACTTCTTGATCGTCTTGGCCTTGGCGGGCGACTCGACTATGACCAGGTTGTCTGCCATGACTTAGGGAAAACGCTTGTTCCTAAAACGAAAAACCGCGGGCAAGCCGCGGAGCTCCTGAGCAACCGATGCGCAGCGCGGCCTCAATGCGGGGCACTGAAGGTCGCGTCCGTGATCAGCCCGCCGAGCCGCTCCACCGCGGGCTCCTGCCCGGGCTGGCTCGAGAGCACCATGAGCACCACCCACTTGAGCTGCTCGGTGTCCGGTTCATCGGTGTCCAGCGCCAGCATGCGCTCGATGACGATCTCGCGCTGCTGCGATGTCAGCACACGCGCGTTCTCGAGCGTCAGCAAGAGGCCGCGGCACTCGGTGGACAGGCGCGCCAGTTCGCTGTCGCTGAAGACGCGCACGCCCGAGGCCGCACGCGTCTCGGCGCCCGCCCGCTCGTGCCCGAAGGCGAGGTCGGTCAGCCAGTCGAGCGCGCGCTCGACCTTCGCCGGCGCGAAGCCCACGCCCTCCAGGTCCCGCGCCAGGCGCTCGCGCTCGGGCACGTCCGGTGTCTCGTGGAGCATGTACCGGTCGAAGACGTAGATCAGGATGTCAAGAACGCTGCCAGTCATCATCGTTTCAAGGTATTCGGTTGCCGCGACCGCCCGCAGACGGCCGCCGGAGGCGCCAAGAGCACGCCGATCCGCGACATCGGGACGGCCGACCCACCGGCAAGGTGCGTGCGTGCGACGGTAAATTCAACGGTCGCGGGTTCAAGTGCGGGGGCATCTAACAGCATTTCCCGGGGCTTGTCCAATACCGACCACACGGCGGGCGCCCCGGGCATGCCCGTAAGTCGTTCTTGCGGGAGGAAATTCCGGGCGTGTTGACAGCCCGCCCGGTGCCGGTCCCGCCGTCGATGCGCCCACGCAAACGAAAATCGCCGCGGCGCCTGATGGGCGCCGCGGCGTTCGTTCGCAGTGAGGGGCGTTCCTTAGGGGCTACGGGCGATGTCGCCGACCCGGATCGTGTCCGAGGCGCCGACGATGAGGGCGTAGCTCACGCGGTCGAAGACCTTGAAGACGAGCATCGTGCCGGCGCGCTCATCGGGCAGTCGCACCTTCGGGGCGAAGGTCACGTCGTTGCTCGAGCCGATGTTGCGGCCGCCGCGGTAGACGTCCGGCACCTCGTCGCCCCGGGAATCCACCGCGAGCACGGTGCCCGGCTCGACGCCCTGGCTCCTGCCGCGGTTGATGACGACGACCTGGTACTGGCCGATCAGGTCCGTGCCGCCCACCACGTCGATGATGTGGCCGCGCACGCTCGAGCTGGGCGCATGCGGGATGAAGGTCACCGGCGTGTCGGTGTTCTCCGCCGACAGCAGCCGGTCGCCCATCAGCGTCTCGCGCGCCGGGTCGAGCAGCACGGCCTTCGCCGGGTCCCCGGGACGCCGCACCAGCGCGGTCGCGGTGTAGATCGCCTCGTAACCGAGGAGCTTGTTGTCGTCCGGGTCACGCAGGGGACCTGCGATGTGGACCACCGCGTAGCGGGAGTTTTCCGTGGCCGAGAGGTTGCGGATGTAGGCCTCGTTGCTCGCGCCGGCGATATTGTGCATGTCGCGGAAGGCGAGCACGTACGGGGCGTGCTTCACTTCCTCTTCGCTCATCACCGTCGGGCGCGACAGGAACGCGGCGATGGCCGAGTACGGAATGGTGGGGATGGCGCTGTCGAGCGGGCTCGAGCGCAGGCGCGGGTCGAGGCGCACCGTGCCGGCCTGCTCGACGCTCACCTGCGGGCGCCCGTCGGCGCCGTAGGCGAGCGCCAGCTGGTCACCCGGATAGATAAGGTGCGGGTTCGGGATCTGGGGGTTGATGATCCAGACCTCGGGCCACAGCCACGGGTCCTTCAGGTACATCGAGGCGATGCCCCAGAGGGTGTCGCCGCGTTTGACCGTGTAGTGCATCGGCGCGCTGGGATTCACCATCGCGCGCGTGTCGACGGCGGTGGCGCGGGCGGGCGCCGGTGCGGCAGTCCCGCCGATGGCGGCCTCCGTCGCCGTCATCTCCGCCGGCACGGCCGCCGGGGCGGGCATGGCGCCGCTCGCTGAGGCCAACGGCACCCCCGCCGGTGCCGCGGCCGCCTCATCGTGATGCCGAAGGTGCGAGCACCCCGAGGCGGCCAGGGACAGGATCAGAAGGCCCGCAACGGTGCGAGCCCCAAGTACTTGATTTGAGACCATCCTCCACTCCTCATTGCGCGAGGTGGACCACACGACCTGCGCCGGAATCGTAGTTCGTTATACTGGCATGGCGGCCCCGGGCATACGAATTAATGTCAACTTTGTGCGCTGGATCACGGGTGGCGCGCCCCTATATACCTATCCCTATGGCCCTACGAACCATCCTCGAATTTCCCGACCCGCGGCTGCGTACCCGGGCCCAGCCCGTCAGGCGCTTCGACGCGGCCCTCGGGGTGCTGATCGATGACATGCTCCAGACCATGTACGCGGCCCCGGGCATCGGGCTCGCCGCCACCCAGATCGACGTGCACCAGCGGGTGATCGTCATCGACATCTCCGACGAGCACGACCAGCCGCTCGTGCTCATCAACCCCGAGATCCTCGCGCGCGAGGGCGAGGCGAAGAGCGAGGAGGGGTGCCTGTCGGTGCCCGGCATCTTCGATGAGGTCGAGCGTGCCGCGAAGATCCGTCTGCGCTCGCACGACCGCGAGGGCGGCGTGAGCGAGCGCGACTACGAGGACATCCTGGCCGTGTGCATCCAGCACGAGATGGATCACCTTGAGGGCAAGCTGTTCGTCGACTACCTGTCGGACCTGAAGCGCGAGCGCATCCGCAAGAAGCTCGACAAGGAGCGCAAGGAGCGCGCCGCGCAGGCGAGCTCCGGCACAGGCGGCGCGCGCCGCGCGTACTGACGTTGCGCGTCGCCTTCGCCGGCACGCCGGAATTCGCGCTGCCCGCGCTCGCGGCGCTGTGCGAGCACCACGAGGTGCTCGGCGTCCTGACGCAGCCCGACCGTCCCCAGGGCCGCGGCCGCCACCTCGGTGCGAGTCCCGTGAAGCAGGCCGCGCTCGCGCGCGGCCTGCCGCTGGATCAGCCCGCCACCCTGAGCAGCGAGGCCGGACGCGCCGCGCTGCGCGCGTGGGCCCCCGAGGCGCTCATCGTGGTGGCCTACGGGCTCATGCTGCCGCGCGAAGTGCTGCAGTTGCCGCGCCACGGCTGCCTGAACATCCACGCCTCGCTCCTGCCGCGCTGGCGGGGCGCCGCCCCCATCC
>Ga0316624_10000649_pt1 | contig 12337 bp, 13 predicted proteins | sample OWC_Aug_N3_C1_D5_FD_207657 | JGI IMG/M metagenome (GOLD analysis project Ga0316624, IMG submission 207657) | Wetland soil microbial communities from Old Woman Creek delta, Ohio, United States - OWC_Aug_N3_C1_D5_A | ecosystem: Environmental > Terrestrial > Soil > Wetlands | place: USA: Ohio...
CTTACCTGCGACACCCGACTACAATCCCAGATGTCAGTAGAAGCGCAGTTACGAAAGCGAGGAGGCAGAGAAATTGGACACGGATCTGCTCCTAAATTGAAAGCCCATGATTCGGCTTTCGATGGAGTGCCTGATCCCAGAGTCTATCAGTAAAAAATAAACATGGAGGTGAACTTATGAAAAGAATGTTCTGGATCGTGGCTGTAGTGTTTGTCTTTTTTTCACTTTGTTTGGTTTGTCCCCCGAGTTATGCTCAGGAAAAGGCGACCACGCTCAATTTCGCCAGTTTCTTTCCCCCCGAGAATAGGGTGAGTCTCCTGATGGTTGATTGGTGCAAAGAGGTGGAAAAGAGAACGAACGGCAGGGTGAAGGTGACCTATTTTGCCGGAGGCACGCTTGCTCCTGCCGCGCAAATCTATCCGGCTGTTGTCAAAGGGATTGCGGATATTGGATTGAGCTTTATGGGTTATACCTGGGGACGGTTTCCTCTCAGTGAAGTGATCGAACAGCCCATCGGTTACAAGAGCGGGTATGTGGGCACCAAATTGGCGAACGAATTCTACAAGAAGTTCAAGCCAAAGGAATTTGACGACACAAAAGTTCTATTCCTCCACACCTCTCCGCCTCATTTACTGTTTACCAAGAAACCTGTCAATACCCTGGAAGATTTGAAGGGGCTCAAGATAAGAACGAACAGTCCGATCGCCAAGGCCTTAGGCGCTCTCCAGGTGGGAATGCCCATGTCAGAAGCCTACGATGCCCTCTCAAAGGGTGTTGTACAGGGAATCATCGGTCCGTATGAACCGATGAAGGGTTTTAAATTGGCTGAAGTCGTTAACCACAGCATCGAATATGGTAACGCTTTTGTAGGAGGTGCTTTCGTGGTGATGAATAAGGGCAAATGGAACGCTTTCCCGGCAGATATCCAGAAGACCATCGAGGAGATTGATGTGGAGACCATAGAAAAACTGGGAAGACTTTGGGACGATTACGATAAAGAAGCGAAAGATTATTTCATCGAAAAGGGAGGCAAGGTCATTGTTCTCTCCAAGGCGGAAGCCGATCGTTGGGGGGAGAAGGTTCGGCCGCTCCTTGACGATTACGTCAAGGATATGAAATCAAAGGGCCTGCCTGGAGCTGAGGCTTTAAAGTTCTTCCAGGACTATCTGAAGGCGCACCAGAATTGAGAAAGAAGCGGGGTGTACCCGGTACACCCCGCTCAAACTTCTTGCAGATATCCATGGAAAAATCGATTAAGGACTTTAGGGTCTGCTCCGATGATGTAGCATAGGAGATGCAATGTGGCCTTGCATGAATTTTTCGTCATTCCGGCGAAAGCCGGAATCCAGTGTTTTCAGATTCTGGATGCCGGATCAGGTCCGGCATGACGACAAGAGAAATTCGTGGCAGACTCTAAAATTGAGGAGAACGAATGGAAAGGCTACTTCAAATCGTTTCGGCAATCAATAGACCTCTGACCATTGTCGCAGGGAGTGCTTTGGCCTTCGTCATATCGATCACGGTGGCCGATGTGATTTTGAGGTTTTTCGGAAGCCCTATCTCTGGCACTTATGAACTGGTTTGTTTGTCAGGGGGAGTCCTCATCTGTTTTTCTATTCCTTTAACATCGTGGGCAAAAAGTCAGATCCAAGTGGAATTTTTGGTCGTGAAATTTCCTCCAGGGATCAGGAAGGTTGTCAATGTCATCACGAAGTGCCTGGGGATCGTGTTATTTTTATTGATTGCTTGGAATATAGTCCTGTTAGGGAATGATTTGAGAGAATCGGGGGAAGTTTCCATTGTGCTTAGGATGCCCTTCTATCCGGTCGCCTATGCGATAGGGGTCTGCAGCGTCATTCAATGCCTTGTGCTCCTGTGTGATATCGTGAAAATCATTGGAGGGAAGAATGAGTGAGACGATGATTGGCCTTATCGGTTTAGCCTTGTTGTTGGTGATGTTTCTCTCGGGCATGGAATTGGGTTTCTCCATGGCCATGCTCGGGTTTGTGGGGTTCAGTTATGTTGTATCAGCAAAGGCGGGTCTTAGCCTGTTGGCTCACGATATCTTCGATGCCTCGACCTCCTATAGTTACACGGTTGTGCCAACCTTTATGTTTATGGGGTTTGTTGCTTTCAACGCGGGGATCGCAAGGCAATTGTATTTATCTGCTTATCGATTTTTCGGGCACATCCCCGGAGGATTGGCAATGGCGACGGTTGGAGGGGCAACAGCTTTTGGGAGCATCACCGGGTCCCCTACGGCAACCTCAGCTACCTTTGCCTCCGTCGCCATTCCGGAGATGGATCGATACGATTACGACAAAAGACTATCGACAGGAGTTGTCGCTGCCTCCGGATGTCTCGGCCCTCTCATCCCGCCCAGTAATCCCCTGATTGTTTATGGCATCATCACAGAGCAGTCGATCGGAAAACTATTCACGGCTTCTTTGATTCCAGGATTGATTGTTTCTTCACTTTTTCTGTTGACTGTTTATGGATGGTGCAGGATCAATCCGAAGATTGGTCCTAAGGGGGAACGATCTTCATGGCGGGAGAGGATATCCTCCTTACGAAAATCGGCCCCGGTTGTTATTATCTTTATCGTCGTGGTAGGAGGGTTGATGATCGGTCTGTTCACACCCACAGAGGCAGGGGGTACTGGCGCCTTTGCCGTTACTCTTTTGTGCCTTGTCAAAAGGGAGATCAACTGGCGCGGGATCGTCAAATCGATCATAGAAACCTTGCGGGCTTCCTGTATGGTTTTAATACTCATCATCGGTTCTATCATATTCGGACATTTCATTGCAGTGACAAAGATTCCCATGGCTGTGGCAGATTGGATCGGGGCCTTGCCTTTGGACCGTCACATCATTCTGGTATTAATCGGTATGGGGTACCTTGTGGGTGGTTCTTTTATTGATGACCTCGCGTTCATGGTCCTCGCCACTCCCATATTCTATCCTGTTGTCTTAAAACTTGGTTTTGATCTGATCTGGTTCGGAATATTTCTCCAGATCGTAATCATGATCGGAGTCATCATCCCGCCTGTGGCGATTAACGTTTTCATTGTCAAGAATATCGCCAAGGTACCTTTAGGAGTGGTTTATGCAGGGACCCTTCCATTTCTGATTGGTCTGTCCATCTGCGCTTTAGTATTACTGCTATTTCCCCAGATTGCTCTTTTCCTGCCATCTCTCTTAGGTCTGTAAAAAAGGGATCTGGGTTTCGGATGGGTGATAACGCTGCATCGATTTTTCCTGACTTTATTGGACCTGGACCTCAATATCTTTAACCCATCCATTTATTTTATAAATCTTGCGAAGGGAGAGTTAAACAATGGGCGATCGCTTGAAAGGGAAAGTGGCTGTTGTGACCGGCGCGGGGTGCCTTCCGAATGCGGCAGATCGGGAGCCGATTGGCAATGGAAAAGCTGCGGCCATTCTCTATGCTGAGGAAGGTGCTCATATTATGGCGGTTGATATTCGGCGAGAAGCAGCTGAGGATACAAGAAAGAGGATCGAAGCAGAAGGGGGAGTGTGTTCGGTTTTTGAAGCTGATGTGTCACAAGCTCGGGATTGTAATGCGATGGCAGCATATTGTTTGAAGACCTATGGCCGGATTGACATTCTTCACAATAACGTGGGGATCATGCCCCCCAAGCCCGGCGGGATATTGGATCTGGATGATGAGAACTGGGATTTAGTGATGAATGTGAACCTGAGGAGTATCTTTCATACCGGCAGGGCTGTTATTCCTCAGATGTTAAAGCAAGGAGGGGGCTGCATCCTGAATATTTCCTCAATCGCCGCCGTTCGGGCGGGCAATCCGCAGACCTTTATCTATACGGTTTCTAAAGCTGCCGTAAACCAACTCACGCGTTGTCTCGCGATCGAATTCGCAGACAAAGGAATTCGAGTGAACTGCATCATGCCGGGAATGATAGATAGTCCCACGATCTATCATTCGCTTCCGAGATTCTACGGTGGGGACATTGATAAGATGAGAAAGGATCGCGATGAAAGAATTCCTATGAAGCGGATGGGTGCGCCCTGGGACATTGCACGTGCTTCGCTCTTCCTCGTCTCTGACGACGCTGCATACATAACGGGTCAGTTACTTGGCGTCGACGGAGGGTTATGGGCAATGGGAGGATAGTCGAAGTTCGATTTCCGCTATTCTTTTTGTAGATCCCTCAGGGTATTTGTTAAAGGAGGATGAAGAAGATTAGGATTTCAGTGAAATCATAGGCCTTTTTGGACCAGGGAGGAGGAAATACGGACCATGCTGAAAAAGATACGCCATATTGGAATTATGGGAAAAGAATTTGAACGTGCAGTTGAAAGACTGAAGGGATTTGGACTTCCTTGCACAGAGGTGAAGGAAGTCAAGGAGATTGATGCCAAGATCGCATTCTTGCCGATCGGAGACACCATGATTGAGTTCATCTGCGAAGAAGGGCCAGTAAAGAGAGGGAATAAGGTTCAGCGTGCCGTTCGGAAACAAAAGGGTACCATCAATCACCTCTGTTTTGAAGTGGATAACCTGGAGGCGACCATCAAGGATTTCGAGAAGAACGGGGCGAAGTTGATAGAAGGCTGTCCTCGTCCAGGAGCCCACGGTCGCATCGCCTTCTTTTATCCCGAGACGACAGAAGGCGTGTTGATTGAACTCTGTGAGGTATAAGGGGGACTGAATCTTTATTCGAGGTTGTGTAAGAAGGTCAGACGTGGGCCGTAAATTGTGGTTTTGAATTTTATGAAAAAGATTTTTGTCCGGATTTCATGATAGTACGACCAATAGGAGGAGGAAGGCAGAATATGGAACTCGAGGGTAAAATTGCCTTGGTGACCGGGGCAGGACGGGGAATAGGCAAGGGCATTGCTTTGACGCTTGCCCGAGAAGGAGCCGATGTCGCAGTCAATGATATTAACCTTGAAACTGCTGAGGGCACAGCTTCAGAGGCGAGAGCTTTAGGCCGCAGGTCAATCGCCATTAGGGCCGATGTATCAAAACAAGACGAGGTCAACCAGATGGTGAAGCGAGTGATCCGGGAGTGGGGAGGAGTTGACATCCTCGTCAATAATGCGGGGTTTGGCAACCCTCTTCTGGTGGAGGATATGACTGAGTCAGATTGGCATAGCGTCTTAGGCGTAATCTTAGACGGAGCTTTCTACTGTTCGAAGGCCGTCATTGAGACGATGAGGAATCGGGGCGGAGGAAAGATCATTAATATCGCCTCCCTAGCGGCAAAGAAGATGAGTCTCGGGAATTGCGTTGCCTACACGACAGCCAAATCTGGGATTCTTGGATTCACCCGCCACCTTGCCTTTGAAATCGGACCTTACAAGATTAACGTCAATGCAATCTGCCCTGGTGGCACACTCACGCCTGCGGTACAAGCATCCCCTGTTCATCTGAGATTGAAGGACAGCAATCCCTTGAGGGACATCTGTAGACCTGAGGACATTGCTGAGGCAGCCCTCTTTTTGGCGTCGAAAAGATCAAAGATGATTACTGGCACCACCATCGACGTGGATGCTGGTGAACCCTTGGTCAGCCAGGACTGGGAGGGCTACGTCAAGAGGAGAAAAGAAGCATTTGCAAAGCGGGCCCAGAATCACTAGGAGTATTTGAGGTGTCAATTATATTACTCGCTGTATTTTCTAAAAGATCACTAAGAATCCTCCATGAGTAAATGGGCTCAGTATTAAAATGAAGAGATGGAGACGATGAGCCAGGAGAGGTTGAGATCTCTCCAGGAAAAGAAGTTGAAAAAGCAACTTCAGTATGTGTGGAAGAATTCTCCTTTTTAGCGGAAACAATTTAGGCAGATCGGTTTTTCCCTTCGGGATTCTAAATCACTTGAGGAGCTTGGGAAACTTCCCTTCACCACAAAGGACGAAAATTCCTACTGTGTCCAATAACAGATTATTATAAGGGGGAACACATGGATATAAATGAAACCATTAAAAACAGGAGGAGCATTAGACGCTTCCTTCCGGAGAGGGTTCCGGAAGAAATAATCAGGGAACTCATCAGTGATGCTCTATGGGCTCCATCATGGGCGAATACACAGCAGTATGAATTCGTGGTGGCTACCGGCGACGCCCTTGAGCGGTTTAAAAAGGAAAACAGGGAGGCCTTCATGTCCGGGAAAAAACCGGAACCGGATGTACCGATGCCGGGAAAATGGCCCGAGACTTTACAAAAAAGATCTGTGGATGTGGGTAAAAGCATTCTTACATCCCTTTCTATTCTGCGGGAAGATAAAACCGGAAGGATGAACTACTATGGAGACATGTTTTCTCTCTTTAATGCCACAGCCCTTCTCATTGTAGTGGTGGACAAGGATGTTCTTCTTGAATATGCCATGCTTGATGTGGGTATTTTCATACAGACTTTTAAACTATTGGCTCATGCAAGGGGACTTGGCACCATTTCCCTTGCCGCATCTGTAAACTATCCGCAAATTATACGCAGGATTTTTAATGTCCCTGAAAGTAGGAGGATTATTATCGGAACTGCTCTGGGATGGCCGGATAATGACTCGCCGGTAAACAACTTTGAAAGAAAACGCGATCCCGTAGAGATGTTTGTACGCTGGGTGAGCTAAGGTGGAGCACAACATACTTTTTTTCAAACCATAATCTTCAACTTCCATGATTATTTTTGACTGCTGACTTGGTGAAGTCGTTAATAGAGAGGTAATTTGACGTTGCCTGTCAGATTAGGCACCGCTCAGGACTCCTTAGGTAATAAACCCCTAAGGGTTCTTCGCTTCAGGCGTTTCATATAGGCATCGGCCTCACGTTCAATTTGGCTGATCTCTTTCGCCAAGAACTGATCCGATATCGACCTATGGGAAAGGGAAGTTCCATTCAAGAACTTGCCTAGAGTTAAATGTCGCGAGAACCGGTAAAGAAGGGTTTAAGGCTCTCACAGAATTCCTCCGGAGAAACGACACACATTACTTCATCGTGCAGTTTTTCGAAATAGTTAATATCACTCATATTCCATGGGGGGACGATCATTCTGGGGCAAAGCCTTCCGTACACCCATGACTGAATCCCTTGGACATTCCCGGAAAACAAGGCAAGATTGAAGCTGATAATGTGGCTCTTCAAATACTGAAAGACGTTGATCATGCCCTGAGAAAAGTGGGCCCAATCCTCTGCGTTCACCTCATCGATCGTTGATCGATTCGAAAAGAGAATGAAGATCTCTCCAAATATGCCACGGGGTGAAAAGGCCGTTAAGAAATGAACATCTCCTTGATGACCGATATATCTTTCCCCCCTCTTTATCTCTTCCAGGAGATAGTCCTGCCAAAAAGACGGCTTCCCCTCCTTCTGATATCTGCTTGTCCCTTCGAGTACCTTCTTGTGGGACGTCGTGGGGACATCTTCAATAACGACTTGGATATGGGGATGGAACAATCCTGCCCCCGACGGGGGAAGGTAATTCCAATTAATGTACGAATATTGAAACTCCGGCTGACTCTGTCCAATCCTTTTGATCCCCTCTTGTGCCACGAGAAAGCCATCCTTTAACATCTCAGCGGAGAATTGACCTGGATAAAGAAAATGATCTTCGCAAAGGACGATCACCCAATTGTATCGAGCATAAGGAAATGCGTTTGGAAACAGCCATGCATCCCCTCTGCGAATTCTCCCCTCGGGGGCGATTTCAGGCAAAAGTTTTGGAGTAGCAGATGAGATTTGTTCAGCGCAGAAAGGGCAGACTTTCTGGGAAGCCTCCAGCAATTCCGGGGGAATCACGATGTCCGGATATTTTCGACGATAAGGAAGAATCCTAGAAACATGTCCAGTGAGATCGTCCCTTCTTATTTCAAAAGAGACAAATTTCTTAGAAAATCCTTCCTTTGGATCAAGGAACCAAGATTGTTCTTCTTTTTTAAGAAATTGAATTTCAACCACTTTCCCCCTCCACAATCTTTACCCATAGCGGTGTTAAAGATTTGTAAAATGAAATCATCTTCTTATCAACCCTCAGACAATAAGTTTTGATATGTCTTCCAGATTGAAGCCTGCGGGTAGGTGTGGTCAGTGACGAGGTGCCCGGGATATAGGATTTTGATCATTGCCAAAAATAGCACTATCTTTTATGCTATTTCTTTAATCTTGATGAAGGGAAAAAGGAGGAGATCTGATGACAGACACAATTGACAACACGAGATACAGGCCGATGCCTCTTGAGGGGATAAAGGTGGTGGAGTATGGGGTCTTCCATGCTGGTCCTGGAGCCAGTTCCATCCTCGGCGACTTAGGAGCCGATGTGGTGAAGATAGAGTCGGGGTTAGGCGATCCTGAGCGTAACTGGGCCAGGTTGGGACGGATTGATATGGTCCTCCCAGGTGGAGAGAGCATTTTCTTCCAGATATCGAATCGAAACAAGAAAGGGATCTATCTCGATATTGAAAAAGGGAAAGGCCGAGAGATTCTCCATCGCCTGGTTAAAGAGGCAGACGTTTTTCTCACGAACCTACGCAAAAGCACCAAAACCAAATTGGGCATTGATTATGAAAGCCTGCGCCCGGTGAATTCCCAGATCATCCACGCCAATGTCTCGGGATACGGACCTGAGGGCCCGATGAAGGACCTCGGTGCTTTCGATCCTCTTGGCCAGGCCCGCTCAGGATTGATGTATGTGACCGGTGCACCAGACCCTGTCTTGCTACACGGGGGAGTGATGGACCAGGCCACGGCCATCGCGGCAAGCCATGCGATTTTGACTGCTCTGCTCGTCCGGGAGCGCTCTGGTATAGGTCAGGAAGTCCATGTCTCCCTTTATGGCACGGGGCTTTGGCTGATGTACCCCAATATCATGTTGTCCAGTGCTTTGTCGCTTGGTCCGAAGGATATTTCACCTAACCGTTACGACCACTCTCCCCTAAGAAACCTTTTCCGCTGCAAGGACGAAAAGTGGATCATGGTTACACATCACCCCGAAGAGAAATACTGGCCTCTCTTCTGCAAAGCCACCGGCCAAACCCCACTTCTTGCAGATCCTCGGTTTACGGATAACTCAGGAAGGAAGACTCACAGTGCCGAGTTGGTCGCCATTTTTGACAAGGTTTTTGCAACTAAGACGCAAGACGAATGGGTGGAGATATTGCTCAAAGAAAAACTGATGGTTTGCGCTGTTCTAAACATCAATGAAATCCAGGATGATCCTCAGGCCAGGGTCAACGGCTACATGGTCGATTTTAAGGACCGCCTCCTCGGTGACGTAACAATCCCTGGCTATCCCATACACTTTAGTGCCAATCGAGCAGGCACCCGAAGCTTTGCCCCGACTTTGGGAGAACACACTGATATGGTCATGCACCAGATCGGGTATACAGATCAAGAGATCCAGGAACTGAAAAAGGAAGGAGTGATCAAATAGGGCAACGAATGGGTCTAGGTTGCCATCCTCATTGGACAATAGGTGAAGGTTTCGTTCCGATTGCCTTTTCAGGATGAGCAGTAATCGATCAAAAAGGTAGGGTAGGGGAGCTCATCTCCCTTCCACGGGCGCCGGTAACCTGACGGTTATCGGTTTCATTTCCTGATTAACCACCCTCACCATCTCCGAAAACTCCCTCCTGTTGAACATTCCCTTCTTCACAAGCAACCTGATAAGGGCTTCTTGTCGAACCGCTTGGGACATGAGAAATTCTTCCAAGTCAACTACTTGTTTAGATTCAAGACCGCTCGCCATAGAAACCTCCGTTTTTACGTTGTCATCAGCAAGAAAATTTTGGTTGAAAGCAAAAATCATAATTAAAATGATAATAGGAATTAGCAAGTATCTCATAAGAGCCTCCTTTCATTTCGACAGACCTTTCTCATTCTCCCTGGCTTCTCTTTCAGAACGCCTAAACTCCTCCATACACTTGCAAGAGTATGAGCGTAGGCTAACCCATCCCGTTGCGTCTATCTCAAAAGCCCCCGTTGCCTTTTCAGGAACGGGGTACAGATGTTATCACGCCATGATCCTCCCTAATGGTTTAGAGGTTGTGTTGTTAAGTTGACTCTTGAATGATAACTGAGGTTGAATGATGGCTTCAGTTTATGAAACAGGAATAGATAAGTCAACGAGAAAATGGGAGAGCAATCCTTTAGCTGCTGGCGGGATTCATTATAAACAAAGAGAGGCCAATTCAACCAACTCTAGGGGAGTGATTTAGGACTTTTGTGAAAAACCCTTCCACTTTTTGGATTGGATAGACCTGTAAAGTTTAGGAAAAAACCCTGTAATGATAACCACTTGAAATGATACCAGAAGCTTGGCATTGAAATTGCTCGTATCATTTGATCTAGGAACGCAGCTGAGTGTAAATTCGCGTAAAGCCTGATCGCAGTCAATTACGAAGATTAGGTTACAGCCCCGAGACAGAGCATGGATTTGATGGATTTGAAGGATATCATCAGCAGGTTGAAACATTTCGAAAATCGGAGGAAATATCCGCGGGTGTTGTTGGACTTGCCTTTTGAATACCGAACGGAGTATAACCGCCGTGTTCGTGGAGGGATTGTTATAGATGCGTGCGAGGTAGGCTTTCTCATTCATTCCACTGAAAACATGCTGGTCGGTACGCGACTAAAGATTGCTGTCTTGTACGCTAAGGAGTATAGTTTGGCAAAGCTGGGAGTTTTTGCAAAAATCGTATGGAAAACGTTTGATAAGAAGGAGAAGAGATATCTATACGGATTGAAATTCAATGAAATTCTGGCAGAAGACGACTTTAAACTAAAAGGACTCATCAGGAGTAATTCAGAACCCCCACCACCGATACCGTTGAGGCCAAGTTAGAGAGAAGAGATTAAGGAGGTTCGGGTAAGCAAGATCATAAGAGTGCCGGGGGGATAATCCGTCAGGGAAAAGACAGGATCAGAAATGGCCCTGCCTTTTTGTTTTGGGTTCCCCTATTTTCTTTCCAGTGGGCATAAGAAAGACAAGGGGAATAGTAAATAAAAGCCCCAGACCAAAAGAGATGAACGTAATACTAAAACCATTGCCAGGGGTCGAACTCAAATGGAGAATAACTGTGATTAATGAAATTCCAAACGCTCCTCCAACACCCCTGAACATCCCTCGAAGCCCTGTGATGGTGGCTACTTTCTCCGGCATCAGCTCAATGCATGCATTATTGGAAGCGGGCAGAGCCAACCCCATACCAATCCCGTTCACCATTACCAATATTGCAAGCGTTTCAGCAACTTCCAAATTGATACCTAACGTACTCAATAACCGAGACCCCTGATCGGCAAGAAGAACCGTTGAAAGGGATATGATAATCAGACCCCACACCATAGGCGATCGGTAACCCCACCGCTTGAGCAAAAAGCTAGTGATCGCAGCGGCAGGAATGATTCCTATTGATCGGGGGGTTAGGATCATGCCGCTCATCATTGTCGATAGCTTATGCACTGAAGTTGCATAGAGCGGTACGAAGGCAAAGATACCAAAGACTCCCGCACCAAAAATCATATTGTATAGGTTTGCCGCTAAAAAAGGCTTTGATCTCAACAAAGCCATATCCAGGATTGGGTTGGAATCTCTCTTCTCTTGACGAAAAAATAGGTAAACAAAAGAAAAACTGATAACTAAAAAGATGGTCGTTAGAAGAAGATGCGAGATGGAGAAGTCTTCTGCAATGAGATTTAACCCAAGCATCAGGAAAAGGATTGTTCCAAAGAAGAAAGAAGCTCCTACAAAGTCTATATGAAGCCGAGTAAGTATCTTCGAGTCTTGAAGTAAGATCGAAATCAAGGCTATTAGGACAATGCCTATGGGTAAATTGATATAAAAAATATATCGCCAAGAATATCGACTCACAATCCAGCCTCCTAGGTTTGGCCCAACAATCCCTCCGATGGGGAAGATACTTGTAAACAGGCCAATGGCTCTCTCCCGATGCTCTGGGAACTGGTCACTCACGATGCCTGCTGCTGTTGGGAGAAAGCTTGCTCCTCCCACGCCCTGAAGGAACCTGAAAGCGACCAAACTATAGATATTGGGTGCGAGGCCGCAGGCAAGAGAACTGGCTGTAAAGAGGATCAGAGAAATCAGAAAAACCCTTTTGCGACCAAAGCTATCGCTCAGCTTGCCCATTAATGGCATCACGCTCGTCACTGCAAGCAGATAGATTGAAATCGTCCAAGCAGCCCATACGACATTGCTGCCTAAGTCCTTTATGAAATGGGGGAAGGCGACTGCCACGACCGTCGTGTCAATAGAGTACATCAGAAGGCCCAGCCCAGCAGAAATGAAAATGAGATAACGACGCATCTAAAAAATGACCCTTGAAGTTGACGGTGAACAATAAGAA
>Ga0316624_10000650_pt1 | contig 12332 bp, 8 predicted proteins | sample OWC_Aug_N3_C1_D5_FD_207657 | JGI IMG/M metagenome (GOLD analysis project Ga0316624, IMG submission 207657) | Wetland soil microbial communities from Old Woman Creek delta, Ohio, United States - OWC_Aug_N3_C1_D5_A | ecosystem: Environmental > Terrestrial > Soil > Wetlands | place: USA: Ohio...
CTCTCCACAGACCATCCCCATTCGCCTTCAATTCCAGGATGACCTCCCCCTGCATAGACGACTCTTTCCCCGCCGCTTTGTATACCCCTGCATATTTATCCTTGGACTCGCATGACAGCAGAAGCATAAGAAGCACGCAAAGACCAACCATCAATCCATAACTATGATATCTTAATGTGTGCATAATAGGCCACCTTATCGCGATCCTGTAACAGCAGCGACCCTGCCCTTCTTGCTGGGCAGTAAGCCCCCCCTGCGGAAGATGAACAACCTGTCATAGAAGTAAATCTGTATAGTAAAGATGAGCAGCAAAATGTCCTCACTGACTTTCTTCCACCCGATAGGCTCCCCCACCGTATCATAACACCCACAGGTAATAGACGCTCCCCAGTACATGTTTGTCAGGACCATAACGGTGAACATGATCAACATCAGACCGATGAGGGTTGCCGCCGCCCTAGTCCTCAACCCGATGATCAGAAACAGCCCGCTCACAAACTCGATCCACGGCAATAGTACAGCCCCCAAATTCAGAAACCAGTACGGGATCAGTTGATAGGCTGCCGTCGCTTCCGCAAACTGCGCAGGGTGTGGTATCTTACCCACGCTCGCGTACAGAAAGATAAAGCCTACGAACATCCTCAGAATGAGCGCCAGATAAGGACTCGTCACAATCTGCTTTAGAAATATCCGGATCATTCCTTCCCTTTCTCCTCCTCCACTGGATAGCCTTTTTTCTCCCAGGCCGCCATCCCTCCCTCCAACACCCTCACATCCTTATGCCCCCGAAGAATGAGCTTGTCTGCCAACTCCCAATCGTAGAGCTTGCTGAATGTTCCTCCGTACACAATCACCTTTTTCCCTTTCTCATCCCCTCCAAAGGCCATACTGTACACGATATCAAAAAGAGAGAGCGGTATGCTGACTGCCCCCTGGATGTGCTTCTTTTCGTAGAAGGCTTCAGGACCTGCATCTACGATGAGTGCTTCCCCCTTCTTCACCTCTTCCATCGCCTGAGCAGCACTGATCTCGGAAATCGCTTTCCTGTCAGGGAGCTTCGGAAACAGGGGTATCCCGTTCGGGTTGGACTTATTGAACACGACGGCAAGGATTATACTCACCCCGATCAACAGCAGAAAATCAAACCATGATATCCGATGTGCTTGCTGCGCTTCCTTCTCAGCGAGCATCTCATCCCTCAGGAGTGATCCAATGATCTTCTCATCCCTCGCAAGCCATGCCGACATCTGCTTAACAAAGGCTCGGGAAATGTGGGGAAAGTCCTTCAGAATAAGCTCAAACTGCTCTTTGGAAAGCACCTTCAGACGGGTCTCTTCTACCGCCTCCACGTTCGCTGATCTCGCTTCCCCTGTCAGCAGGGCCATCTCGCCAAAGCTTTCCCCAGCTCCCAGCAAAGCCAGGTCGGTCTCCGATCCATCAGCGTCCGTCCTGAACACCCTCACTTTCCCTGAATGGATTATGTAAAACTTGTCCCCCGGATCCCCCTGCCTGAAGATGATCGTACGCCGTGCTACGACCTGGTTCTCCATAGCCCTAGTGAGCTCATCCCACTTCTCTTTGGGCAATTGCCCAAAAACTCTGCTCCCTGTAGGTCCCTTTTTCTCGCTATCGTTTTCGTTCATGGCAGTCTACTGCTTCTTATGGATTTCCCTTACTTCCTTCACGTATCGCAATCTTTGTACAACTTCTTTATTTTTACCGTATTAAAGTAAAGATTGTCGAGTGAAAAATACCGTTATTCAAATATAACATACTGATATTAATTAACAATCACCAATTTTTGTGCCACATCACCGTCAAATTCATCACTCTGGAGGAACTATGTGCTTCAAGAAAATGGAAACCCACCTGAGAATTAAATATCCTATTTGCCAGAACGCACCGGGAGCACCCGGCTGCTGGTGACATACGACTGGGGACTCCAACTCCGTTCGCCGTGCCGGAAATTGAAGACGGCGGCGGTGGAACCGCGCGTCGCCGAGTTCCATAACCAAAAACAAGTAATATCTATCAACTCCGTTGCGACATGAATATTATAGTTTTGATTGCATGCTCCTGGACGGGATTTGCTCCCATCATATAACCCCACCAATTCATCCTGCGTTGGCAAACGCCAGTCAGTATAGCCTCCGCCGCGATAATTCGCGCAATAAATCTTGGCATCCGTCCAGTTTACGTTACGTCCGTTGTCCTTTGCCGCCCACATTAGGTTCGTCCGTGTGTCCAAGACCGTCCCATCGTCATAGGCGATGAAACGGCCGTCCCTGGCGATCTCCCCGGCTGCTGCATATTCTGCAAGAACAAAAGTCCCTATATAAAAAAACAACGCCATTGCCGCAATGAAAAAAACTTTTTTCAAGTCAGTCATAAGTTCACCTCTCATAATTTTAATATCCAAGGTTTCAATTCCCCGCAGCTTGCTTCGTTAGTAAAGGACTCGAACCTTCAGATATCCCGTAACTTGCTGAGGCTGATTCATTTTATTTTCTCCATCATACGTTTGGTTTTTCGGCGGCGCCACAGTATTTCAAAGATGTATCCGTAGGCGGGATGATTATAACACGAAACCCCGCTCTTGCTTGAGAAACGGGGTTTCGATAATGTCTTCATGGCACCACCCTTACAAAAAAGGTTCATTAGTTGTTAACCTTTTAACGATGCCCTATTTAAATATGATAACTTTTTTTGCTCCTAATCCTTTGAAAAGTCAAGAGACAAATTTCATTGTTAACCATTTGAAGGGATGTATGTCTGTCAAAATGACCGGATATTCCCTTACAGTTTACTATAAGGAAGATGTGTGAGAACATGGTACTCTTGATCTGTTAAAGTTAAATATCCTAAACAAAAATAACAGAAAGGAGAAAAAGGTAGGCGCCCTCAAGCGTGGTTTTCATGCCTGGACGGACGCAGGGTATCCAATCAAACCTAAATAGCAATAATTTACCACTCAAACTGCTTCTCCAGCAATTTATCAAGACTGCGGCAGTTCCAGCAAATGATCCGACCATTCCGATCAATCAAAGCCGTGAGCGGCACGCCAACAACACTATAACTCTTGTAGACCTTTCCTTCTACATCCAGAAGCGTAGGAAAAGGAAGACTGTATTTCTTTGAAAAGGCTGATGCTTTCTCCCTGGATTCCATGACATTGATATTCAGAAGAACCAGACCCTTGGCATTATATAGGGAATAGATTTCTTTCAGCTTGGGCATTGTGGTACGACACTCAGGGCACCATGTAGTCATGAAATACAGTAAGATTGTCCGTCCTTTATAATCACTCAGCCTGACGTTCCTGCCGTCTAAATCTTTTAAGGTAAAATCTGAGGCACGATCATCATCCTGTGTTTTAGTAATTTCCTCCCCATGTGAAACATTTGGGATAAAGAAAAATATGATATTGCATACCAAGATAAAACTGAAGAGCCACCGAAGAGACTTTTTCATAATCAGTCCTTTTTTAAACCATGATTGTGATTTGACAGGAACTCACCTTTTCGCTGTAGAAAATATAGAATGACTACGATTATGCGTCAAGAAAAAATGATTGCAGAATATGATTGCAGAGGCCTGAGGAGCACATTTCTGCAATTTGGGAGTAGGATGTCGGAGGCTCAAATCCTCTGAGCCCGACCATTAAAATCAATATATTAGCATGCATTTAACAGCCTCAGCATAGTTCGAATTGACAATGGGGTACACAGATTAATCCCACAGATATAAATACCCAAGGCAGCGGATTCTATCCTATTGCATTTTTTTGTCACTTATATTTTTTTGAACAATTAGCCTTTCAAGTTCTTCTATAAAGGATAATTGATCATTATCATCGCTATTTTTCAGTGAATTGTGGTTGGCTGCTTTTAGCGATTCATATTTCGACCAATCAAATTCAGTTTGTGATTGTTCATCGGTATAATCATCATTTGGCAACAATAAATAAATGAAACAATTATCTTTAATCCATCCGACACAATCATGTCCGCAACATCTTCTATTTATAAAAATGCACCATTTCATATCGAATCCTTTTCCAATTGTGTAAATTAGCCCCAAATTCATATTAGAAAGGGCCGTAAGTTAAGTCAAAAACCCTATCAAGACAATAGAATGTCTCCGATATTTCTTGCCATAAAACCTTGCTTAATCTTCAATCTAAATAATTCGACAGTTCGGTTGTTTTGATCCAGGTTTTGTCATAACTATCTGCCATAATTGGTTTACTCGAGATCTAAATGCTGCAGCTTCAGTCAGAAGATAGAATTTCCACAATCTATGGAAACGTTCATCATAATCGTTTTTAAGTTTTGACCAAGCATTTTCAAAATTTTTATACCATAACGTAAGCGTTTTATCGTAATCCGGTGCAAAATTATGCCAATCCTCCATCACAAATAATCCTTCAATGGCTTTCCCTATTTGAGCTATAGAAGGTGACACACCATTTGGGAAAATATACTTGTCTAACCAGGGATTGGTATGGGTTGTTGATTTGTTCGACCCAATCGTGTGTAATAAAAATATGCCTTTGTCCTTCAAGCAACGATTTACAACCATAAAGAAAGATCTGTAGTTCTTATAGCCGACATGCTCGATCATTCCGCAAACAAGAATTTTGTCATATTTCCCTTCCAAATCTCTGTAATCCTGTTTTATAATGTTAACAGGCAATGTTCTGGTATAATTTTGAGCATATATAAATTGTTCGTCAGAAATAGTGATCCCTGTGACATGACAGCCAAAACGTTCTGCTGCAAATTTTGCGAAACCGCCCCATCCACACCCTATATCTAAAACTTTGTCATTCGGTGTGATATTAAGTTTCTTACAAATAAGTTCAAGTTTCTTTTCCTGTGCCGAATTCAAATCTTCCGTATTTTTAAAATAACCACAAGTATATTGATTGTAAGGATCCAAAAATGCCATATACAATTCAGTACCAAGATTATAATGTTGCCTAATGACTTTTTGCGATAGCGATCTTGATTGTAGATTAAGAAGTTTTGCTTTTAGTGATTGAACTATCATGTCCCAATTTTTTTTAATCTTTTCATCCAACTTGGCCCTAAATATTTTTTCAATCAATAGATCCAATGCTTCGCAGTCCCACCAACCATCTATGTAAGATTCGCCAAAACCAAGAGATCCATGAGCCAATACTCTTTGATAAAAATCATCATTATAAACTTTAATATCCCAGGAATTATTTCCGTTAATCTTTATATCTACCGATGTGAGTATATTTTCAATGGCGTTTTTAAATTTATCACTCATTGCATTCCTCCGTGTATTCATTTTCTGGGAACTTATTGAATAACTTCGACTTGACAACTATAACCAGATAAGCAATACATTCGCACCGAGATTTAGAGGATCATACTTTATGCAAGATTCGTATTCCGAAATTTGACTTGCGAACATCTTAGTGAAACAATTGACCTCCGGAACTTTGCAGGCGTATAACATTTCTTCCGGACAGTTGTGTATGTGGAAGGGTTTTTCTGTATCCTGTTAGTCTTCCTATTTGTTTGTTGAGATGCTAAACATTAAGACAACATCTACATCCTATATATGCGTTTGGTAAAGCGAGGTTGCATTCCAATATTATATCTTAGTTTTAATGCCATTAACTTCATTAACAAGGGTACCACTTTTGCGTTCAAATACACCCTTGCGTCTATATCTCCTGTTTCTGAAATGATCCGCTCTCGAAGATCGTCGAGCCAATCATTTACTTTGGGATTCAGGTACCTTTTAGCTGCGGAAATAAGCGCCAATCCCCTACGCACTGTATTCTTATACTCCTTTGCCTTTTCTCTGATTCGTAATAATGGGTGGTCTTTGAGCGTTAAATATCCGTTTAACTGATTTTCAATGATACGGAAAATGGAAGGTCCCAGAACTTCAAACTCCTTCTGGTACAGATTCAGCTGGATTTTGGACATCTCTTCTGGCTTGATATACGGATGCCTGAACCCTAGCCAAAACCCATCGTACTTGTGTGATTCATTCATATCTGGGAGAAACCTTCCTTGCTCTTTCAACCGCTGATATAAGGGTGTGCCATAGGAGGGGCCGTAAATAAGAAACTGGCACAGCGATGGTCGAAGGCTCATTAATTCATGAAACTCCTCCTCGATGATCTCAGGGGTTTGATAATCAAACCCAATAATCATGGAGGCAATGATGCTGATCCCATGGTTCCGCAAATCCTTAAATAATTCCTTGTAAGACCTACCCTTCATTTTTTCATAACCAGCTCGCTTGCCCTCATAACCTATCCATAAAAGATCAACCCCAATCTCTACCAGCTCACTTGCCGAAAATTGGGATAGAGATTTAACACTGCCATACCCACTCAACGAGAGTGCTGGTAAATCCGACCTCCGAATCTCCTCCAGGAACTGCATAGCCCTATTTCTGTTAACAAAGAAATCTTCATCACTGATATAAAATTTCCTCATTTGTGGAAATGCCTTGCGCAATCTCTTTATAGTGTCAATAATGGCTTTGCCAGTAGATAGGAATAGGATATGTTTACGGCCAAAGTAATGGGATGTTGAACAAAAATCACATCCGGCTGGACAACCAAGCCCACCAAATATATATCCTTCGATAGGAAATGATAAAAAAATAAGATAGGATATGCTGGTTATGGTCGGCTGTCGAATAGGCTTGTCGATAGGTTCACCAAGCAATTTTCTCATAAATTCTACACCTTCGCCACGACAAATATAATCGGCATAGGGCTTGAGATCTTGATCGGGAAAGGCCGTACCATATCCTCCTATGATAACCTTAGACTTAGGAGCGTAATGTCGAATCGCCTCAAGCATGGGGATCATTTTATGCTTCGTTGCACGGATGAAGGCTATTCCAATATAGTCGTACCCTGTCTTTATCTCTTTGATGAATCGTGCCATGCTCGGATAATGTAGAGTTGTCACAGGTATTTCTAAATTTTCCGCAATAAAATCAATTCCCCATTGGGTGGTGGTACCAAAGATTCTGAATATCCCTTGAGCCCACATAAGTTGATGAGCGCCATTGGCTGAGACACCAAAGCTATCGCCATACTTCACACCAAAAGGCCGGCATACACTGCTTAGCAAAAGCTTCCTGCTGTTTGAACCCGCCATATTTCCACCCTGGATTACCCTTCTGGATTCGCCGATGTTGCTGCTATTTCCGTCGAGTGTTTGATAAATCTCCTACGATTATTGTTTTTATATCCGTTTCGTTATTCAAGGAAGCCCAAGAACTCCTTTGCCTGTTTCAGAAAGACATCGGCCTCACACTTTTCAAAAGTTTCGATTGCATTTGATATGCACTCACGGGCCTTATCTATCTTGCCTTTGGCCTTATACAGTTGACCTAACTCAAGATAAGCTGGCCCAAGAATACTTTTAGCCCCCATCTCTCCTGCCGTCTTGATAGCTATATTGAGATGCTCTTCCGCTTTCTTGTGGGCAAAGGGAACGGTTTTTATCAGGAAGCCGATATTCTTCATCAGGAAGGAAAAATCCTTTTTCTTCCCTCCACCCTGAGCGATCTTTGAGTAGACCGTCCCCATCACCTGATTTCCTAAGGCATAACGATATAGACACTTATTTTCGAGTAATTCTCGTATTACATTTTCATATAGAGTAAGCCCTTGTCTGAGATCGCCCTGTGCGATCAAAATCATCCCCTTCAATGCCTGAGCAGTTGCCCCTACCCATTCGTAACCAAACTTCTCGCAATACTCGATGACCTCTTCAATAATGCTTTGGGCCTCCTTTAACTGGCCAGTGATGAGATAACACCTGCAGAGCAGCATTTTTGCTCCATGAGAAACAGCAGGGTCGGGTAGAACTTGAATACACTTCTTAAATAATTCGACTGCTGACAGGAAGTCACCTTCTGTAATACTACTCACTGCCATAGCAAAATAATGACGTCCTATGGAACGAATATCGGAATGCTTCCTGCCATAATCCAAAAGGGCCTGTCCATACTCAGTAGTTTTTTTGACATCGCCTCTAAACCAATGGGCATAAGCGGAATGCCAAAGAGCCAATACGGAAAGCTCTTGGTCCGATTCAAAGTGCTTTGCAACATCCCGGGCTCTTTCTCCGTACATGACCGCTTCATCGAGAAGACCTAAATCAGCGCATACTTGCGTAAGCCATGCACAGCTGTATCCGACTCCTTTAATGTCCCCGATTTCCTCTGCGGCTCGTAGGGCCTTCTGCAAATACGGATAACCGTCAACAGGTATAGCTCTCCTCGAAAGTGCACAGCCAAGCAAGGCATAAAACATCACGAGCTGTCCTCTATCGGCATAGGATTCCACCAGGGCTTCATGTGCCTTGAAGAGGTTTATGAGGCCTTTGTAATCGGCACGATAGTAATATGCATAGCCCCACTTGAGGATGAGAGCGATTAGGATTTTCTTCTCCTCTGGTGTTCTCTCAGTTTTATTTGATAACAAATCAAAGGCCTCTTTGAAGTAGAGGTGGGATTCATCAAGGGCATATCTTTTGTAGCTCTTTTCGCCAGCTTTTGTAAGATAGTCCACAGCCTTAAGGACTGATTGTCCCTGCTTGTAATGATAGGCCAGACTTTCGTAAAACTCAGGGAGCCTGTCGTGAAATAATTGCTCCATCACGAGGCCGATGCGTTCATGTAAGGACTGACGCTCCTTCTTGAGGAGACCATTATAGACCACCTCCTGTGTCAGGGCATGCTTAAAGATATATTCCAGGTCGGGCTGAATGGTCCTGGCCCTGATGAAATCAAGCCTCTCCAATCCGTTGAGGGACTTATCTACAACATCCTTGAGGTCAGTGATCCTTGTTAATACCTCGTAGAGGAAGGCCCTTCCGATAACAGATGCCTCTTGGAGGATCCGTTTCGTCTCCCGCTCTAATCTATCCAGCCTCGCTGTAATTATCCCTTGAACTGTGGAGGGGATAACAGATTCACTAATCTGCTCGGTCAGTTTCCAACTGCCGTTATCCCGTATAAGCGTTTCTGATTCAATCAAGGCATTGATGGCCTCTTCAAGGTAAAAAGGGTTCCCTTCGACTTTGATCTGGATGAATCTCCTGAGGTCAGACGGAATGGCCTTCGTTTTGAGGAGGGATTCCACCATGGCCTGGGCATCTGTTGGTGAGAGGTCCCGGAGCTTGATCTCGTTGTATATCTTGCTTAAGCCCGTTAATTGATGGGAGGTAAATAAAGCGAAAGGGGGCCTATAGGCACAGATAAAGATAGCCGGAAGCTGAAAATCCTTCAGGATGAAACGCAGAAGCTCTATTGATGAGGTGTCTGCCCAGTGGAGGTCTTCAAGACAGATTACCGTTGGGCCTCTCCTTGTGAGGGCAGAAAGGATAGATTGAATGCCTGCATGGAGTCTTGATTTCCATAGCTCGGGACTGACTCCTTCGATCTCGGGGTAGCTCAATGAATACAGAGTCCCAATATAAGGGATCACATTTTCCTCATTTCCAAGCATATACTTGATCCCTGACTCTACTTTTTTTCTTACGATTTCTGACGAATCACCCTCTTCAATATGCCAGGCCCTGCTGAATAGATCAATAAGAGGGAAATAAGGGATGTTCTGGGCATAGGCATAGCAATGACCTTCACGCCATTGGATGTCTTGTGAACTCAGAGTGGCCCTGAACTCCTCGATCAGTCTGCTCTTGCCTGTTCCTGCGTCACCCATGATAGATAGGATGGAACCTTTGCAATTCTTCAGATTTTCAATGCCCTCCTGTAACTGGGCCATCTCCACCTTACGGCCGATCAGTTCGGCCCGCATGCCTGATAACCTGTGCGTCTTGGTTGGTTTTTCCTTGGGAGATAGAACCTTATAGAGCCTTACCGGTTCAGTCTTACCCTTTACTGTGGTTGGCTCAAGAGGCTTAAAGGTGAAATAACCTTCTGACTGATGGTAGGTATCAGGACTGACCACAATTTCATTAGGCTTTGCCAATCCTGAGAACCGGGAGGCCATATTTATGGTATCCCCTAATACCCCATGAGTTCCCTTTTCCAGATTGACCTCACCCGTAACGACAAGGCCGGTGCAGATACCTGTGTGCATGGCCAGAGGTTTCCCGATTCGTTTTTCATATTTTGGACTGATGGAGGACGTTATTTCGTGAATTTCTCTGGCGACCTTAATGGCCCTGACAGGATCATCCTCATGGGATTTGGGAATACCGAAAAGGGCCATGACGGCATCACCTACAAATTTCTCGATGAAACCTTCGTATTTGGAAACTACCTTTGATATATCCCAGAAGATCTTTCCCATTATCTCCTTTACTTCTTCGGGATCGAGCTTCTCCGTCATTGCCGTATAGCCTGACATATCGGAGAAGAGGACGGTGACGTGTTTACGTTCGCTTTCTGATGGGAGGATGGGCTTTTCTTTTGCAGAAATAGCTTCTAATCGGTGGCCACAGGCATTGCAGAATCTGCTACCGCGCTTACTCAGTTTTCCGCAAACAGGGCAAAGCAGTTCTAATCTATGGCCGCAGGAGCTGCAGAACTTGGCACTCTCTTCATTATCAAACTGGCATTTCGGACACTTCATATTCAATGTCCTTATTAAAAGTGATGCCGTTCGTGCTTCAGAGAAAGAGGAGCAGCCGCTGTGGTCAGAGCTATCCAGATGGTTGGCTTGAAGGGTTAACGAAGTAACTGAAAATATCTATAGTATGTAAATATTTTAAGCTTAGTCACAAGATTGTCAAGGAATTTTTGGGAATCTATATAATTTATTATGTCTGAAAAAGTCGTTTTGAGGATTACAACCGGTAATCCTTGCTATTCCCCATACGTTAAGAGTCGCGCTTTGTAAGCGTTATGAACAATTGCGTTTCTTTCCCAGAGAAGAGAATTCTTAACCTGGCAGCTGTTTCAACGCCACCCGTCGTTTCCTTCACGATTTGCTCTTTTTCTCCTTTAGAATCTTCAGGGTCTTTTCAATTTCTTCGGGAGTAACGCTTTGCCTGATCTGTTCCATGCGCTCCATAACCTGCTGGAAGCGAAGGCCTTCCGCTGCGCTGATCCACTCCAGTCCCAGCCTCTCGGTGCGCATTCCTAACTTTTCCATCTTCTTCCATATCCTTTTCACGCGCCGCTCCGTCCATTGATTGGCATTGATGTAATGACAATCGCCGATATGGCAACCGGAAACAAGGACTGCTGGAGCCCCCCTTTCGAAGGCACGCCAGATGAACTTCTCATGCACCCTTCCCGAGCACATGGTCCTGATCAAGCGGGTATTGGGCGGGTAGTGGAGCCGTGAGACGCCGGCAAAATCCGCGCCCGCGTAGGAACACCAGTTGCACGCAAAGACAAGGATTCGCCTGGCTGCGTCTTTCTCCAGGATCGAATCGATCTGTGCCTCGATCTGTGCATCGGTGTAGTGATTCATGGAGATGGCGAGCACAGGGCATTCCGCCGCGCAGGTGCCGCAGCCCGCGCATGCCGCATCAATGACCTCTGCTGCCGTCTTTGCCTTCGTATCGACGGTTATGGCGTTATACGGGCATACCTTTGCGCACAAGCCGCAAGAGGTGCAGAGTTCCGGATCCACCTCTGCGGTGATTGCCTCCACCGTGAGCGTACCAGGATTCATGAGACGCATGGACCTGGCAACGGCTGCAGACGCCTGGGTAACCGAATCTTTTATGTCCTTGGGCCCTTCGGCACAACCGGCAAAGAAGATCCCCCGGGTAGCCGAGTCTACGGGCTGCAGCTTAGGATGGGCCTCAAGGTAAAAGCCGTCCGATGTCGTCTGCAGGGCCAGCATCTCCTGTATTACCTTCATGTCTGAAACCGGTTCAAGTCCAACGGCGAGGACCACCATTTCAGCACGATGGGTATCCAGCTTATTTGTTGCCGTGTTTTCCACTGTCAGCAACAGATTCCCGCTTGCGGCATCCTGCTTTATGTCACCCGGAAGGCCCCGGATATAGCGGACGCCCATACCCTTGCTCCTCCGGAACAGGTCTTCGAACCCTTTGCCGAAGGCCCGGATATCGATATAAAACACCTCGATCTCCATTTCCGGATAATGCTCTTTCAGCATGATCGTGCTCTTCACCGTATTCATGCAGCAGATGTTTGAGCAGTAGGGCCGCCCCCGCCGCTGTGAACGGGAGCCCACGCACTGGATGAAGGCAACGGATTTAGGGGGTTTGCCATCCGTCAGGCGGATGACCTTGCCGCCCGTAGGTCCGCCGGCATTGATCAGGCGCTCCAGCTCCATGCTCGTCAATACGTTTTCAAAGCGCGCGTATCCG
>Ga0316624_10000651_pt1 | contig 12322 bp, 9 predicted proteins | sample OWC_Aug_N3_C1_D5_FD_207657 | JGI IMG/M metagenome (GOLD analysis project Ga0316624, IMG submission 207657) | Wetland soil microbial communities from Old Woman Creek delta, Ohio, United States - OWC_Aug_N3_C1_D5_A | ecosystem: Environmental > Terrestrial > Soil > Wetlands | place: USA: Ohio...
TGCCGATCGAGAAGTGGCTGTACTTCCTTGCCGAGCTGTCCCAGATCGAAACCCGTCCCGAGCGCTTCCTCGCCGAGGCGGTCGCCGGGCTGGCGCGCCTTCAATGGGTGGCGGGCGCCACTTGGCGAGGCGCGCACGGCAGCGGAGAGGCGGGCGCGAAGAGTCCGTACGCGGTCGAATTCGCCAACCGCGACCTGTCGCTCACGATCTACTCGCGCTACCGCACAGGGCCGGCCCTGCACTGGCACCTGCACGTGTTGGGTCAGCTGCTTGCCGAGTTCTACGTGGGAAAGCTGCGCGAGCAGAAACTCCAGGAGCAGAGCTACCTCAAGGCGGTGCACGAGACCGGCGCGCGCATGACGCACGACGTGAAGAATTTGCTTCAGTCGCTGAATGTCCTGTGCGCCGTGGCGGCGCGCGAGCAGGACGAGAATTCTCCCGAGCTGCAGGCGCTGGTGCGCCGCCAGCTGCCCGCCGTCGCCCAGCGGCTGGGCGAGACGCTCGAGAAACTAGAGCGGCCACAGGCCGACAGCGAGAAGCCGGCCGAGGCCGAGGCCTGGTGGGACTCGCTCGTGCGCCAGTATCGCGACCACGGGGTCGAATTCACGGCACGCGGGCTGCGCGCCGGCCTGCAGGTGCCACGCACGCTGTTCGGCAGCGTGGCCGACAATCTGCTTCAGAACGCGCTGGCCAAGCGCCGCCAGGACGGCGCGGTGCGCGTGTACGTGGCGCTCGAATGCGGCGCGGACCGCATCGAGCTCAGGGTGTGCGACAGCGGGCACGCGGTGCCGCCCGAAGTTGCGCCCAAGCTGCTGCAGGCGCCGGTCGATTCGCGCGCGGGGCTCGGGATCGGTCTCTACCAGGCCGCACGCCAGGCGGAGGCTGCGGGTTTCGAGCTGGCGCTGCGCAACAATCGGGACGGCGAAGTGTGCTTCGCGCTCGCCGGCCCTGCGGCAGCGACCTAGACTGCTTCGCGCTGCTCGGCCGTACGCCGCCCGATCATGCGGTAGACGGTCGTGTCGCCCTTGCCCTTGAGATAGATGATCTGCGGCTCGAGAAACTCGAATTTGTCGCGCAGCCGCTTGTAGGTGGCCTGGTCGACCTGGATCATGCCCGGCACGCCTTCTGTCGTTATGCGACTGGCGATGTTGACGGTATCTCCCCACAGGTCGTAGATGAACTTCTTCTTGCCGACCACTCCGGCCACCACCGGCCCGGTACCGATGCCGATGCGCAACGCGAGCGGCTCGCCGTCGACTTGGAACTCGCGCGCCACCAGGTCGCGGATCTCGAGCGCGAGCTCCGCGATGGCCCCGCTGTATTCGGCATTGCCCTGATTGAGTCCACCCGCGACCATGTACGCGTCGCCGATCGTCTTGATCTTCTCGAGGCCGAAGCGCTCGGCGAGCGCGTCGAACTCGGAAAACATGCGGTTCAGCAGGGCGAACACCTGGCGCGGCGCCATGTCTTCAGCCAGGCGCGTGAAATTGACGATGTCGGCAAACATCACGGTCACGTCTGCGTAACCGTCGGCGATCGCCGCTTCCGAATTCTTGAGTCGCTCGGCAATCGGCGCAGGCAGAATGTTGAGCAGCAGGCGCTCGGAGCGCTCCTGCTCCTCCTGCAGGCGCGCGTGCGCGTCCTGCAGGCGTACGCGCGACCGCTCGCGCTCAGTAAAGGCGAAGCTCAGCAGCCAGTACACCATCGCGCACACGGTGGCAAAATTCAGGGCGAAGAACACGACGATAGTCCTCACCGGCACGTGCAGCCGCGAGCCCGCGGCGCCCGCCAGCTCGTGGTCCACGTAGCCGGTGGCGACCGTCAGCACCACGTACGCGACCATCCAAGGCAGCGACTCGCGCGCCGACAGCAGAAGCGCGGCGCCGACCGGAGCAAGCAGGCCCCAGAGGATCATGCCGCTCGCCGATACGAAATCCCCCATCGCCCACTGCACTACGAAAGGAACGAAGAGCCAGAGCGAAAGCTGGGCGACGCGGAAGAACTTGAAGTTTAGAGTCCACAAGTAGACGAGCAGCGCGCAGAGCGAGACCACTTCGACGCTGAACGGCAATGTGGCCGAGAGGGGCAGTCCGAGCAGATGGTAAAGCCCGAGCCAGATGGCCGAGCCGCCGATCATCAGGCCGCAGGAGAAGAGCAGCACGTGCTTCTTGAGCTGGATTTCCTCCGAGTCGGTCGGCAGTACCCCGGCGGTACCGAGCCGACGCAGGAGAACCGAAGGCGTCACGCGGGCGGTCACGGCAGCAGTCCCGCGGCCACCATACGCCCGTAAAGCTCGCCGACGGTGATCCAGGTCAGGCGGTCGTCGAACTCGCCGCCGACGGCGCCGGCGGGCGCCGGCGCGTGCGCCACGAACACCGCGTCGCCATCTGCGTTTGCCGCGTCGTCGGGGCCGCCGCTGCGCCCGAGCGCCGCGCTCTTGCCCGGCGAGAGCAGCACCGCGACCACCAGGTTTTGATTCGTGAGCGAGTTGCCCGCGCGGCCGCAGCTCGCCGGACCGATTCCCGCGGCCGATCTGCAGATCAGCAGGTCAGCGGGCTGGCAGGTAATGCCGTTGGCCTTGAGGTTGCCTGCCGAAGTGAAGTGCGGCAGCTTCGGCGCGCCCGCGCAGCCGATCACCGATTTCGCCACGGCATAGCGGATTCGATTGCCCCAGGCGTCACGCGCAAAACCCTGAGCGTCGACTTCCTGCAGACCGAGCGCGCGCGCCGGCAACAGTCCGCGGTAGTACTCGTCGTTTCCTGCCGCATCCCTGCACACGCCCGCATCATCGCGCAGCTCGTCGCCGCCGCTCGTGTCGCGCGCCGGGCACGGCAGACGGCCGTTGACGATGGCGAATGCGAGTAGCAGCTCGCGCGCCTCGTCCAGGAAGCGCGCGGTGCGCATCTCGTCGCGCTGCTCGAGCTGGGCGGAAAGCGTATACATCGCGCTGCCGAGAAGCAGGCCGACGATGGCGAGCACGACCGCGACTTCAACCAGCGAGAAGCCGCCCTGGATGCGCGCCGACGCGACGCCGTGCATATTCACGGCTCGACGTCCAATGCGATGAATCGATCGTTGAGCGTCGCGCCCGCTACGCGTTGTACGAAGCGGCCATCGCCGTCGCGGTTTTCCTCGCTCTCGAGATAATCCGCGAGCGAGTCGTTCGGACGCGCTGCGCCCCGCAGACTACGGCCCGCCAGCACCAGAATCGCACGCTGCGCAGCACGCGGCTCAAGATTCTCAACCTGCAGGCAGGTCACTGGCTCAGAGGCGCTGCACTGCCCCGCGCCGCCAGGCGCGAGCCGCGGCGCAAAGGCGTAGTACACGAGGCGAAACCATTCATTGCGCACGAACCATCCGCTCGTAGGATTGTTGCGGTCGAGCAGCGGATGGTCCGCGAGCACGTCTTGGCCCATAGTCATATAGAAGTCGGTTTCGCGGCCCAGGTCCGGCAGACTGCTGGACAGCTCGACGCGAGCGGAAGCATCCGCCGCGAGGCGTCCGCTCAGCGTTACTGCCACCGGCACGCGGCCCGTCGCCGAATAGTAATAGACCGTCGCGTATTGCGGGTCGATTTTGCGCAGTGCCAGCGCGACGCTGTGCTGGGTCGCGCTTAGGCGCAGCTGCGGCGCGCCCGAGTAAGTGCCGCGGCACCAGGCGCTTGCGTCCGCCGCGAATCCGCATTGCGCGCTGCGCAGTCGCCCGCTGCCGCCGGTTTGCACGACGTCCGGCGCGCGCCGCGCATCCCAGCCGGTGAGCGAGGGGATGCAGCGCGCGTCGCTGCGCGCAGCGCAGCCCAGCGCGGCACTGAAGGGCAGCAGCCCTTGGGTGGCGCCCACTGCTCCCCTAAAATCCGACGCGCCCGGATCCATGAACGGTGCTGCATAGGGGAAAGCGACGTGACCGGCGGGCAGCCCCCATTCCGGACCGGCGTAGACCTGCCTGAGCGCGGGCACGATGTCGCGCTCGATGCGCACCTTGATCGCCGCCTCAAGGCCGGGCAGCAGATCGCCCGTGGTCACCGGCAGTACCTGGTCGTTGAACGTTCCTAGGGGGCCGGCGCTCGCGAAGCGCGCGTCGGCGGGAACGTCGGCGTTGGCGCACTCCAGGTAGTCGCGCACATCGGGTGGCGTGATGCCGCGCGACTGCGTGCGCGCCACGCATCCCGCGACGGGTGGGACCGCACGCGCCGGTCCAGGGGCGATGATCAGCGCCGCCGCCGCGTTTTCTCGCCCATCGAGCGTGAGGCCGCCCTCGGTGTCGGAGTTGATGGACAGCTCGGCGCCCGGCCTGGGCAGCGCCCAACCGGGTGAGACTGCGTACCACAGCGGCTCGCCGAAGGCGTCCAGCGTCCGATCCAGACCCAGCGTGCGCCACGGCAACCGCCCGAGGGCCGGCAGCGTGCAGCTGCCCGCGGCGATGCCCTCGCTCGCGGTACCGATGTAGCCGCGCGCCTCTGGGCATGGCAGTCGACCCGGATTGTCTTCTTCCTGCAGCGCTGCCTGGCGCACGATGTAACCGATGAGCGCCTGCTTGGCGCGTTGCATCACCGCCGCATTGCGCGCCCGCGCCTGCGCCGTGTAGTTGCCTGTGTCTCGTAGTGCCGCGAGCAGGAACCAGGAGACCGCGAGCACCGCGAGTGCGAGTAGGGCAAGTAACGCCGCGCCCTGTTGCGAACCTGCTCGACCGACGCGCCGCTGCATCGACGGAGTGCTGGCTGGCTCAGCGACCGACGCTAGCTCTCGGACGCGCGACACGCACCTCGCCGTCGACAACGTCGCGCACCGTCCCGGTGCCGCGATCGAGGGATTCGCCGACCTTCAGCCGAACGCGTCTCCCGCCGTCCCCTGTGACGATCGTCGCGCGGTCCGCGCTGGCGCGGTCTGGAACGACCTGCATACCCTCGGTCTGAACGCCCTCCGGGATCGCCTCGCCATTGACGAATAGGGTCGACTCGCCGTGCGAGCGCTTGACGTAACCGTCTAGGCGAGTGCTCGGCGACTCGACCAGCACGGCGGCGGGTTTGTCCGGCACGTGCGCCTTGCGCCGCTCGTCGAGTTGCGCACGCTGCTCGGGCGTGAAGAACAGGCGTCCGAGTTCCTGTGCCTGCGCGACCGTGGCGCACGCCGCGAGCGCGATGGCGATCAATGGCCCGGCGACGCGCGTCATGTCTTCGCCGCCCGGTCGAGTATGGTGATGAGATCGATGTCGCAGCTCGCGTGCAGCCGCGGCACGATCGAGGTTCCCGTCGGAGCCTGCCCGGTGCGCGAAATGTCGCAGCGTCGGATCGAGTAGTAGGCGTTGCCCGAGTCGCGCAGGTCCTTGAGGAAGCCGAGCAAATCACCTTCATGCAGCAACGCGAGGTCGACTTTCATCGTGCTCGAGTAGAAATCGACGTTCGCGGGCTTTCCCGGCACCGATATGAGCAGTTGCTGGCGCTCGACCTGGTAGCGCAGGTCGGGCAGCTCACGGCTGGTGCGAATGTGCGCCATCGTGTCGGCCCATTCCAGGCGGCGCTCCGGACCAATGATGTGCAGCGCCATGAGGCGCCGGTAAAGCGCGAGCTTTTCGTTTACCTCCCGCTCTTCCTCCGCGATGCGCGCTAGCCGCTGATTCGCTTCGGCGCGCTGGCGCTGAGCTTCGGCAAGCTCACGGTGGTCGCGCGCAAGCACCGACTGCACCTGCGCAATGAGCGCTGCGCCCCCGCCAAGAAGCAGTAGACACAGGAGTAGCGGCAGGGCCAGCTTGCGCGCCTCGATGGCCGTGAAATTCATTTCGGACCCCTGGCAAGCACGACGGTGAAGCGGGGTGCCTCGCTGGCTTCGGAGGCGCCGATGTCCCCGGTAAGCGTACCCTGCGACGTGATGTCGAACGGCAGCTGAGTGCGCAGCACGCGGTACACGCCGCCCGCGCTGAGTGCTTCGGCGAACTGCTGCACCTGGGCGGTAATGCCGCGATAGTCCGAGCGCTGAGTGGCGTTCACGCGGCCCGCGATCTCGAGCACCTCGACGTCGCGCGCGGACGCGGCGTTCGTAGGCGGTGCCGCCCCTGCGGGCGGTGCCTCGCGGCCGCCCTCGGTCGGCAGGCCCATGCGCCACACCAGCCGATCGAGCTCGATTTGCGGAAAATGGTCGAGCACCTTCGACAGGTGCACCAGCGAGGCCTCGGGAGTGCCGCTGCTGGCGGCGATTTTGCGGAACTCCACCACGGTCGCCTTGAGATTGTCACTGCTGGTTTGGGTGACCGGAAAGGCTGCCGTGATGCGCTCGTATTGCTCGGACGCGGCGCGTGCCTGGCGTTGCTGGAACTCGATGCTATTGCGCACCGAAAGCGCGTCCCACCAGTTCGCTCCGGCGTAGAGCGCGCATGCGGCGAAGCCGAGCACGCCCGCTGCCGCGATGCCGCGCTGCAGTTGCCAGATGCGGTAGCCCCGGCGCTCCTCTCTGCGCGCGAATTGCTCTTTCGGCGGCTTGGAGACTACCAGGTGCAGATACAGCCGCTCGGCGAGCGAATCGCCCGCGCGCCGAACGCCGACCGAGCGCGCCGCCTCCACCGCATCGAGCGTGCGGAACGAAAGCCGAGCATCCGAAACGAGCGCTTGTTCAAACACCGCGCGCTGGCCCGGCGGGGCGACCACCAGCACTTGTATCGGAGGTCCCTCGCGCGGCAGCGCGCGCAGGCCGCCTAGGTACTGCGCCAGACGCACCATCTCGGAGCGCACGAGTGCCGCGAGCGAGGCGGGCGCCATGTTGCCGGTGCGCTCCAGGCGCGAGAATCGCAGCCGACCGTCGTCCACGTAGCACTGACGCAAGCCGGCGCTATTCTGGGTGACCACGAATGCCCGCCCCTTGCGCGCCCCGAGGCGTGCTGCCAGCGCGGGCGCGATCAGTGGCGCGGAATACACGCCGGCAAGCTTGGCCTCGGAGTCGACCAGCGCGTCGAGCCAGGGAGTGAACTGCTGGGTATTGGTGAAAGAGGCGAGCAACAGGCGCTCGTTCCGCCTCTCGCCGGTGACGTAGCCGAGCGGCAAAGCGGTCGCGAGGCGCGTATCGCGGTAGCGCTGTGCCAGACGCCGCTGCACCACGGCTTGACGGTCGCCGCCGCGCAAATAGGGAATCTGGTCCTCGTGGAAGTCCTCGCCCGCGAGGTCGGCGACCACATAGAACAGCGCCCCCTTCTGGTGGCGCATGAATTCGCGGAAAGCGTTCAAGCCCTCTTCGTCGGCCTCGAAGCGCGCGTCGAGGTCGAGCGCGTGCCGCGACCACCGATAAACGAGGTGCTCGCTCGAGGTGAAGTACAGAATGCGCTTGGCCGACATCGCCCTTGCAGCCCTTTCAGAACTTCATCTTCGAGATGGTGTCGTACACCGGCCCGAGCACGGCCAGCATCACCCAGCCGAGAATCAGGCCGAGGACGAGCGTGAGCGCGGGCTCGATCATCGCCTGCAGCTTCCCAATACCTTCCTTCACCTCGCGGTTGTAGAAATAGCTCACGTTCAGCAGCGCCGTGTCGAGCCCGCCTGTATTCTCGCCGATCTTGAGCATGCGGATGACCAGCGGCGGGAACAGCTCCGCTTCCTGGAATGCTGCGGTCAGGTTCTTGCCTTCGGCGATCTGCTGACCCGCAGTGTGCAGCGCATTTTCTAGAGGCTTGTTGCCCACGATTTCCTCGGAGCTGCGGATCGCGTCGAGTACCGTGATCCCGGACGCGTACATCATCGCGAAGCTGGAGGCGAAGCGCGACAGGATGATCTTGCGCAGGATCGGGCCGACCAGCGGCAGCGAGATCTTGTAGCGATCGATGGTGTATTCGACCGCCGGGTACGATCTTGCGGCGAGCTTGAGTCCGAACCAGGCGACGAACGGCGCCGCGAGGATCGCCCACCAGAAGTTGACGAAGAAATTCGACACTTCGATCAGGATGCGCGTCTGCAGCGGGATCTGCTGTCCCATGTTGCGGATGAACCCGGTCATCTGCGGCACCAGGTAGATCATGAGGAAGAAGGTCACAAGCAAGACGATCGTGCCGACGAACGCCGGGTACATGAGCAGCTTCTTGGTCTGGACGGCCAGTTCGTCCTCCCACTTAAGCGATTCGGTCAGGCTTTTGAGCACAGCGGGGAGCTTTCCCGTCTGCTCACCCGAGCGCACAAGGCTAACGAATACCTTGCCGAACACCTCGGGATACTCGGCAAGCGCCTGGGACAGGCTGCGACCTCCCTCGATCGCCTCGACAAGACCCGACACCACCTCGCGAAAGCGCGCATTGTCCATGCTCTCGCGCAGATCGACGAGGCCTTCGACGACCGGTACGCCAGCGGTTGTGAGCTGCTCGAGGTGAAAGCAGAAATTTATCAGGTCCGGGCGGCTGACGCGCATGCCACCGATCAACCGCGAGCGGCCGCTCGCCGGAGCGCCGTTCACCAGGTCCAGGCCCATGCGCGCCAGACGCTGCTCGAGGTCGAACACGTTCACTGCCTCGACGCGCCCGAGCACGCTCTTGCCGTCGCCGTCGATCGCCTTGTACGTGTAGAGGGGCATGCTCGCTGCGCGGCGCCGCGGCCGCGCTCAACCCATCCGATCGGTGAGGTCCACCACGCGCATCAGCTCTTCGAGGCTTGTCGCGCCGGCGCGCACCAGGCGCACGCCGTCATCTGCTAGGGTCCTAAAGCCCTTGGCGCGCGCCGCATCGAAGATCTCGCGCGTCGTGGCCCGCCGCGCGATAAGTTCGTCGAGTGTCGCGTCAATTTTCAGGATTTCGATGATCGCCGTGCGTCCCCGGTATCCCTGGTAGTCGCACTGCTCGCAGCCGACGGCGCGGTACAGCGTCGCGGTCTCGCTCGCCTTCATGCCCAGCATGCGCATCTCGCCCGCGTCGGGGGAGTACGCCTGGCGACAAGTCCGGCACAGCCTGCGCACCAGACGCTGCGCGATGACGCCTATGATGTTCCCGGTCATGATGTCCGGCACGATTCCGATGTCCAGCAGTCGCGGAATGGCGCCGATTGCCGAATTGGTATGCAGCGTGGAAAACACCTGGTGACCGGTCATCGCGGCGCGGAACGCCATTTCTGCCGTATCGGCGTCGCGCACCTCACCCACGAGAATCTTGTCCGGATCCTGGCGCATCATCGCGCGTACGCCGTTGGCGAAATCGAGCTTCGCCGCCTCCGACACCGAGGTCTGACGGATGAGCGTCAGCGGGTATTCGACGGGATCCTCGAGCGTCATGATGTTGACCGCGTCCGAGTTGACGTGATTGAGGATCGAATAGAGCGTTGTCGTCTTGCCGCTTCCGGTAGGACCGGTAACGAGAATGATGCCCTCCGGTCGGGCGATCATGCGCTTCAGCAGCTCGAGCTGCGAGTCCTCGAGGCCGAGCTTGTCCAGCGGCACGATCCCTTTCTGGCGGTCCAGGATGCGCAGCACCAGGTTCTCGCCGTGCGTAGTCGGCAGGCTGGAGACGCGGAAATCGATGACCCTGCCGGACATGGTCGCGGATATGCGACCGTCCTGCGGAGCGCGCGTCTCGGCAATATTCATCTTGGACATCACCTTCAGGCGCACCGCCATGGCTGGCCAGTAAGTCTTGTGCAGCGAGCGGATCTGCCGCAAAACGCCATCTATGCGGTAGCGAATGCGCAGAAAACTCTGCTCGGGCTCGAAGTGGATGTCGGAGGCGCCGTGCTCGACCGCATCGGCGAGCAAGGCCGAGATGAGCCGCACCACCGGCTGGCTGTACTCGTCCTCCTCTGTCAGCGAGCTGTAGTCGACCTCGCCGGTCTCGATCTCCTGCAGGATGCCGTCGATCGAGAATTCGTGCCCGTAGTAATGCTCGATCGCTCGCTCGATCTCAGAGTCGCCGGCGAGCCTAAGCTCGATCTCGAAGTCGCCCTTGAGATGCGTGCGCAACTGGTCGACCGCCACGATGTTGTTCGTGTCCGCGAGCGCCACGATGAACCTGTTCGCCTGGCGGTCGAGCGCGATGGGAAAGATGCGGTAGCGCCGCGCAAGCTCCCTGGGCAGCGCCTTGAGTGCAGCCGGGTCGACGATGATGTGCGCCAGATCGACCGATTGCAGGCCGAGCTTCTGCGACAGCGCGTCGCGCAGCGTAGCTTCCGACACGAAGCCGAGCTGCACCAGCAGCCGCCCCACCGGTAGGTGCGACTTCATCTGCTCGAGCAGCGCGATCCTGAGCTGATCCTCGGTGAGGATGCCCTGGTCGATCAGAATCTGCCCGATGTGGCGCCTGGCCTGCGGATTGGTGGGCGAGTTCATCCGTGAAAATGGTGCCCGGCGCGTGCCGGGCGAACCTATGTATTCCTCAGTTGCTCAGCTCCTCGACGCGCTTGCGCACCGCTGCCGGGTCGAAGCTCGCGGCTCGCTGCTGCGCGAGCGCGAGCGCTTGCCGGTACTGCTCGAGTGCGAGTTCCGGTTTCCCGATGTGTTCGAGGCTCACGGCGAGATTGTAGGCAAAGTCGGGATTGCTCGGGTCGGCGGCGAACGCCTTGAAATAGGCCTGCTGCGCCTCGCCCCAGCGTCCCTGCCGGGCGTACTCGTTACCGAGCGTGTAGTTCAGCACGTCGGTACCCGTATCGGACGCGAGCAGGGTCTTCACGCGGCTCTCCGCGGACAGCGGATCGACCTGGCCGCCGCGCAGCGCCAGCAGCCCCGCAAGCGCGTACGGGTCGCGCGGATTCGCTTGCAGCAGCCGCCGGTAGTGGGCTGCGGCTGAGTCGTAGCGCTGCGCGCGCATGTCGAGCGCTGCCATACCTAGCAGAGCGTCGCGGTTGCCGGCGTCTTTCTGCAGCGCTTGCTCGTAGTGGGTCCGCGCGGCCGCCAAATCGCCCTCCTGGTAGGCCGCATAGCCGGCGGCGACATCCGGGTCGAGACGCGGCGCCGGCCGTGCAACCGTCAGCGCATCATCGCTCGATGGCCTTTTCAGCTCGACGCGCGGAGCGGGTGCCTGGGGCGCAGCACGCGGCCCGACCGCCGCGCGCGCAGCGGCGCGTTGCTCGGGCCTCGCGGCGGACGTGCGCGCTTGCGCGGGCGGTTCGGACGGCGCCTGCGCGGCCTGCTGCCGCGGCGGTGCCGAGGGGGCCGCCGGAAGTCCCGGCAGGCCGGGTACTTCGCCGCCGGTAACGCCAGCGCCGGGCGAGGGCGCCACGGGAGCCGCGGTGCCGGCGCTCCCGGCCACCGAGGCGGGTTGCTCGGCCTGGGTCGGACCCGGATTCGCGTTCACAAGGGACGGCGGCGGCCGCAACTGAAACCAGAAATAGACCACCGTACCGAGCGCCACGGCGCCCAGCACGCCGAGCGCAATGAAAAACGGCAAGCGCGGATTGGGCTCTCTCATCTTGGCCTCGAAAACCTTCCTCGCGGCGGCGCGTTCGGCGCTCTGTGTGCGCACTGCATCACTCTGCGCTGCGGTCGGTCGCTGGCGCACCGGAGAAGCGGCCTGCGCAGGCGCTTCGACGCTCTCGAGCGTGAGCTCACGGGGTGCTTCCCGCGGACGGTTCGGGGGTGACAGATCCTCGGTCGCGATCTCAAGCGACTGCGAGATATCGGGTAGCTCGTCGCGCGTGCGCACGCGCGGGGTGCCGCTCGCGGGCACCTCTTCGGAAAGCCGTAGATTAGGTGGCGCGCTGGGTGCGGTCGGCGCCGCCGCCGTCTCGTCCGCCTCGGCACGGCGCTGCGCCTCCTCCTTCGCCTTTTCCGCCTTCTTCAGCGCATCGAGGAGCAGGCTCATCTCAATTCCCGGGCACGACCACCGGTGCGTTACGAGCCGGGTTCGGCTTGGACAGGAAATCCTTGTCCGGCAGCTGATCGCGGAAGGCGGCGAATTCCCCCTCGAGACTGGCGTCGCGCACGACCGTGGCACGCAGGAAAATCACCAATTCCGTCTTCTTATTCGTATCGTGTCTCTGTTGGAACAGGTCGCCTAGGAACGGAATCCGGTTTACGCCGGGAACCGTGTCCTCGATCGACGAGCGCGTGTCCTCCATCAGTCCCCCGAGCACTGCGATCTGCCCGCTTTCCAGGCGCAACAGCGATTCCATTTCCCGTGTCTGGATCACTGGAATGAGGCTCTGAATGGGCGGAGTGCCGCAGGAGATGGCGGTACCGCAGGGATTGGCAAGGGCTGGATTGGGATCCGCCACATCAGCAATCTTCCTGCGAATGGTAGGGCGCACGTCGACCAGGACGGTGTCGTTGTCGCTGATTTGCGGTACCACGCTCATGATCAGGCCGACCGGCGACACGTTGGGCGTCGTCGTGAAAGTCGGCGGTGCGTTAATCGTGGCACCGCCCGTGCCCGAAAC
>Ga0316624_10000652_pt1 | contig 12318 bp, 9 predicted proteins | sample OWC_Aug_N3_C1_D5_FD_207657 | JGI IMG/M metagenome (GOLD analysis project Ga0316624, IMG submission 207657) | Wetland soil microbial communities from Old Woman Creek delta, Ohio, United States - OWC_Aug_N3_C1_D5_A | ecosystem: Environmental > Terrestrial > Soil > Wetlands | place: USA: Ohio...
GCCATCACGGCGGACAGCTGGATGAACTGGGCATGCGAGGCCTGGGCGATGAGCCGGGCGAGCGTGGTCTTGCCCGTTCCCGGCGGGCCCCAGAGGATGAGCGAGTGCAGCTTGCCGGCGGCGATGCTCGCCGCCAGCGGCTTGCCCGGGCCCAGCAGGTGCGGCTGGCCCACGAATTCGCCCAGAGTGCGCGGCCGCATCCGGTCGGCGAGCGGCCGCAGCGGATCAGCCTCGAACAGGTCCAGTTCGCTCACGAACGTGGCGTGCCGATGACATCGACGTCCTTCGGCGGCGTGAAGCTCACATCGCTGGCGGCGACCGGCGCGTTGCGCGTCACCTTGTCGAACATGATCGTCGCGGTCTGTCCGAGCTTGTCCTCGATGATCATGCGCTTGAGCTCGCCGTTGGCGAAGCCAAAGAGCGCGCTGCGGAAGTCCGCCTCCGCGGTCAGCGGTTCGACCAGCACCCAGTCGAGTCCGGTGCGGTTGCCGGCCGGGCTGATCTTGAAGTTCTGCCGCAGGTCCGCGCTGCCCGACAACAGCATCGCGGGGGTCGCGGTGAGGGCTGCGTCCACCGGCTTCACCGTGACCTGCTGCAGGTCACGGTCGAGGAACCACAGGTTCGTCCCGTCGCATACCATCAGCTGCCCCGCCCCGGTGCTGCTGCCCGAGGGGTTCTGCGGATGGATGTCCCAGCTGAACTTACCCGGCCGCGACACGATGAGGGTGCCGCTGGCGCGGTCGATCTCGCGCCCGTGCGGATCGGCGAGCGTCTGCAGAAAGCTCGCGCGCAGCGTCTTCAGGCTATCCAGGTACGCATCAAGCGGAGTCGCGGCCGCGTGCGCGACTGCTGCCTGCGCGCACAGCGCGGCCGCAGTCAATACCCGCCGCAGGCGCGCGCACGCCGGGAGCCGCCGCGAAGAAGCACCCATGGAGGCTTCAGTCCTCGGGCGGGGCAGGTGCGAGCACGTCGCGCGAGCCGTTCGCCTGCAGCGGGCCGACGAGGCCGGCGATTTCCATGGCTTCGAGCAGCCGGGCAGCGCGGTTGTAGCCAATCTTCAGGCGCCGCTGTACGTAGGAAATGGAGGGCTTGCGCTCGGTGGTCACGATGCGCACGGCCTCATCGTACAGCGGGTCGGCTTCCGCGCTCTCCCCGTTGGCGCCGCCCTCAGGCTCCTCACCCGAGAGTCCCGGGATCGGGGTCCGCGGACCCGAGAGCACTTCCTCGAGGTAGTCCGGCGGCGTCGAGGTCTTCAACGCAGTCACCACGCGGTGCACTTCCTGGTCGGAGACGAAGGCGCCGTGCACGCGCGTCGGCAGCGAAGTACCGGGCGGCAGGTACAGCATGTCGCCGTGGCCGAGGAGCGTCTCCGCGCCCATCTGGTCGAGGATGGTGCGCGAGTCGACGCGGGCGGAGACCTGGAAGGCGATACGGCAGGGGATGTTCGCCTTGATAAGGCCGGTGATGACGTCCACGGATGGGCGCTGGGTCGCCAGGATCAGATGGATGCCCGAAGCGCGCGCCTTCTGCGCCAGGCGTGTGATGAGCTCCTCGACCTTCTTGCCCACGATCATCATGAGGTCGGCGAGCTCGTCGACGACGACGACGACGTACGGCAGCGGCCGCAGATCCTGGATCTCGCGCTGGTCGATCGAGGGGTCGTTCGCGGCGCGCAGCATCATCACCGGGTCTTTGATCGGCTTGCCGGCATCGAGCGCGTCCTTCACGCGGCGGTTGAAGCCGGTGATGTTGCGCACGCCGAGCGCGGCCATCAGCTGGTAGCGCCGCTCCATCTCGGCCACGCACCAGCGCAGCGCGTTGGCCGCCTGCTTCATGTCGGTCACGACCGGAGCGAGCAGGTGCGGGATGCCCTCGTAGACGGACAGCTCCAGCATCTTCGGGTCGATCATGATGAGCCGCACGTGCTCGGCGGTCGACTTATAAAGGAGCGACAGCACCATCGCGTTGATGCCGACTGACTTGCCCGAGCCGGTCGTGCCCGCGATCAGCAGGTGCGGCATGCGCGCCAGGTCCGCCACCATCGGCTGGCCGCCGATGTCCTTGCCGAGCGCCAGCGCGAGCGGCGAGTGCAGTTCATCGTAGGCCTTGGAACGGATGATCTCGCCGAGGGTCACGACCTCGCGCTTTTCATTGGCGATCTCGAGCCCCATGACGCTCTTGCCGGGGATGACCTCCACGACGCGCACGCTCAAGACCGACAGCGCGCGCGCGAGGTCCTTGGCGAGCGCGGTGATCTGGCTCGCCTTGACCCCCGGGGCGGGACGCAGCTCAAAGCGCGTGACCACCGGCCCGGGCTGCACCGCGACTACTTCAGCGTCGATGGTGAAGTCCTTGAGCTTCATCTCCACGAGGCGCGATAGCGCCTCGAGCGCCTCGGCGGAATACAACGGTTCCCGCGGCGGGGGATCGTCCAGCAGCTTCAGCGGGGGCAGCTCGTTGGCTTTGGGCGCGTCGAACAGCGGCACCTGCCGCTCGCGCTCCACGCGTGCGCTCTTCTCGACGATGGGTGCGGGCGGTTCGATGCGCGGCGGTGCCCGGGTGGCGGACTTCTTCTGCGAGGTCTCCACGGCTTCCTTGCGGGCCTGCCGGCGCTCGCGTCCTTCCGCCGCATCGCGCGAGGAGGCCATGCGTGCGCGCAGCCAGCCGATGCCCGACCAGGTGAGGGCGCCGATACGGTCCATGATGGTGAGCCAGGAGACCCCGAAGGCGAGCGACAGCCCGGCCATCCAGGCGGCGATCATGAGCAAAGTGGCGCCCAGAAAGTTAACGCCCGCCGCCAGCCCGTTGCCGACGAGCGCGCCCACCACCCCGCCGGCGCTCTGGCGCAGCGCCCCGGGCTGCCAGTGCAGCGTCGTCAGGGCGCAACTGGCCACCAGCACGAGGATGAAACCCAGCACCCGCACCGCCGTGTTGGCCCGCGAGCTGCTCTCCGCGCCGATGCGCCGCTGCAGGCCCCAGCAGGCGAGCCCCAGCATGACGGGGAACAGGAACGCCGGGCGCCCGAAGAGGAAGAACAGCACGTCCGCGAGCCAGGCGCCGACCACCCCGATGCGGTTGTGCACCGGGGCGGCGCTGCCGGTAAAGGAGAATCCCGGGTCCTCGGGGCTATAGGAGGCGAGCGCCGTGAGCAGCACGATCGCCACGATGGCGATGACGATGATCGCGCTCTCGCGCAGGCCGCGGCTCACGGCCGATGTGAAGCGCGCGCCGTTGCGCGCCTGTGCGGATTCAGCCAACCCTCAGGATCTCCGTCGTAAGATAGCAGGCCGCCATTATAGGGCTTGGTACCATCCCCGAGGCTTTGAATCCATTGAGAACCCCATGACGACCACCCGGCACAGCCGCCTCATCATTCTGGGCTCAGGACCGGCCGGCTACAGCGCGGCCGTCTATGCCGCGCGCGCCAATCGCAGCCCGCTGCTGATCACCGGCCTGGAACAGGGCGGCCAACTCATGACGACCACCGACGTAGACAACTGGCCCGGCGACGTCGAGGGCCTGCAGGGTCCGGCGCTGATGGAGCGCATGAAGCGCCACGCCGAGCGCTTCAATACCCAGATCCTGAACGATCACATCCATACGGCGGATCTTAAGTCGCGGCCGTTCAGGCTCAGCGGGGACTCCGGCACCTACACCTGCGATGCGCTCATCATCGCCACCGGCGCCACGGCGAAGTACCTCGGTCTGCCGTCCGAGGAGCGGCACCGCGGCCGCGGCGTCTCGGCCTGCGCCACCTGCGATGGCTTCTTCTTCCGCGGCCAGAAGGTCGCGATCGTCGGCGGTGGCAATACGGCGGTCGAGGAAGCCCTGTACCTCTCACACATCGCGCAGCACGTCACACTCGTGCATCGCCGCGACAAGCTGCGCGCCGAGAAGATCATGCAGGAGCGCCTGTTCAAGGAGGTCGAGGCAGGCAAGATGTCCGTGATCTGGGACCATACGGTCGAGGAGGTGCTCGGCGATGAGCAGGGCGTGAACGGCGTGCGCCTGAAGGCCGTCAGCGGCGGCGCCACACGCGAGCTGGCCGTCAGCGGTCTCTTCATCGCCATCGGGCACACGCCCAACACCGCGCTTTTCCACGGGCAGCTCGCCATGCACGAGGGCGGCTACTTGAAGGTCAAGAGCGGCGTCGAGGGCAATGCGACCGCGACCAGCATCGAGGGCGTGTTCGCCGCCGGCGACGTCGCCGACCACGTCTACCGGCAGGCGATCAGCTCGGCCGGCGCGGGCTGCATGGCGGCGCTGGACGCGGACCGCTACCTGGAGGGGCTCGACACGCACACGGGCGGCTAGTGCGCGCCCCGTCAACTCATGTCCACGGATTCGGTCGAATTTCACACCAGCATCCAGGCGCTCGACGCGCGCGCCTGGGACGCGCTCGGCGGCGCGCGCAACCCGTTCACGCGCCATGCCTTCCTCGCGGCCCTCGAGCGCAACCGCTGCGTCGGTCCGCGCACCGGCTGGGAGCCGCAGTACCTCACCATCAGCGATGCGCGGGGGCTCGCCGCGGCGGCGGCCAGCTACGTGAAGTCCCACTCCTACGGTGAGTTCGTCTTCGACTTCGCCTGGGCGAAGGCCTACGAGCGCATCGGCCGTCACTACTACCCGAAGCTGACCGTCGCCGCCCCGTTCACGCCGGCCACCGGCCCGCGCCTGCTGGTGCGTCCGGACCTGGACGGCGCACGGCACGCCGATGCGCTGCTGGCGCAGCTGGAGCGTCATGCCCGCAGCTCCGGTCTCTCGAGCGTGCACGCGCTGTTCGTGGATGAGGCCGCGCGCGAGGCGTGCGCGCAGCGCGGCTGGCTCCTGCGCCGCGACTGCCAGTTCCACTGGAGCAACCGCGGATACTCAAGCTTCGAGGACTATCTTGCGACCTTCACCGCGGAGAAGCGCAAGAAGGCGCGGCGCGAGCGCCGCCGCGTCGAGGAAGCCGGCGTGCACTTTGAGACGCGCTTCGGCGCCGAGCTCGACGAGGCGCTGCTCGATCACGTCTACGCGCTGCACCGGGACACGTTCCTGCGCCACGGGCACGAGCCCTACCTGACGCGCGCCTTCTTCGGCGAGATCGCGCGCACGCTGCCGGATTCGCTCATGGTGAAGCTCGCGGTCCACGGGCGCGCCGTGGTCGCCGCGGCGATCTTCTTCGTGAGCGACGATGCCCTCTTCGGTCGCTACTGGGGCGCGGCGGCCGACTACCACAGCCTGCACTTCGAGACCTGCTACCACCAGGGGATCGAGTTCTGCATCGAGCGGGGACTGGCGCGCTTTGAGCCCGGCACGCAGGGCGAGCACAAGGTAAGCCGCGGTTTCGAGCCCACCCTCACCTGGTCGGCGCACTACATCGCCGATGCGCCGTTCCGGGCGGCCATCGGGGACTACCTCGCGCAGGAAGGCGCGGCGGTGGAGGCCTATGCCCATGAAGTGCGGGCGCACGTGCCCTACCGTGGGCGCCGCGGCGCAGGACCGTCCACGTGAGAACGATCACCTGGCTCTCCCCGCACGATGCGCCCGAGTGGTTCCCGCCGCCGGAGCAGGCGCTTGAGGAGCCGGCCGGACTCCTGGCCGCCGGCGGCGACCTCTGCCCCGAGCGCCTCGTCGCGGCTTACCGGCGCGGCATCTTCCCCTGGTACTCCCCCGGGCAGCCGGTGCTGTGGTGGTCACCGGATCCGCGCGCGGTGCTCTTCCCCGAGGAGTTCCGCCTCAGCCGCAGTCTGGCCAAGTCGCTGCGCAACCGCGGATTCACGCTCTCGCTCGACCGCGACTTCCAAGGGGTCATCGACGGCTGCGCGGCGCCACGCGCCACGAGCCCGGGCACCTGGATCACGAGCGAGATGCGCGCCGCATACCTGCAGCTGCACCAGCTCGGCTATGCCCACAGCATCGAGGCCTTTCGGGCGGGCGCGCTCGCCGGCGGCCTCTACGGGGTGCGCCTCGGCGGGGTGTTCTTCGGGGAGTCGATGTTCAGCCGTCAGCGCGATGCCTCCAAGGCCGCCCTCGCGCACTTGGTGGCAGTGTGCCGCCGCAACAACCTGGCCGTGATCGACTGCCAGCTGCCCTCACGGCACCTGGCGAGCCTCGGCGCCCGTACCATCCCGCGCAGCCAGTTCCAGGCGCTGCTGGCCGAGCACGCGCAGGCCCCGGCCACGCCCCTGGCGAGTCCCTGACTTAGGGGGCACTCGCGGGCATCCGAGGCCGGCGGGGCGCAAATTGCCACAGGGTGGCCTTTGTGCTCCAATTCGCGCCCCCGAAACAGCTTAAGGGCGGTATGTCCAAGGAAGACGCGATTCAGATGGAGGGCGAGGTCACCGAGACCCTGCCCAACACCACTTTCCGCGTGAAGCTCAAGAACGGCCACATCGTGACCGCCCACATCTCCGGCAAGATGCGCAAAAACTACATCCGCATCCTGACCGGCGACGCCGTCACCGTGGAGATGACACCGTACGATCTCACCAAGGGCCGCATCATCTACCGCGGCCGTTAAGGGCCTGAAGCACGCGCGTCCTGGGCCTGAAGTCCGCCGCCCTTTGGGTTTAAGTCCCCGCCCCGCTAGGCGGGCACCGCCGGCAGCTGCGCCGGCTCGCACTCGAGGGTGAGTTCCGAGCCGTCCTTCGACACCGATACCCGCACCTGGCCGCCGTTGGCGAGCCGCCCGAACAGCAGCTCCTCGGCCAGCGGCCGCTTGATGTGCTCCTGGATCGTGCGCGCCATGGGGCGCGCCCCCATCTTCGGGTCGTAACCGCGCTCGGCAATCCAGCGGCGCGCCGCATCATCGAGCGTGATCGACACGCCCTTGGCTTCCAGCTGCGCCTCCACCTCCATGATGATCTTGTCGACCACGCGCTCGATGGTGGCCAGCTCGAGCGCCGCAAACTGGATGACCGCATCCAGGCGGTTGCGGAACTCGGGCGTGAAGATACGGCGGATCGCCTCCATGCCATCGCTCGCGTTGTCCGCCTGGGTGAAGCCGATCGAGGCGCGCGCCATCTCCTGGGCTCCGGCATTGGTCGTCATGACGATGATCACGTGGCGGAAGTCGGCCTTGCGGCCATTGTTGTCGGTCAGCGTCCCATGGTCCATCACCTGCAGCAGCAGGTTGAACACATCCGGGTGCGCCTTCTCGATCTCATCGAGTAGCAGCACGCAGTGCGGGTGCTTGGTGATCGCCTCGGTGAGCAGCCCCCCCTGGTCGAAGCCGACGTAGCCCGGCGGGGCGCCGATCAGGCGCGACACCGTGTGGCGCTCCATGTACTCGGACATGTCAAAGCGCAGGAACTCCACGCCCATCGCGATCGCCAGCTGCCGCGTGACCTCGGTCTTGCCGACGCCGGTGGGACCGGCAAAGAGGAAACTGCCGACGGGCTTGCGCGACTCACCCAGGCCCGAGCGCGCCATCTTGATGGAGGCCGCGAGGGCCTCGATCGCCTTGTCCTGGCCGAAGATGACCAGCTTCAAGTTGCGCTCGAGGTTCTTCAGCACCTCGCGGTCCGAAGTGGAGACGCTCTTGGCCGGGATGCGCGCCATGCGCGCCACCACGTCCTCGATGTGCCGCACCTGCACCGTCGGCTCGCGCTCGGCAATGGGCTTTAAGCGCTGCCGCGCACCGGCCTCGTCGACGACGTCGATGGCCTTGTCCGGCAGATGCCGCTCGTTGATGTGCCGCGCGGCGAGCTCCGCGGCCGCCTTCAGGGCGTCGTCCGCGTAGGTGATGCCGTGGTGCTCCTCAAAGCGCGGCTTCAGGCCGAAGAGAATCTCCACGGTCTCCGCCACCGAGGGCTCCACCACGTCGATCTTCTGGAAGCGCCGCGCGAGCGCGTGGTCCTTCTCGAAGATGCCGCGGTACTCCTGGTAGGTGGTCGAGCCGATGCAGCGGATCTCGCCGTTGGTGAGCACCGGCTTGATGAGGTTCGAGGCGTCCATGACGCCGCCGGAGGCCGCGCCCGCGCCGATCACGGTGTGGATCTCGTCGATGAAGAGGATCGCGCCCGGGAGCTTCTTCAGCTCCGTGATCACGCCCTTCAGGCGCTTCTCGAAGTCGCCGCGGTACTTGGTGCCGGCGATGAGCGCGCCCATGTCGAGCGCGTAGATGGTCGAGTCGGTGAGTACGTCGGGCACCTTGCCCTCGATGATGAGGCGCGCGAGCCCTTCGGCGATCGCGGTCTTGCCGACGCCGGCCTCGCCGACGTACAGGGGATTGTTCTTGCGCCGGCGGCAGAGGATCTCGATGGTGCGCTCGACCTCGAGCTTGCGCCCGATCAGAGGATCGATGCGCCCGTCCTGCGCCAGGCGATTCAGGTTGGTCGTGTACTTGTCGAGCGCACTGCCGCTCTCAGCGTCGCGCTCGCCCTCCGCGGCCGGCTCCTCCTTGTCGGTCTTCTCCTCGGCGATCTTCGACAGGCCGTGGGAGATGTAGTTGACGACGTCCAGGCGCGTCACGTGGCGGCGGTTGAGGAGGAATACGGCATGGCTTTGCTTCTCGCTGAAGATCGCCACCAGCAGGTTCGCGACCCCGACTTCCTTCTTGCCGCTGGACTGCGCCTGGAATACGGCCCGCTGCAGCACGCGCTGGAAGCCGAGCGTCGGCTGCACCTCGCGCTCCTCGCCCTCCTCGAGCTTCGGGGTCGACTGGTCGATGTGGTCCTTCAGTTCCTGCTTGAACTTCGCCAGGTCCGCGCCGCAGGCGCGCAGTACCTCGCGCACCTTGGGCGTATCAAGGATGGCGAGCAGCAGGTGCTCGACCGTCAGATACTCGTGGCGCACCTCGCGTGCCTGGCGGAACGCCTCATTGAGACAGTATTCGAGCTCGTGGGACAGCACTTAGGCGGACCTTTCTTGCATTGAGCGTCAATTCAATTAGACCCTTCGCCAGCCTTACGTTCAGACAGACCGCGTCGCCATCTAAGCCTCTTCCAGCGTGCACATCAGCGGGTGCTGGTGGTCACGCGCGTAGGTGGTCACCTGCGCCACCTTAGTTTCGGCAATCTCATATGTGAAGACCCCGCACACACCCTTGCCCTTGGTGTGCACCTCGAGCATCACGCGGGTGGCGGTCGGACGGTTCAGGGAAAAGAACTTTTCCAGTACATCGACGACAAACTCCATGGGGGTGTAGTCATCGTTCAGCAATACCACCCGGTACAGCGGCGGCTGCTTGACCTCCGGGCGCGCCTCTTCGACGACGACGCCGGTATCAGGGCGGACCGGATGAGGGTCAGGCATGACAGTCTTTATAGGGGTCGCGAAACGGCAACACAAGCCTGCCGGAATGAGTAGTCGTTACTCCTGCAGAAACAATCGCTTGAGAGCGCAAGCGCAACGCCCTTATGATGGCGGACGCTTGAGGCGTGGCGCGGTGCGACACGAGGCGCACCGCGGGGGTGTGCAGGCGGCCTTGAGGACCACATTTAAGCTCATGCTCTTTTCCCCATGAACGCGGCTTCCTGGCTCGAAGGACTCCCGGCGCAGGAGCGCTGGCGCACGCTGCTGCTCAGTGAGGGACCGCGCATCGCGACGTGGGTCCTGGCGCTCGCACTCGGGGTGCAGGCCGCGCTCATCGTCACGGACCTCGCCGGCGGCGGCGGGGGCAAGGCCACCACGGTCCCCGCGGCGGCGCCGCGCGCACGCGCGCTGGACCTCGCCTCCATCACCAATGCGCACCTGTTCGGGGCGGCCCCGGCGCCCAAGCAGGACGCCGCCAACGCCCCGGCGACGAGCATCCCGCTGGTGCTGACCGGGATCATTGCCGGCAATGATCCCCAGAATGGGCTCGCGATCCTCGGACCCACCGCACAAAGTACGAAGGTGTATGCGGTCGGCGACACCATCGCCGGCGGACCGAGGCTGCACTCGGTGTATAACGACCGCGTCATCATCGACCGCGACGGGCAGCTCGAGTCCCTCGCCCTGCCGCACCAGATGAGCGCGAGTGCCCCGCCACCGTCCGCAGCGATGCTGCAGGGCGGGGAGAACCCGGCGATCGAGCGCATGCGGCGCATGATCAGCGAGCAACCGGGCCTGATCGGGGACGTGCTGCGGCCGCAGCCGGTCATGGACCACGGCCACATGAACGGCTTTCGGGTATACCCGGGCCGCGACCGCATGGCCTTCACGCGCTTAGGGTTGCGCCCCGGCGACCAGGTGACGGCGATCAACGGCACGCCGCTCGATGACCGTGATCGCAGCGAGCAGATCCTGAAGACCCTGCAGAGCGCCAGTGAGGCACGCGTCACGGTGATCCGCAACGGGCAGCAGCAGGATCTGGTGCTGAACATTGCGCAGCTGGCGCAGGAAGCGGACAACGTGGCGGCACAGTCGCAGGCTGCGCCGGCCGGCACCAGCGTCGGGGCCGTGGCCCCACCGGCGGAAGCACCGCCACCGCCGCCGGCTCAGGAGCCGCCGGCGACGGACAACAGCACCGGGCCCTAGGGGGCGCCGGTGATGCGCTTAGCGAGGGACTCTTGCGATTAACGGCTTACCGTTCCTTCATCCTGCGCACGCTCCTGGGGCTCCTGGGGGCCTCGCTCGCCTCGGCGCAGACGCAGCAGACGCAGCAGACGCAGCAGACGCAGCAGGCGCAGCAGGGGCAGCAGACCCAGCGCATCACGCCGAACTTCAAGGACGCGGATATCACCCAGATCGCCGAGGCGGTCTCGGCGGCCACCGGCAAGACCTTCATCATCGACCCGCGCGTGCGCGCGCAGGTGACGATGCTCTCCTCGACGGCGATGTCCCCGGCGGCCTTCTACGAGGCGTTCCTCTCGATCCTGCAGGTGTACGGCTTCATCGCGGTGCCCTCGGGCAACCTCGTGAAGATCCTCCCCGATGCCAACGCGCGGCAGTTCCCCTCCAACGACCTGCCCGACCGGGTGAGCTCGACCTCGGACGAGATCGTGACCCAGGTGATGGAGGTCAAGAACGTCAGCGCGGCGCAGCTGATCCCGATCCTGCGGCCGATGATCGCGCAGTACGGGCACCTGGCGGCTTATCCGGCCTCCAACATCCTCATCATTTCGGATCACGCGAGCAACGTGAACCGCATCATGCGCATCATCCACCGCATCGACCAGTCGAGCGGCCAGGAGCCGGAGATCGTGCCGCTGCAGAATGCCTCCGCGGCCGAGATCGTGCGCGTGGTGAATTCCCTCTACCAGGGCGCGAACGCCGCCGAGGGCGCCACGGTCAAGGTGGTGGCGGATGAGCGCTCCAACAGCGTGCTGATCGCCGGCGAGCAGTCGCAGCGGCTGCGCGTGCGCGCGCTCGTCGCGCACCTGGACACTCCGCTTGAGTCCGGCGGCGACACGCGCGTGCGCTACCTGCACTACGCGGAGGCGGAGAAGATCGCCCCGAAGCTCAAGGAGCAGATCACCGGCATCGCCCAGGCGAGCGGCGCGGGTGCGCCCGGGGCGGCGGGCGCCGCCGGCGGCGGCTCGGCCCAGGCGCAGGCGGAGAAGAACGCCATGGTGTGGGCGGACCCGACCAACAACGCGCTCGTCATCACCGCGCCGCCGAAGATCATGCGCGCGGTCATGGACATCGTCGACAAGCTCGACATCCGCCGCCCGCAGGTGCTGGTGGAGGCCATCATCGCCGAGGTGGACGTCGACAAGGACGCCGAGCTCGGCATCAACTGGGCCGCCTTCTCCAACGGTCAGAACATCCCCGCGGGCAGCTTCGTCTCCCCGGTCGGCGGCACCAGCATCGTGGACCTGGCCGGCGCCATCCAGGCCCCCGCCAACGCCTCGACTGCGCTCCTGCAGGGCACCACCATCGGCATCGGGCGCATCGCCGGCACCGGCGTCAACTTCGCCGCCATGCTGCGCGCGATCCGCGGCGACACCAACACCAACGTGGTCGCCACGCCCTCCGCCGTGACCATGGACAACCAGGAGGCGGAACTGAAGGTAGCGCAGGAAGTGCCGTTCGTCACCGGCCAGTTCACCAACACGGGCGTCGGCAACGCCGCGGGCCAGGTCAATCCCTTCCAGACCATCCAGCGCGAGGAAGTCGGCACGATCCTGAAAGTGACGCCGACCATCTCGCCGGAGGGCTCGGCGGTGATGCTGAAGATCTCGATCGAGAGCTCGAGCATCGGCCAGAAGCCCGCGGGAGCGGTGGATCTGGTGACCAACAAGCGCACCATCACGACCACCGTGCTCATCGAGGACGGCGGTGTCGTGGTGCTCGGCGGCCTCATCGAGGACAACAGCGTCAAGGGCGAGAATCGCGTGCCCTACCTCGGCAACATCCCGATCATCGGCCTGCTCTTCAAGACCCGCAACGCCACCTCGACCAAGAACA
>Ga0316624_10000653_pt1 | contig 12314 bp, 8 predicted proteins | sample OWC_Aug_N3_C1_D5_FD_207657 | JGI IMG/M metagenome (GOLD analysis project Ga0316624, IMG submission 207657) | Wetland soil microbial communities from Old Woman Creek delta, Ohio, United States - OWC_Aug_N3_C1_D5_A | ecosystem: Environmental > Terrestrial > Soil > Wetlands | place: USA: Ohio...
TTCGATAACTACGAGGACGGCCAGGGGCACGTCACCAAGTACCGCTGCGCGCTCGAGCCGGACGGCTCCGTGTGGGTGGTCATCGCGGACGCCGACCCGGGCATCGGGGGCAACTGGATCGACCCGGGCGGGCACGTCCACGGCGGCATGAGCCTGCGCCTGATCCTCACCGCGTCCCCGCCGCCTTCGGTCACCGCGTGGCTGCTGCCACTGGCGCAGCTGCGCAGCGCGGGCCGCGCCGCGCTCGCAGCGGCGCCCCGCATCGAGAGCGGCGAGGTGGCCGACTGAGGCGCCCGCTCCTGTGCCGCACCTCGTCGTACCGGACTAGGAGCAACCGCCGATGGGCGGCCAGGGAGCGAGCGAGTATCGTGGCCGCCTCGGAAACGGGCCCTGAGTACCAAGGATGAGTGAGCACCTGCAGCCAGCCGAAAAGCCGGTCACGGAGAGCGATGAGTTCATCGCCCGGCAACTCGAGGACGCGAGCATCCCGACGCTGATGATGTCGCTCATCCACCTGACCGGGGACACGAGCCTGCTGCGGGGCGCCATCCGGCCAAAGGTGGTCATGATGGGCGGCTTCCAGGGCGGGCTGAGCGAGGCAGACCAGGCGAACGTGCGGCGCCTGGCGCTGCAGGCGCTCAAGGATTATCGCGACCGCGGTTGCACGCTGCCGCCGCAGCCCTCGCCCGCGCTCGTCCAGGAGATGATGAACTTCATGGTCGGCGAGCGCGTCGGCGATGAGTACGTGCCGATGATGCTCGAGGAGCTGGCGCTCGATGGCAACGACTCGCGCGCGCCGCGCTGGTCACGCGAGGTCCCCGCCGCGGTACGCGAGAAGTTCCACGTGCTGGTGATCGGCGCGGGCATGTCCGGGCTGCTGCAGGCGCTGCGCCTGAAGGAAGCCGGCATCCCCTTTACCGTCGTGGAGAAGAATGACTCGGTCGGCGGCACCTGGTACGAAAACCGCTACCCGGGCTGTCGCGTCGATATCGCCAACCACTTCTACTCGTACTCGTTCGAGCCGTACGCGTGGAGCGAGTACTTCTCGCGCCGCGACGAGCTGCTCGCGTACTTCCGCAGCTTCGTCGCGCGCCACGGGCTCGAGGCGCACATCCGCTACAACACCGAGGTGACCGCGGCACGCTACGATGAGAAGAACGCGCTATGGGACGTGCAGCTGAAAAGCAACGGCGGCGCCCCGGGTACGATGCGCGTGAACGCCATCGTGAGCGCGGTGGGGCAGCTGAACCGCCCGCGCATCCCGGACATCACCGGACGCGAGCAATTCAAGGGCGTGCAGGTGCACTCGGCGCACTGGGACCCGAAGCTCGACCTCACCGGCCAGCGCGTCGCGGTGGTCGGCTCGGGTGCGAGCGCCTTCCAGCTCGTGCCCGAGGTCGCCAAGGTCGCCGCCAAGCTGTACGTCTTCCAGCGCTCGGCGCCGTGGATGCTGCCGAACCCGCTCTACCACGAGGCGGTCAGCCCGCAGTTCCGCTGGCTCGTGCAGCACGTGCCCTACTACGGCCGCTGGTTCCGCTTCCTCATCTTCTATCCGGGCAGCGACGGGATTCTGCCGGCGCTGCGCATCGACAAGACCTGGCCCCACCCGGAACGCGCGGTGAATGCCCTGAACGACCAGTACCGCGCGCAGCTCGTGGAGTACATGAAGTCGCAGGTGAACGGCAATCTCGAGCTGCTCGCGAAGGTGACGCCGAAGTTCCCGTTCATGGGCAAGCGCATGCTGCAGGACAACGGCAGCTGGCTGCGCTCGCTGCAGCAGCCGAACGTGGAGCTGATCGCCGAAGGCGTGGAACGCATCGACGCCACCGGCATCGTGGCGAGCACCGGCCACTACGACGTCGACGTGATCATTTACGCCACCGGCTTCCATGCCACGAAGTTCCTGTGGCCGATGGAAGTCATCGGCAAGGGTGGCAAGCGGCTGAGCGCGGTGTGGGGGGACGAGCCGCGCGCGTACCTGGGCATCACGGTGCCCGACTTCCCCAACCTCTTCTGCCTGTACGGTCCGGCGACCAACCTCGCGCATGCCGGCAGCATCATCTTTCACTCCGAGTGCCAGGTGCGCTACGCCACCGCCTGCCTGCAGGCATTGCTCGAGAACGGCCTGAAGGCGATGGATTGCCGCAGGGAAGTGTACGAGGACTACACGCGCCGACTCATCGCGGAGCTCGAGACGCTCGTGTGGTCACACCCCGCCGCCGACAGCTGGTACCGCAACAGGTCCGGACGCGTCGTCACGACCTCACCGTGGCGGCTGGCCGACTACTGGAAGTGGACGCGGGCGCCCGAGCTTAAGGACTACACGCTTACAAGCTGAAGGCGACCAGGTAGTCCCCGAGCCTGGTGCGCATGTAGCGGTGGCCGCCGGCGGCGATGACCACGAACTGCTTGCCGGTGGAACTGAGGCGATAGGTCATCGGCGTCGCCTGCGGGCCTGCGGGCAGGCGACCCTTCCACAGCTCCTCACCCGTCGCGTTGTCAAAGGCGCGCAGGAAGTCATCCGTCGTGGCCCCGATGAAGGTGAGTCCCGAGGCCGTCACCAGCGGCCCGCCGATGTTGGGCGTGCCGAGCTTCAGCCACAGCGGCCAGGGCGCAAGATCGCGCGTCGTGCCGAGCGGCACCTGCCACGCGCGTTTGCCATTCCTGAGATCGATCGCCACCAGTTCTCCCCAGGGCGGCTTGTTGCAGGGAGCACCCCACGGCGAAAGCATCGGGGTCCACTGCGCGGCGTACGGGGTACCTTCCTGCGCCAGGAGCCACTCGCCCTTGGCAAAGCGCGCATCCGCCTGCGCGCGCGGCACCAGTTGCGCGATGGTGGCGACGTGACTGGTGTTGATGATGAGCAGCCCGCGCACCGGGTCGATCGCGGCGCTGCCCCAGTTCATGACGCCGAGATTGTCCGGATACGTGATCGTGCCCTGCAGCGACGGGGGACTGAACGCGCCCTCGTAGCGGTAGCTGCGGAACATCGCGCGGCACTTGCCCTTGTCGTACGGCGTGAAGCCCCACATGTCCGCCTCCGTGAGCGTCGGGCGCTGCAGGATGTAGGCCTCGTTCGTGGGCACCGGTTGCGTCGGGGACAGGCGTTCCCCCTCGACGGCGCCCGCCTGGGGCACGGGGCGCTCTTGCACCGGCACGAGCGGCTCGCCGGTCTCGCGGTTGAGTATGAACAGATACCCCTGCTTGGTCGGCTGCGCGAGCGCCGGCACGGGCCCCTGCGGTGTCGGGAAGTCGAACAGCACCGGCTGCGAGGGCACGTCGTAGTCCCACACATCGTGGTGCACCGTCTGGAAGTGCCAGACCACCTTGCCGCTGGCGGCATCCAGTGCCACCACGGAACTCGCGTAGTAGTCGCGGCCGTCCGTGTCGCGCGTGGTGCCATACAGGCCGACCTGCGCGTTGCCGGTCGGGATGAAGACCAGGTTGCGCTGCGGGTCGGTGGAGAATACTGACCAGGTGTTGGCGGTGGAGCGCTGGTAGGTGCCATCCGCGGCCGCCCCCTGCGCCTGCGGGGCCACCGAGTTCCACGCCCACAGCAGCGTGCCGCTGCGCGCATCGAAGGCGCGCACCACGCCCGCCGGCATGTCGGTGCGCATGTCCTCCGTGATGCGCCCGCCCACGATGACACGGTCGGCGATGATCGCCGGCGGCACGGTCACGCCGTAATCGCCCGGCAGCGTGTGGCCCAGCCCCGCCTTCAGGTCCACGGTGCCCGCGGTGCCGAAGGCCGCGCACGGCTTGCCGTCGCGCGCGTCGAGAGCGATGAGCCGCGCGTCCTGGGTCGCGGTGAAGATGCGGCTGGCGCACGCTGCGCCCGGGGTTGCGCCCGCGTCGTGGTAATAGCTGACGCCGCGGCACACGAGCAGCACGGCCCCGGTCGTGTCGAGCTTCGGGTCAAAGGACCAAACCTCGCGGCCCGTCTCCGGGTCCAGCGCCACGACCCGGTTCATGCTCGAGCACACGTACAGCCGACCCTCGGCCAGGATCGGCGTCGCTTCCAGCGCCGGCAGCCGATGCAGCTCGGGGGTGAGCCCCTTGGCCAGCATGCCGGGCACGGCGGCGGGGTCCGTGGGATGCAAAGGAACGAGGTCCGCCTCGCCGATGCGGTAGGTCCAGGCGACCCTCAGGCCTTTGACATTTGCTGGCGTGATCTGCGTGACGGGCGAGTAGCGCATCCCGCCCTCGTTGCCACCCCAGAACGACCAGCCACCGGTCGGTCCGGTGTAGTCGACGTCGCCCGTGCGCGCACAGCACGCCATGAGCGGCAGCAGAATAGCAACAACCCACCGCGCGCGAAGCGCGCCCCGCGCCGCCTGCCTCATCTGTCCCCCAAGGTTCGCGATGCTGCGAAAAGACCAGCGATCATAGCCACTGGTTCATCGCAGCAATCCCTCGTTTGGACGAGGCCGCAGGGCCCGATGACGGAGCCTGCGCAGGCCGTTGCGCGAGTGCAACTTCCGCTCGACAAGCAACTGATCGCGGGTATGATCGTTGCGCTGACTAATACTCGTACCTAGGGGGATCCTCATGTTGAAACCCGGTTCGCGCTTCGGCGGCGCGATGTTCGCCGTGACGGGGCTGTTGATCGCGGACGCACGACTGGCGCTCGCTCAGGATCAGACTCAGGAAGGAATCCAGGAGGTCGTGGTCACCGCGGAGCGTCGCGTTGAAAACCTGCAGAAGACGCCGATCGCGATCACGGCGATGTCAGCGGACCAGTTGAACAAGCAGGGCGTCGTTGACTTTGCCGGCGTCGCGAACGCGTCCACCAGCCTGAACTTCACGCCCTACCCGAGTTCCAGCAACACCCTGATCCTCTACATGCGCGGCCAGGGCGTCGCGGATGCGAACCAGATCACCCAGGACGGTTCGGTGGGCCTGTACGAGGACGGTTTCTACATCGCCCGCCCCCAGGCCGAGACCTTTGACCTTGCCGACGTCGACCGCGTGGAGATTCTGCGCGGCCCGCAGGGCACCCTCTATGGCCGCAACACGACGGGCGGCGCGGTCAACATTATCAGCAAGAAGCCGACCGGGGACCTGGACTTCAAGTTCAGCGTCGACGGCGGCACACGCCAGTACGTGCGCGCGCTGGGCACGATCGATCTGCCCAAGGTGGCCGGCGGACTCTCGAGCAAGGTGACGCTGCTGTACAGCAACCTCGAGGGCAACGTGCACAACGAGGGTGGCGAGGACTACAACAAGGAAGCCCAGAAGGGTGCCCGCTTCGCCGCGCGCTGGGACACCGGCGGCATGTTCACGGCCGACTACTTCTGGGAGCTCGGCCAGATCGACTCCACGCCGATCTACTACCAGGACTCGGCGCTCTCAGGCATCGTCCCGGGGTACCCGCCGAACAATTCCCTCGTGCACCAGACCTGGGAACCGATTCCGCTGCCGCTGAGCACCGCCAAGTTCAACGGCGATGGCCTGACCCTCTCGTTCAAGCTCAACGACTCCACCGTGTTCAAGTCCCTGACCGGTTATCGCGGGCTGGACTCGCGCTTCGGCCAGGACTACGCCTCCGCGTTCACCGATCCTCAGACTGCGGCAATCCAGGGACTGGGACCGCCGAATTTCAATACCTTCACGCAGGTGGGCCCGCTCGGCTTCGCCAGCAGCGACGTCGTGCAGAGCAACCAGATCACGCAGGAGTTCCAGCTGGTCGGCAGCATCGGCTCACGCTTCAACTACGTCGGCGGCCTGTACTACTTCGAGGAGAACGCCAACCACGCGGAGACCGTGAGCGTCACGGGCAATACCGCGGCGCAGGTATTCGCGCCGCCCACGCCGCTGTTTATCCTGCCGCTGAGCAGCGTGACCCCGCGCTACGTGAAGGCGCAGGCCAAGTCGAGGGCCGCCTACTTCCAGGGCACCTACCAGATCACCGATCCGCTCTCGCTCACCCTGGGCGGCCGCTACACCAAGGACGATCGCTCCGCCGAGCGTGAAATCAGCACGGCGCTGTCAGTGGGCGGCACGCCGATCCCGCTGCCGAGTGAGACCTTTGCCACGGCGCACAACAGCCTGAGCTTCAGCAAGTTCAACCCGGCCGGCACGCTGAACATGGCGTGGACGCCGGACGTCAACACGTACCTGCGCATCGCGACGGGCTACAAGGCCGGCGGCTCGAGCGAGGCGGGACCGGTGGGCGGCTTCGGGCTCACCTTCAAGCCCGAGAACGTGACCACGTACGAGCTGGGGCTCAAGTCGTACTGGCTCGAGCACCGCCTGCGCGCCAACGTCGCCGTGTTCCACAGCGACTTCAAGGACATGCAGCTGCAGTTCAACGTCGACCCGACGAACCTTGCGGTCGTGCAGGGCTACAACGCGGGCCAGGCGAAGGTCGACGGCGCGGAGATCGAGCTGCTGTTTGCGCCCACCAATGACCTCACCCTGGGCCTGAACTACAGCTACCTGAACACGAAGTTCGACACGGTGACGGCCATCCCCGGGACGACCTTTGACCCGCTCTACAATCCGCTGTCCCCCTATAAGGTCGGCGACAACGTCGCGGCGGTCTTCCGTCTGCCGTACGCGCCCAAGAACATCGCAACAGCCAACCTCGACTGGACCATGCTGCATACGCACGCCGGATCGCTCGAGCTGGCACTGGACTACCGCTTCCAGGACCGCCAGTTCGACACCGCCACCACCGGCAGTGCCGTGCCCGGATCCGAGCAGTACTACTCGATCGGGCCCTACGGCATCATGAACGGCAAGCTCTCCTGGAACTTCAACGTGCAGAACAACAAGACGCTGCGCGTGTCGCTCTGGGCGAAGAACATCCTCGACAAGCAGTACCCGGTGCACGTGATCGGCCAGGGCGCGGTCATTCCCACCTGCACGCCCAACGGCAGCGGGCAGACCGGGCTGGCCGGCTGTTATACGGGAGCTGCGATCTCCCCGGTGGCCGGCTACACGTACCAGGCGATCGCCTGGGCAGCCGAGCCGATGTACGGGGCGCAGATCCAGTACGGCTTCTAGGAGGCCTCTGCGGCGATGAGTGCGCGCGGGCCTTAGGGCCCGCGCGACTTTTGAGGGCCCCCAATGGTGAAGACCCGCGTCCCCTCGCTCATCGGCATCGTCGCGATCGGGGCGCTGTTGCTGCCGGGGCTGTGCCCCGCCGCCGCTGCGCCCGCGCCGGACGGGGCCGCACTCTACGCACAGCGCTGCGCCGCCTGCCACGACCATGCCACGGACCGCATCCCGCCGAAGGTGCTGATTTCCGTTACGCGCAGCGCCGAGGACGTGATCGACACGCTCACGCTCGGGGTCATGCGGACGCAGGCCGCCGGGCTCAGCGCTGCGGAAGTCACCAGTCTCGCGGTCTACCTCACCGGCAAGCAGCCGGCACCGCGCGCGGCCGCCGACGCCAACCCCTGCTCCTCCGCGGCCGCACCGCACCTGTCGGCGCACGACTGGCGCAGCTGGGGACGCGACCTCGCCAGTTCGCGCTTCCAGCCCGAGCCGGGCTTCACGGCCGCGCAGGTGCCGCGGCTGAAGCTGCGCTGGAGCTTCGCCTACCCGGGACGGGCAGCCTTCGGGCAACCCGCGGTGGTCGGCGAGCTGATACTCGCCGGCGGCACGGGCGGGCGGGTGTTCGCGCTCGATCCCAAGAGCGGCTGCACGCACTGGAGCTACGATGCCGGTGCACTGGTGCGCACCGGCATCGTCGTGGATGAGGTACCCGCCCGCCGCGCAGCGGATCAACGGGCGCGCCTCGTGGCCTGGTTCGGGGATGACCGGGGCAACCTGCATGCGATCGACGTCAGGGACGGCAAGCGCCTGTGGATCCAGCGGCTTGATCCGCACCCGATCGCGCGCCTGGTCGGCACGCCGCAGCTCTACGGCGGGATCCTCTATGCTCCGGTGAGCTCGTTCGAGGAGGTCGCGGCGGCGGATCCGAAGTACCGCTGCTGCACGTTTCGCGGCAGCCTCGTCGCGCTGGAGGCGGCCACCGGTCGGCAGCTGTGGCGTGCCTACACCGTGCGCACCCCCGCCGCCGCCGTCAGGAGCGCCAGCGGCCAGGAGCTCTTCGGTCCGGCCGGCGGCTCGATCTTCGCCGCGCCCACCATCGACCCGAAGCGCGGCCTCATCTACGTGGGCACGGGTGATTCGTACACGAACGTCGTCAGTGACTCGACCAACGCGATCCTCGCGCTGAAGCTCGATGACGGCACGCGCGTGTGGACACACCAGACGCTCAAGAATGACGCCTGGATTCTCTTGTGCAACGGCAAGCCGGTCGGCAACTGCCCGAGCCCGCTCGGCCCGGACTTCGACTTCGCAAGTTCGCCGATGCTGATCCCGGTGGCAGGCGGCACCGGGCAGATGCTCATCGCCGGTGCCAAGTCCGGCATCGTGTACGCGCTGGACGCGCTGGATGGCGGCAAGCTTGCATGGCAGCGGGTGCTTGCGGCCGGCACGCCCAACGGGGCCATCCTCTGGGCTCCGGCCACCGACTACCAGCGCGCCTACATCGCAACCTCGGAGTACGACCCGGTGGCCCGCAAGGGACCGGGTGCGCTGGTCGCACTCGACCCGGCGAGCGGCGCGGTGCTTTGGAGGACCGCGACGCCCGAGGACCCGTGCGCCTGGGGCAGCGAGAACTGCTCCCACGCGCTCCTCGCCGGTGTCGCGGTCATGCCGGGCGTCGTGTTCGCCGGCGCGATGGACGGCCGCATCCGCGCCTACGAGGCGCACAGCGGCAAGATCCTCTGGGACTTTGACACGGGGCAGACCTTTGCCGCGGTCAACGGCGTGAGCGCGCACGGCGGCGCCATCGATTACGGCGGCGCCGTCCTCGCCCACGGCATGCTGTTCGTGAACTCCGGCTCGATGCGCCAGCCTGGCAATGTGCTGCTGGCATTCGCGCCGAGCGCCGACTGAGGACGCCTCCGGCGTCATTGCGCGCAGCCGCGCGCTCGATTGAGGATCCGCAACGGCCGCGCCACAATCGGCGCAGGTCGCCCGAATCGCACACTCCTTCAAACAGACTAGGATACCGATGGATCCCAACAGCCCGCAGTGGGCCTCGCCGGTCGAGGCGCCGCTGGTGATCGAGGATGCCAGCGCACGCCAGTGGGACGACGCGGCGGATCTGGTGGTGGTGGGCTTCGGGGGCGCCGGCGTCGCGGCCGCGCTCGAGGCCGCCGAGGGCGGCGTGAACGTGCTGGCGCTCGATCGCTACGAGGGCGGCGGCTCCTCGGCCGCGAACGGCGGGGTGTTCTACGCCGGCGGGGGCACGAGGATCCAGCGCGAGGCAGGCGTCGAGGACACCCCGGAAGAGATGTTCAAGTACCTGAGCCTCGAGACCCAAGGCGTCGTGTCCGAACAGACGCTGCGCACGTTCTGCAACGAGAGCGCCGCGACGGTGGACTGGCTGCTCGCGCACGGTGCACTGCTCTCCTCCAGCGGGGTGTTCAGCAAGAAGGTCTCCTACCCGCCGCTCAAGTACCACCTCTATCATCCGGACAACTCGCTGGTGCCCGCGTACGCGGCACGCGCAAAGCCTGCGGCACGCGGCCACCGCACCGCGGTGTACAACCGCGGCAAGGCCTGGGGGCTGGGGTGGGGAATCTGGAAGCCGCTCGCGGCGGCGGCGGCACAAGCCGGCGTGCGCTTCGAGAAGTACACCGAGGTGCGCCAGCTGGTCATCGACCGCCAGGGCAACGTCCTCGGCGTCAAGGCGCTCACGATTCCTGCCGGCAGCGGGGCGGCGCAGCGCTTCGGCCGCTATATCCGCTACGCCAACAAGCTGCTCGAGCTGCTGCCGCCCGTGATCCCGCTCGCCGCGGTCACGATCGGGCTGGCGCGGCGCTACCTCGCCAGAGCCGGTCGCATCGAGGCCGAGGAGCGCGTGACGCGCTACATCCGCGCGCGCCGCGGCGTGCTCCTGAGTGCCGGGGGCTTCATCCTCAACGCGGCGATGGTCGAGCACTACGCCCCGCTCTACCGGCGCGGGCTCCCCAACGGCACGCTCGGTGACACCGGCAGCGGCATCCGCCTGGGCCAGAGCGTCGGCGGCGCGGTCGGTTCCATGGACCGCGTCACCGGCTGGTGCATGATCAATCCGCCCGCCGCGTGGCCGCGCGGCATCGTCGTCAACAAGCACGGTGCACGCATCTGCCATGAGGGCGTCTACGGCTCAACACTCGGCGATGCGGTGGCGCACAGCCCCGACGGTGTCGCGTTCCTCGTGATCGACGAGGCGCTCTACCGCGAGGGCCTCAGGCAGATCGCCCCCGGGGCAGAATTCGTCAAGTACCAGCGGCAGGTGGCGCGACTGAACCTCCTCATGAACCGCAAGAGCGCGGCCACACCGCAGGCGCTGGCGCGCGCTATCGGCGTCGATCCACAGGGCCTGGCGCGGACCGTCGAGGCCTACAACCGTGCTGCGGGCGGCGAGGCGGCGGACGTCGTCGGCAAGTCGACCGAGGAGATGAGCGCGCTGGTGCATGCGCCCCTGCACGCCATCGACATCTCCGTGCACAGCCGTTACTTCCCCATGCCGATGCTGACGCTCGGGGGACTGCAGGTCGATGAGGAGACCGGCATGGTGCGACGCGAGGATGGCAGCAGCATTGCCGGCCTGTACGCGGCCGGGCGCACGGCCGTCGGCATTTGCTCGAACGTCTACATGAGCGGCCTCGCCTATGCCGACTGCGTCTTCTCGGGGCGTCGCGTGGGGCGCGCTGTCGCGCACGCCGGTGCCGCCGTGCCGCTGGCGCGCAGCGCCTGAGGATTCTTCAAGAGTTTCGCTCCTGGCGGGGACACCCATGAACAGCACACCATCGCTCGCCACGCTCGGCCTGCCGCCGCTGGTACAGATCGGCTTCGTCGTGCGCGACCTGCACGAATCGATGCGCCAGTACGAGCGCCTCTACGGTCCCTGGCAGCACTTTGACGGCTCGGTACCGGCGGCCACCTACCGCGGCAGGACCGCGGACGTGAAGCTGGACATCGCCATCGGCCACAGCGGAGCGCTGGAGATCGAACTCATCCAGTGGGTATCCGGAGAGAGCCCGCACCGTGAGTTCATCGAGCGCGGCCGCGAGGGCATGCATCACGTGCAGTATCGCGTGGAGGATGCCGACGGGTGGATCGCGCGCCTGGCGGAGCTCGGGTACCACCCGATCTGGTACAAGCGCTGGTGCGCCGATACGAGGTTCGCGTACCTGGAGCGCAGCGGCGACCCGCTGATCGTGGAACTCCTTGAGATGCCCGCGGGCGGGCCCGGCACGAGGCTGCCCGGATGACCCCGCAGGAGCTGTCCGACCGCTTCGAGATCCGCGCCCTGATCGTGCGCTACAGCAACGCGCTGGATGCGCGCCGCTTCGAGCTGCTCGATGAGGTCTTCACCGCGGATGCCTACATCGACTACCGCGCCACCGGGGGCATCGATGGGTGCTACCCGAAGATCCGCGCGTGGCTGCCGCCGGCGGTCAACGCGTTCCCGCACATGTGCCACCTGGTCGCCAACATCGGCATCGCCCTCGCCGGCGATGCAGCCCGCGCACGCACGCTGTGTCTGAACCCGGTCGAGGTCGCGCTGCCCGCCGGCGCAGCGCAGGTCATGTTCCTCGGCATGTGGTACCGCGACCAGCTCGTGCGTACGGCGCACGGCTGGCGCATGCGCGAGCGCGTGCAGGAGGGCTGCATCCGGCATAACGTGCCGGCGCACCTGCAGATCCCCGCCGCCCGCGACGCCTGAGCGCTTCCTAGGAGAATCCCCATGATGAGCCTGCAGGAACTGTCCGACCGCCTCGAGATCGAGCAGCTGATCGTGCGCTACAGCAACAGCATCGACCAGCGTAACTGGGACGGCCTCGATGAGGTCTTCACGCCCGATGCCTACATCGACTACCGCAAGCTCGGCGGCATCGACGGGCGCTTCCCGCAGATCAAGGCGTGGCTGGGACCGGCGCTCGCGGGCTTCCCGCACTACTGTCACATGGTGGGAAACATCGAGATCACACTCGCCGGGGACACGGCCACGGCGCGCACCCTGTGCATCAACCCGATGGACACCCCCCTGCCTGCGGGAGGCTCACAGGTGATGTTTCTCGGCCTCTGGTACAAGGATAAGTTCATTCGCACGCCGCGCGGCTGGCGCATGTGCGAGCGGGTCGAGGAGGCGTGCTTCCAGCACAACGTACCGGCCCACATGGCGATCCCGAGCGCCTGAGGCGTCGCGGCCACCCGAGCGCGGCGTTATATCCGGCAATGCCGTCCGAACGGACTACGGAATTCAGGCCGGTTGCGCCCCATTGACGTTCTGGTAGCGTTTC
>Ga0316624_10000654_pt1 | contig 12314 bp, 6 predicted proteins | sample OWC_Aug_N3_C1_D5_FD_207657 | JGI IMG/M metagenome (GOLD analysis project Ga0316624, IMG submission 207657) | Wetland soil microbial communities from Old Woman Creek delta, Ohio, United States - OWC_Aug_N3_C1_D5_A | ecosystem: Environmental > Terrestrial > Soil > Wetlands | place: USA: Ohio...
CGTCAGTTCGACCTTCAAGGCCTCGACGATGGCCCGGGAGACCTTCTCCTGCATGTCGAACACATCGTCGACGGTCCCGGTGTACTTCTCCGCCCAGAGGTGCCCGTCGGTGGCCGCCTCGATCAGCTGGGCCGTGATGCGGAGGTTGTTCCCGGCCCTGCGGACGCTGCCCTCCAGCACGTAGCGGACCTTGAGTTCCTCCGCGATGGCCGGGAGCGACTTGGCCGCGCCCTTGTAGCGCATCGCGGAGGTTCGCGAGATGACCAGGAGGGAGCGCACCTTGGAGAGATCGGCGATGACCTCCTCGGTCAGCCCATCCGCCAGGTACGCGTTCTCCGGATCCGGGCTCAGATTCCCAAACGGCAGAACCACGATCGCCTTTACGGGTGCCTGGCTCGAAGCGGGCACGAGATGAGGTGAGGCCTGCAGGGCCGAGTGGAGGTCCGCGGCGGACGCGAAGCGGTCGGCCGGACGTTTCTCCAGGCAACGCCGGACGATTCGCTGAAGGGCAGGGGAGACGGACCCGGATGACGACACCGCCGGCAGCGGGTCTTCTTTCAGGATGGCGTGCAGAGTCTCGACCGCCGTGTCTTTCTTGAAGGCCGGCCGTCCGCCCAGCATCTCGAACAGCACGCACCCGAAGCTGAAGATGTCGCTGCGCGCGTCGGCTGGCTCGCCTCTGACCTGCTCAGGCGACATGTAGCCGACCGTGCCCAGCAGCACTCCCGCCTGTGTGCCGCGGGAGGCGTCCTGGGTCGGCAGGTCGGACTGCGGGCCCGAGGGGACGGTCGCGAAGTGCCTCGCGAGGCCGAAGTCGAGGATCTTGACGTGGCCGTCGCGGGTGACGACGACGTTCTCGGGCTTGAGGTCGCGGTGGACGATGCCCTTCTCGTGGGCCGCCGCAAGACCGCTCGCGATCTGCGCGGCCAGCTCGATCACTTTCGCCGGGGGCAGCGGGCCTCGACCGAGGTGGTCGCGCAGCGTGGCGCCTTCGAGCAGCTCGGTGACGAGGTAGGGCGCTCCGTGATGGGTCCCGATGTCGTGGACGACCACGATGTTGGGGTGGTTCAACGCGGAGGCGGCACGGGCCTCCTGCTCGAAGCGGTGAAGGCGATCAGGGTCCGCAGCGAACTCGGGCGGCAGCACCTTGATCGCCACGTCGCGCCCGAGCCGCGTGTCGCGCGCCCTGTAGACTTCCCCCATGCCGCCTGCCCCAAGCAGGCTCACAAGTTCGTACGGGCCAAGGCGAGTTCGAGCGGTGAGGCTCACACAAATGCCACATCGGTGCTCGAGGGGCCAGCTGCGAGCAGGACCAGGGTTTCGTACGGACCGAGGTGGGTGACGAGAGCGGCACTCACGGGCGACCTCACGCCTCTATGTCCCACACACGCTCCCAGGGTCGACGGCCACAGTATCACCACTTCAACTGATGCCGCGTCATGATCTCGGACAGCCGCTGACTGTCGAAGCCCGGAAGTTCGGCCAGGGCGGCAGCCCGCTCCAGACGCTTGGGTGTCCGCGCCTCAGGCTCGAGAGAGAGAGCGACCAGGCACTCGGGGCGAACGACACGCACGGGCACACCGGCATAGTCGAGCATCGCGGCCGTGCGAATTGCCTCGTCGGCCAGCGCGTTGTGGGCCGGAACACCAGCGCCATCGCGCCGCTGATCGCGTAGTCGCGGACGACCCCGGCGTCCTTCATGTCGTTGAGTACCTGAAGGGCCACAGCGAATGATTCCATGGCTCCTATCCTAATCTCCTCGTTCGAGTTCCGTCTGGTGCTCCCGCGCCCGCGCGATCAGCGCCTGGAAGCGGGGATCACCACGCAGGGGTGCGAGAAGGGGATCGATCTCACCGAGGTAGCGGTAGTTCATGAACCCCAGGTTGACGGCGTTCTCCAGCCAGTCGAGCGCGGTGTCGGCATCGCCAAGCATGGCGTAAGCACAGGCCACCCACCATGAGAACAGAAAATCCCGCCTGCAGGTCTGCACCGTCTCTGGAGTCATCCAGGAGAGCGCCTTCTGTCGGTCTCCTACGGCGGCGTACCGCCAGAGCAGAGCCATCCTATGGCTGATTATCGGCCGCTCCTCGTTCTCAACGCGCTCCGCCGGCGCGATCGCCTCCTCATACCTGCCCGCGGCGATCAGGGTCATCACTTTCATCGCCTCGACGAGTGACGCACTCAACGCACCGGGATACAGGTGTCGGTTCCGCTCCAGGACACCGAGCGCCAGGTCGAAACGTCCTTCAAACCAATGAGACCAGATGAGCGGCATATAGCTCATCGGGGACAAGGGGTCCATGGCGATGAGTCTCTCGCCCACGGAAACTACCTCGGAGGCCTTGCCCAGAAACGGGTACACCGCCCCCGCCCACGCCAGCGCGTCCCAGTCGTTCGGATCCGCCGCCAGCGCTCGTTCGACGTGGGCGACGGCCGTCTTGATCATGCCGCCACGCCAGAAGGCAATCAGACCAAGCATCAGGTGACCCTGGGGCAAATCCGGGGCGAGCGCCACGGCCCGCTTCGCGAACTCTTCCGCCTTCTCGAGGCTGTCCTCTTGCGCAACGCCGAGTTCCACCCGCTCACGATGCACGTAGGACACGCCCGCCAGGAGAAGCGGGTTGTCCGGCAGGGCGCGGAGCCCCTCCACGAGGTACTCCATCGCCCTGTCTAGGGCGGGCTCAGTGAAACGGAAGATCTCCCGCCGCGCCCTGAGGTAGCACTCGTAGGCATAGACGTTGGGGATCGGCCGCTCCGCCAGGCGCCGATGCTCCTGCGGCGTGAGCTCCAGCTTCAGCGCCTCAACGATGGCGCGCGACACCTTCTCCTGCATGTCGAACACGTCTTCGACGGTGCCCGTGTACTTCTCCGCCCACAGGTGGACGTCGCTTGCGGCGTCGATGAGCTGGGCCGCGATCCGCAGGCTCCGCCCGGCACGCCGCACGCTGCCCTCAAGCACGCAGCGGACGTTGAGTTCGCGGGCGATGGTCGGCACGTCCTTCTTCGACCCGCGCAGCAGCATGGCCGAGGTGCGCGAGATCACGCGCAGCGCCCGCACCTTGGCCAGGTCTGAGATGATCTCCTCGGTAAGCCCGTCCGCGAAGTAGGCGTTGTCGGGATCCGGACTCAGGTTCTCGAAGGGCAGGACGACGATCGACTTTTCCGGTGGCTCCTTCGAGACAGATACCGGGCTTGGCAGTTGAAGCAGGGACTGCAGCGCGAAGTGAAGATCCGAGGCCGACGCGAAGCGATCCTCCGGGCGCTTCTCCAGGCAACGGCGGACGATTCGCTCCATGTTGATGGGCATGCCCGCAGACGAGGGCTCCAGCGGCGGCGGGTCCTCCGTCAGGATGGCGTTCAGCGTCTCGACGGCGGTCTTCTTCTGGAACGCTCTCCGGCCGCTGACCATCTCGAAGAGCACGCAGCCGACGCTGAAGATGTCGCTGCGCGCGTCGGCGGGCTCTCCCCTGACCTGCTCCGGCGACATGTAACCGACGGTGCCAAGGAGCACTCCCGCCTGGGTGGCGCGGGCCGCATCCTGCGTCGGCAGCTCGGTCTGCGGGCCCGACGGCCCGGTCGCGAAGTGCCTCGCGAGTCCGAAGTCGAGGATCTTGACGTGGCCGTCGCGGGTGACGAAGAGGTTCTCCGGTTTGAGGTCGCGGTGGACGATGCCCTTCTCGTGGGCCGCCGCCAGGCCGCAGGCGATCTGCGCCGCCAGCTCAATCACCTTCGCCGAGGGCAGCGAGCCTCCACCGAGGCGCTCGCGCAACGTGGCCCCATCGAGTAGCTCGGTGACGATGTACGGAGCGCCCTCGAGCGTGCCGATATCGAACAGGGCAATGATGTTGGGATGGTTCAGTGCGGCGACGGTGCGCGCCTCCTGCTCGAAGCGGCGCAGCCGATCGTCCCTCGCCCGTGCTCGGGACGACTCTGAGCCTGCCGAAGGGTCGGCGTCGGCCGCGTACTCCGTCGGCAGCACTTTGATCGCCACGTCCCGTCCGAGGCGAGGGTCGCGCGCCTTGTAGACCTCGCCCATGCCGCCTGCCCCGAGCAGGCTCACAAGTTCGTACGGGCCAAGGCGAGTGCCAGCGGTGAGGCTCATCCGAACGCCACCTCGCCTGTCGAAGGGCCTGCCCCGAGCAGGTCAACGATCTCGCACGGGCGCAGAGGTGTCTCGGCAGCGAGGCTCATTTCAGGCTGCCGACAGTGGAGCGGTCGATGGCGACTCGGCCATCGTTGATCACGAACAGCACCTCGCGGACGGCATTGATGTCGTCGAGGGGATTGCGATCCAGGACCACCATGTCCGCCTCGAGTCCCTCGCGGATTGCGCCGGTGCGCGTCGAGATTCCGAGGCATTCCGCGGATCTGGCGGTCGCCGCCTGGATGGCCTCCATCGGCGACATTCCCGCGATCACGAGTTCGGCCATCTCGTCGGTCACGCGATGTGGATCATCGGGGGTGTAGCCGCTATCCGCACCGGCGATGACCCTTACGCCGAGCTGAAGCGCCCGCTTCACCACATCACGAGCCCTGGGCAGCATCGCCCGGCTGCGGATCGCGAGGGCGACCGCCTCGGCATTCGCGCCCGCGCCGGGATTGACTTCGAGAGCGGCTGCCGACAGCGTTGGGACAAAGCAGGCATTCTGCTGCTTCATCAGGCTGAGCGTGGCATCGCTGAGGTAAGTTCCGTGCTCGATCGTGCTGACACCGGCACGAACGGCGGCTGCCGCTCCCTCGTCGCCATGAGCATGGGCTGCGACCGGCACGCCAGCTTTTCGTGCTTCGGCAACCGCCGCGGCCAGCTCTTCGTCGGAGAGCATCCGGCGGCGCGGATCGGACGAGGGCACGCCGCCACGATCCGTCGCAAAGACCTTGATGAGGTCCACGCGGTGATCGAGATTGGCGCGCACGATGCGTCGCACGCCCTCGGGCCCGATGCCCGCATCGCCGCGCAGGTCGTCCAGTTCGGGGACGTCGAGGAACAGAGAGGACAGGTCGGACCGCCAGCCCGCGAAGTCGGGCACCAGAGGGTAGCCGGCCGCAAGCACTTCGGGAAGGTCCATGTCGCCGCGCCGGTGGAGTTCCCGCAAGCCCACGTCGGCGTAGTGCCAGGTGAACATGCTCCGCGCTGTTGTCACGCCGGTCGCGAGCATGCTGCGGGCGCCCTCGATGCCCTCGGGGTGGACGTGCGCGTCGATCAGTCCCGGGAGCAGCCAGCGGCCGGTGAGATCGAACCGCCGCGCGCCCGCGGGCAGGGACGGCGGTGTGTGCGAGACGCTCGCGATCTTGCCGTCCTTCACGAGGATGGTGACGTCGCGAGCGGGCGCCGACGCGATTCCGTCTATGAGGTTCGCGTGCTCGAACACGAGAACGGGGGCGGTCTGCGCCAGGACAGCCGGGCTGAGCAGGATGACGATCACCGACGTCAGAGCGAGGTTCAGCTTGAACATGGACCGGCTGCCTCTCTACTTCAGACCCTCCACGAGGTAGAGCTCGTCGAGAATACGTTCGTAGACGTACGCGTAGCTGCGGGCGTCGCGGGTGATGATGAAGGTGGCTACGCCCACTCCAGCAGGATCAGGAACCTCGAAGGTCTTCCACAACCGCCTTCTCCCGGACTCCACGTCGATGCCGAACACGTCGAGCCGGGGGCCGCGGTACAGCTGGCTGACGAACAGTGTCCGGCCATCCGCGCTCCACTGCACGACCTCCTGTTCGGGCGCCAGGGTTGCCACAGTCCGGGGCTCGCCGCCCTGCAGCGGGAACAGCGTGAGCCTGAGGCTCTGGTCGAGGGCGGCCACCCATCGTCCGTCGGGAGATGTCGTGGCTCCCGCGGTGCCCTCGGGCGTCACCGGGTGCGGTGTGCCACCGGGAGGCTCCTGGATCCAAGTCCGCTGCGGACGCCCGCGCTCGGCGCCGATGAACACGATCCGGCGGCCGTCCGGGAGAAAGCTCCCGGCATACTGGTAGGTCTCCACCTGGCCGCTCGGCAGGAAGAGCACGTCCCCGGGGCCCGTCGGGATCAGCTCGAGCCGCTGCGGCGGCCCGTGGTGCACCGCCAGAGCCCACCGGCCGTCGGGCGACAGCGCGCAGCCCGCACCTGTGCCGAGTTTCGTCGGCTCGGATCCGTCCATGGGTTTGAGGTAGATGCTGTAGTGCGCGCCAGCTGTCTCGCCCGCGTCCTCCAGGAGGAGCATCCTGCCGTCAGCCGAGAACGCCGCAGGCCAGGGATTCTCCAGCCACCCGAGCTCGCGCTCCTTGTTGTCCGCGGAAAAGCTCCCGCGAATGCCCGTCTGGTCCCTCGTGGACACGAGCAGCACGCGACCGTCCCGGGCCACATCCTGGACGATCGCGCTCGTCGGGAATCGCGCAACGGTGCGGAGCCGGCCTTCGAGCGTCACCGCAAACAGACACTGCCGCATGCCGACAGCGGCCGCCGAAAACCAGATCTCGCGCCCGTCCGGCGACCATGCCACGCCTACAACGTTGCCGTACTCTTGAGTGAGGACCATCCTCCGGCCAGTCGCGTCCGCGACCGCCACGCGGCCTCTGCTGTCGTGAAACAGGGGGTGTTCGATGAAGGCGACGCGGCGGCCGTCCGGTGAGACGCGGATGTCGCGAAGCCATCCCGAAGTCCTGACGAGAACATGCCCCGGCGGCATCTCGAGCCGGTCTTCGCTCGCGATGCGCCTGACGACGGCCAGGGTGCTCCCGTCGGGCGCCCAGTCGGCCGCTGACACATCCTCGACGAGATCACGCGGGGCGCCCCCGGAGAGAGAGAAGATCGCCAGCGGCCCATGCGCGGAGCCGTATTCGTGAAGGCCCGACGTCGCCCCCTTCTCCACGGCCAGCTCGCCGCTGCGGGAGACCGCATGCAGGCGAGTCCCGGGCAACCCGAGGGACCGGGTGATGGATCGATCCGTTCGGGTCTCGAAGACATCGGGAGGTCGTCCGTCCCACGCGGCACCATAGAAGACGCTCTTGCCGTCCGATGCAAATCGGGCGTTCTCGATGCGGCCCCGCTGGAACGTGAGTCGCGTGAACGAGGGAGACTCTGGCTGGCGCTCCGTCCGCCGACGCGCGAGCAGGAAACCCGCAGCGACAAGAGCCGCAGCGAGTGCGGTTCCGATGATCGCTCTCGCAACAAACCGCTTGCTGGTCCGGGGTCTGTCAGCGGCGATGGGAGGCGTCGATCCGGTGCCAGATTTGGCGATCCACCGCAACTCACGCGCCACATCGCCCGCCGCCTGCCAGCGGGCCTCCGGGTCCTTCGCGAGACACGTGGCGACGACGTGCTCGAAGGCGGGCGGGGTGAGCGGCTGGAGCGCGGTCACCGGCTCCGGCTCGCGGTCGAGAATGGCCGCCGCCACGCTCGCCGCCGTCTCGCCCTCGAACGCCCGGCGGCCCGTCGCCATCTCGTAGAGGATCGCACCCAGCGCAAACAGATCGCTGCGCGCGTCGGTGTCCTTGCCCTCGACCTGCTCCGGCGCCATGTAGGGGATAGTTCCCAACCGGGTGCCCGCATCCGTCACCGGTTCGGCCAGGCGTGTGGAAGCGGAGCCCGCGCCCGCCGCCGTCTCGGCCACACGGAGCTTGGCGAGGCCGAAGTCGAGCACCTTGACGCCGCCCGGTGTCAGCATCACGTTGCCGGGCTTGAGGTCCCGGTGGATGATGCCGGTCTTGTGCGCGGCCGCGAGTGCTTCGGCCAGCTCGGCCCCGATGCGCAGCGTGTCGTCGAATGGCAGCGGTCGCCCGGCCCGCGTGCGTCCGCGCTCCCCGGCCGGCGCTCCTGACGGTGTGGGCGTGGCGGGCGTCGGCACTCCACTGACTGGCGTTCGCACTCCTGCGCGCGCGAGGCGCGCGGCCAGCGTCTCACCCTCGAGGTACTCCATCACGAGGAAGTCAGTGCCCCCCTCGCGCCCAACGTCGAACAGCGTGCAGATGTGCGGGTGACTGAGATGCGAGATGGCGCGGGCCTCGCGCTCGAAGCGGGCGCGGCGGTCCGGGTCGGCGGCCAGCTCGGGCGGGAGGATCTTGATGGCGACCGTGCGGTCCAGGCGAGTGTCGCGCGCCCTGTAAATCTCGCCCATCCCGCCTGCGCCGATCAGGGCGGTCACTTCAAACGGGCCGAGGCGGGTGCCGGGGGCGATCGGCATCGCGAAGGTCTTGGGCCGCGCGCATTATAGCGCGCCCTGCCCTATACTACCCGCATGACGTCGGTCGCGGACGACGTTCGCCGCTCACTCAGGGAACGGGTCCGGGCGATGTCTCCCGAGGAACGCCTCGCTCTGGTGGCCCGCTTGGCGGAGTCGGATCTCGCACTGTTTCTGAGCGCACGACCGATGGCGCGCGACGCCGCGCGGCAGCCGAGGTCGAATCACGCCTCGGGTCTCTTCCGATCGAGGCGCATCAGGCTTGGGCCCCCATCATCGACCGCACGTGAGCGCACTCTGATCCCTGATCCCTGATTCCTGATCCCTGCTTCCTGCTCCCTGCTCCTACCTCAATCCGGCAACAAGGTACAGGTCGTCGAGCAGGTGGCAGCAAGTGTAGGCATAGCTCCGGCCGTCCGGCGTCAGCACCGCGTTGTAGAACGTCGCGCCTGCGGGATCAGGCGCGGTGAACGTCCGCCAGGGCAACCGCCGTCCCGTGTTCCGCTCGATCCGGCTGACGCTCATGGTCGTCCCCCGCTTTCCGACGTAGATCGATCGCCCATCGGACGCCCACTGGAGGACCATCTCCTCTGGTGCCAGGGCCGCAATCAAGGTCGGGTTCCCGCCACCGATCGGGTAGGCGTAGAGCTCGTGCTCCTTGGAGACGGCAGCCACGAAGCGCCCGTCCGGGGAGGTGATCGTCCCGACGACCTCTTCGGGGGTGATGGGACGCGGCAGCCCGCCCTTGACGTCCTGGACGTACGTGCGCCAAGGGTGCCCCGCCTCGGAGCCGACGAAGACGACGCCCGTGCCGTCGGGCAGCCAGCGCGCGTTCAGGTACTTCTCGATCTGCCCGGGTGGCAGCGACGTGGGTTCGCCCACTCCGGTCGGCAGCAGGCGCAACTGGTGCGGCGGGCCGTAGTGGATGGCGAGTGCCAACCTGCCGTCCGGTGAGAGGGAAGATGCCTCGCCCTCGCCGAGTCTCACGGGAGGGGAACCATCCATGCCGCGGAGAAAAACGGCGTAGAGCGGCCCGCCGCCAACTGATTCCTGGTTGATGAGGAGCGTCTGTCCATCCAGGGAGATGTCCATGACCGACGAGACGTCCAGCCAGCCGAGCTGCCGCTCCTCGTCAGCAGGCGATCGCCGGCCGTAGACGCTGTGATGGTGGCTCTCCATCGCCAGAAGCATCTCGCCATCGCGGCCGATGTCGTACAACGACACGAACCCCGGAAGGCGTTCCGCCGCACGCTCGCCGCCACCGGGACCGACGGCTCTGATGTCGGTTGTCTCTCCGGACAGAGTGCCACTGAACCACGCCTCGCGCCCGTCCGGAGACCAGGCCACACCCGAGATTCCCTGCCACTCGCTGGTTCTGGCGAGGACTCGCCCCGCAGTGTCCGCGATGACGACACTCCCGCGATTGTCGGGAGGAACCGGGTTGTCGGCGAAGGCCACCCACTTCCCAGAGGGGGCGACACGCACGCAGGAGAGCCAGCCCGACGTCTCGTAGAGCACGTGTCCGGGCGGCATCTCGAGCCGTGCTTTGCCTCCGACGAGGTGCGAGATCGCGAGCGTCGATCCGTCGGGCGACCAGTCGCCCGAGAGCACGTCGTCGAGGAGGCGGTGGGGTGTCCCTCCGGAGATGGGAACCTCGGCGAGCGTGCCCCAGGACTGTGAGAAAGCGATGTAGCTGGTATGCCCCAAGGTCACCGCCATCGTCCCGCTCTTCGAGATTGAGAGCAGGTCGGTCTGTGGAAGGCCGACGGCGCGTGAGGTGGGAAAGCCCGGCCGAACCTCGAAGACCTCCACCGGCCGGCCGTTCCAGGCCGCGGCGTAGAAGACCGTCTTGCCGTCCGGGGAGAAGCGCGCGCTGAAGACGCGGCCGCGCTCGACCGAGAGCCGCGTGTAGGTGAGGCGCGAGGCGCGGTCCGCCCGTTCGGCGCGCTCGCCCGCAAGGAACGCCGCGACGCCTGCTGCGGTCGCGGCCGCAATGGCAATTAGCAGGAAGACCGCGGCCGCCCTGAATCTCCGGCGCGGCTTCGCCGGGAGGCCTGTCGGGACGGCTGCCGGCACGACGCTCGCACCGCTCAGCCCTTCCAGGTCGAAGGCCAGGTCACGCGCCGACTGGAAGCGCTCGTCGGGGTCCTTCTCCAAACAGCGCTTCACGACGCGCTCGAGCGCCGGCGGGGTGAGGGGCTGCAGCTCGGGGAGCGGCCGTGGCACCTCCTTGAGAATCGCGGCGATGAGGCTCGCCTGGCTCGTCCCCGCGAAGGCCCACTGCCCCGACGCCATCTCGTAGAGCACGCATCCAAGCGCCCACAAGTCCGTGCGCGCGTCCGCTTCCTTCCCCTCCAACTGCTCGGGGGCCATGTACTGAAGCGTTCCGACGATGGTGCCCTCGCCGGTCAAGGGCCGGCTGACGGTGGGGGACTCGGTCGGGGGGCCGGCGCCGGGCGTGAGCAGGGTGGGGCGGGCGAGGCCGAAGTCCATCAGCTTCGCCTGCGGCGCGCCCGGGCGGGCCGCCCCACCAACGGTCAGCATGATGTTTGCGGGTTTGAGGTCGCGATGGATGATGCCGCTGCGGTGAGCGCGGTCGAGGGCGGAGGCGATCTCGATCCCGTAGCGCAGGACGTCAGCGAGAGGCAACGGGCCTTTCTCGAGCCTTGCGGCGAGGGTTTCACCCTCGAGGTACTCCATCACCAGGTAGTCGACGGCGGCCCCGCCAGTAGCCTGTGGGCCCGCCGAGCCTGTCGGCGTGGCCGAGCCGACGTCGAACAGCGCGCAGATGTGCGGATGACTCACGTGCGAGATGGCGCGGGCCTCGCGCTCGAAGCGGGCGCGAACCTCTGGATTGGCGGAGAGGTGGGCAGGGAGGATCTTGATGGCGACCATGCGGTTCAACCGCGTGTCGCGGGCCTTATAGACCTCGCCCATGCCACCTGCGCCGAGCGGCGCCAAAACCTCATAAGGGCCGAGCCGCACGCCAGGCGCGAGACTCATGGCCGCCCCTCGAATTCCGCTTGCTTCTCTCGTGCCCGAGCCATCAGCGCCTGAAAGCGGGGATCACTGCGCAGCGGCGCGAGCAGGGGGTCGATCTCGCCGAGATAGCGGTGGTTCAGGAATCCCAGATCGATGGCGTTACCCAGCCAGTCGAGGGCGCTGTCGGCATCGCCGAGCATGACGTAGGCGCAGGCCACCCACCATGAGTTCTCGAGGTCCCGCCGGCACGTCGGCAGCACTTCCTGTGGCACAAAGGACAGGGCCTTCTCCCGCTCTCCAACGAGGGCGTACCGCCAGAGCAGAGCGATTCGGTGGAAGATGGTGAACTGTTCGTCTTTCTCGATCGGCTCGGCCTCTGCGATGGCTTCCTCGTGCCTGCCAGCCGAGATCAGGAGAAAGACTCTCATGGGCTTGAAGGGTGGCCAACTCGGATCCACCTTGCCGATGCGATCCCACACCTGGAGCGCCAGGTCGAGACGTCCATCGAGCCAATGAACCATCGTGCTCGGCACGTAACTTGCGGGGGACATGGGATCGATGGCAATAGCCCTCTCGCCCATCGCGGCACCCTCGGCGACTCTCCCAAGGTGCGCGCAGTACAGGCCCATCCACACCAGCACGTCGCGGTCATTCGGATCTGCGGCCATCACTCGTTCGAGATGGTTGATGGCCGTCCTCATCATGCCGGGGCGCCAGCCGGTCAGCGCCCCGAGCACCAGGTGGCCCTGGGGCAGGTCCGGGGAAAGGCGGAGGGCTCGGGTCGCCAACGCTTCGGCTTTCTGCAGACTGTCCTCTTGTGCCGCGCCGATGTTCACGCGCCACAGGTGCACGTAAGCGACACCCGCGAGCAGGAGCGGATTGTCCGGGAGAGCCCGTAGCCCCTCTTCGAGGTACTCCATCGCCCTGTCCAGGGAGCGCTCGGCCATGAGCCAGATCTCCCGGCGGGCTTTGAGGTAGCACTCGTAGGCATAGAGATTCGGGATCGGCCGCTCCGCCATGCCCTGCCGCTCCTCCGGGCTGAGCTCCAGCCTCAGCGCCTCGACGATGGCGCGCGACACCCTCTCCTGCATGTCGAAGACGTCCTCGAGCGTGCCCGTGTACTTCTCCGCCCAGACGTGCGCGTCGTTAGCGGCGTCGATGAGCTGGGCCGTGATG
>Ga0316624_10000655_pt1 | contig 12309 bp, 11 predicted proteins | sample OWC_Aug_N3_C1_D5_FD_207657 | JGI IMG/M metagenome (GOLD analysis project Ga0316624, IMG submission 207657) | Wetland soil microbial communities from Old Woman Creek delta, Ohio, United States - OWC_Aug_N3_C1_D5_A | ecosystem: Environmental > Terrestrial > Soil > Wetlands | place: USA: Ohio...
GGTTGCGGGCGAGATGTTCTGCGGACGCTGTAGGATGGTTTCGACTACGAACACACCGCTCGATTCAGCCAGTGCCTTCAGTTCTGCCATCGAATTCTCTAGGCCTTCCCTGCTTTGCTTGCTCACGCTGAGGAGGATGGCTTTTTCTCCAGTCCCTTTAATCGAAATCGATCTCTGTCCTCTTTGAAATTCATCCTCGAGAGATTGAATCCATTTTATGAAATCGACATCTATCTGTACTAAAGAAGCGGGCGCCTCAATCCGCCAGACCTTTTTCTCCGGGTTATTGGGGAGAAGGTGGGCTAAGTAGACCCGTCCGGAGTGACCATCATTCGAACCAAGGGCGACTATCAGATCCAGCCTTAAGAAAGCAAGATCGGTCAAATCCTCTTCCGTCAGGGGTTCTCCCTGAAGGTGGGTATGGATCAGGCGAAGGCCTCTCAAACGCAGAATTCCTATCCGATACCGAGAAAGGTCAGGAATCGTAATTCCTTTCTGATCACCCACAATAACGTATTCGATGGACCCTCTTCGACCGACTAGGATGCCGATTTGACGTCGAATTTCGTTGGAAAGGTCACTGAGCAGGTATGCGACTTCGGGCGTGACAACCTTTTGGGGTGGGATTTTGCGTCGGTAAATACGCTCGATCCTTCTGATTTGATTCGGCTTTAAACCAGTGATGTTCCCGTAGATTCTGCTAATCTATTCCTCCCTTCCCATCATTTTCACCACTCGATCACGCCTTTTCTGAGCTTCTAACCGTCCTTGCCTATCTTGCAGGTCAAGACTTCCTTCAAAGTTTAATATGCTTCCAAATTCATGTCAAGTATTTCTATTCATTGAGAAATTCGACCTCTCCACCCTCTTCTGGCTTTCCCGTCCTAAGGACTTTTACCTTCAGAAAATGCTGAAGGACCCAAAGATTCGTGGTAAGATGTTCCGTAATCCGAGTGGTCGTGAAAGAGGATCTCCCTTTTGCCAAGGCCATAAAGGGGACAAGTTGGTCCGCCAAGTGGGAATCGATACAACCCTTGGAACCGAGATGATCCGTCAAGGCATTCAGGGCTTCATCTGCTACCTTCTCTGCGGGCTTCCCTCTTGAACCCAAAGAAGAAAATCCAGCTACATTCTTTTCGTACTCGCATAAAACAAAGACGAAGGACCCCGATCCGTACGAAGGGACATCATAGAGCACACTGATCTCGGCGTCGATCTTCATTTCTTCTTCAATCCTTCTTAGGGCGCGATCTCTTTGTCTGTCAGCCACGTGTCTGGGTAGGTTAGAAACGGCTGAGAGGCCTCGAATCCTTCTCAGGCGGCCTCGGTCCACCAGAGAGGTGGGCTCCAACCGGCCAACGGGCTCGATATCCAACTGGATCTTACCACCTCCTCTCGGATACCACCCCCACCTATCGATAGAGGCGCGAGCCGAAATCCCCATGGAACGAAGGGTGGGCAGTAGGACCTCGGAGACATAGTGATAAGGAGGACTCCAAGGGACATGGGTGCCTCCGGTCAAAGTCAACCTAGAGGATTTCCGAGCGAGGCTTAGGGGAAGCAGGATCGCCTGCAAAAGGAGGGTGACTGAACCCGCTGTCTTGACATCGAACCGATAATCACCCGGAAAGGTCTCTCCCGGGAAGAACGAGATTCTCGTGGATCCCAAATAGACCCCCTCTGTCTGGGACCCCGCAATTCGCGCCAGCGCCTCAACGGCCGTCAAGTGTTGGGCTTGAAGCCCGGGATTCTTCCTTCTCGAGCGGATGTGATGAAGGCTGAAACTTCTCCTTAAAACAGCAGAGAGGGCAAGGGCCGTTCTCAAAATCTGCCCTCCCCCTTCTCCGTAAGATCCGTCAATCTCTACGATCTCTTCTCCTAGAGTTTTCACTCTTTCTAAATTATTTGATCGGCGATATAATGTCAACAGGGCTTGGCCAGCGAGAGGAGTGAAGAATTGCAGTTAATCATTTTAGGTTCGGGAACAGGTATTCCTTCCTTAAGAAGGGGGTCCCCGGGACTACTCGTCCTTTCAGACGACTCGGTCGTACTGATCGATAGCGGACCCGGGACTTTGAGAAAGATGCTAGAGGTCGGAATCACCTGTCGGGATGTCGATATTCTACTCTACACCCATGCTCATCCAGACCATGTCTCTGACCTGGTCCCGATTCTCTTCGCGTGCAAATACCCGGATTGTCCGCGCCAAAAGGACCTGTTATGTATGGGAGGTCCGGGATTTGCGCACTACTTCGACCAGCTAAAGGATATTTATGGTCCTTGGATCGATTCACCCTCCTATCATCTCGAGGTCAAAGAAGTCTCAGAAAACGAGCCGCCTTTTCATGATCTGCAAATTTCTTCCAAGGGCATGGCTCACCTTCCGGGCAGTGTGGGGTATCGGCTTGACTCTGACGAGGCCAAATCGATTGCCGTATCCGGAGATACGGACTACTGCCAAAACCTGGTCGAGTTGGCCTATGAGTCAGATCTCCTTGTTCTCGAGTGCTCCTTCCCGGATGAGAAGAGGGTCCAAGGCCATCTCACTCCCTCCCTGGCAGGAAGAATTGGATTGGAGTCTCGTTGCAAAAAGCTGTTGTTGACCCATCTCTATCCTATTTGCGACCAATACGATGTCGTTAGACAGTGCAAGGAGGCTTATGGAGGCGACATCATGGTTGGAGAGGATCTTATGAAGATAGAGGTTTAATCATTTCCTGAAGCCTTCCTTTCGCAGGAAAGCTATTTGACATTCCTCATTTTTTGGGATACCGTAAAGTTTTAAGGAGAAAGGCTTTGAAAAGACTTTTTTCCATCATGCTCACCGCTGTCTTTTGCCTTGGTGCCCTTCTGATGGCGATTCGCGTAAACTCCGAAGAAGGGGCCCCGGTTTTCTTAATCGAGGTAGACGGGATCATCAATCCTGCCACTGCCAAATTCATCACGGATTCGATCGACCAGGCCACCCAGGAAGGGGGACAATGCCTGATCATTGAGCTGGATACCCCCGGCGGGTTGATGGAATCGATGAGAATTATCGTCAAGAAGATGCTAGCCTCCACGATTCCGATCATCGTCTACGTGGCTCCCAAAGGTGCCAGAGCCGCTTCCGCAGGCGTATTTATCACCATGGCTGCCAACGTCGCTGTCATGGCGCCCGGGACTCACATCGGAGCAGCCCATCCCGTGACTTTGGGTGAGGGAAAAGAGAGTAAGACGATGACGGAAAAGATTCTGAATGACACCGTCTCGTATATCAAAACGATCGGGAAGACGAGGGGAAGGAATGTCGATTGGGCCGAGAAGGCTGTCACCAAGAGTGTATCCATCACCGAAGAGGAAGCGCTGAAATTGAATGTGATCGACTTTCTCAGTTCCGATCTCCAAGACCTTCTCACAAAACTTAACGGAAAGGTCATCAAACTTGACGGGATGACGCGAACCCTTTCGACGAAAGGCATTAAACCTCGGTCCTTGGAAATGAGCTGGCGTTACCGATTCCTCGACATCATCTCGAACCCCACCATTGCCTATATCCTTCTCATGCTGGGAATCTATGGAATCTTCTTCGAACTCTCTAGCCCGGGGGCCATTCTCCCCGGTGTGGTGGGCGGCATCTTTCTGATCCTTGCCTTTTATGCCCTCCAGATGCTTCCGATCAGTTACGCCGGCTTGGCATTGATCTTATTCGGCATTATTCTGTTTATCGCCGAAATCAAGGTCGTCAGCCATGGGTTATTAACGGTCGGAGGGGTGATCTGCCTTTTTCTCGGCTCTATGATGCTGATCGAAACCCCTTCGGAATATATGAAGATCTCATTGAGCGTCATTATCTCCGCGGTATTGGTCAGCGCGGCATTCTTCACCTTTGCGATCACGAAAGCGATCGGCGCACGCCTGAAGAGACCGACGACGGGGATGGAAGGCCTTATCGGAGAAGTGGGAATTGCCTTGACCCCCATTGCCCCGGAAGGTAAGATTTCGATTCATGGGGAGTACTGGAATGCCGTCAGTGACCAGAATATTGAAAAGGATGAGAAGGTTCAGGTCACCGGGGCAAAGAATTTAAAAGTACAAGTGAAAAGAGCAGAATAAGGAGGGAATGAGATGGGTACGACCTTATCGCCAGGAATTGTATTCATAGTCATCTTTTTGATCATTCTCGCTGCATCGGCCATCAAGATCTTGAGAGAGTATGAACGGGGGGTCATCTTTCGGCTGGGGAGACTGATCGGGGCCAAAGGACCGGGCATCATCTTTATCATCCCCGGGATCGATAAGCTTCTGAGGATCAGCCTCAGGCTGGTCACGATGGACGTTCCGTCTCAGGACGTCATCACCCGGGACAATGTCTCCATTAAAGTGAACGCGGTCGTCTATTTTCGCGTGGTCGATCCCAATAAGGCCGTCGTAGAGGTAGAAAACTATCTTTATGCCACTTCTCAATTGGCCCAAACGACCCTGCGAAGCGTCGTCGGACAGGTTGAACTGGATGAGTTGCTCGCGCACAGGGATAAGATTAATATGCAGCTCCAGGACATTCTCGACAAACACACGGACCCCTGGGGGATCAAGGTTTCCCTTGTCGAAACGAAACAGGTTGATCTGCCCGAAGAGATGCGCAGGGCGATTGCCCGCCAGGCTGAGGCCGAAAGGGAGCGGAGAGCCAAGGTCATCCACGCCGAAGGCGAGGCTCAGGCTGCGGCAAAACTGGCTGAGGCTGCAAATGTGATCAGCGTGAACCCGGCAGCCATCCAGTTAAGATTCCTCCAGACCCTAACGGAAGTGGCAACGGAGAAGAATTCCACTACCATTTTCCCTGTACCGATCGATTTACTCACGCCTTTTTTGAAGAAGTAGAATGGCACTGAAGGTTGGAGGCTTGAGGTCGAAGGATCCGAGTTTTGCCTCAAGCCTCAATCCTTACGCCTCAAGCCTGAAGGCCCATCCCCTATTTCTTGTAGCCCACAGGCACAACTAACAATGGTTCATGTGATGGCGGACTCCCCAGGACCTTTGAAACATCCGCATCATTGAAAGCCCCCACGATCCCCGCCCCTAGTCCGAGAGCCTCTGCCTGCAGGAAAAGATTTTGGCCGACATGGCCCACTTCCATGAGGACGTATCGAATTCCTCTTTCACCATATTTGCTTGTCGTCCTTCGGTATTCAGCCGTAATCACAAAAATCACGGGTGCTTTCGCCATCCACATCTGCCATAATGAAGCCGAAGCGATCTCCTTGCGTCGGTCCCCCCTATAAAGGAGTGAAATCGAATGATCCTCCGGCCAATAATGATAGAGACCCTCTCCGACGCCCTCAACTCCGCTTTCCCCTGTGGCTAAATAAAGATCCAGCGGGTAGAGTGCACCTCCCGACGGTGCCGTCCTCTTTCGCTCCTTCGCGTCGGTCATTCCCTGCGCCGCCCACAACAGTTGCGAGAGATCATTCAGGGGCAGAGCCCTGTCTTCGAAATCCCGAAGGGTTCGTCTCTGTTGAATCGCCTTCTCCACGGAGGTTCTCCCGTCCAAAGAAGGTTTAGGCAGCGGGATGGCCATCTCCTTAGCCTTCATGCCTACAAGGCCGAAGGCCAAGAAAGTACCTAGAGTCCATCCAGGTCCACTTCTCCCACATTTCGGCTATCACTCCCTTCGTTCGCTATGCCTGGGCTTTCCTGCCCATCTGAAAATCCATTTGACTCCAGATTCCATGAAGGATTCGAACTTCTCTCTCATTCAACCTGCTTCTTGCGAAGAGCTTCCTGATCACCCTCATCATCTTTTGAGGATGTCCTGAGTTCAAAAAACCTATTCTGGTCAGCGTTTCCTCCATATGTTCGAGCATCTTCTCCAATTGCTCAGTTCCCGCCAACAGGTCAACGGGCTCCGAGACTTCGATCGACGACTGAAATAGCTCATAACAAACCACCATCACGGCTTGTGCCAGGTTGAGAGAAGGGAATGACGGCGCGGAAGGAATCCCCACACAGAGATGACAGAACGACAGCTCATCGGTGGTCAGTCCCTCTTTTTCCGAGCCGAAAACCAGCGCGATCGAATTCTTTCCTGAAACGGGGATGAGCTCCTTCATGACTGTTCGCGGGGTCAGGAGAGGACCTCTTTCTTTTCCCTGGCGACAGGTCATACCAACGACCCATCCCTTCTCTGAGATGGCTTCCCTGAGTGTAAAAAACTCCTCCGCTCGTTCCAGGATATCCTCGGCGCCTGACGCCAGTTTGTAGGCATCCCAGTGGAGCGGAGAGCACCCGTCGACCAATACGAGCTGTTTCAAGCCCATGTTTTTCATGGCCCGAGCCACCGCCCCGATGTTCTCATGAAATCTGGGCCTGACCAGAATGATGGAAATGGAATCCAGATGGACCTTTGTCCTCACTCCGTTATTATATCCTTGGCCGATCGTCTTGACTATGATTTTTTTTTATCTTATTTTGGAACCCGTGTTCTCAAAACGAAGGGAGGAGGACTTCCATGAAAGTTCCCTTTTTTGACTTGACCGTTCAGTATCGCTCGATAGAAAATGAGATTAGACTGGCCCTGGACGAACTGCTTAAGACCCAACAATTCATCCTGGGGCCGAAAGTACAGGCCTTCGAACAAGCCATTGCTCAGTACTGTCAGACCGAATATGCCGTCGGCGTGGCCTCGGGATCCGACGCCCTCCTCGTGTCGCTGATGGCCTTAGGAATCGCACCCGGAGACGAAGTCCTCATTCCTACTTTTACTTTTTTCGCCACGGCCGGGACTGTTTCCCGGCTGGGTGCAATCCCCGTCTTTGTAGACATCGATCAAGACACCTTCAACATGGACGCTTCGAAAATTGAAGACAAGATTACCCCAAGGACCCGGGCCATTATCCCTGTCCATCTCTACGGTCAATGTTCGGACATGGACCCTATTCTGGAGATTGCCAAGAGAAAGAACCTTTTTGTCATCGAAGACGCGGCGCAAGCCCTTGGGGCCGAATATCGGCCTTCTCCAAAGATGCCCGGCAGGAGAGCAGGACGGATCGGAGACCTCGGGTGCTTTTCTTTCTTCCCGACAAAGAACCTCGGTGCCTTTGGCGATGCCGGCATGGTAGTGACGGGGAATCGTTCTTTGGCGGAGAAGATCGGGGTTCTCAGGGTCCATGGAAGCCAACCCAAATACTACTACCGAATGATCGGGTTGAATAGCCGTCTCGACGCCCTTCAGGCCGCGATTCTCCTTGTAAAGTTCAACCATCTGGAAGAATGGACCCGGGAAAGACAGACACGGGCCAAACGATATGAGTCATTATTCAAGGATCTCCTTCCTTCAGTACCCGGTTTTCGACTTCCGTCGGTTGAATACGGAAACCGCCATATTTTTCATCAGTATGTGCTGCGTGTTGCGGAGCGAGACGGGTTAAGAAAATTCCTGGCGGAAAACGGTGTCGGTACGGACATCTACTATCCTCTTCCCCTCCACCTGCAGAAATGCTACTCCTTCCTAGGACATCAAAGAGGAGATTTCCCTGCATCGGAGAAGGCCTCTGAAGAGGTTCTCGCTTTGCCGATCTTTCCCGAGCTGACCGAGGATCAACAGGTCTATGTGGTAGAACGGATCAAAGCGTTCTATCGCAGGGGATAAGGCCATCCGGCAAGGCCTTATGAAAAAGAGGAGAACCCCTTCATAAAGGATGGTGACGCCAATAATGGTAAAGGTAAAGCTGAGCGTAGCCCGCAAACGGACCAAAATGACGCGATGCGAATTCTTCTGTTTCCTTGTCTCCGGCGTGCCTTCCGCCAAAATAGACCTTCTGCAGGCCTTTCCTGATCCAAGTATCCACCGGAAACGCTTCAAGAAAATCTAACGAGTAGAGGAGAACACAGTCGGCGACCTTCCTTCCCACGCCCGGGAGGGTCATCAGCTGTTCCTTTGCCTCCCCGTAGGAATACGCCCTCACGGCGAGGAGGCGGTTCCGATCGATACTTCGGCTTACTTTCAACAGATAGGCCGTCCTAAATCCCGCGCCAACGGATTCGAGCTGACGAGGGTTCATATCTTGAGGTTCGGGAAATCTGTAACCCACGTGATATCCCGCAGTCACCTTTTTACCCGATGACCTGCAGAGCTGCTCCATGATGCAACGGATGTGCGAGATGGCCTTCGCTGAAGAACATACGAAACCGACCAGGCACTCCCACGGGTCCTGACGAATCAGCCGCAGGCCAGGGTATTCTTGAACCGCCTTGCGCACGAACGGATCTCGGCTGACGTCCTTGAGAATGGAATCAAAATCATCGTCCAACCTAAAAAACCGCCTAAGAAAGGATTCCTCTACTCCGTCGTAAAGCAGGAGGTCCTTTTTTTGCCGGAGAGAGAAGATACGATTGGAGGACTGGATGACGTAAGTATCCATGATCTTGGTAAACTGAAAAATCTGCCCGCATTCCAAGGTGTGACCAAGCGAGAAGGGATCGATCCTCAGGTGACCGCTCATTCCTTCCCCTCCCCCGGTGGTCGGACAATCGCCATCGCAGCCGCTTCCAAGTTGAGGTATTTTCTCGCTGCTCGACTCACGTCCTCTTTTGAAACTTTTTCGATTCGCTGCGGATATCGCCGATAATGATCAAACCCTAAACCGTAAAGCTCATCAAGCGACATCTGATTGGCCTGGGCCTGGTAGGTCTGGAGGGCAATCTTAAAGCTTCCAATCAGATATCTCTTTGCCCGTTCCACTTCATCCTCTCCGAGCCCCTCCTCTTTGACCCTTCTCAACTCCCTCACGACGCCGTCGATCGCGGTTTGAAGCTTACTCGGATGTGTCCCCATGTAGACACCCATATATCCGACGTCGAGATTCAGCGCTGCGAAGAAATCCAGTGCGTAAGCTAAGCTCTCCTTGTCCCTCAATTCACGGAACAATCTTCCTCCTTGGCCTGACAGCGCCGCGCGCAGGACTTCCACCGCATAGCGATCGTCCTGTTGGAGGCCCGGTCCAATAAACCCGAGGACGAAGTGGGCCTGTTCCTTTGTCCTATAGATCTCGTTCTTCTTGACTTTCTGGGAAAGACGTCCTCGCATGCCGGATGGGTATAAACGTGATCCTCCCCGAAGGTCTCCAAACCGCTCCTCTGCGGCGCGAACCACCTGCTTCTCCTCCACATCGCCGACTACGCTGAGGACCATATTCTCCGGTACAACCATTTTCTGATAATATTCTACCAAATCCTTGCGGGTCAATTTCTTCACCGATTCCGGGGTCCCCAGTACATCCATTCCGTAGGGATGATCCCCGAAGAGTGTTTTTCGAAAAAGCCGGAGCACCAGTCGACTTAGATCGTCCTCCTGCTGCCGAATGGAGGCCAGAATCAGCCGTCTCCTCTTTTCCATTTCTCCTGTGTCGAAGGAGGGCTGCCTGAGGATTTCTGCGAAAAGATTGAAAGCCTCTTCGAAATGTTGGCTCAAGACGGTCAGGGTCAAGCCGAAACTATTATAGCCTGAGAAGGCGCTAAGAGAGCCAGCCATCTTTTCCACCCTCTTCGTTATTTCGAGGCTGCTCCGCCCTTTCGAGCCCTTGGTTAACATGACGGCCAAGAAATTATTGATCCCGTTCTGGGCCGTCTGTTCAAACCGAAGGCCTCCCAGAAACGAGGCTTGGAGCGAGACAATCGGAGAGGATCGATCTTCCTTTATGTTGACCCGAATTCCGTTGTCCAGCATCCTCTGGGTTCCCGGCGCTTGGATCTTCCGGGCGGGCAGGGATCCATCCGGCCGGCCGCTCCCAATCATCGGCGGCAGGGATAGGCTTCTCACGAGATCCGCTTTCTCAAACGAGGTCAGGATGCTCACGACGCAGGGTGAGGCGATCAAGTACTCTTCAGCCACTCTCTGAATGTCTTGGGTCCGGAGATGGGCGATCCTTCTAAGGTACTCACTCTCAAACAGGGCATCGCCGGCCACGACCTCGTAGTTTCCCAATCTTCTGGCCCGACCTTGTGCCGTTTGCCGATCGTAGACGGAGCCGCTCTCCGCATTGACTTTGAATCGTTCCAATTCCTCTTTCGTCACCCCTTCCCTTTCGATGCGAGCCACCTCTTCCCAAACGGCTGCTAAGGCCTTCTCCAAATCATCCGCCGGAAGCGAAGCATTGATGATGAAGGCTCCGGGATCCTTGGGGGTCAATGAAGAAGCAGAAATGGCGTTTACCAAGCCTTTCTCCAGCTTCATCTTCTGGACCAGGCGAGAAGCCTCTCCACCACCCAGGATGTAGGCGAGACCGTTGAGCGCGGGGGCATCTTCGTCCTTCGCCGATGGAATGCGGAAGCCGATTTGGAAGTAGGTTTCTTTAAGATTCCCCGTGGAGACCACCGATCGACCCTCCGATTGCCGAGGTTCTTCTACTCTCTCAGGAAGAGGTTCCGAAAAGTTTCTGATCTCTGAAAGGGCCTCACGGATCTTTCTTGACATTGAGTCAATGTCGAAATCGCCGCTGGCGATGAAAACCATGCGCGTGGGTACATACCACCTTTTGAAGAATGAGACCATCTGATCTCGCGTAATAGCCCTGACCGTCCTTTCATAACCGCTGATCGGTCTGCGGTAGGGATGTTGTTGATAGAGGGCCGCCATCGTCTGATTGAACAGCCTTCTCGACGGGTCATCTTCTCCCCTGCGAATCTCCTCCAAAATCACCTCTCTTTCGCGCTCCAACTCCGAAGGGTCGAAAGTCGGGTGCCCCACCAAATCAGTCAAAATACTCAGGCCCGTGTCCGCGTAGAGGCTGGAGAGGGTGACGTAATAGACGGTATCATCGTAAGAAGTGTAGGCGTTGATATTTCCACCCAGCGATTCGATCTCCCTCGCCATTTCGCGGACTTTCCTCTTCTCGGTCCCTTTAAAAAGCATATGCTCGATGAAGTGACAGACCCCCGCCTCTTCATCTTTTTCATCCGCACTCCCCGTCTTTACCCAGATTTGAAGGGCCACCACGGGGACCGCTCGGTTCTCTTCCAAGATGACTTTGATACCATTGTTCATCGTAAATTGTTGGAATCGATCCTTTGAGGATGCGGACCGGATCCCCAGGAACAAAAGAAGGATCAAAGGAATCGATAGGGCGATAAACGATCGGTGGTGTCTCATCCGTTGCCTCCTGGTGTCCTTCCTCGTGTGCCCTTCGCGAAACCTTAGGTAGCAGAAAAAAAAGGCGAATCCATGGCATGCAAGATTCGCCCTCTCATTCTTCTCCTTTGCCTACATCGGTTGCATAACTCAACCCTTCGACTTCTCCCACGCTAAAGCCGCACGTTGGCTGAGGGTTAATGCTGAACGGGGCTTTTACCGCCGCTCGAAAGATGGTTGGCGCCCGAAGTATTCATTTCTTGAATTCATTCACGGTCAAGGACAGCGACCGCTTCAACCTCGATCATGAAATCAGGGCGGTAGAGACGTTTCACCTCGACCGCCGTTACGGCCGGATAGTAATCCCCGAAATATCTCTTCCGTAAGTGTCTGGTCTTCTTGTCGTAGGCGTCCAAGTCCGTACAGTAGATGTTCAACATGACGATGTGGTTCATCGTGCCACCCGCGTCTTCAACCACCTTCTTTAAGTTTTCATAGACTCGCTCGGTTTGGGCGGCCATATCGTTCTTGCCGACGACATTCATCTCCTCGTCGAGAGGAATCTGGCCCGAGATATAGATCGTGTTCTCGATTTGAATGGCGTGAGCGTAGCCAAAAGGTCGATGGAGATTCTTTGGAGCGATCACCATCTTCAACATTCCTTCCTCCTTACTTCTCCGGCGTTTGAGACACGGGATGAGAACCGCCCATTTTCAGATTAATCCTGCTTAAATACCACTACCCTGACGATACATTTTCCCTGATTCACGGCGATATCGGCAATCTCCACTGCCAGATCCGTCCTCTCCCTAATCTTATATAGAATGATATTGACCGGTGGGCAGACGTATGCGGGGACGCCGTCCTCCTTTAATTTGGCTTCAACGGAAAGATGCACGCAGCCCTCTATTTCGAACGTAAACAAAGTACCGTTCTGATCCTTTTCATAACGAGCATTCTTTATGATTTCATTCTCCCTCATCACTTTCAGGCAACTCTCAATCACTTCTTCCGGTGTTCTTCCCTCTATGGGGTTCCGATCGATGAAATCCTTACCGACCAGGGTGCCGCGGAAATAGGCCCCCCTCCCTCTCTCATAGTAGAGGGCCTTCTCAAGGGAAGAGACGATATCTCGAAAATAGGAGCTGTCGATCATTGATTCCTCCTTCTATCGAATTCCTCATAGAACGTAATCTCTTCAAGTG
>Ga0316624_10000656_pt1 | contig 12308 bp, 9 predicted proteins | sample OWC_Aug_N3_C1_D5_FD_207657 | JGI IMG/M metagenome (GOLD analysis project Ga0316624, IMG submission 207657) | Wetland soil microbial communities from Old Woman Creek delta, Ohio, United States - OWC_Aug_N3_C1_D5_A | ecosystem: Environmental > Terrestrial > Soil > Wetlands | place: USA: Ohio...
TCTCCACCTTGGGCTGCTCGACGGCTTCCATCGGATTGTAGCCCACCAGCCCTTCCTTGGATGCTTGAGAAAAGGCGCAATGCAAGGTGACGTGGACTAATTGGATCGTCCGGGCGCCTTTCCCTTCTTTCTGCATCCGCGCATACAATTGACGGATGTGAGCCGGGAGGATGGACTGCACCTTTATCCTGTCCAGTGCTGGCAGGATGTACAGATTCATATAGCGGCGGTAGTTGCGTACGGTGCTCGGTCTACAGGCCAGTTCTTTAGGTGAATTTGTTAACGCTGGGGAGATAAGTCAGCCATCGTTCCTCTTCTCAGGAGAAGTGGAGCGTAACCAAAGTATTTTCAGTCTTGGCTACAATAAAAAATACCTGCCTCAGGACGACTAACAATCTCCATTCCGCCGTGTACGGTGGGTATGGGCCCGTTAGGAACTACATATTTAGCGACAGAGTATGATTAAATCTCTGGCTCCAATTGAATGGCAATCCCACCCTTATCAAGAATATACTCTTTCCTATATATCTGGATTGCTACAGCTGGACCGTTAATAACCTGGAATTCAGCTCCACCTGCATTTACCCGAACCTCGAGGACTGCTCCCCGATAGCATATACGGAAGCGATAAGATTTCCATTTGGCTGGAAGCGTAGGCTGGAAGCTCAAAACTTCCCCATCGGTTCGCATGCCCCCAAACCCAAAAACCATACTTGCCCACACACCCGCCGCGGATGTGACATGCAGACCCTGGTCGGTATTGCGGTTGTAGTTGTCCAAATCCATCCTGGCCCCATAGGAGAAGAAAGTATATGCTTCGTCCAATTTTCCCAATTCAGCCGCTAAGATAGCGTGCAGGGAGGGCGATAAGGATGATTCATGGATCGTCCTGGCCTCATAAAACTCATAGTTTGCTCGTTTCTCTTTAATGGAATAATCCTGGCTGAAGAAATACATCAGATTCAGCACATCGGGCTGTTTCACCATATTGTGTCTGAAGATCTTGATGTAGGCCCAATGTTTGTAAACGGGGATCTGCTCTGGCGGAAAGTGTTCCAGATCCACGTGCGGCAGATCAAAATAACCGGCGTGTTGCTCATAGATGCCCGTGCGTTCATCCTGGGGGATCCGCATCCTGGCCGCCATTTCCTTCCACTGTTCTGGCTCTTGCAGTTTCAAATTCGTTTTCGCGATCGCCTGCTGGTATAGGTCGGGGGCATTCAACTGCATCTCGTTCAGGATTTTGACCGTGAACTCAAACGCTTTTTTCCCCATGACATTGGTATAGCAGTTGTGGTTCACCATCATGTGGAACTCGTCCGGCCCCATCACGCCATAGAAGCCGAAATCACCATGAAGGGGGCTCCATCCTCCTGCGCTGGCCAGGAACCGGCAAATTTGCAACAGCATTTCGATGCCTTCGTGATACAAGAATTCCTTGTCGTGGCAAATCTTGTCATGATGCCAGATGGCATAGGCCACCGCCATATCCGCGTGGATCTCCAGGTCAACATGCTGCCAGGTGCCGCTGTCTTCTGTACCGGTGATGGAGGCAAACGGGAAGCGCGCACCTTCACAATCCAGTTGCCTGGCCCGCTCCAGCGCCTGTGGGAGACGATGGTAGCGATATAATAGCAAATTCTTGGCCGCGGTCGGGTCAAGAAACATCATTAAGCGATGAGAATAAATCTCACTATCCCAAAACACCCAACCAAAATAGACTTCCCCTGTCAATCCCTTGCACAACGCATTGAGATCCGCATCCTCTCCGTGATAGGTCTGGTAAGTCTGAAAACAGGAGAAGCGCAGCCCTTGCAATATTTCCGGGTCGCCTTCAATGTCGATATCCAGTACGTCCCACACATTCTTCCAAAAAGAGATGTGTTCGGCCAGGGCGCTGTCAAATGAGATGGATGCATATTGTTGAGACAACTCCAGGCCTCGTGACCAGACAGCCTCCACATCCAGGTTCTTTTGCCACTCGTTCACCACCACTTTATCCACGCTCATGGATGTGCCCTGTTTCACTGCCAATGAGAAATCTACCCCAATGAACTTTTCATTTTGAATAAGGATCGGGCTCAATGCCGGTTCTGTGTGAAGCCGGAAACTGGAGAATAACTGGTGCCCGCTACGACCAGTCCGGGCCTGGATAGCCCAACCATCACCGATAGGACCTTTTCGACTGCACGTCCAGAAGTTGATGATCTCCCCGCTCTGCTGGACCCTTGCTTTTTCCGTCTGGTCCCAGCCCGCGCCGATTTCGTAGTGAGTATTGAAGTCGAGGCCGCTGCGGAATTTCACTTCGCCCGAAAAATTCAACGGTTTCACCGAAATGCGCTGACAACCTACGTGAGTAGATTGCATGTCCGTGAAACGCAGGAAGGTCAGTTGGAGTTGTTTGCCGCTGGAAGTTTCCCAGATCAATTCACGCTTGAAAATCCCATGGTGCATATCAAGCTGCCGGTTAAAATGTGAAAATTTCGATTTTGCCAGATCAAGTAGTTCTCCGTCCACCCAGATGCGGGTGTACAGCCAGTCCACAGCATTGATCATGGCTGCACCCTGCGTGACGAAACCTTTGAACAGCTGGTCGTGATGGATGTCCATCATTTCGTACAAATGGTTGAAGTAACTCCCCAGCAAATGGTCACCGCCATACCCTTCTTCGAAATACCCCCGTACCCCCATGAACTCGTTGGCCACGGAAAAGACGGATTCGGAAACCCGCTGATAAGCGGGATCGAAATCTTTTTCTACAATCGTCCAGGGGTCCCCCTGAAAGTAATTTATAGGGGATTTAGGCAGGTGCATTTCATCATCTCCTTTATTGCATTCGGGCTAACACATCGTCCAAGTTGCCATTAAAAGGGCCGGGGGTCTCCATCTTGATGGATACAAGTGCTGCAGCAAACTTCAATGATTCGGCAACATCATGATCCATGCGGCGGGCCAGATAGGCGGCAAAGGTTGTATCCCCGCGGCCGGTGCGACCTATCACGCTATGGTTGGAGAATTTTTCATAGTAGGTCTGCCCTTTCACATGCGCCAATACACCATCAGCCCGGGTGATGATGACTTCGGGGCAGCCCCAAGCAGCAAACATCCGGGCCGCCTGTTCCAAATCTGTTGTGCCTGTCAACAATTTTGCTTCCACAATATCCAGTTTGACCATGTCCAACTGGCCGACAATCTCTTTTTTAAAGGGCACGTCCCGGAAAGCAATCGAATGAGAGACCGGATCCACCTGGCGCACAAAGTTCTGCATATCCGCTGACAGATGATAGCCTTTCTTTTTCAGGCCGTAAATGAAATCCAGATCAAATTCTCGGTCAGTAATGCCGGCCAGGTGTACGAACTGTGCAATGAACGGCGGCAGGTCAGTCACTCGGAAAAAGCCAGCATTAGCCTGTTGCAGCATTTGACGTTCGTCAACATCTGCAGATGGGTGGACCACCTTCATGTAGGTTGTTTCAGCCGCAGGGATGGCGTATACGGCAATGCCATTTTGTTTTAACGGCTCAAGGATCTGCTCATCTCGGAGTGCAATTCTTGTCACAACCGCTACTTTTTTGCCTACCCGCGCGGCTGCCAATGCGCCGCACAGCACTGCACTGCCAGGCGCCAGATGTGGTGAACCTTGATAGGGGATCACTTCATCAAAACACATATGTCCGATGAGGGCGATATCGTACAGATCAAGCATTAAATTCACCAAATGTCATCTAGATTTACAGGAATACAAAAGTAAAATTCCAACTCAGATGACCAATGAATTGGGTTATCCAGGATGATCCTAAGGTGCGGGGGACCAATTCTTCGCCTTTGTAGCCGCCTTAGCCTTTAATAGAGCCAGTAAATGCCCCTCCAATAACATAGCGTTGTGCAATGAGAAATACAATCGCCACAGGCACTACCATTATTAACCCGAACAAAGCGGCTTCGGCCTGTTGATAGCCTACCATGACACCAGGGCTGGGGTTGAAACCGGGACGGAGAGCGGATGTGGCCGCAACAAATTGTTGTATCCCGACCGGAAGGTTGAAAAGCTTGTTGTTATTTAGCAGGACGTACGGACCGAAGAAATTGTTCCAATTCGTAGTGAAATTAATGAATGCCAGCAGGCCCAGAAGCGGGCTGGCCAACGGCACCGCGATATGCCAGAACAATTGCACTTCAGAACAGCCGTCTACCCGGGCCGCGTCGAGCAGGTCCGGCGGCAGGCTGGAGGCGTAATAGATATAGGTCAGGTATGTGCCGAAGGGGAAAAAAGCTGACGGCAAAATGACAGCCCAGGCAGTATTGATCAAATGTACCAGATTCAATTCCATGAACATTGGCAATACTAGAGCTGATGGCGGCAGCAACATGGTGATTAATGTCAACCAAAGCAATAGGCGACGGCCTGGAAAGCGCGCAACCGCCAGAATGTAGCCGGCGGGAATACTAATGGTCAGGGATAAGGCTAGTGCCCAGACCGCGTAGCGGACAGAATTGAGCGCCCAATGCAGTACTTCGCCTTTCTGATACTCAATGATTCTTTGCCAGGCTTCCACAATACGCTGGAAGGAGCCAAAGGCTAGAGGGTTCAATTCGAGAAGCTGCGGTGCGCTTTTGGAAGTTGCCAATATGAGCCAAAGAACAGGGACAAAGAAATATACAGCAAACAACAATAGCACCGCCCAGCGCAGGCCAAAACCCAAAATTCCTTGGTCGCCCACAGTTCTCATCCAAAAACGCCTCCATCTTTTCATAAAAGGTGAGCGAGCAGCCGGGTGCGAGGTATCGATTGTGGCCATAGGTCACTCTCCCTAGTTCTCAATCTTGAAGAAACCAGTCCAACGGATAATCAGGTAAGCGGCTCCCAATCCAATCGCCAACAATATTAGCGAAAGGGCAGAAGCGGCTCCAAAATTGCCCCTCTCAAAGGCGAAGTTGTAGGCCAATTGGTTTGGCGACCACACCGCTGGCACATTGCCGCCAACGCCGAGATTATTGCCGCCAGCTAAGATCTGTGGTTCCACGAATAATTGCACATTACCAGCGAAAATTAGGATAAATTGATAAATGATATAGGGACGGATGAGCGGAAACTTGATGAAAAGCACTTTTTGCCAGGCGTTGGCGCCGTCGATGGTGGCTGCCTCCATCACATCCGTTGGAATGGCTTCCAGCGCGCCGTATTGGATCGCGATCCACAAGCCCGCGCCGGCAAAAAAGCCCATGATGGTGAAGAGATAGGGCAAACTGCCAGGATAGATCACATCATTGGTCAATTTGAAGCCCATCCCTTGAAGCAGAGCCTTAAAGGGGCTGATACTCGGATCGAGCATGAAAATCAAAACCAAGACCAAAACGGGGCCCGTCACTGCGCCCGACACAAAATAAAGGGTACGCAAGGCCGTTGACAACGGCCCAGGCCGCATTTGCAACAATATTGCCAATACAACGACCATGGCAATCCCAAGTGGCACAGAGATCAGCAGGAATTTCCCTATATTGGTAATAGTAAAGACGAAGCGAAAATCCTTGAACACGGCTAGATAATTGCTGAACCCCGCGCCAAAATACTTCGGCAAACCAGTTCTGAAATCAGCGAAACTTATCAACAGGGCGTAGAGGCCTGGACCAATGCCAAAAGCTAGCATGACCAGGAAATATGGCAACACGAACAGATAGCCAACCAAGCGCCGGCGCCAGCGGGAAACACCAGGGAAACGCGCCTTGTTCGCTAAAGGCTTAATAGGGAGGGACACCGTTTGATTAGTCACGGCAAACTCCTGTACTTTGCATCTTTCCAGAAAGAAAGTGGAGGACGGGGCGCGTATCCGTGAACTTGCTTACCGAAACGCGCCCCGTCTGCACCTGTGCATGAGAGAGCCTGGAGGTTCTCTCACTCACGCGAACTTACCACTACTTAGTTACTTCGACTTTGTAACCCTGTGCTTCCGCCAGTGGGGCCAATTTATCTGCGACATCAGGCAGAATTGATTCGACCGACCTTTTTTCCTGCAACCCGGTTCTGACAGCCTCACTCAATGGCGCGATCAGGTCGAAGCGAGGCCACTTGTCGAGTTGTCCAATCTCAGTGGCAGCCTGCGCGTAGATCGGGAAGGGATCAAAGGCAAAGAGCGCGTTGCTAGCCACCGCTTCCTGCCACAGACTCTGGATGGGCTTGTACGCCGGGAAATTGGTGGTCCCTTTCCAGAAACCCGCGTCGGTGGTGACCCACTGGACAAAGTCCGCAGCCAGCTTGGGATTCTTCGTATGGCTAGAGACGGTCCAGGCTGCACCACCCATGGCCGGAGTCAGGGCCTGGGCATCAGCACTCCACTTCAGCGGGTTAGCAACCCCGAGCTGATGGTCAGAGGTCTTATACCAGGAACTTTTCTCGTTACCGCCGAAGACGCCGAACATCCAGGCCGGACCGGGCATCGCCAACAGATGATTAGACGAGACGACTGCAGCGAATTCAGCGCTAAAATAATCCGTGTTGAACATTGTGCCATTGGAGAGCATGTGATCCACCAGCTTGGCGGCGCGGACACAGCGCTGGTCTGTCATATCGATCTTGAGAGTTGCGTCATTGACCAACTCATGGGAGGGGCAGCTGCTGGCATCGAAATAGCTGATGAACGTCCAGCCATCACCCCAAGTCCCTAAATAATAGCCAGGATGTTCCGCGGCTACCTTGTCACTGAGGGCCTGATAATCTTCCCATGTGGTAGGCACAGTGTAGCCGAATTGATCCATGAGCGGTTTATTATAGTACAACACAAACATGGCCAAGTCATTACGCACGCAGTAGACCTTGTCGCCAAATGTGCAGCCATCCATCCCGGCATAACCACCAAGTACATCGGCAGATATCCATGGTTTCAGATCGAGCGGGAAGTGGTGTGCATCATCAGCTACCCGGCCGACGAGCCTGGGTTCGGCAAAGACCACATCCGGCCATCCCTGGTTGGTATTGTTGAAGAGCAGGACTTTCGCCGGGAGCGTCTCACGGTCCACCGTCTCTGCCTTCAGAAGGCTGGCTTTGTCTGGATGCGCTGCAACATATGCGTCAAAGCCGGGCTGGCGGTCCGCATCGATCCAGACTGTAATAGGCGCGTTCTCATCGAACGGATTGGGGGTAGCTTCAGGGGTGGCTGTGATCACGACCGGTTGTCCATTCACGATTTGGGTGATCACTTGAGCAGTGGGGGCCGTGGCAGGGCTTCCACAAGCGGCCAGCATCATTGAAATGACCATCAATAACCCAACGAACTTCCAAATCAGCTTGCTCATATTTTCTCCTCTCGAATGAATTGTATGTGATTAGGAACAATGAGGGATTTATTTTTGTGATCCAGCCATCTCCTTTCTTTGATGGAGATACAAGACACATACCCTATCAAAAAAGTCCACGATTTAAAAAGCGGAGAAATAATTTACATATGGTAACGTTACCATATTACTAAAAAAAAAGAGCGCCGAGGATGCTTTTTATCAAGTTATAGTTGCGCAAATGGTAACGTTACCATATTTGATTGGGTGAGTATACTGGCATTTATTTCCCTTGTCAAGAGTCATGCAAATAGTCAAAAGTTGGAAAGTGAATTCAAGTGATCTTAAAAATTCCTTGTTCAGCCGTTTTTGATCGAAGCCCTATGAAAATCATTGACACCGAATATCACTTGTGCTATTATGGTAACGATACCATAAAGTAGCAGAGCTGATACTCATTTTTCTTGATCGGTCGATGAATGCCCAATATCCGTGACGTAGCAAAACTTGCTGGAGTAGCACCCATTACGGTGTCCCGCTGTATCAATAATTCGGGATACTGTAGCCCGGAGGTGCGGACGCGGGTAGAAGCTGCCATTGCCGAATTGGGTTTCGTCCCTAACAGATTGGCAACGGGACTTCGGTCAAAACGTACGCGTACTCTGGCACTGGTTCTGACGGATATCACCAACCCGTTTTTTACGACCATCGCTCGAGCAGTGGAAGATATGGCCAGTGAAGCCGGCTATACGGTGATTTTCTGTAACACAGATGAATCCGTATCCAAGGAGCAAATGTATGTGCAGATGCTCCTGGAAAAAAGGGTGGATGGAATTTTGCTTGTGCCGGCGCAGAGTACGCCCGACTCGGTCGAATTGATTCAAAAGCACAACACCCCTGTCATCGTGCTGGACCGGCGCGTTCCTAATTTAAAGACGGATATTGTTCGCTGCGATTCAGAAGAAGGCGCATATCAACTGACGCGATTGCTTTTATCGCTGGGACATCGGCAAATTGCCATCCTGGATGGTCCAAAGGATGTTTCCACCTCGAAGGATCGACTGGATGGATACCGCAGAGCCATGACCGAAGCCGGAATTTCCGACAGCGCTAGACAGGAATATATTGGCTCTTTCACGCAAGCCAGCGGGTATGAGATGACTCGCAGGGCGTTTGGGCGCCCAACAAAGCCAACTGGCCTTTTTGCTGCCAATAACTTTATCGCCTACGGCGCATTGAAAGCCTTACGAGAATTGGGCCTGCGCGTGCCAGAAGATGTGGCAGTAGTCGGGTTTGATGATCTGCCTCCCGCGCTCGTGGCTTTCCCCTTTCTGACTGTAGCCGTCCAGCCGGCCTATGAAATGGGTCAAAAAGCCATTGAGATCCTTTTGAACAAGCTCTCCGCAACACCGTCGGATTGTTGTGAAGAGGTCATCATGCAGGCGGAAATTGTCATCCGCCAATCCAGCGGTACACCCAAAGAAAACAAATAGTGGTTTTCCTGTAAGAGAAGAACGAGTAAAACGATATTTTCTTAGGTGACATGGTAACGTTACCATATTATCGAGAGTTTTTCCATAAGTAGAAAAAAAGACTTTCTTTTGAACAACAGAAAACAGCGAGGAGACCTATGGCAGAAACCACACCCATCGTGGAGATGCGAAACATCAAGAAGAACTTTGCGGCTGTCCGGGCGCTGCGAGGGGTAGACCTGGTATTGCACCAAAATGAAGTTTTAGGCCTGGTGGGTGACAACGCCGCGGGCAAATCTACCTTGATGAAGGTCCTCAGTGGGGCCTGTATCCCTGATGAAGGTGAGATCTTCGTCGATGGTAAGAAAGCAAATATCAGCGATCCTTTGAGCGCGCGCCATTTGGGTATCGAGATGGTGTATCAGGATCTGGCTCTTATCAACCACCTGGATGTGGCCGCCAACGTATTTCTGGGCCGTGAAACGATGTCGTCACAACTGGGCGTGATCGGTGTGATGAATCAGCGTCACATGGAAGAGGAGACCCGGCGCCTGCTGGATCGCCTCAAGATTGATATCTCCTCCGTGCGACTGGATGTAGAAAGGCTTTCAGGCGGCCAGCGCCAGGCCGTGGCCATTGCCCGCACGACAGCATTCAATGCCAAGGTCATCATCATGGACGAGCCTACAGCGGCGCTGAGTGTGGCGGCCATTAGCCAGGTACTCGATTTGGTGCGTGAGCTCAAAGCGCAGGGCTGTTCGATCATTGTCATCAGCCACCGCCTGGAAGATATCTACCAGGTGAGTGACCGGATCATAGTGTTGCGCCACGGGCATAAAGTCTGCGACTGCCCCATCTCCGGAGACATTCACGAGTTCCGTGAGCGGGTGGTGGCCTATATAGTCGGGGCCCGGGATGATTTTTCCCAGGCGGCAGTCGACTGATGAGCGCGAAGGTAAAGGAAGAGGACTTGAGTCTGAGCGAAAACCAACCCGAGCAGGAGAGAGACCATGAGTATGACTAAAGTTGAAAAGATGGTTGAAGACGCCCCCCATGCCAGGAGAAAAATTCCGAATCTAAATTCTTCGGCTCTCGACAGGATCATTACTTTCGGAGCGGTTGTTGTACTGTTCATCTTTTTCTCATTCACCGCGCCGAATTTCTTCACGATCCGAAGCGTCCTTAGCCTTGCCTTGCAGACCAGCGCGGTAACCATGATGGGCATCGGGGTGACTTTCGCTATTATCACGGGTGGTATCGATCTCTCCATTGGATCGGTCGTCGCCCTTTCCGGCACGATCGCCGTCATGGTTGCGCGAACCGGAGTCCCGATCTGGCTGAGCATGATCATCGGCCTGCTCGTTGGAGTGGTAGCCGGTCTCCTAAACGCGCTGATGATCACCAAATTGAAGCTGCCTCCTTTCATTGCGACCCTCGGCATGATGATGGTCGCCCGAGGAGTGGCCCTTACCATCACCAATGCCAATGCCTGGCCAGCCCCGGAGGGCTTTGGTGATCTCGGCAACGGTACCATATTCGGTACCGGGCAGAAATTCCCCGGCATTCCCTATCCGGTGATCATCATGGTGGCTGTGGCGCTCATTTTTTCCTTCTTCCTCGGGAAAACGCGTACTGGCAGGTACACCTATGCAGTGGGCTCCAACGAAGAGGCGGCCCGGCTTGCCGGTATCAAGGTCAACCAGGTCAAGATCATTGTATACATCCTCTCTGGCTTCCTGGCAGCCCTGGTCGGGGTCATCCTTGCCTCCCGCATGGTTACCTCCCAACCCAACAGCGCCATCAGCTACGAGATGAATGCAATCGCCGCTGCCGTCATTGGCGGTTCCAGCCTGATGGGGGGCGTGGGCACGGTGCTTGGAACTGTGATCGGATCCTTTATCATCGGGATCCTCACTGTAGGCCTTACTATGTCAGGCGCAAACTATTTCATGCAGCAGATCGTCATTGGGCTCGTTTTGATTGCTTCTGTGACGGTCGACCAGCTCAGGAATCGCAAGTAAGAAGTGAGAATGAGAGAAAAAGCGATCCCAATTTGGACATGATCCGGTCCGGAAGGAGGTGTTATCTCATAAACGATAAGGATGAAAGAAGGCCCATGAACCATATTCTTCATAATCTAGTATTCAGCATTCAGTGAGGAGAAAAGCAAAATGAAGAAACACATGTTTATCCTGGTTGCGCTTATCCTGGTTGCCAGCATGGTTTTACCGGGATGCGCGCCCAAGTCTACGGCTGGTGGTGGCGGCGAGATTGCAGTCATCGTCAAGACCGGCAACTCCAGCTTCTGGCAGAACGTGCAGACGGGCGCTATGGCTGCCCAGACAGAGCTCAGGGCCAAGACCCCGAAACTCTCAGTCACCTTCCTTGGCGCCCAGTCCGAGAGCAACATTAATGAAGAAATTAACATCGTTGAGACTGCAATCGACCGCGGCGTTAAGGCAATTGTGCTGGCTCCATCGGATACGACGGCCCTCCAACCGGCAGTAAAAAAGGCTAAGGATGCGGGTATCCCCGTCATCATCATCGACTCCAAGCTCGATGGTGATGCCTCCCAATATGTGTCATTCCTCGCAACCGACAATAATGCCGCTGGCCAGGCCTGCGCGAAAGCCCTGATCGAAGGAGTTAAGGCCGCAACCGGTAGCGACACAGGCAAAATCGCCGTCATGTCGTACGTCGCCGGCGTCGGGTCCGAGGTCGGACGCGTGGGTGGATTCAAGGACTACATCGCCGCGAATTCGAAACTGGAGATTGTAACCACTCAGTACTCCAATGCAGACATGCCCACCGCCCTCGACCAGACCACCAATGTCCTCACCGCCAACCCGGACCTGGTCGGCATTTTTGGCGCCAATGAGCCCACCGCCATCGGCATGGGCAAGGCGATCCAGAACCTGGGACTCGGTGGAAAGATTGTAGCAATTGGTTTCGATGGGAATAGTGTCCTGGCAGGCTTCATTAACGATGGCACCCTCCAGGCGATTGCTGTTCAGAGCTCATTCAACATGGGCTACATGGGAGTCAAGTACGCCTATGACGTCGCTTTCGATAAAAAGACCATCCCTGCTTACATTGACACTGGCTTCATCATGGTAACTAAGGACAATATTGATTCCCAGGAAGCGAAGAATGTGCTGTACTAGACATCCCTGCTAAGCGATCGCAAGTTGCGTTCTGGGAGTCAATTATTCTGTTGATGATCTTCCTCTTTCTCTTCCCCGCATTCCCTCTCCAGATGCGCTCGCATCTGGGGAGGGAGGGATGGAGAACGAGCCCAGATAATGCTCACCGAATTGATAATTACAAGCATCAGGTAAGGAATAACATCCAATGAACGGCACAGAAATAGTTAAATTGACCAGAGACATCAACAAAGATGACTTGATCGTGATCACCGGTGCCGGGGGCTTTATCGCCGGAGCGCTCACCCGTTTTTTCCATGAACAAGGCTTCACCCGCATCCGCGCAATCGACCGGAAGCCGTTGCCGGATTGGTACCAACATGTTCCAGGGGTTGAAAATCTTAGTCTTGACCTGAGCGAGAAG
>Ga0316624_10000657_pt1 | contig 12289 bp, 12 predicted proteins | sample OWC_Aug_N3_C1_D5_FD_207657 | JGI IMG/M metagenome (GOLD analysis project Ga0316624, IMG submission 207657) | Wetland soil microbial communities from Old Woman Creek delta, Ohio, United States - OWC_Aug_N3_C1_D5_A | ecosystem: Environmental > Terrestrial > Soil > Wetlands | place: USA: Ohio...
CTCAGTCCTCCCCAGATCCGGGTGGTAATATTTTGTTAATTCGATCCAACGAGCCCGAATCTCCTCCTCAGAAGCCTCTTCTTCCACACCCAGGACTTTGTAATAGTCTTTCATAGAACTGCCTACTCGTCATTAAGTCATTAGTGATTAAGTGATTGAGTCATGAATGACCTAATTACTCAATTACCTAATGGCTCTTTTCTGTGAGGGACACATGGTCGATCCAGACAGTCCCGCCGATGTATCGGTCGAACTTGTCGGTCTTCTCCCTTCTGACCCTGACCAATCCCCCCTGTACAGGAGCCGGGGTTCGAAATCTGATGATCAGTTTCCTCCATTCATTGTCGCCTGTCAAGGTTTCCGATGTGGCGTGAAAGGTCTGGCCTGCCCCCAAGACTTCAATCTTCAGACCGCTCTTCGTCGTCACGGCTTGGGTCTTCATATTCGCTCTGAGAACATATTCCGTATCGGATTTGAGCGGGACGAACTGATAGACGTGATGGAAATCAACATTTTCCTTTCCGGTGAATACGATCTTAAGGGAACGTCTCCCCTCGAAGGCCGTGGTAGGGTCGAAGGAGACCTCGGTCCCGGAGACGCTCTCGATTTTCCAATCGAAACCTCCACCCAGGATTTCGTCCTTTCCGAAATCGCCATTCGTGATCAGGTCACTCTCAGGAACGGGAGAGAGACCCTCCTCCTGAAATCGGACCCTCCAGACCTGAAATGCCTCGTTGATTTCGCCCTGGGAGATGAGAAATTCAATGTAGCGAAGCGTCTCCCCTCGATCGGCCCGGTAGCCGAAGGAGCGCCTCTTTGCCCATGCCTTTCGAGCAGACTCTGGATCCCCCATCCCGTAAAGGTAGGAGAGGTAGTGTCTGAAGGAAGAAGGATCTCTGGGAACGATTTTCTCCAGGACAAAGTCAGAGTCGCCCACCGCTTTCTCCAAGACATCATAGACCAGTGAGCTTTGATTCGGGTAATGGGCGAGGATATAAGAAAAATGGAGGAGCGCCTTCTCGACGTCTCCCTGCTGGAGAAAAAGATTTGCGCTCACCCATCTTCCCCGATAGCCCGTGGGAAAGACCTCGACGGCATTTTCCAAGGCACGCTGGGAGGCCGTACTTTCCCCCATCCTCTGACGGGTCTTTGCCAGCTGGAGCCAGTATTCCTGCTCCAGAGGACTCCGCTCGATCGCCATCCTGAAATAGCGGGCCGATTCGTTCAGATCGATATGGCGGATATCCCATTGATAGAAAAGCCCCAACCGATAATAGGGTTCGGGGTTGGGGGGGCTGAGCCGAACGGCCTCGAGAAGATTCTCCTCAGAAGGGTGGATGCGGTTGAGAGAGATACCCCTCCACAGGCAAAGGATAGAATAGCCCGCCGCCAGCGAAACGACGACAGTGAGAACGGGAAAGATAATCCGCTTCATGGAGAACAAAAATCCTTAACCCGAGACCGACCCTTCGTCCGATACGTAGGGAATTTCCCTCTTTTTCCCTTCCTTTCCGTAATAGGAATGGTACCGGTAGTAGTAATATCCGTAATCGCCTCGGCGAATGTCCACCCGATTGATCACGACCCCAAGGATTTTGGTATGGGTCTGTTGAAGAGCCTCTTTGGCCCTTTGGAGAGTTTCCCTGGGCGTCTTTCCGCCCAACACCGTCAGGATGACTCCGTTCACAGATGAGGACAGGATGATGGCGTCCGCAAATCCAAGCACGGGTGGAGAATCGAGGAGGATATGATCAAACCGAGCTTCCAGAGATTCCAGCATATTCTTGAAAAGGTTTGAACCGAGCAGTTCGGAAGGGTTGGGAGGAACGGGACCGGAGGGGATGTAAAAAAGGTTGGGCACCTCTGACTTCTTTATGACGGAGTCCAGATCCCCATGCCCGGAGAGGAAGTTGGAAAGACCCATTCCATTCTCATGATTAAAGATTTTATGAACTTTCGGTTTCCGCATGTCCGCATCGATGATGAGCACCTGGGCGCCCGTCTGAGATAAGGCGATGGCCGTATTGATGGCGGTGGTGGTCTTTCCCTCCGCTGGGTTCGGACTGGTGATGGTAATCTTTTTCGGAGGTTTCTCAGAAGAAGAGAGGAGAATCGAAGTACGGATCGACCGGTAGGCCTCTGAAAGCATCGATTTGGGATGGCCATAGGTGATGAGTTCAACCGGGTAAGAAGCTCCCCTTTCCAATCGCTTCCGCCTCCCGTTGGAGACCTCCGGCACCATTCCAAATGAGGGCAGTCGGATCCACTGCTCCAAGTCTTCCGGAGTTTTGATCGTATTATCAAGGTACTCGAAGAAAAAGGCCAGACCGACTCCCAGGAAGAGTCCCACGACTGCGGCAAGAAGCAGGTTCAGCCTTTTATTCGGCTTATGAGGTTTGGTCGGTAATTCGGCCGGGTCGACGATCTGGATGTTGCTGGCGGTGATGCCGGCCGAGACGCCCGCCTCTTTCATTCTCAGGAGAAGACCCTTATAGAGTTCCCGGTTGGTATCCGCCTCTCGCTTGAGGATGTTATACTGGATCCCCTTCTCCTTCATCTCCAAGGCCTTTGCCTTCTGCTGCTGAAACGCCTGGCGAAGAAGCGCCTCTTTCCGGAGGCTCGACTCGTAGTCACTTTTCATGCCCAGGATCATTTTATCGATTTCACTCGTCAGACGTTTCTGGAGGGCCTCCATCTGATTCTTGAGGCGTACCATTTCCGGGTATTCCGGCTTGAAGGTTTCTGAAAGTCTCATATACTGAGCTTCGAGTTGAATGTAGGCTTGCTTCAGATCCTGGATCAGTCTATTTTCAAGGATGGAGGGAAAGGAATCAAAGTTTCGGTCTCCGGTCTGTTTATAAAGAGCCTCTTTGGCCATCCGCTCAGCCTCGGCCTTGGTCAGCGTTTCATTCAATTCGGTGAGCCGTTGCATGGTCACATTTTCTTTTTCCTCGAGTGAAATAATATCATGCTTGGAACCGAATTCCTGCAGGTTCTCATCCGCTCGTTCGACCTTGCCTTTCAGGTCCTCGAGCTGCTTGGTCAACCACTCTTTCGCTTGCTCCGTCGAAACGAAACGGGCCTCCAGATTCTGCTGGATGTAGGCGGCGGCCAGACTGTTGGATACCTGGGTCGACAGCGGGGGGGAGGTCGAATCGAAGTGGATTTTGACAAGCCGTGAATTCCGGATGGGCTCGATCTTCAATTTTGTCAGGAAACGGCTGATCAGGAAGGTTTCCCTTCCATTCTCAGAGGGATCTTTATCGGGAAAACTGAAAACGGCCGGGAGGGAATCCCAGAGTTTCGATCTCCATTTTTGAAAGGGTGTTTCGGGTTTCCGTTGAAACTCAGGATGCTCCGCGAGCTTGAGGACTTGGATCACCCGTCTGGCAAGGGTCCGACTTTCAAGGATTTTATACTGAGTTTGATAATAGTCCATGTCCATCGTATTGACGGCAAAGATCTCTTTGAAATCGACAATCTGAGGATTCTCTTTATTGATCTGGATGGTTGCCGTTCCCCGATAGATGGGCTTCATCGTCAATGTCCCCACCGCCGTGGCGATCAATACGATGAAGAAAAAGGCGATGACAATCCATCTCCGCTTCTGGATGACTTTCCAGTAATCCCGCAGGTGGACCTCTTTCTCCTCTTGAAGGGGGAGAGAAGAATATCCCGGGTATCCCGGTGGAGGGAGCTGGTAATATCCTCCCGGAGGGAACGGTCTCATATCATTCATATCCTTCTCCTCTTATCAGGCTGAGAAATAATCACTTTTTCAGCAGCCCGTTACAGCGAACCTAAAGAGACTCCAAAACCCATTACCCCCTTGAGCGTGTCGAGGATCCCAAAGAATAACGCTTTCGTACCACTTTTGGGAACGATCAGGATATCGTTCTCCTTAAGCGCCGGATCTTCGCTCTGACCCTTCTGAATCGCATAGACATCCGCTGAAAGGATCTCCCGCTCGCTCCCCTTCCCCGAGTAACGAAAGATCTTCGCTTCTCCCCCTTTGGCCTCGGGCTTTAATCCTTGTGCCATCGCAATCGCCTGACTCACCGTCACTTTTTTCCCCTTCAGCGCAAACCCCCCAGGGCTTTTCACCTCGCCCCCCACAAAGATCTTCCCCGAAATCGGTATGTTGATCACATCCCCATGGATCAAGGGGAGGTTGAGGGTCAGATCCCCTTTGACCAACAATTCCTCCAGATCGATGACAAAGGTGTTGGGTTTCATCGCTTCGGAATCTTTTCCCCCCGGGGAGATTTCATCTTCAGGTTGAGGCGGCCGGATCAGAAAGAGCAAGGGGCCTGCATCCTCCTTGAGACCTCCTGCCATGCCCAGGATATTCAGGATCGTCTTCTGGCCGGTGACGTCGTAGGGGCCGGGTTTCTCCACAGCTCCCATGACGGAGATCCGTTGACTCCGGTACTCTTTGATGAAAACACCCACATGAGGGTTTTGGAGGTATTTTTCAGCCAGCAACTCCCGGACCTCCTTTTCCAGTTCATTCGCCGTGAGACCCTTGACCCTCAAGATCCCGAGCAAAGGAAGGCTGATATTCCCCTGGGAACTGACGCGGACGGTCTTATTCAGTTTCTCTTCCTCGAATACGGAGATTTCGATCAAATCCTCCGGTCCGATTTTATAGTCGCGATAGAGTTCCTTTCCCGAAGTGAGGCTGCCCGCCAGTATCCTCTCGTTCATCGCCTTCACTTGCTTCGAAGACTCGATCTCTTTGGCTGACAGGGTAGAAGGGTCGACCTCCTTTCTCAGGGAGGACTCGGAAGCGCAAGAAAGAGTAAAAGCGATACAGACGACGCCGAGGAGAAAAAAAATGTTTATTCTTGAAGACATTTTGTCCCACCCTTTTCAAAAAAAAAACCCAGTCAGCATTTCATGGGTTGAACGGCTGGGTTTCATTCATTTTTAAGGAACTCTACTGGCTGATTAAGGGCAGCCCCCTCCTCCCCCTCCGCCTCCGCCCCCACCCCCTCCTGCCGCAATGGCTACGACGGCTGCGATCACTACCACTCCACCGATAATTCCTACCCATCCCCAGGTAGAAATCCCCAAGAATTTTCCGGTTTCGGCTTCAGAACCACTGGTAGTCTCACCTGCCTGCGCCACCATCACTTTTGACGGGCCCTTCACCGCAACGGAAGGAATGGTAACCGAGTCTTTGGAGGAAAGTGAAGCCAGGACAACACGCTCCTGATTTAATACGGAGAGGGAGCCCCGAAGGCTCTTGACGGTAACAGCCCCGTTGGAATGGACGAAGATTGATCCGATGGTCGCTTCGCTGTTTGGAGATAGGGCCGGGGGGTTTTGGGAGGCCTGAAGGGATTTCGATTGGATCACCGTTACATCCCCCACTTTAAAACTCAACTCAGCGGTGGAAGGAAGCCTGAAATCGATGGCGCCCTGAGTAAGGCGGATTTGATCGTTTCGGTCGAATGAAAGGAGGCTGTTTTCCCCTACCTCAATCTGACGATTGCCTTCCAGCGTAATCAGGGAAGTGCCTTTTTCAGTCTTTATACTCACTCCACGGAAAATTGGAAACTGGGAGAGTTCCACATTCCTCCATACCGACTTCCTCGATTCAAACTTCACTTCTCCGGTTGAAACCATCTCACCCATGGGACGGCCCATCTCCTTGGCCTCCGCAATCATGGTATGGAATCCATTTGCCAGAAGCAAAAAGGATACGCAAAGGAAATACACCAACGCTCTAAAAGCAAATCCTCTTTTCATGCGCTTACCCTCCCGGCGGATATTCCACATTCTCTGTCCTTTAACCAGGGCGGAGAACATTTGAGGAAATCTTACGCACAATCAAAAAATTTGTCAATAAAAAAATCCACAAAGTTGACTTACCCGCAAAGAAGAATCTTTTGGTGTTCATTGAGGTCAATTGATGTAAAAATTCCGTGCCTGGAAGAAACGTCACTGTCTTTGAGAAGTTTCTAAATTGAAGCATCCAGGGAGGTTTTTCTTAAGATAGACTTGAGGTTGTTTGCGGAGGGATATCCGGTTGACGAGTGGCTTATTCGACCCTACACCCTTATCTCTTCCGAACTGCCATCAAACATCAGTCTCAATCCATAGAGAAGTTCGGCCTTGGTAAAGGGTTTGGTCATATAATAATTCGCGCCCAGATTACATCCTTTAACCATATCCGCCTCTTCGTTCTTGGCCTTGAGGACAATCACCGGTAGATGCATGGTTTTTGAATTCGATTTGACCTCTTTCAAGACCTCCCATCCGTCCTTTTTCGGCATCAGGATGTCACAGATGAGAAGGTCAAAGTCGTCCTTTCCTAATTCCTCGATGGCCTGTTCCCCGTCGGCGGCTTCCGTGACCTCATAACCCAATTTAGCAAGATGGATTCTTAAGACCTTGCGAATCACCTCTTCGTCATCCACGATCAATACCTTTCTTTTCATGCGGCAACCTCCTTGCAGAAGACTTGATGGTAAAGGTGATTCGACGGACCATCAATCAATTGGGCTTATTTCGATTCTTTTAGAGACTGAGCAAGAAGCATACCAATTGAAAACCATCGGGAATATACCGGGATAAATGCGCTTTAACCTTAAGAAATCTATTAACTTAGCCCCATTCCCCTTTCGCCTGACTTTTCTCCATTTTAGCGAAGTAGTTCCGATTTTTTTCCTTTCCTTGACAATTTTTCAGGGTTAATGAAGCTCCCCGGACACCCCGTTAGAACGGGGTAGGCACGGCGGGACTTCCCGGGCACGAAGTGGCGAGCAAGATGCGAGCAAAGGAAGTTTCGTTCATATTGTCCCCCGTGACCCCGCGGGGCACATTCCAGTCAAGAGAAAGAATCGGATCATGCGAGGGCGAGTCTCTTAAAACCCCGTCTTTAGATGACCGTCGACTGAGATTTCTTATCTGTTGGGCGCATTTAACTTTCCATTGACTTCTTCACCCCTGTTTAGTAGGCTTCTATTAAAACCGAGGGGTGGCGTCGCGACGAATAAGGAGCGACTTCTTGCCACGCCGCCGAGACAGTGAGGCGGCCGGAGGGCGTCGCGACGAATAAGGAGTGACTCCTTGCCACGCCTGCGTGCCGAAACATCTGCGCTTATGAGGTGTCCCGGCTCTCGACGCAAGGTGCTAACTCGCGAGCAGACGAAGGCCAGGACTACGGCGTGCAGGCACGCCGCCGAGACGGTGAGGCGGCCGGATAACGCCGCCCAGCGGATCAGCTGACCGGAGATGAATCCGATACCAGACACCTTACGCATCAACGGAGTGCCACATGTACAATGAGTTTTATGGTTTCTCAGAAAGCCCTTTCGAATTAATTCCGAATCCAAAATTTCTCTATCTCACACGCAGCCACCGGGATGCACTGACTTCCATGACCAATGGGATCAAGAACCGAAATGGTTTTATCTCTGTGACGGGAGACGTGGGGACGGGGAAAACCACTCTCATTTACTCTCTGCTTAGCAATCTCGCCGAGAGTGTTAAAACCGTTCTCATTTTTCACACCACCCTCACCTTTAATGAACTGCTGAAAACCGTCCTCAGTGAGTTGCACCTGGCCGCTGAAAAAGAAGACACGACGGATCTTCTGGGGCAATTGACTCACTATGTGCTTCAGAGGGGTTCCAGGGATGAAATGCTTGCGATCATCATTGACGAAGCGCAGGACCTTCCCCCGGAAGTGATGAAAGACTTCCAGATGCTTGCTCCTCTGATATCGAAGGGCATGAAGGTCGTTTTCGTGGGCCAACCGGATTTTGAAAACAAACTCAACTCAGAAGATCTACAGCCGCTCAAGCAGCGTATCGAGATCAGACGCCAAATCAGAGGATTTAGCCAGGAGGAGTCGGCGAAGTACATCGATCACAGACTGAGATTGGTCGGAAGCCGCAGTTCTGAAATATTCTCCCCGGAAGCCCTTTCTTTGATCTGCAGGTATTCCCGGGGAATTCCACGCGTGATTAATACCCTTTGTGACAATGCCCTGCTTACGGGCTTCCGTTTATCTCAAAAAAAGATTGATGTTGATATTATCCGGGGGGTCATAAAGAATATGGAGGGCCGAAGCCCCCGGAAGACAATCCCTTCTGCAGCGGATGTTGTCGACAAATTTCATGGCTTCCCCTTCGGATTAGACTTTCTCTTCAAAAAAATTACCCTGATCAGCATCGCATCCTTACTGTGTCTGGGAGCAATCATTTTTCTAACCCATGGATACCTGCAGCAAAAACCCGCCAAAACATCGGAAATCAAATCCCTTAAGAGTCCTGAAGTCGATACCAAACCCCCCTCGGAGTCAACCTCTTCTCAGAAGACTCAGCCTCCCCCTCAGAAGACTCCACCTCCTGCTCCTGTTGCCGCCCCGGGCAGGGAATATACGCTGAAGAAAATTGCCGCCATCAAGAACGGACAAACCATCTCCCAGCTGACGCAAGAATATTATGGGATGGTCAATTTAACGCTCATCGATTTGCTCTTAGAGTTGAACCCCGCCATTACCAATGTCAATCTCATCCACGTTGACCAGGAAATTAAGGTGCCGAATATCACTGAAAAACTATTAATCACCCAATCCCCGGATCGTACTTATAAAATTCATGCGGGAACATTTGAGACTCCCGATCCTGCCAGTCTTTACGGCGACGAAAGAGTATTAAAGGCGAAAAAAATAGAGATCCTCCCTCGGAAAGTATCACCCCGTGAGACTTGGCACCGTGTGATGATTGGGAAGTTTGACAATAAAGAGGAGGCGTTGAAGATGGTCTTTCTTCTTAAAGAAAAAGGTCTACTGCCTGCCTTCGGAGGTCTCTCAAAATAGGCACATCTCTTTGAGTAAATATTGAATCATGCTCGCATCATTGTATCTCTCTAATCTGTTGAGTAAATATCTTTCCGAAAAAGGACTGCGGCCTTTTTTTATTCTCCTTTGTCTGGCTTTAATAAAAGCTTCTCATGAGTGAACCATTCCTTTCCTCTCTTAACGGCAATAAATTTCCCCCTAGATATAAGAGTCCTTATACTGTCCGGAGAATAGTTAAGAACCCTCCCCACTTCTTTTGCAGGCTTGAGTTTCATCCCCTCTTTCTCCTCAAGAAGTCGCGTCAAAATCCTGTCGATGCCGACTCTTAAGCTCTCCAACATTAGATCCTCTAACAAAGATGAATCCATATGCTCCAAGGCACTTTGGACATCTTGTCGAAAGAAGGGTAATGCGGTTAACTTCCTCAAAACAAAATCCGCTTGTTCGAGTGCTTTGTAATACTTCTTTTTGTTCTCATCATCACCCTTCAGAATGACGGGTGGATATCCTGCAGATGTGAGAAGGTAATTAAGGACTATCCTTCCAGTTCTTCCATTCCCATCATCAAAGGGATGGATGGTCTCTAATATAACATGTTGCTTTGCCAAATAACCGATGAAATCCCCTCCGTTGAAACCTTGTTTTACATATTCTTCAAAAAGACCCATCCAGTCATTGATAAACAGAGCGGGGGGAGGGATAATCTTCGCTCCCGTTATTCTCAAATCCCCTTTTCTATATTCCCCCTTGGCCCCAATTGCTTTGTTTGTTTGTCGTATTAGTGGGATCCCGAAAAAGAATTCTTTACTCCTATGGTTCTCATATGCAAGGCCATATAGGAACCTTGCCGCCTTGTAATAGTTCAAGGCCTCTTCTTGGCTCCTCTTGAGAGGTTTTCCGCTGGCCAATACTCCCTCAAGTTCTTCGTCGCTAACGAAAAAACCTTCTATTAGAATGGAGTTCCGGGTTTCTTCTTTCAGTATATATAGCCATTCTTCGTTTGTTACCTCAGGTTCGGGCAATCCTCCAAGATTCTTTAAGAGATCGAACCTCTTAGAAATGCTGTTTCGCATAATCAACCTCCAATATAAATAGTTAATTAAATCTGTATCTTATATATGTTTCGTTTCAGCTAAAAATTTGAAACGCAACAAGTTATGGTCTATATCTGTTTCGCAAAAAAATATGTTATAATAAAAATATTTAAATGTCAATAAGTTTCATATGTTTCGTTTCAGCTAAAAATTTGAAACGCAACAGTTTTTTCTCAATCTAACGCAAGCATTTGCCTGTCTTGCCACGGAGAAAGACCAAAATCAGAACATCGCGAACTCGGTGACTGCTGTCCAAGAAACCCTCAAGGTCGGGACTGAAGACAACTATCCAAAACAGTATGCCGAGGCTTTGCTCCTCATGCAGCGCGTGAAGGAAGGCAAGGCGTCAGTCATAGTCTTCACTTACTTTTAATGCGTTAACTAGTAAATCGCCGACCATGACAAACAGATATGCACACATTAGTGAGAAGTTTCAGAGAGAACAAATTGAACTGTTGAATGGGTTATGCGATTTCGAAAGTAGTAAGAAATTAGTAAGAAGTGAGGAGTTGACCGAAAATGCAAAAAACCAAACAGTTCATACAATCTCTTGAAATCGTTGGTAAAAATATGGTCGGGGCGAGCCGATTTGAACGGCCGACCTCCTGCTCCCAAGGCAGGCGCGCTAACCAGGCTGCGCTACGCCCCGATGTCCGTTTTTCCCGTTACTTTCGTTATGATCGTTGGGTTCGTTAGAAGTCTTCACTCCTTCCAATAGGATTGTTTCAATCGTTAGAACTTTATTACATTTTCAATGATGAAAGTCCAGCCAAAGATTTTGTAACGGCTTAAACGATCATCACGGTCTCAACGTTTTGATGATCTTTCTCAGCTTTCTTAAGGCTTTTCCCCGATGACTCACTCTATTCTTTTCTTCGAGGGAAAGCTCGGCCATCGTTTTCCCATCTTTTGGAAGAATGAAAAGGGGATCGTATCCAAACCCTTTCCTCCCCCTTTCTTTGAATCCGATTCTTCCCTTACATGTTCCCTCCGCAATGGCTTCTCTCCCCTCGGGGGATTTCATAACGATGATGCATTTAAACCTCGCTCCTCTTTTCGACATGGGAACACCCCGGATCTCTCTGAGGAGTTTTCGATTATTTTCTTGACCCGATGCCCCCTCTCCGGCATACCTTGCAGAGTAAACTCCAGGCAGCCCTTTCAGGCTATCGACTTCTAACCCGGAATCATCTGCAATGGTCAATTTCCCAAAGTACTTTGCATAAAACCGGGCCTTTTTCAGGGCATTCTCGGTGAAACTGTCACCATCCTCCTCGATATCGGGAACATCCGGAAAATCGCTCAACGCGTAGATCCGAAGGTACAACCCTTTCAAAGCGTTGCGAATCTCGCGAATTTTTCCCCTGTTCCGAGTAGCAACAATCACTTCCATGGGTTGCTGAAAAATGGCCATCTGCTTCGTTATCCGGCCGCCTCACCCTCTCGGCGGCGTGGCAAGAGTCGCTCCTTATTCGTCGCGACGCCCTCCGGCCGCCTCACCCTCTCGGCGGCGTGGCAAGAGTCGCTCCTTATTCGTCGCGACGCCACCCTTTCCCATGGAGAGACTTATTTTGGATTCTCGTGAGGATCTTAATCCCATTTTGAGCGACTTTGATCAACCCATCCATCTCTTTTTTCGTAAAAGCGTCTCCCTCTGCGGTGCCCTGTATTTCAACAAACTTTCCACTCCCCGTCATCACCACGTTCATGTCCACTTCGGCTTTAGAGTCTTCCTCATAATTCAAATCCAAAAAGACTTCCCCTTCCACTTTTCCCACGCTGATGGCCGCGACCGAATCCTTGACAGGAATGCTTTCGATCATCCCACTCTCAACCATCTTTTGAAATGCCTCCACCAAAGCGACATAAGCCCCTGTGATGGAGGCCGTCCTGGTCCCTCCGTCCGCTTGAATGACATCACAGTCGATCCAGATGGTCTTTTCCCCGAAGGCGCTGAGGTCGGTCACAGACCTCAAAGAGCGCCCGATCAGTCTTTGAATCTCGAAGGTGCGTCCATTCCCTCCGCCCCTTTCCCTTGGGGTCCGCGTATTGGTAGAACGGGGAAGCATGGAATATTCCGCCGTGACCCAGCCTTTTCCGGTATTTCTCAAGAAAGGGGGGACTCTCTCTTCCACGCTGGCCGAACAGATGACTTTGGTATCGCCCAACTCCATCAGAACCGACCCCTCCGCGTGCTTTAAATAATTCCCCGTAATTTTTACTTGTCTGAGAGCCTTCAGCCCTCTTCCGTCCAAACGTTTCACTCAATAACCTCCTCTTTGATTTATTTTTTCAAGAATTCTCCGAAAAGTCAATCTTTCCCGACCATAATCCCTAATCGAAATTCAAAACCTTAACGATATCCCCGTCATGCTGAAAT
>Ga0316624_10000658_pt1 | contig 12278 bp, 12 predicted proteins | sample OWC_Aug_N3_C1_D5_FD_207657 | JGI IMG/M metagenome (GOLD analysis project Ga0316624, IMG submission 207657) | Wetland soil microbial communities from Old Woman Creek delta, Ohio, United States - OWC_Aug_N3_C1_D5_A | ecosystem: Environmental > Terrestrial > Soil > Wetlands | place: USA: Ohio...
CGCAAAAGGGGAGGCTGGAGTCTGCCATGGCTGAGAAGTTGCCTTTAGACCCAAACCAACCAAGTCCCGGCGCTGAGCGTTCAGTGCCGCCGCTGCCGGAGCTGATTAAAGTTGTTGATCACAGCCCGGCCCTGGAACAGAGGGCCCGGGCGGCCGGTTCGGCGCTGGGGAAAGCGGTGGCCGCGCTGCGCAATGTCCAGGAGAAGCTTCGGGAACGCACAGGTGAGAGTGGCTCAGACAAGATCAGGGACATCGCCGGCCGGGGCAGAGCCCGGGCGCAGGATATCGGTGAGACAGCGGCCTCGTGGGCGCAAGAGTGGGCAGCGATTATCCGTGAGCGGAGCCAGGAACTGAAGCGCCAGGCACAAGAGCAGTGGGACCGGGCGCAGGCCAAGGCGCGAAGCACAGCGCAGGAAAAACCCGTGCAGGTGGCGCTGGGCGCAGGGGCCGCGGGGTTCTTGCTGGGGATGGCACTGAGAATCAGGAGGTCGCGCCATGCCTAACGAAAAATCACTGGCAGCCGTATTGTCGGAGACCGGGGAGGAAGTAAAAGAATTTGTCCGGACGCGAGTGTCCATGCTGCAGGCTGAAGTTCATGAGAAGGTACAGACCTTCAAGTACACGGTCCCGATGCTGGCGGGCGCACTGGTACTGCTGCTGGCCGGGTGGATCACTTTGACCTTCGCGGCGGTGGCGGCGCTGCATGCCTGGCTGATGCCGAATGCCTATGCCTGGGCGTGGGCAGGCCTGATTGTGGCCGGCGTCTACATCATCAGCGGCATCGCCGTGGGATTATTTGCCTATGGCGAGATCAAGCAGGCCGGCGTGGCCCCCAAACGCACGCTGAGCGTGCTGAAGCAGGACCAGGATTGGATCCAGAAGGAAGCGAGGGCAGCATGAATTCAGCCCTTCCCGTGGACGTGCTGGAAAGGAAGGCGGCCGAGCAGCGGCGCCAGATCCATGATTCCGTGGTGGAACTGCGCCACAGCGTGAAAGAACGGCTGGATGTGAAACGCAACGTGCGGGAGCACCTCTGGGCCGTTTCCGGAGCGCTGGCGTTCGTAGGGCTTGTGCTGGGCTACGCCGTGGCTGGGGTGTTTACCCGAGATTGAATCCCTTCCAGCCCTTTTTCTGCCGTGTCCAACCTCCCGGTTTTCCGGGACGCTTTTCCCGTCTATTGCCTAAGTAGATGAACCATCTGTTTCCCTGCATTAATTCGTGATATAAACCTCATTCGTTCCTTCTCCCACATCCAAAAAGACCCGAAAGCGGGGACGGCGTATTTGCTAGGAGGCAAATGTCAGAAGAAGCGAGGACAGGGAAGAGATTTCCGCTTGAGCTGCCCATCAAGATCCACGGCAAGAAAGGCGACGGCAAAGGCACCACGGCGGACATGAGCGCCGCCGGCGTCTACATCATGGCCGACGTGGACCTGACGGTGGGTTCGCCCATTGCATTCGATATCACCCTCCCAGCCAATGTGCTGGGCACGCCCACGGACGTTGAGGTGCGTTGCACGGGGCGCGTGATACGCAAGGAAACGGAGGGCGCCAGCGCCAACTCCGGCCGCAAGAAGAAGAAAAGCGGCGTAGCTTGCGTTATCGACCAGTACAAATTCATCCGCAAGACCAAAGGACGCAAATAAATGCTGAAGATCATTTTGGCTGACAACCAGGCAATCTTCCGCACGGGCGCAGCAAAAGTGCTGGCGGTTGAAGACGACCTGCGCATCGTGGCGCAGGCCGAGAACTCGGAGAAGATGATGATGGCGCTGGAAAAATTCCACGCCACGGTGATGATCTTCGGTACTGACATCCACCCCAACCTGGCCAACGTGGTGGAGACGGCGAAGAAATTCAAGACTCGGCTGGTGGCCATCGCGGAGACCGGCCAGGATTCACGCCAGTTCCTGGGCAGCGGGGTACACGCCGTGATCTACCGCAACGTCAGCGGCGAGTCCCTGGTGCAGTGCGTGCGCAAAGTGGCCAAGGGCGAAACCTGGCTACAGGACACGCAGGAGACCAAGGAGACCCTGGAGAACGATCTGGTGGGCGCGCGCGTGCGCGACCGCTTGACGGCCAAGGAACTGAAGATCGTGGCGCTGATCGTTCAGGGTTACAAGAACAAAGAGATCGCAACGCAGTTGGGCACCACCGAGCAGGTGATCAAGAACTACCTGCGCAACGTTTACGACAAGATAGGTGTCTCTGACCGGTTGGAGCTGGCGCTCTTTACCATCCACCATCGCATTCTGGCGGAAGCGGCGGCGACGTCGGTGGCAGCGACCTCGGGGCAGAGATAGAAGATCGCGCGTGATCGCCGGGATCGCGCGTCATCGCCGTGATCGAAAAAAGCCTCATCGCTGATGAACCCAGATAAACGCTGATCAGTTAAGAATGTTTTGTGGAGCGCAGGCACTCATGCCTGCGCTTTTTTTCTGCCGTTCACAACAGCTTCATCCAGAAGGCGCAAGAAGGCTTCTTCTTTCTCGGTGTCTCTGTGCCTCCGTGGTAGGTGTTCCTCTGCGTCCTTCGTGTCCTCTGCGGTGAGAATCCCAGTCTAACTAAGCCTTGGACGCCAGCAGCTCCCGCATGGCGGCGATCACCGCCTGGGGTTGTTCCAGAGTGCTCGAGTGGCCGGCGCCGGGAATGCGCACCAGCCTGGCGTTGGCGATGGCCGCGGCAAGTCTTTGCTGGTTGGCGGGCGGCTGGGCGGTATCGTCTTCACCGGCAATCACGAGCGTGGCGCAGCGAATGGCAGCCAGCTCCGTGGCTGAAAACTCCGGCCGGTTCATCACCGCCAGGATCGAGTGGGCGATGTTCCTGGGCCGACGGCGCAGCTTCTCCGTCCAGGCCCCGAGCATGGCGCCCTTGACCTGCTCGCCGCTGGTGCGCGTGGTGCGGCCAAACAGCTCTTTCACGGCGATGCCGGTAAACGGCGACGTGCCCACCACCTTCACCAGTTGCGCCAGAAAGCCATAGCGCAGGCGGCTGGAGGCAGCTTCTTTCTGCGCGCCGGTGTGCATCAGCGTGAGCGAACGCACCAGGTCGGGACGGCGCGCAGCCAGGCGCATGCCCACGAAGCCTCCCATGGAGAGTCCGGCAAAATGGCAGGGAGCGGCGTTGAGCGCCTGGATCAACGACGCCACGTCCTCGGTCAGCGTGTCCATGTCATGACCGTATCCAGGGTCCGATGACTGGCCCTGACCGCGATGATCATAGGCGATCACGCGGTACCGTCCGTCAAAGGCCACGCGCTGCGGCTCAAACATGGCATGGTCCATCAGCAGACCGTGGGAAAAGACAATGGTCTCCGGCCCGCTGCCGGTTTCTTTGTAGAACAGCTCGACGCCGTTGACTTGGATGGTTGGCATGCGGATGGCTCCTGGACTCTTTATGGGAGCGAATAATGTAGCACGGAGCAGGGTTGGAAAATCGGGCCATCGGTTCATCGGGAGATCTGGCCATCGCAAGCAACGATCGACCGATCTCCCGATGGCCCGATCACCCGATTTCCCGCCTCTCTCAATCATCTGTTTCCCTGTCCCGACCTTTGTTATCCTAGGAAGCGGCCATGAAACTCTCAGGTTGCGGCACCGCGCTTATCACGCCTTTCCGGCAAGATGGAACCCTCGATCAACAGGCACTGGCACGGCTGGTGGAATGGCAGGTAGAGTCAGGAATCCACTTCCTGGTTCCTTGCGGCACCACCGGGGAAACGCCGACGCTCAGTAAGGAAGAATGGCTGCGCGTGATCGATATCACGATTGAAGTTGCCGCCGGCCGCGTGCCGATCGTCGGCGGGGCGACCTCCAATGACACGGCGGATGCCGTGTCCAAAGCCAAAGAACTGAACAAGCGCAAAGGCGTGGACGCCATCCTGACCGCCTCGCCCTATTACAACAAGCCGACGCAGGAAGGCCAGTACCAGCACTTCAAGGCCATCGCGGAAGCCGTGGACAAGCCGCTGATGCTCTACAACGTCCCCGGACGCACCGGCGCCAACATTGAGCCGGCAACGCTGGCCCGCCTGGCCAAAGTGCCGAACGTCGGCGCGGTGAAAGAGGCCAGCGGCAACATCAGCCAGATCGCCGAGCTTTTCAGCTACGTTCCCGACGATTTTCTGGTCTTCTCCGGCGATGACGCGGTAACGCTGCCGGTGATCTCGCTGGGTGGTGTGGGCATCGTCTCCGTGGCGTCCAACGAAATCCCCAAAGAGATGGCGGAGATGACCGCGGCCGCGCTCAGCGGAAACTGGGACAAGGCGCGCAAGCTGCACCGCAAGTACGTCCGGCTGATGCAGGCCAACTTCATTGAATCCAATCCCATGCCGGTGAAGGCCGTGCTGGCGATGATGGGCCGCGTGGAAGAGGTCTATCGCCTGCCCATGGTGCCGATGAGGCGGGAGACCCGCATCAAGCTGCAGCAGATCGCTACCGAAGTGGGTCTGTTGGAGCCGGTCAGCGCCGGCGTTTCCGATCTGTAAGCCACTTCCCCCTGATTGGCACGGCACACATCCTTCCGCTGTTATCGAGACGCGCAGGTGCTTTTGCCCACAGGGGCACTCTTATGCAGCTCTTGTGATGCCGTGTTCTGTTGACGCGGCCTGGAAACCGCACCCAAGGCGATCCGAGCGCAAAAAACCACGACAGAAACTTCGCAGGAGAATACTATCTACAACGTTCTCTTTCAGAGGAATAACCCATGCGATTGACAAGCTTGCTCCATTCCGCGGTACTGGCCGCAATACTTTGCCCCGCGAGAGGCGGTGCAGCGCCACAATCGTCGGCTCCGCCCGCTGCTCCAGGAACGCAGCAATCCAATGCGGATGACCCCGAACGCAAGCAGGCCTTCGCACTCTTCGACCAGCACAAGATGAGTGAAGCTGTGCCGTTGCTCGAGAAAGTGACTGCCAAATATCCGAACGATCCGGTAGCGCACGAGCATTTGGGTGCGGCGCTGGTCAACCGTTCCGCCACCTGGACCGAGCCGGAAAAACGGAAAGGCGATCTTCTCTCAGCACGCCGCGCGCTTTTGCGGGCGAAAGAACTGGGAGACGATTCGCCTTTGTGCAATGTCTTGCTGAAGGAGATCCCGGAAGACGGGAGCGAAACGCCCTTCTCCGCCCGCGCCGACGTTGATGCCGCCATGAAGCGCGGCGAGGCCGCCTTCGCCAACAGTGACCTGGATACGGCGCTCAAGGAGTACATGCTTGCTTTCGATCTTGACCCCAAACTCTACCTCGCTGCTCTTGACATCGGGGATACGTACTACCGGCTGAAGCAGACGGACCAAGCGGGAGAGTGGTTTGCCCGCGCCATCCAGATTGCGCCCAACCGCGAAACTGCTTATCGCTACTGGGGTGACGCGCTGATGGCGGACTCGCGTATGAAAGAGGCGCGTATCAAGTTCATCGAGGCTGTGGTGGCCTGGCCTTATCAGCAGATCGCCTGGGACGGACTCAGCCAGTGGGTCAAAAGAAACAAACTCGTGTACAAGGATGTTTCCATCAACCTGCCCAAAGCCCCAACCACGGATGCCAAAGGTGGAATCAATATCACTCTTGATGCCGACGACAAGGGCGGCGGAGCGGCATGGATCATGTATTCCATGGAAAGGGCACTCTGGCATGGGGAGAAATTCGCCAAGGAATTCCCGCAAGAGAAGCTTTATCGCCATACGCTTAAGGAAGAAGTAGATGCTTTGTCGGTCACCGCATCGGTTTACCAGGAGACGGCCGCCGCAGATTCAAAGGGCAAAAAAAAGAAAGCCAAACCCTCAGCTCCCGATCCCCAGCTTGAATTGCTGGTAAAACTGAAAACGGAGGGTATGCTGGAACCCTTTGTGCTGTTTCTGCACCCCGACCAGGAAATCGTGAAGGACTTTGAAGCCTATCAGGCGGCCCATCGCGACAAACTTCTGGAATTTCTGGATAAGTACCTGGTTCCGGAAGCGCCGTAAAACAATCACGCGCCTGTCTGGTGGCGTTCGGGTTCAGCAGGCTGCCGGTCACACTCCGCCTGTGCCAGGGCTTTTGCCATTCATGATACAGACTCTCAAAGCCGGCTTGCGCTATTTCGGAATCGTCTTTACTGCGGGCTTTGTGCGGGGAGCGATTCGCATCGTCTTGCTTGTTCTCCGCCTCGGCGCGCGAACTGCGGAGCTGCTGGAAACGCCCGTCATGCTGCTGGTCAGCTTTGTGGCCGCGCGATGGGTAGTCCACAGGCAGGCTGTACCGTTCACGCTCTCGAACCGGTGTGGTATGGGCGCGATCGCACTGGCTCTGTTGCTGGCCGCCGAGTTTGGCTTTGTGCTCTGGCTGCGCGGCATGACGATCAGCCAATACTTCGCCACCCGCGATCCTGTTTCAGGAACGGCGTATTACGTTGCGCTTGTAGTTTTCGCGCTCATGCCGATGTTTGTGGAGCGAAGATGAGACCGCGGGGAGATGCAGTACTCGCCGCTGATTTGCTTTTATCCGTGTTCATCCGCCTTGATCAGCAGTAAGACATTTGCTACCCCCGCATCACCCACACCAGCACCGCAATCCCCACGATGATCCGATAGATCGCAAATGGCGTGAAGCCTCGCTGCCGCACCCAGTTCATGAACCAGGCCACCACGGCCAGAGCCACGATGAATGACACCACGAAGCCGATGATCAGTACCACCCACTCGTGCCCGTTGGCCGGCATGGTCCCCAGGGGTGCTCCGTGTTTGGGATGGAAGGTGCGGTACAACTCATAGGCCACGGCCGCGCCCATGGTCGGCATGGAGAGAAAGAAGGAAAACTCCAGCGCTGACGGGCGCGACATGCCGACGACTTGTCCTCCGGCGATGGTGGACATCGATCGCGAAGTGCCGGGGAAGACCGCCGAAGCGATCTGGCAAATACCGATCCAGACGGCCTGCGGCGTGGTCATCTCTTCCATGCGCTCAGTCTGATGGCGGCTGCCCGGATGCGGCATGCCGAACAGCGCATCCACCACCCACATGATGATTCCGCCAATCAGCAGCGACCAGCCCATCACTACAAGGCTTTCCAGGTGCTTGCCGATGACTTTGGTTAGGAGAAATGCCGGAATGGCAGTGAAGAAAAATGCGATCATCACCAGCGTGAGCGGATGCGTGGCCCAGGTGCGGTCATCGCGCTCACCGCGCGGGAAGGTGGACAAAAACCGGGCGATGCGCGAGCGGAAATAAATAGGCAGGCAGAGGATGGCCCCGAGCTGGATCACGATGGAGTACATCTTCCAGAAGCCGTTGGAAAGATCGATGCCCAGCAGCGCTTCAAAAATCCGCAGATGAGCGGTGGAGCTGACGGGCAGAAACTCGGTCAGTCCTTCGATGATGCCGAGCAGGAGAGATAAAAAATAATCGTGCAAAGGGCCTCCGGGGCTGAGTTTTTCCGTGATGGAAGAAGAACCGGCGCGGACAATACAACCACATTCGTCCGGCACATCTGGCAGAATCGCCGCGCGGGAAGCCCGCGGTCACTTCCGCTGATCGTCCGGGCCGCCCACGTTTCCGCTGCCGTATACGACAATGCCTTGCTGCAGCGCGTAGGTGAGCGTCTGCGCCCGTGGTTTCCAGTCGCTGTCAGGGAATTTGCTTGCGAGCTCCGCGGTCAGTTCCAGCGCTTTCTTTTTTGCTTTTTCGCTCTTGTCCTGCTGCCGGTTGCCGCGATAGATGTCCACCAGCGAAGCCTGCCGCCAAGAGGCGTTGTAGATGGCCTCGGCGGCTTTGGGGGACTGCGGGTGGTCACGCACGTAGCGCTCGTAAATCTCGGATTCTTTTTCCGGGCACCGGGCCTCGCCTTTCCAGTCGCCGCACAGCTTGTTGTCGATGAGGTCATACGCGGCCAGGTCAGACCACTTGGTGTGAGGGAACTTCTTCATCAGTTCCTTCATCGTATCTTCGTCGATCTGCTCGCGGGCGTCCGGGCTCATCTCGCGCGCGGAGGGGCGGGAAAGCACGCCTGCTCTCTCCAGTTGCCAGCGGATGTCAGCGGCGCGCCAGAAAGCCTCGCCGGCCAGGGGTGAGTTGGGGAAATATTCGTACATGCGGTAGTACAGCCGCATGGCATCTTGGGCAGCGTTCCTGCGGCCGCCGCGCTGCTCTGCCTGGCGCTCGGAATCCACGGCTTCGCCAAAGATGATCTGGTCGCCGTTGGGCGTTGACGTGGTGATCACCACTTTTCCGTCCACCCAGCCGCTGACCTCCTTGCCCACGGGGAAACCGGTGTCCAGGCCGGTTTCGGTCACCACCAGCACGTGCGCCCAGGGCTTGCCGTCAAGGGTGGAACGCTCCATCAGAAACGTGTCACGTCCCCGCGTGGCCGTGCCCACGCGTTGCGCGCGCGTGTCCGGCGAAACGTAAATGGGGGCTTCGCGGATCACGGTGCCGTGTTCTTTGTCGGCGGCAAAGCCAAGCGCGACAGGGAAGATGACTGAAAAAAGAATTAAAGATCGTTGCCAGAAACTGCTCATGGTTGCCTCAACGTGCTCCGGTAAGAATGTCAGAAAAAAGCTGTGGCTCAATGTTACCGCCGCTCACGATTGCCACGTACGGTCCTGAAGGCGGAAGTTCGCCGGCATGGAACATGGCTGCGGCTGTGGTGACGGCGCCGCTGGGCTCAGCCAGGATGCGCGCCGAAAACAGCAGTTGCCGCATGGCCTGCTTGATTTCATCTTCGCTCACGGTCACGATGTCATCCACGTACTTGCGGATGTGTTCGAAGTTGATGGGACCGATGCTCTGCGAGCGCAGGCCGTCGGCCAGCGACCTGGCTGCACTTTCCCCTGTGACCGATTGGATCGTGCCGGATTTCAGGCTTGCCCGAGCGTCGGCACAAAACTCCGGCTCCACGCCGATGACCGCCACGCGGGGATTGGACTCCTTGATGGCCGTGGCAATACCGCTGATCAGCCCGCCGCCGCCGACCGGAACCAGCACTATACCGGGAAAAGGCATGTCGTCAACGATTTCCAGGCCAATGGTTCCCTGGCCGGCGATGATCTTTTCGTCGTTGTAAGGAGGCACGGGAACCAGCCCGCGTTCCTGCTCCAGTTCCTCGGCCTTGCGGATGCGCTCTTCGCTTGCCGGGCCCACCGTGACGATTTCCGCTCCCATGGCGCGCGTGGCTTCCAGCTTGATTTTGGGCGCGCCGGCGGGCATCACGATGGTGGCTTTCACGCCCTGCATGCGGGCGGCATAGGCCACTCCCTGGGCATGGTTGCCGCTGGAGTGCGCTACTACGCCGCGTTCGCGTTCCTCTGGCGTGAGCGAGGCAATCTTGTTATAAGCTCCACGCAATTTGAAAGACCCCACCGGCTGGAGGCACTCCGGCTTCACGTAAATCTCACGATCTTCCGGAACCTTGCAGGCGATCATCGGCGTGCGCAGGGTGACGCCGTAGAGAAGAGCCCGCGCCTTTTCTATGTCGGGTAACGTGACCATAAGGTGAAGAAGCTATGGTATCAGTGCTCCAGCCTGTTCGCCGCGCGCAGCACCTTGGCGAGGAAGTCAACCAGCGCAAATTTCTGAGAAAACGGCACCGTCTCTTCCATATTGACATGGACCAGCGCCGGGCTGATGAGCACAGCCTTCAAATCTTCTCGCGGCACGTCCCGGGCCAGCCACTCGGTCTCCGAGGCGGGAATCACGGTGTCGCCTGAGCCGTGCAGCAGGTAAACCGGCGTCTTCAGTTGGGCAAGCTGGCCGTGCGGAGAGACCGCGCCCATTTCCGCGCGGTGTTTTTCGATCTCCTGCAAAAGTTCGTCCTTGGCCAGTTCGCGGTGGTGGATCAACTCATTGAACTCGGCTTCGCCTGCGGGGCTCAGTTTCTGGGCAGCAGCCATTGCGTCCTGCGGCTGTTCCCACAGCCATAGACGCAGAGCGTCCTGCGCTGCCGGAATGTCAGCCGGCGAGAAGAACTGGTCCAGGTGAGAATAAGCCAACACCAGCACGCCGTATTCGTGGGCCGCGAGCGGCGCGGACTGCCCGTCAGGCTGCTCGATCAGGTTGGCGGCAAAGAACCGGGCCACGCGCGCCATGTCATCGTGCGCGCCCACGGCCACAACAAAGCCGACCTTGGGCGCGTATTCAGGTCTGGCGGCCGCCAGCAGGGCCATCCCGCCGGCGAAACTGAGTCCCATCACACCGACAGGCTCATTCATGCGCGTGCTCAGGACTACGGCGGAGTTGCCGATCACGTCAATGGTCTGCGGCGTGACGCGATAGTCAGCCAAGTCCTTGAGTTCCGGTGTCAACACTTCAATCCCCGCGCCGGCCAGCGCCCGGGAGAAGTTGACCAGCCGCGGCTCTTCAATGCCGAGATGGTGTACGCCGTGCAGCAGCACCATGGCGGGCGGATGGCTCACGTCTTGCGGAACATACATGCGGAACACCAGCGCACCCTGCGGCGTCTGCGCCGAACCCAATTCTTCGCGAAAGGGATGGCGGGCAAAGCTGGTGGCGAATCCCTGCGCCTTGGGATCAGAGAACCGCAGCAGCACGGACATGGCGCGCAAATACGGGTCCGCCACTCGGCGCGCAACCAGCCCCGCGAAAACCACCACCACCATCAGGAGCAGCAGGTATGTGAACCTGCGCGAGCGTCGCGTGTTGGCCACTAGATCTCCAGGATTACAGGCATGATCAACGGCCGCCGTGAAGTTGTCTTTACGATAAAACGCTTAAGATCGGCGCGGATCTTCTCCTTGATCACGCCGTAGTCGGCTTTCTCTTCCGCCGTGGAGTTGTCCAGGGTGGCGGCGATGAGGCGCCGCGCATCTTTGACGAAGCCGTCTTCACCGCCCGCGGCAAAACCGCGCATCACGATCTCCGGGATCGATTCCACCGTCCCGGTCAGCTTGTTGATGGCGATGATTGGCAGGACGAAACCGTCTTCGCTCAGGTGCCGGCGGTCTTTGATGACCAGGTCTTCCACCACCTCGGCGCGTGAGCCCGAGTCAATACAGATGCGTCCTACGGGGACTTTCTCGATCTTGCGCGCGCCCAGTTCGTCGAACTCGAGCACGTCGCCGCTCTCCAGCATCATCACCTGGCCCACCGCGCCGTGCATCCCGCGCGCCAGGTCGGCATGAATGCGCAACTGGCGGTACTCACCGTGGATGGGGATGAAGTAGCGGGGCTTCACCAGGTTCATCAGCAGCTTGAGCTCTTCCTGGCTGGCGTGTCCGCTCACGTGTACCGGCGGGGTGGAACCATCTTCATAGATTACGTCGGCCTCGCGCCGGAAGAGGTGGTCGATCATCCGGTAAATGCCTTTTTCGTTGCCGGGAATGATGCGCGAGGAGAGCACCACGGTATCGCCGCGCTCAATTTTGGCGTGCTTGTGGTTGTCCACGGCGGCGCGGGAGAGCGCGGACATGGGCTCGCCCTGGGTGCCGCTGATCAGAACGCAGACCTGTTGTGGCGCAAAGTCCTTGATCTGCCCGGGATGGATCAACATTCCTTCCGGGACCTCGAGGTAGCCGAGGTCCATGGCAATATCGGCGGCTTCCGAGATAGACCGTCCCACCAGCGCGACTTTGCGTTTGTACTCGCGCGCCATCTCCATGGCCAGCTTGATTCGGTGAATGGACGATGAGAAGCAGGAGATGAACAGGCGGCGGTCGGCGCGGGCGAAGATCTCATCAAAGCGGCCGCGGACAGCTCGCTCGCTCGGCGTATAGCCCCGGCGTTCCGCGTTGGTGGAGTCCTGGAGCAGCGCCAGAACATCGCCTTCCTTGCCGTACTCGGCAAAGGTGTGCAGATCGAAGAGCCGGTTGTCGGTGGGCGTGGGGTCAACTTTGAAGTCGCCCGTATGTATCACCACGCCCAGCGGCGTGTGAATCGCCAGCGCTACACAGTCCACCAGGCTGTGCGTTACCTGAATGGGATTGATGGTGAACGGCCCCAGGCTGAAGCGGGTGCCGGCGCGGATCTCGCGCAAGTCAGACTCCTCCAGCAGGTCGTGCTCGTCCAGCTTGTTTTCCACCAGGGCCAGAGTGAACTCGGTGCCGAAGACCGGCACTTTCAGCTCGGAAAGCACCCAGGGCAGTCCGCCGATGTGGTCCTCATGCCCGTGGGTGAGCACGATGCCGCGGACTTTGTCGCGATTTTGGATGAGATACGTGATGTCTGGAACAACAATGTCCACGCCCAGCAACTCGGACTCGGGAAACATGAGTCCGGCGTCGATCACGATGATGTCGTCCCCCCAGCGCACGGCCATGCAGTTCATTCCGAACTCGCCCAGGCCGCCCAGGGGGA
>Ga0316624_10000659_pt1 | contig 12276 bp, 13 predicted proteins | sample OWC_Aug_N3_C1_D5_FD_207657 | JGI IMG/M metagenome (GOLD analysis project Ga0316624, IMG submission 207657) | Wetland soil microbial communities from Old Woman Creek delta, Ohio, United States - OWC_Aug_N3_C1_D5_A | ecosystem: Environmental > Terrestrial > Soil > Wetlands | place: USA: Ohio...
CATCTGGTTCAGGCCAATGCCAGTCAGCTTCCTTTCAAGAAATCTTCTCTTCATGCGGCTACCTGCTCGCATGCCTTTTATGAGTTGAAGGGATATGAAAGGGTTGAGGCAGTCAATGAAGTGGCGAGGGTTTTAATGGAGGGCGGGAGATTCTGTCTGATGGAGCATGCAAAGCCCCAAAGACGGATTTCGCGTCTGTTTTTTCATATTCGAATCCTTTTTCTCGGAGCCCGGGACCTCAGAGAGTTCCTGGAACAGGAGGAATCGATTTTTGGCGATCGATTCAAATCCATCACAAAGGAGATGAGCCCCACGGGGCAATCGAAATTGATCTACGGAGAGAAAAAAAGGAGCATCGGCCATTGAAAATCTTGGATGACCTCATCTTTGGCTTAAAGGGGAGAGACTGTCCTGTGAAGAGTGTGCACACCTGTGTCTTCTGGACAGCCGTGATTACGAGACAGTGCGGCCTCTCTTCCACTTTTAGGAATGAGGGGGTTCCTCACGACCGGGGTGTGCGGGATGTAGGAAACCTTACCCGGAAGACCGCATTGGAATTGGCAGGATATGCCAAGTCGGAAAGTCTGCTGGAGGCATCCATCGGAATGGCAACTGTCAATTCACTGATCGATATCGATGAATCGAAGTGTATCGAGAAGAATGCCTTCGAGATATTACTTGAAAAAGGAAAAGGGGGAAATGTGGCAGTGGTGGGTCATTTTCCGTGGATTCCAAAGCTCAGAGAGAAGGTCCAAAACTTATGGGTCCTGGAAGAGAGGCTTCGTGAAGGCGATTTACCTTCCACAGATGCCGATCAGATCTTGCCCCAGTGTGATGTGGTGGGGATCACCGGAACTTCTTTCATCAATCACACCCTGGAAGGTCTGCTGGCTCTTTGCAAAAAGGCTTTTGTCGTTCTGGTCGGTCCCACTTCACCCCTCTCCTCTATTCTCTTTGACTACGGGATCGATGCGATCTGTGGTGCGAAGGTGGTGGATGGAGATAAGGTCATCCGTTCGATTAGCGAAGGTGCTACTTTCAAAGAAGTAACGGGAGTAAGACTTGTTACTCTAACGAGATGAGTAAGGGTGAAGAATGTCAGCCAATCCCAAGGTCAGCGATCTTGTCAGCAAGGTGTTCGACGGATATCCCCTCACAAGGGACGAGATTGTCTATCTTCTGGGCATCAACCATAAACCTTCCGGTGCCGAAATTAAAATGAACGCTGCCAATGTCATCAATCGCATGGTTTCAAAGGGGAAGGCTGAAGTCCATGCCCAGATCGGGCTGAATTTGTCTCCCTGCCCGAACCACTGTTCTTTTTGCGCATTCAGTGCTCAAAATAAAGTCTTCACCGAGAGAAAGGAGCTCGGAATAGAAGAGATTATTCAACTCGCCCTTAAAGCTGAATCCGATGGAGCCAATGCCATATTTTTTATGACGACTCACGACTATCCGTTTGGAAAGTATGTGGAAACATCGAAAGAGGTAAGAGAAAAGCTAAGGCCTGAAACGGTGATGATCGCTAATATAGGAGATTTCGGGTACGGAGAGGCGAAGCAATTAAAGGACGCGGGTTATACCGGGATCTATCATGCTGTCAGGATGGGGGAGGGCAGGGATACCCAAATTTCTCCTGAGACTCGCCTAAATACGATGAAAGCAGCCCGCCATGCGGGTCTTTTGATTGGCACATGCATCGAACCCATCGGCCCGGAACACTCGACTGAAGAGATTACAGATAAAATCCTCATCGGAAGAGACATGAGGCCCTGTTTTAGCGGCGCAATGCGGAGAATTAACATCCCGGGTTCTCGGTTGGAAAAATACGGTATGATCAGTGAGTATCGATTGGCTTTTCTGGTTTCGGTTGTCCGACTGGCCATGGGCAGAGAGGTCATTGGGAACTGCACGCACGAACCGAACTTACTGGGAGCGGCAACGGGAGCGAATCTTTTTTGGGCTGAGGCGGGCACGAATCCGCGCGACACTGAAGCGGAGACCTCTAAAGGGAGGGGAATGAATATCAAATCCTGTATGGAGCTTTTCAGACAGGCGGATTTTGATATCCTCCGAGGTTCTTCGGTGATCTATAGAGAAAGGCACTGTGTATAGTAGATATCTTTGCCGCAAAAAGAAAAGAGAGGAAACGGGCATAAAACGAAGGTCAGAGGAGTCAGGAGGAGAAATTGTTATACGCCTTTGATGGAAGAAAACCGAAGATCGGTAGAGAGATCTACATCAGCGACCAAGCAGTCGTCATTGGCGACGTGAAGATCGGGGATAGCTGCTATGTGGGCCCTGGGGCGATCTTAAGAGGAGATTACGGTAGGATTGAGATCGAACCCGGCACATCCGTTGAAGAAAATGTAACCATCCACCCCCCCTGAGGGAGTTTGTCAAGTTGGGAAAAAGGTTACTCTAGGACATGGGGCGATTATCCATGCAAGGTCCATCGGGGATCTGGCAGTCGTCGGAACGGGAGCCGTGTTAAGCCTGGGGGTCGAGGTTGGGAAAAGGGCAATCGTTGCAGAGAGCGCAGTGGTGAAGATGAATCAGAAAGTGGCGGCAGGTGTTGTCGTCGCAGGGAACCCTGCGGCAGTAATTCGAAACCTCACACCTGAAGATGAGGAGCGGTGGAAAAGGGGGAAGCAACTCTACATCAATCTTGCGAAGAAATATCTGAAAGTTGGTTTGCAGCCCATAAGCAAAAGTGATTCACCGGACTTAAGAAATCCAACAGGGAGACCATCTAAAAAGAAGTTAAAAGATTAGACAGAGGAATATCCACAAACTTAGTTTTATAATTAAAATAAGGCCTTTGTCGAAGGTTTCTTTGGATCCTTTACAAACCCAAGCGTACAGACAGTGTAAGGTGTCTCAAAGAGATAAGGTATATAAAACATGACGAGGACAGTGGTGACTGATTTACATATCCAGGGGAAAAGCGTGGTAATCGTTGGTAACGGGTGCGCTGGAGCGGAATGTGTTAAAGCATTGCGGGAAAGTGGTTACAGGGAGAAAATTCATCTTTTGACAGACAGCAGATGGCCCATCTCTAACCCCATGCTTACTACCTATTACGTGGCCGGCAAAATTGGCTTTGAAGGGCTTTTTCCTTATGGGGCAGGCCAGGGATTTTATCTAAAGCATGGAGTGGATGTGTATCCTGGGTCACCCGTCGTAGCCCTAAACGCTGAAGAAAAAGTGGTATGCGCCAAATCCGGGCTTGAAATCAAATACGATCAGTGCTTGATGGCGACTGGCGCTACACCGGTTTTGCCTCCGATTGAAGGTATTGGCTTAGACCGGATATATTCCCTGCGGACAGTGGAGGATGCCATTCGTCTCAAAGAGGCCATGACCAAGGCGCCCAAGAAAGCACTGGTCATCGGCGCTTCGATGGTTGGGATAAAGGTGATGGAACTCTTTTATAAAGCAGAGGTGGAAGTATGTCTGGCCGATCTGGCCCAGCACATCTTTCCTCTGGCTGCCCATCCTGAATGCGCCCGGGTCATTGAAGAACGTTTGGTCCGAAGGGGAATCAAACTGAGATTTGGCGCCGGAATAGAAAGAGTGGAAGAGACTTCCCGGGGGATAAAAGCTTACTTTGAAGGAAGCCCTGAAAGCGAAGAGGCCGATCTCTTGGTGATGTGCATAGGAGTACGGGCAAACACCGGTTTTATCGATCGAAAGCGGGTGGCTGTCGACCGGGGGATATTGGTTGATGGGTACATGAGAACCAGTACACCAGGACTTTATGCGGCTGGCGATGTGGCCCAAGGGGAAAATCTTCTTTCTGGAGGATCAGAGATGATCGGCTTATGGAACAACGCCCGTTACCAGGGGCGAACGGCGGGGAGAAACATGGCTGGAGGAAACGAACTCTTCCCGGGAAACATTCCCCATAACATTACTCACTTTATGGGGATGGATTTTGTGGGCATTGGCGATGTGGAGGCCCACGACAGAACCGAAAAAAAATACGATGGGAAGAAATACATCCAGCTCTTCTGGAAAGATGGGTTTCTTACCGGAGCAAACTTTCTGGATAGCTATACGGAATCAGGCATTATCAAAAATGCCCTCATGAAAGGACTCAGGCAAAACGGACCCATTCGATCTGAGTTTATGCCCCTTATTCAGAACCAGTTAATAAAGAATATTCTACAGGAGGTTGAGAAAACGTGAAGGATGTCGATAAACTGTTGCGAGGGAAAATCCCTGACTCTGAAACAGGCATCGAGGTCAGGAAATCCATCTGCACCATCTGCGATCCTTCAGCCCTGTGTGGGCTGGATCTTTACGTGAAAGATGGGAAAATTATTAAAGTAGAGGGAAGCAAGGATCACCCGTACAGCATGGGCACACTTTGTCCAAAAGGAGCGGCGAACCGCCAGTACATATACAGCGAAGACCGTCTGAAGGTCCCTTTGAAAAGAACCGGCCCCAGGGGTTCGGGAAAGTTCGAGCCCATATCCTGGGGGGACGCGTTGGATACCATTGCCGCAAAATTCAATGAAATCAAGAAGCAGAACGGACCGGAGTCTGTTGCCTTCTTCTCCGGTTATACCAAATACTTCAGACCTTATCTCAAACGCCTGGCTCACTCTTTCGGTTCACCGAACTATTTGACGGAATCGAGCACGTGCCACGAGGCCACGGCCATGGCTCAGAAACTTACCTTTGGCCAACCGGGCGGACCGAATCTAAAGAATACACAATGTCTTCTTGTCTGGAGCGCCAATCCATTCCACACAAATCCGGGAAATGCTAGGGCCATCCTGAGAGGCAAGGAAAGAGGGATGAAGCTAATCGTTGTGGATCCGAGACAGACCCCAACGACAGCCCGTGCCGATATTCATCTGCAGGTCAGGCCCGGGACAGACGGAGCCCTGGCTTTGGCCATGGCCAATGGCATCATTCATGAGAAACTTTATGACCAGGATTTTGTAGCCAACTATTCATACGGTTTTGAAGATTACAGAGAGTATGTTCGACAGTTTACCCCTGAGAAAGGTGAAGAACTAACCGGAGTGCCTGCCGAGAAGATCCTAAAGGCCGCCCGGATGTATGCCTCCATAAAACCGGCTGCCATCATGCCAAGTGCTTCCCCGGTCGTGCACCATACCAACGGTGTGCAGAACTACCGCGCTGTTTTTGCCCTGGTTGGGCTTACGGGAAACTACGACATCACTGGTGGAAATTTTGTCATTCCGCCAAGCTTTATTCATACCCCCGGCCTGATTCCGACCCGGGAGCATGAATTTGTCCAATGCAGGCCCTGGAGTGAGATGCCGCCGAGAGTCGGAGCAGACCGGTTCCCTGTCTGGGTTGATGTTATCGACGAAGAGGCTCAAGCGATGCACCTGCCGTCCCAGATCCGCTCTGGTGAGCCGTATCCAATTAAAGCATTGATCGGTTTCGGTATGAACCACAGGATGTGGCCAGACTCCAACGGCCTTTTGAAAAGCGTAGGAGAACTCGATTTCTTCACGAATGTAGACATTTTTATGACAGACACGTGCAAAAATGCAGACATTGTTTTGCCAGCCTGCACTTCCGTCGAACGGAGCGAATTGCGCTGCTACCCTATGGGCTATATTATCTTTACCCAACCGGCCATCAAGCCCCTTTATGAGTCACGGTCTGACGTGGAAATTATCTATGAACTAGCCGCAAGACTTGGTTTGGAGGATCCGCTTTTTAAGGCTGGTTACGAGGCGAGCGTCGGCTGGATTCTTGAACCCAGTGGTATCTCTGTTGCTGAACTCAACAAGCACCCGGGCGGCATGTTCGTGCCGAACCCGATGAAACTTGCCGAGAAGAAATACCTGAAGCAGGGCTTCAAGACACTCTCCGGGAAGATGGAATTCAAATCGAAAGTTCTTGAGAGATACGAGGGAAAGTCCGGTTTTGAAGCGCTCCCGGTCTATACACCTCCCAAATACAGCAGGGAATCTGCTCCCGAACTCGCGCAAGAATATCCGTTCATTCTCAACACGGGCTCCAGGCTGCCCATGTATGTCCATACCCGGACCTTCCGGCTTAGCTGGACGAACAGCTTGCGGCCAAACCATCCCGCTGCGGATATCAATTCTGCCGACGCCGTCCGCCTAGGTATCAAGCAAGACGATGCGATACGCATCTGTACACCCAAAGATGCCATCGTTGTAAAAGCTAATCTGACCGAGATGGTCCAGCCGGGTGTGGTCCACATGTACCACGGCCATTCGGAAGCTGACGTCAACCTGCTCTTTGAAGGCGACTACCTGGATCCGCTTTCCGGCTATCCCGGCTTCAAGTCTGCTCTCTGCAAGGTTGAAAAGTTTGAGGAAGGAGGATGCCATTGATGGACAAAGCGATTTATCTCGACATCGAGCTCTGCGTGGGCTGTGGGGCATGTGCTATAGCCTGTATGGATCAGAACGATATCTATCCTGAAAAAGGTCAGCCTGCTTTTAGAAGGATTTACAGGATTGAAGAGGGAAAGTTCCCCGATGCCAGCATCCGGTATCTCTCAGTTGCCTGCATGCACTGCGAGGACAGTCCTTGCGTGGTTGGCTGTCCCACTGGGGCTATAACCAAAAATGATCGAACCGGGGCTATCCTAGTGAAGAAGGAACTGTGTATCGGCTGCCACAGCTGTGCCTTGGCATGTCCCTTTGGAGTGCCCAGGTATGACCCGGATGAAAAGATGGAGAAATGTAATCTGTGTACGGAAAGAGTGGAGGCGGGGCTGGAGCCCGCCTGCGTACGCGTATGTCCCATGGGCGCATTAAAGTTTGAGTCTCCTAACAAAATCCAGGGGGTAAAGGAATCCAAGTTTGTCAGCAATATGGTGACCGCCGTCCACAGGGCTGGAAGCAGGCAGTGAAAAGCTTAGCGGAGCAGATCTTAAAGAGAGCACGGAAGGAAAACAAAGATGCCATACTCGTGTGCGAAATGTGATAAAGAAATAGAAAAGCAGCAAGGATATGAATATCAGGAGAAGCTGTTTTGCGAGGACTGCTATATGGATATTCTATCCCCCGCCAAGGCCTGCGACCCGTGGGCGGTTCACTCCGCTCAAACATTTCTAAGAGGGAAGGACAAATTTGCGACACTGACGCCTCAGCAGCTTAAACTGGTAAACTACCTGAAGCAAAAAGGTGAGGCGACATTAGAGGAGTTGATTGAGAATCTCAATCTAGCAGAGGAGGAGGTAAGAAGAGAGTTTTCCGTCTTGAGGCATATGGAGATCTTAAGGGCGACGAAAAAGGATGGAAGAATTCTTTACATATTATTTTAGACCTTCCTCACCGGGGCGGTTAGGCGCCCTTTTTAAATCATTTTGAGCGGTAGCGAGGAATCTCTTAATGGGTGACCCTAACTCACGAGATTTTTCCCTCAGAATGAACAACTTGAAGGAATTGCTCATCTAAGGTAAAAGATAAGCAAATTCATATCTCCCAGGGGAGGATTCAATGGAATTTCTGAAACCGGAATGTGCCAAATGTGAAATCAAAAAAAAGATTTGCCGTTCACCCGATGGACAGGGGCCGGCCTTCTGTCCTACCCTCCTTCGGAAGCAGTCGATCGCAAAAGCCAATGAGGAATACACCAAACCTGATATTCTAAAATTTGCTCATGAAGCATCCGTCCAGGAAGCGGAATGCTACATCAACAGAGGAGTAAAACCCTATGTTTTGCACCCGGCAAAACCGCGGGTTCAGGAGATCTGTGAATTCGCTCAAAAAATGGGGTATGAGAAACTGGGAATAGCCTTTTGCAGTGCTCTTCATAGTGAAGCCCTTTCTCTGGCTCAGATCCTCGAGGCCCAGGGGTTTGAAGTCATCTCAGTTGCTTGCAAAGCCGGTCGAACCCCAAAAGAGAAAATCGGCATCGAAGAAGAAGAGAAAGTCCGCATCGGTGAGTTTGAATCGATGTGCAGCCCAGTTGCCCAAGCCATGATCCTTAACGAAGAGAAGACCGATTTCAACATCCTCGCTGGGCTTTGCGTGGGGCACGATTCTCTTTTCCTGAGGTACGCCAGGGCCTACAGCACCGTGCTCGTCGCAAAAGATCGGGTCTTGGCTCACAATCCCTGCGCCGCTCTTTACACCACAGGGTCTTATTATGCCCGCATGCTGAAAAAGGGATTTTGAAATAGATCCTAAGAGGATGAGATTTCAAAGACGCATACCAGTCTCCGGATGATTATGAGTGAACGCTTAACGAGTCCAGAAATGAAATCGAGAGAGGAGGATCTTAGATGAATGAAGATACGTTGCTTGCCGAAATTTTTGAATTGGCGCTTCAAAACGATATGAATTACCTTGGGTGAACGCAATCCGTTCTTGCAGCTTTGCAAGACAAACTGAACGTGGGAAGTAAAGAAGTCTTTAAAGCGGGAAGTGCTCTCGCGGCAGGGGTTGCGAAAAGGGGAGAAACCTGTGGCGCCCTGACCGGCGCGATCATGGCGATCGGTACACTCGTTGGCCGGGAGAGGCTGGAAGATAGAGAGCAGCTCCAAATTTCTATGGAGGTGGCTGATCGGGTCTATGTTCTTTTCAGAGAGAAGGTTGGTCACACCCTTTGTTCGGAGATCCACAAAATCCGTTATGGCAGAGTTTACAGACTCTTCATTCCTGAGGAGAGCGAGGCTTTTCACCACATGGGAGGCCATAGCAGAAAAGGATGCCCCGAGGTTTGTGGCATTGCCGCCAGGATTGCTGCTGAGGTCATTCTCGATCTCAAAAGAAAATAGAGATTCGAACCGCTATAATATTTTTTACTATTTGGATGCAAAGATACGCACATAAGAAACCATATTTTGATCGATGCCTGGGGTGAGGGAGATTCTATGAAGGCGCTCATTATTTACTGGTCGGGCACGGGAAATACAAAGGAGGTAGCCGAGACCATTCATAACACGCTGAAAAATGGCGGCGTAAATTCGATATTGAAAAGTGCAGAAGAAGCTATGCCTGAGAACTTATATGAATATGACTTGGTCTTCATCGGCTCGCCATGCCAAATGTGGCAGCCGCCGGCGCCAGTCCTGAAATACATAAGAGAAAAAATGGATTACTATCGGCAAAGCGGCGACATCAAGCTGCGCGCCCCCAAAATACCCGGTAAAAGGGGAGTGGTTTTCACCACGTACTCCGGGCCACATACCGGCTTAAATGAAGCTATACCCGTGGGCAAATACCTTGGGCAATTCATGGAGCATCTAGGGTTTGACGTGGCAGGCGAATGGTACATTGTTGGCGAGTTTCATGGTCGAGAAAATGAAAGTACCAGAGGCAGGCTGGGAGATATCAGGGGACGGCCAAATCAACAGGACCTGGATAAAATCACACAAGATGTAATACAGTTGCTCAAGACTAAATAATCCAATCGGTCTGGGTGTAGCGGATTACACGAATACAGGGAGTGAAAAACTCCTGCAGTACTCCAATGTCAGGTGGCACAAGAAAGAGGTTGAAGCCCTCACCGTCTAGGCAGACTCGGAGAAGAGAGTGGGAACGGAAGCAGAGTTTACTGAGATTGATCAAGGTTCCTGTTACATCGGTTATGAGGAGGCTTTCAATTTGGTTTGCTCAAATCTCCAGCTGGTTGGGGTTGAAGAGACATCGCTGGATTCATGCGTTGGCCGGATCGTGTCAGAGGATCTCGTTGCCCTGATAAGTTATCCCTCGGCGGATGTCTCACTCAAAGATGGCTTTGCTGTTAGATCTGAGGAGGTGTCTGCTGCTTCCATACATCGGCCGGTATGCCTGCGGGTGATTGGTTCTGTATTCGCTGGTTCGGGATTCGAAGGGGAGGTGAAGCGGGGCAGTGCCGTTAAGATATGTTCAGGTGCCCCTATCCCTCAAGGGTTGAATGCTGTGGTATCAGGGGAGTTCTGCCGGGAGGCATCAGCGGACGAAGTTTGGATCTGCGCCGATGCTGAACCGGGACGAAACGTGCTTCGTTCAGGAGGAGAGATTACAGCTGGATCTGCTATTGCCAGGAGGGGCGAAGTACTTCGGCCAGGTTGTTTGGGGCTCGCCGCCGCTGCGGGGATAAGCCGGGTCAGGGCATATCGTCGGCCAAGGGTCGCCTTGATCGGCGTCGGTGACGAAGTGATATCGCCTGGCCAACACCTTCTTCCTAACCAACTTTATGCCAGCAACCTCGTCACCATCGGAGCTTGGTTGACTTCATTCGGCGTCCCCTGTGTCTGGTCGGTGGTTAAGGATAATAAGAAGGCGATCAAGACGGAACTGCTAAGGCACCTGCCATCCGTGGATACAATTCTTACAAGCGGTGGCGTTTGGGGGAGCGAACGTGACCTTGTTGTTGGTACACTTCATGGACTTGGTTGGCAAAAGATATTCCACAATGTCCGGATGGGCCCGGGAAAGGGCATCGCTTTTGGGTTATTGGAAAACAAGCCGGTATTTTGCCTGCCCGGTGGGCCGGCCAGCAATGAGATGGCTTTCCTGCAGATTGCCCTGCCAGGCATATTCCGTATGTGTGGAAGAAAGAGACATCCTCTCGCGACTGTTTCCGCCAGACTTACAGAAAATGTGAAGGGTCGTCACCGGGCTTGGACCGAATTTAAAGATGCGACACTCTCCTTTGATTTCGAGGGAGGTTATACGGTCACCCTTTATAGAAACAGGAGTCGTTTGCAGGCGATTGCCTATGCCAACTGTCTTGTCTGCATTCCAGAAGGCACCGAATCCCTGAATCGGGATGACATCATTCCTGTCCAGGTTTTGCTGCCGGATGTGGAGGACCTCGGAGCGGGATACACATGGTGGACTGAAAAATTGGGGTTTGGGGACCTTTGAGCAGGCATCAAGTCGGCCAGCTGTAGCCCAGGAACGACATCGTACAATAAGTTTCCGGTTCGTGTTAGCCTCTTCGTGAGGTAGTTCCATTCGTTGCTTCTTTCCTGCATCTCAATCAAATCCATTCGAAAGGAGGCAGAATATGGTCAAGGTTGTTTTCACGTTTAAAGTCCCCAACGAAAAGCAGGCAGAGTTCTTGGCGTTCGTAAAATCGGGCACGAAACCATGGTGGGAATCCCATGGGTGCCTGGCTTATGATGTGTGGCAGGCCGATGGCGAAGACGCCTTTATAAAAACAATGGACTTCCCCGATATAAATACTTTGAAAACAGTCATGCCCGCGCATGAGCAAAACCCTGAATGTAGGGCACTGATACGGAAATTTGAATCCTATACCATCGGTATTTCTCGCAAACCCTACATAAAAATGACGTAGGGGTTCGATTTACAAACAGGGTGATTTGCTCTACCTTCAAAGGAGGCCAAAATGGGTGATATAAAATATGATCCGATTGGGATCATCCCTTCTCCATATAATGAAATTGAAGGGATGCCAATACAACCCTGTGCGGCGACCGGCGTTAGGGGAACGATTGAAATTAACCCTGAATATGCTGGCGGGCTCAAAGACCTTGACGGATTTTCACACATTATTCTCATCTATCATTTGCATGCATCGAAGGGATTTTCGTTAGAGGTCATTCCCTTTTTGGATGATCCGCCCAAAGGGGTGTTTGCCACACGCGCCCCCCAAAGGCCAAACCCAATCGGTTTATCAATCGTGAAACTCATCGAAGTGAGGGGTAACATTCTTCATATTGAAAACGTGGATATCTTGGACAATACGCCTCTTCTCGATATAAAGCCTTATGTCTCACAATTTGATGACAGGATCAGGCTGAAATGGGGTGGTACTCTAAAGCAAAGTAAAATGTTAGGGATAAAAAGTCGGATCTTAGATTCAAATGATTCTACTTACTACTGGACTTCTTGCTCGGTCACGATCTCACGTTTGATCACAGACAATAACTCTTCGAATACGGGAAGCACGTCGGTTCTAAACCTGCCCGCAACGATCAGGAACATGATATCGTCACCCACCTGAAGATCCCCGGTGTTGATCCAGACTTTGATGTCGACAACCCCGGCTTTCTGCTTAAGAGTGAGAACAATAGAATCTAACTTTTCCTTGTCGTAGGATAGCTTCATACCGCGGACAGGCTTTCCCGACTTTGAAGTGGCCCTGACAAGGCCGTTATGAACCAGTATCATTCCGAGTTCTTCTGGGTTGGCCTTCCGCTTTATCTTCTCGATCCATCGGTCGATCATCAAGGCGTTCTTCATATTGCTTTCTTTTAGAATCGGATTCTCCTTACGCTCCTCATAGGTCCATTCTGGTCCATTCGTGAGCGTCCATTCTAGACACTCTTCCCTTCTTGCAGGCAAGGCT
>Ga0316624_10000660_pt1 | contig 12275 bp, 12 predicted proteins | sample OWC_Aug_N3_C1_D5_FD_207657 | JGI IMG/M metagenome (GOLD analysis project Ga0316624, IMG submission 207657) | Wetland soil microbial communities from Old Woman Creek delta, Ohio, United States - OWC_Aug_N3_C1_D5_A | ecosystem: Environmental > Terrestrial > Soil > Wetlands | place: USA: Ohio...
GCACTCGACCGGCAGCATCCGGTGATGGCCATGCGCAGGGCGCAAGGGCATCGCGTGGTCTACGTGGCCGACGGCCACATCGTCGCCGCGCAGAAGGAAGAGGAGTATCGCATCCCGTTGGCGGCCATTCCGCTGACGCGTAACGGCACCATCGGTTTCCAGGTCGAGAACGCGATGGCGGTGGTGGCCGCCACTTGGGCATTGAAGGTAAGTTGGGAAACCATCCGTGCCGGCCTGTCGACTTTCGTCAACGATGCGCAGACTGCGCCGGGACGTTTCAATTTCTTCGATTATCGCGGGGCCAGCGTCATCGCCGACTACGGCCACAATCCGGATGCGATGCTCGCCTTGGTGCCTGCCATCGAAAGCATCAAGGCGAACAAGCGTGTGGTGGTGATCAGTGGTGCGGGCGACCGGCGCGATGCCGATATCATCCGCCAGACCGAGATACTGGGCGATGCGTTCGACGAGATCATCCTGTATCAGGATCAATGTCAGCGCGGCCGTGTCGATGGCGAGGTGCTGGCCTTGCTGCGCCGGGGTTTGACCAAGGCCAAGCGCGCCAGGCACACCGAAGAGATCACCGGCGAATTCCTTGCCATCGACACCGCCCTGGCGCGCCTGCAACCGGGCGATCTGTGCCTGGTTCTGATCGATCAGGTGGATGAGGCGTTGGCACATATCGCCAAGCGCGTCGCCGGCAACTGATCTTTCGCGCGGGCGATCAGAGGGCCGTTATTGGGCTGTAGCGGAGATAGACAGTCAAAATTTGGCTAGCAGCAGACCTATGCGGTGCGCATAGAAATTCATTCCGTAAACACGTCCGGAGGATGATCTGTATGGTTGAACCTGCCACTAACGAGGACTTCGACGCCATCGCCGACCTGAATGTCGCGGCTTTCGCACAGTTTGAGCGGTCGCTAGATCCGACATCGTGGCAGGACATGCTGAAAAACTTGCGCAATGTGGACGAGCGGGCGCGCACCACCGAGTTTTTCGTGTGCCGCGACGGCGGGGAGATCGTGGGTTCGGTAGGCTATTGTTCTGCGGGCAATAGCAACCCGAACATTTTCAGCGCCGAGATGGCGTCGGTGGTGCTGCTCGTGGTGCACCCGCAACATCGCGGCAATGGACTGGGAAAGGCCCTCATGGCGGCCTGTATCGCGCGGGCGCGGCAGGACAACGCAGGTGCGATCGGCCTTTTTACCAGCGAACTGATGCAGCCTGCGCACCATGTCTACCGTAAGCTCGGATTCCAGCTTGAATCGGAACTGCCACCGCGTTACGGCATACGCTATTTCAGGTTTGTGCTGCCCCTTTCTCAGGGTACGGAGGAACCGTACTGAGCATGCATCTGTTTTAGGGCATCGAAATTACTGGGATGACCGTCGAGTTTGCGCTGAGACGGATGAAGAAATGAAAAACGAACGGCGGAAAACTGGTGAGGAGCAGACAGTCGCGGGTAAGATGAACAAAGGTCGCTGTGCGGCCAAGAGCGGGCATTGTCCGACTAGACGCCCTCGCCAACTGCGGGCATGCATATTTGTCTTGGCCTATCGTTAACTTGATGGAGTATTCAAAATGCATAAAGGCAGCTGTTTGTGCGGTGCGATAGAGTATGAAATTACCGGCTCACTTGAACCGATTATATTTTGTCATTGCTCTCGCTGCCGAAAAGCAAATGGTGTGGCGTATGCTGCAGTGTCTCCGGTCGCTTCCTCCAACTTTCGGATCGTAAAGGGAGAAAACTCTCTGCGTAGCTACCGCAATGATGCGGGAGTTCATCGTATATTTTGTGCCAATTGTGGCTCCCCCATTATTGGAAAACGCGAAAGTGCTCCGGAAATAGTACGAGTGCGTATAGGCACATTGGACACGCCGGTGCATGCAAAGGTCTCTGCCCACATCTTCGTTGGCTCTAAAGCGGAATGGGATGAAATTCTTGATGACGCTCCACAATATGAAGAACGCATTTAGATGAAATGAAAGGTGAGTGACTGAAGTCGAGAATATCCCAGACGCTCGGTCAGCCAGGGCAAGCAGGCCGAAGTCGATCAGAGCGAGAAATGAGGGAATTGATATGAAAATGATTTGGACGCTTCTTCTAATGACATTTATTCCGTCTGTATATGCCGAGGTAACCCAATGTGATGGGGCGACATATAACGTCGAAGTCGAGGGTTTTATTGAACCTTACAAGTATGGTCTGACCAAGCTGACGATCACAAATGGCAAGGAAAAACTATCGAAGCAGTTTGAGTCCGTACACTTTCAAATTGGTTGTAAAAAGAATCCTGCAAACAAGTCTTATATCATTTATCAGGCTTATTCAAATTGCGAAGACCAGACTTGCATTGCTGCTGACAATAATTGGGGGATTGTCGATCCCTCACCGCTAAAGCTTTTGCTTGAGCCAAGCAATGACAACCATGAGAAGGCAGAACAAATATTTGGTGGTGAATTAAGACCATTCACTGCAAGAAAAAGGTTCAAGGCAACTGCACGTTGACCGTTTTTGTTGGAACAGCTGACGTTAGGTGTGATGACGAATAAGGACTGAAACCGGCCAACAACGGTTGCGGGTACATCCCATTCAGATGGTTATGAGAATCGCTTCAAACAGATTGTTTTTTATTTTGCTAGTCTTGCTGACCGGATGGCCCGGAGGACTTGTTGCTCAAAATGAAAGGCCCATGCTGCGGATTCCGCTCGTACTGAAGTGGGACATCCGGCCCGCGAATAGTTCTATCGAACAAGAGTTCTTGGTGACAGAGTATCGAAACTATTACATTTACATTGCATTCAATAAGGGGGGCTCATTTGATGTCAACGAAGTAAGGAAATTCACCGGTGACTCTACTGTACAAATAGTCACGAAAGACGCGATGCCTACCGTCGTCATTGCGAAAACAAACGAGGAAGTACGCCGCGCGGATGAGCTAATTCGTACAGGTGTGTATGAATATCGGTATACCCATCTTGGGGTTGTAATGCCGGTACATGTGATGCTTGAGAAGCTGGGTGACGACAGCAATATGACCTCGACGATGGTTGTGGACGAAACTTTTAAGACTGACAGAGAGTGTTTTGGCTTGGATCGAGCGATCACGGAAGTTGCGCTCAGGCCAGGAAAATACCGCATCAACCTAAAAACGCTCCAGGAAACCTATTTGCCTTCAGGTGCAGAGTCCTCACTCGTGATCGCTTATCACCCAAAAACGCGTGTGCTGAAAGACAAGCCTAACGAATGACAGGGATGGGAACAACGGTCTTTCACTGGCATAAAGGACTTATTTCAGCAACGGCCATTCGAGGGTGTCCTCCAATTATGAGTTTCAGCACTGAAAAGGGATGGGTATGAGGCGAATCGCATGGATCATTCTGGGTTGCTTGATGGCCTTGATCCCACTCTGTTCCAATGCCTTAACTCAGGTGAAAAGTGCTAGGGTTTATTTTGTTCCTTGGGAAAATGAATATAGAGTTGCACAGAATGTTTCTGACATCAGGAAGCACCCTGTCAAGACAGGGGAAATATTTGATGAACGGCAAGCCAGTTCATTGGTGAGTCTGCTTGAAGAAGGATCATGGACAGAAAGCTCTATGATAAAAGACGTGCGTTTGGTCATAGATATTATCTACCAAGATGGGACTCAGGAATCTTACATCGCAAACAGATTTGAAATATTCTCCACACGTAGAAGCAAGACAAGAAATATCGATGCCAAGTTCCGAGCAAAGTTTTCATCGTTCCTTGACCGCTGACGGCCATCGCCACTTTGTGAACTGAATAGAAGATGTCCGTTATCGGGGCATCTGTAGGGCCGGTCTGTGTGGAGAAGCAGCCGCTGGCGTAAGCGGTTATAAACAGGCCGAAGTCGGCCAAAAGCAGCCGCTTGGGATGCACCTACACTTTGTGGATAAAGCATGAGTATTAATATAAAACCGAAACAAATAGCATATGTAGTAATCGGTATTATTTATACTATTCTTGTGGGATCGTATGGGAAAGAGCCTCTATTAAGGCTAATGGTAGGAATTCCAAAGCAAACAGCTACTTTTATCTTTCTCGGTATCCTTTTGGTGCCTCTATTAATCCTAATGTCCTTAGCTTTGGAAGATGAGATCAAGAAAAATCAGTCTCGTGAGCACTGGTCAAAGCCACTTTGGGCTGGTGATGTACCACTCCTAAAAGCCTTTTTTGCTTATAACCTGTTAGGTACACTGTTCATTATTGTGATGGAACAGTTCTTGTATTTTCGATTGGCGAATGTTGACCTGACTTGGAGAAACGTAGTTGTAATTCTCGCAGCAGTTGGCAGTACATTTTGGTACCAAACGATTTCCACAGTTGGCACTTTGAGAAGCTCAAGTAAATTCTCGGGTTCAAAGATATGGGTACTGATTGCGAAGGTTGGAGTCGTGTTCACATCCATAGCCATTGTCATTGGATTTATCCTGGCATTGAATGGAGTTAACATGTTTCATGAGACTCCATCCGTAAAATGTCCACCACCGACAGGTATGAATGAAGCGAAAGCATCATGCGTAAGTAATGGGTAGCTGTTCACTGTACGGCAGTTTTGTGTATAGGAGCAGACGTTGGCTTATATAAAGGCAAACAGGCAAATTCGGCCAACAAAGGACATTTGCAGCGACCGGAGGGTCCGTCTAAATAACTGTTAGAACGCATGACCAAGACCCGCCTCTTAAGAACTACAGGAGAAGCGATCATGAGAAAGATCATCGCCATTACCCAAGTCTCGGTAGACGGTGTCATGCAGGCGCCCGGCGGCTCCGAGGAGGATCGGAGGAGCGGGTTCAACCACGGAGGCTGGGCCATGCCCTTCGTGGACGACGCCCTGAACATTGTCGAGACTGTAGGTGAGTACGACATGCTTTTGGGACGCCGGACCTATGTGATCTTTGCCGCCTACTGGCCGTACCAGGACAACCCGATTGCGAAGGCGTTCAACAAGGCAACGAAATATGTCGTCACGCGCACTCTCGACCATCTCGACTGGGAGAAATCACAGCGTATTGACGGCGACGTTGTTGAGGAAGTCCGCCGGCTGAAGGCATCGCATGGGCCTGAATTGCACATCTGGGGCAGCAGCGAACTGCTGCAGACGCTGATCGCCGCCGATCTCGTCGACGAATATCGCATCGCGGTTTTTCCGGTGGTGCTCGGCGAAGGAAAGCGGCTGTTCGAAAACGGCGTTCCGCCGCGCCGCCTTGCTCTGGTCGACACGCGAAGCACGCCCAGTGGTGTCCTCGTCAACACCTACCATCTGGCCGGTCCTCTTCCGAACGAGTCAGTCTAGGCGGAAACACCGTCGGAAGCGGAACTGGCTCGACGCAAGAGGATGGCGAACGAGATGCAGTGATGTGAAGAGGATATCAGTGCGCCTCACAAGGCTGACTGGCTATATAGTGTTACGCTGAGACAGATGAATAAATGAAAATCGAACGGCGGAAAACTGGTGGGGAGCGGACGTCCGCAGGTAAGACGAACGAAGGGCAAAAACGGCCAATAACGGTCATTTCAGGCTGACCTAATATTTCAAGATAATTTAACTAAACACCACTGAATCAATAAATACTAATGCCTCTAACGATTGAGCTAGGAAACAAAAATTCATTTAGACGGGTAAATTTTCATGGATTGCTGACTGAACCTGAGGTCTCGGCTTTAGCCAGTAATAAGGAATTGAGATGCCTTCAGTTTGATCACCCCGTTGATTTTGGTAATTGGTTGCTTCTTGAAAAAAATCTGTTTAGCAATCGACCGGACGTAGCTCTTCGCATCTTTGGTCATTTTAAGGAAGAGTGCGATCTTTCATTTTTAGCGGAGCTTCCATCATTAAGGCGTTTCTATGCAGACTGCCTAAATGATGTCGCATCTATTGAGTCCATTGGGGAGCTACATAACTTAGAGCATTTGTCGGTTGGAGTTGAATTGCTTGAAAGTTTTGAGTTCCTAAACTCAGTGACATCTAAGCTTAAATCATTAACCCTTGGGTCAACGATTTCATCAAAGCCCAGCTTGTCAGTCATTCCGCGATTCTCAGAACTCCGTGAATTGAATATTTCAGGCCATATGAAAGGACTTGACCTATTAGCCACAGTCCCGAGTTTAGAGAAACTGAGTTTTTCTTGCCTAAAGTCTCCAAATATTGAATTCTTAAGTGAGCTTCCAAGGCTATGGTCTTTAAGTTTTCTATTAGGGGGTAGCGAGGATTTATCTGCAATCTCGCGCGTCAAGGGTTTAAAGGATCTCGAATTAACGCGGATCAGACGCCTGCATGACATTTCGTTTATTTCTAGATGTATTGAACTTCAGCGGCTTGTGTTGGATCAACTACGGCAAGTTGAACACCTTCCTGATATGGTGCCGCTCACAAAACTAAGGCGTTTAACAGTTGCTGATTTGAAGGGTCTCAAAAGTTTTGATCCGTTAGGTTCTGCACCAGCTTTGGAGGTTTTTAGTGGTAGCTCTTGTGGTTTGAAACCGGAACAATTCCGCACTGCCTTGAGTTCACCTTCGATGAGGCTCGCCACGGTGTATTTCAGCAGTCAAAAAGATGAACGAGCCTTCAAGGAAATTGCGGCAGAAATTGGGGTAAGCAGTGAACCAAAGTGGGAAGAATTCATTTTCCAATGAATTTCCGCTTTGGGTTAGAAGCGCCCCTACAACACAATGACCGAAATTAACTCGCTATGTCCGCTATTGTGTCGCAAGCGGCCCCCCCCAAACATGTTGCCCGGCTATCCGCGCATCGGCCACAGGCGCGACAGGGGAGAGTCACATAGGCTACGTGCGCCCCTTTCACACCGCGCCCGGATAAAGCCCGGCCAATGCCGGTTCTTTTTTTGCGACAGGCTCGCGCGTGTCCAGCGTCTTCAATTCCAGCAGCGCCTTTCCCTGCCATTCGCCGCCCGCATAACACGCGCGGTCGAGCTGGTTTAGCAATGGCTTGTACGCGGCATCACCCAGCCGCTCCCCCAATGCTTTGAGGCCAGCGGGCGGTGAGGTCGGCCAGCTTGCCAGCGCCCAGTCGAGCAGGTGGCGGCGCGCGGCCTGCGCATTGTTGTCCCGGCAGGCTTGCCAGAACGCCTTGCGCGCTTCGGCGATACGCGGTGCGGATGGAACAGGTGCGGCGGGCTGGGTGGTGGCCTTGCCTGCGGGTGCCGCGTTGCGCCGGCTGCTGCGCCACCAGGTGGCGAGCGTGCCCAGCCAGAGCAGTGCCAGGGCAAGGCTGAGCCACTTCCATCGGTCGTTCGCGGGCGGCTCGATATGCTGCGGTGCGGAAGGCGGCGACAGCGCTTCGGCCGGGCCGGCGTCCTGCGGCGGAGGCGCCGTACCGACGGCGACGCCGCCCGTGCCGGGCAGCACGTCCAGTGTGCGTGCCGGTAACACGATCTCGCGCTGGACGTTCTGCGCGGTATCCCACCAGAACAGATGTAGGGCGGGAATTTCGAAATGTCCGGCATTGGTGGCGATGACCGCGATGTCCTGATCGCGCGTTCCAATGACGTTGTTTCCCTGTGCATTGCTGCTCAACTTGGGCTGGTCCGGATAGGCGCGCATGCCTGGCGGCAGCTGCATGATCTGGCTCAGGTCGGGCAATTGGGCTGCGGTCAGCCCCTCGGCGCTGAGGTGCAGGTGGCGGGTGATGGGATCGCCCGCATGGATCTGGCCTTTATCGGGCTGCCAGGTTTCCTCCAGCGTCACCTTCTGCGCCGGTAACCAGTCGTGCCCTTGCGCGCTATCGGGGCGCGGACGCACATTCAGCACGAGCGGGTCGCCCTGAATGCGTATCGGCTTGGTGGCGTTCAACATGCCGGCGAACGGGTTGCGGCCAAACACGTTGCTGAAGAACTGGTCGTTCGGTCCGCTGTCGCTGCGGGTGTCCTGTACCTGTGCGCTCAGCACCGGCCCAGCCAGCTCGATCTTCCCGCTGCGTTGCGGGAACAGCAGGTACCTGCGCTCGATCACCTGATAGTTGCGGCCATTGCGCGTTTCGCTGGTCTGCCGGTCCTGTCCCTGTTGCTGGACCAGCACGTCATTGCCGGACTGCAGATCGAGGCTGGCCTGATACAGCGGCTGGTCGGTATAGATGCGTACCGTCAGCGGCACTGCCGCCTGCACATAGGGCTGCTTCTGTTCCAGGGTTGCGCTGACGAACACATGCGAGGCCTTGCCCGCAGCCGCATTCCCTTGCTGGCTGGCAGCGCCGTTGTTGCTCACGGTCAGGGCCAAGGGCGGGGAGGGCTGGCCGTCCCATTGCAGCGCCGGAATCTGCAATTTGCCGTTGTGTTTCGGCAGCAGCATCAGGCTGATCTGGACTTGCGCGCTCATCTTGCCGTTGATGATCTGGATGTTGGAACCCGAGCTGCGGCCGACGATCTCGAAGTCCTGCTTGAGCGGGCTCAGGTCGGGCTGGCTGTCGGTCTGTCCGTCATGCTGCAGCGTGAGTTGCGCCGTCTCTCCAGGGCCGATCTGGTCGTGACTGAGCCAGGCACTGATCGCCGCCGCAGCGGGCAGGCTCAGGCCAAAAAATAACACGCTCATCAGGATACGCATTGCCTGTTTCATGGTTGTCCACCTTGTTGTCGGATCATGTGTTCGATCATGAATTTGCGCCTAAGCAGGCCGCCGGGATCGTCCGGAATGGCGCGCAGCCATTGCTCTTGCGCAAGCTGCTGCTCGCTGACGGGCGCCTCGGCAGGCGCAACTGCCTTGCCCGCTGGCGCTTGGCCCAGCGCGGCAGCGGCATCGCGCCGGGCCTGGGCGGCATCGTTGGATTGGGATGGGCTGCCGGTCTGGCTGGAGCCGGTTTGATTGGCCGAGCCAGACTGGTTGGCCAATGCGGACTGCTGCTGACCCTGTCCGGCTTTCGGCCCGCCGTTGCGATCCTCTTTGCCTTGCCCGGCTTGGTCCTGTTGCTGTTGGCCGGATTGATTCTGCCCGGAAGAATTTTGAGCGGATGAATTGTTTTGGGCATTTCGCTGCTTGCCTGCATTCTTGTTGCCGGATTGACTGTTGGATTGATTGCCGGATTGATCATTGGATTGGCCGCTCTGGCCGTTGTTGCCGTTGCTGCCATCTTTGGGCGAAGCATTGTTCTTCGAAGCAGGTTGCTGCTGTTGCTGCAGCGCCTTCGCCACGAGGTCGCGGTTGTGGCGCGCATCCTGATTGCCGGGGTCTTGTGCCAGCGCCGCATCGTAGGCCTTGATCGCTTCCTGCAACTGGCCTGCCTGGGCCAGTGCATTGCCTCGGTTGTAGTTGCTGTCGCTGTCGTCGAAGGTGGCGAGATGTTTTGCCGCATCGGAATAGTTGCCGGCTTGCAGCTCGGCATAGGCCTTGCGGCGCGGGTCGCTGTAGGTGCGCGCCGCGTCGGCGGCCTTGCCCTGTCGTAACAGTTGCTCACCCTGCTGGTCGGCGTTGCGCCACCAACTGTCCCAGAAGCCGCTTGCCTGCGCATTGACTGACAGCAGCAATGCGGAGAACAAAATGGCGTGTTTCATAACCACCCCCGTCGTGCCAGCAGCGCCGTTGCGACCAGCAGCAGCGGCAGCAGCCATATGCCGCCATCCAGCCGGTGCTCCACGCGGATATCTTTTTCCTCGCGTGCCTGGCTGGTGCGGTCTGCACTGGCCTGCAGGTCGCCGATCAGGCTGGGCAGTTGCGACAAGTCCGCATAGCGGCCGCCGCCGCTTGCGGCCAACTGCTGCAGGCGCTCCACATCCAGCCGCGCGAGGTTCAATTGCCCTTTTGCATTCTGCGCAAAGCCGCCGCCCGCCTGGCTGAGCGGTGCGCCGGTGCGGGTGCCGATGCCCACCACATTCACGGTGATATGTTGCGACTGCAGTTTCCTGGCGGCAGCGAACGCCGCGGCCGGATCGCTGAAGCCATCGGTCAGCACCACCACCTGGGCATCCTTGCCGCCGCCCTGCTGGATCAATGTGCCAGCCTGTTCCAGCGCCGGAGCCAGGTTGTCGCCCGCGCTGGGCATGATGTCCGGGCTCAGCGGCGGCAGCAGCGCGCGTATCGTGGCAACATCATCGGTCAGCGGCGTGACCGTGTAAGGCTCGTCGCTGAAAGCTACCAAGCCGACGCGCGCATCCTGTGCGGCGTTGAGCAAATCATCCAGCGCGTAGCGCGCGCGGGTGATGCGGTTGGGCGTCAGGTCGGCCGCCATCATCGAGGGCGACAGATCCAGCACCAGCAGCCAGGCGTTATTGCCGCGATAGGCGACGGAGGGGGCTCGCTCCCAGCTCGGCCCGGCCAAGGCCAGCACCGCCAGTGTCCAGGCCAGTGCCAGCCACGGCCAGGGCGCCAGGCTCTTGCGCTGGCTGCCGCTGTCCAGTTGCAGTGCAGGCAACAACTCGGCATCGATGATCTGCCCCCAGTTGCCCTGGCCGGTGCGGCGCCGCGCCAGCCAAATACTGAGGCCCCACAGCAACGGCAGCACCAGCAGCCAGAGCGGGCGCAGAAATTGAAAATCCCGGATCAGTTCCATCTTCTTCCACTCCATAACACCGCGGGCAGGCTGAGCAACAAGGCCAGACCCAGCGGCCACGGGAACCATTCGTCGCTGGGGCGGTACCACTGCTGCCGCGCGTCGCTGGGTTCCAGTCGGTCGATGCGTGCGTAAACCTTCTCCAGATCTTGGGCATCGGCGGCACGGAAATATTCGCCGTCCGTGGTCTTGGCGATGAGCTTGAGCGTGTCTTCGTCCAGATCGCTGCCGCCGCCCAGGCCGAAGGGGTCAGCCTGCTGGTCCGATCCGACGCCGATGGTGTAGATGCGCAGCCCTGCGGCGGCCGCCATCTTGGCAGCTTCCTCGGGCGGCATGGCACCGGCGTTGCTGCTGCCGTCGGTGAGCAGGATCAGCACCATCTCCTTGTGGTCCGGCTTGCCGGTATCTTCGTGCAGCCGCTTGATGGCCAGGCCGATCGCATCGCCGATGGCGGTTTGCGTGCCGGCCACGCCGATCATGGCCTCGTTCAGGAATTGCCCCACCGTGTTCAGGTCGGGGGTGAGCGGCGCCTGCAGATACGGCTGCGTGCCGAACAGGATGAGCCCGACCTGATCGCCGTGGCGGCGACGGATGAAATCACCCGCAACTTTTTGCACCACCTGCAGGCGGGTCGCATTGCCAGCCATGTCCCGGGTGGACATGGAGCCGGACACATCCACCGCCAGCAACAAGCGCCGCCCCGTCGTGGGCACCGGCAGCGGATCGCCCATCCATTGCGGACGCACGGCGGCAAGCACCAGCAGCAGCCAGATCAGCGCGAACAACAGCTTGCGCGGGCGCGACCGGGTTTGGGCATCGGGCGTCGAGGCGGTCGCCACCGTGTCGGCAAAAGGCAGGAACAGCGCCGCGCCGTGCGGCCGGGCGGGCGGCAGCCAGCGGGCCAGCAGCCACGGCAGCGGCAGGCACAGCAGCATCCACGGCCAATCGATATGGATCATCGCTTCCCTCGCAGAAAACCGCGCGCGCCTTGCAGCCACGGGGTGCGGTCATTCAGCAGGCGACTGCCATAGGCTGCTCGCAACAGACTCTGCCCGGCTTCGCCAGCCAGTTCTTTGCCGCCATGCGCGACGATGAAGGCCAGCCAGCTTTCGCCGCTCAGATTGGCCACCGCCTCGCGGCCATAGGAGGCGACGGCATAGCGCCTTAACAAATCTTGCAGTTCGCCCGCCAGCTGCAGGTCGTCGCCGCGGCGGCTTTCCAACTGTTTGAGTTCGCGCAGCGCGGCGCGGCGCAGCCGGCTGGGCGCGCGCCGGTACCAGTAGATCAGAGCGGCAACTATCGCCAGCGTCAGCAGCGCCAGCACCCACCATCCCGGCGCCGGCGGCCACCAGCCGGCCGGGGGCGGCGCATGCGGCGGCGCCAGTTGTTTCAGCCAGTCGTTGTTCATGTTCTCCATAGCGGTTCTCGCAGCAAAGGCGGCAGCGATTCGGTCACCGGATTCGGCGTGTCCAGGCGGATCAGCGGCAGGTCGAGGCGGCGCGTCAATTCATCCAGGCGGTGTTCGCGCGCCGCCCATTTTTCCTGCCACGCCGCGCGGCTGCGCTCGCCGTCCAGCCACCACAGGCGGCCGGGCAGTCCGGCACGGTAGCTGCCGGGTGGCAAACCGGCGTGTTCCAGCGGATCGACCAGCCACAGCAGGCGGCAATCGCAGCGCAGCGCAATGCTCGCCAATAAGTTTTCGGTGTGTTCGTCCAGTCCGCTGAAGTCGCTCAGGATCAGCACCAGGCTGCC
>Ga0316624_10000661_pt1 | contig 12275 bp, 7 predicted proteins | sample OWC_Aug_N3_C1_D5_FD_207657 | JGI IMG/M metagenome (GOLD analysis project Ga0316624, IMG submission 207657) | Wetland soil microbial communities from Old Woman Creek delta, Ohio, United States - OWC_Aug_N3_C1_D5_A | ecosystem: Environmental > Terrestrial > Soil > Wetlands | place: USA: Ohio...
CACCTGCTGGCGGGGCAGGGCGCGCAGACCTTCGCGCGGAACATGGGCTTCAAGATCGAGGACGACCTCAACACCGAGAGGTCGCGCAGGGCGTGGTTGGAGTGGAAGCGCCGCACCGACCCGGAGCACTACCTCGATCCGGCGAAACGATCCGCGGCCGGGCTGAAGGTGACGCTGCAGATGGCGCGGGAAGGACTCATCGATCCAGACAGCGTCTGGGGGACGATCAACTGCGACGCCGTCAACGCGAAGGGCGAGATCTGCGGCGTGACCACGACCAGCGGGCTCGCGTTCAAGATCCCCGGCCGGCTGGGCGACTCGCCCGTCCTGGGCGCCGGGCTCTACGTGGACGGGGAGGTCGGCGCAGCAGGCTCGACGGGCCGCGGCGAGGCGAATCTCTACGGCCTCGGTTCGTATCAGATCATCGAGAACCTGCGGCGCGGCATGCACCCGAAGGACGCGGGCATGGACGTGCTCAAGCGGATCAAGGCGAATACGGTCGAGAAGCGGCTGCTCACCGCCAGCGGGAACCCGAACTTCGGGATCAACTTCTACATCCTGAAGGCAACGGGCGAGCACGCTGCAGTTACCATGTACGCGGGCGTGGCGCCGCGGGTGTCGCGCTACGCCGTCTGCGACGAGAATGGCCCGAGACTGGTCGAGTGCGAGCCGCTCTTCGCCGGCCCGCCGGCGTAAGGCGAGCCACGTCAGGCCGACCTCCGTGCGGTGCAGGATTACCCGCCATAGACACGCTCCGTCCTGTCCCGGTTATTCTTGACCCTGCGGCTGGGTAATTCTGTGCCGATTTCGCTTGACAGTCCCTTCGGCCAAGCTGAAGAATACCGGATCGTACGGGCATTTGGACCCCGGTCAGGGGTGATAATCGCCGCAGCTTGCTGCGATGTGCCCGCGCAGCCAGAGGTCGAGGTGGGACACGCGCTCGTCCACGTCCGCTTCGACGCAGCGGCTCCCGCCCGGGAGCCCGCCGCCGACCTCGTCGCGCCTCGATGTGGCGCTCACGGTCGCACATCGCGGTCTGCCTTCTGCCGTGGATCCTTCCTCGCGCCGCTGCCGGGATGGGCCGGCCCGGCTGCCGTCGGCAGGCCGCCGCCGGCCGCTGCTTTCCCGCGATTCCCGGCCGGGCACAAGTCCGGGCCGTTCCCGTTGCCCCGGCTCGTTCCTTCAAACGGAGGTTCGTATGTCGACCATCCAGGGTCTCCAGGATTACGCCGAAACGTTCATGCAGGGCGTTGTCGCCAAGAACCCGGCTCAGCCCGAGTTTCACCAGGCCGTCCGCGAGGTCGTCACCTCGCTCGCCCCGTGCCTGCATCGGCACCCTGAATACACCGAAGCGCGCATCCTCGAACGGATGGTGGAGCCGGACCGCATCATCATGTTCCGCGTGTCGTGGCAAGACGACCGCGGCGGCGTTCGCGTCAATCGAGGCTACCGCGTGGAGTTCAACAATGCGATCGGTCCCTACAAGGGTGGGCTCCGGTTCCATCCGAGTGTGAACCTGGGCATCCTGAAGTTCCTCGGCTTCGAGCAGATCCTGAAGAACAGCCTCACCACGCTGGCGATGGGCGGAGCCAAGGGCGGCAGCGATTTCGACCCCAAGGGGAAGTCGGACCACGAGGTGATGCGTTTCTGCCAGAGCTTCATGAACGAGCTCTATCGCCACATCGGCGCGAACATCGACGTGCCGGCGGGCGACATCGGCGTCGGCGGCCGGGAGATCGGTTACCTGTTCGGGCAATACAAGAAGCTCACGCACTCGTTCGAAGGGGTCTTCACCGGCAAGGGCCTCAACTGGGGCGGCTCGCTCATACGGCCCGAGGCGACGGGCTACGGATGCGTCTACTTCGCCGAGGAAATGCTCGCCACGCGCAAGGAGTCCATGGCCGGCAAGACGGTCGCCGTGTCGGGCTCCGGTAACGTGGCCCAGTATGCGATCGAGAAGGTGAACCAACTCGGCGGCAAGGTGGTCACCATCTCGGACTCGAACGGGACGATCGTTGACAAGGAGGGCATCGACCGGGAGAAGTGGCAGTTCCTGATGGACCTGAAGAACGTGAAGCGGGGCCGCGTGAAGGAGTACGCCGCCGAGTTCAAGTGCGAGTACCACGAAGGCCGTCGCCCCTGGTTCGTGCCGTGCGAGGTCGCCCTGCCTTGCGCGACCGAGAACGAGGTCTCTGGCGAGGACGCGCAGATGCTCGTCCGCAACGGCTGCACCTGTGTGTCCGAAGGGGCGAACATGCCGACCACGCCCGAGGGTGTCGAGGTCTTCCAGGGGCACAAGGTCCTCTACGGGCTGGGCAAGGCTGCCAATGCCGGCGGCGTCGCGACCTCCGGGCTCGAGATGTCGCAGAACAGCATCCGGCTCTCGTGGACGCGGGATGAGGTGGACCGCCGGCTGCACGACATCATGCGATCGATCCACCGCGCGTGCAGCGAGACGGCCGCCGAGTACGGGGAAGCAGGCGACTATGTGCTCGGCGCGAACATCGCCGGTTTCGTCAAGGTGGCGAATGCCATGATGGACCAGGGCCTCGTCTAGGGCCCACACCCGCCGTCGGTCCGAACGGAAGGCGGCAGTGGGGCGGGCCTCGGCTTGTCCCGGCCGTGCCCCCGTCGTGCAGCCGTGAAAAGGCCGAGCTGGCTGGGCCGTGGCTGCCCGGCCAGTCCGGCGTCTCTTTCCGTCTTTCCGCCGTGGCGCCAGGCATGGACCAGACCAGACCAGCCAGGATGCGCAGCCTCCGGAGCATGGTGCCCTTGGAGTTCAGGGAACTGCTCCACGAGCTGCTCGCGCACGCGAGCCGGACCGATTCGAGGTGCGAAGTGCTCCGGCGCATCTGCACCTCGCTGCTTCACTTCTCTGCGTGCGATCGGCTGAGCATCCGCATCGATGAAGGCGGCAGGACCACGCGCTGCCAGGCGTGGCTGGCGGCGGACGGGTCCGAGCGCGTGGAGGCAGGCGTGGCGCCCGGCGGTGCCTGCGGCGGCGAGGCCGGCGACGCCGCCTCGGCCGACCCGATCCCCGAGACGATCGTCCAGGCAGTGCTCTCCGGCCGCGTGGCCGCGCCGACCCGGTCCTTCACGCGCGGCCGCAGCTTCTGGCTGGGGGACACTGCCAGGCCCCTCTTGCTGCACGAGGAGTCCGCGCAGGGCGCCGCGGCCCACACGGTGGTCATCGGCGGCGAGTTCCCCTCGGTGGCTCTCGTTCCCGTCGACGTGAGCGGGCGGACTCGCGCGATGCTCTTCTTCGCCAGCCGGCGGCGCGACTTCTTCTCGAGCGACGACATCCAGGTGTACGAAGCCGTCGCGCAGACCCTGGGCGTGGCGCTGGCACATCAGGGTGCGCAGTGGGCGCTGCGAGAGCGTGTCAAGGAGCTCACGTGCCTCTACCATATCTCGCAGCTGGCGCAGGCGCCGGGCCTCAGCCTGGACGAGCTGCTCGCCCGCATTGTGGCGCTGTTGCCTCCGGCCTGGCAGTATCCCGACCACGCGTCGGCCCGGGCCGTGCTCGACGGCCGGCAATACTGCACCGAGCCCTTCAAGGACGGACCGCACCGCCAGTCGGCTCCCGTCATCGCAAACGGCAGGCACCGGGGGCGCGTGGAGCTGTTCTACTCGGCCGACGTGCCGAACACCGACGATGGTCCCTTCCTCAAGGAGGAGCAACGGCTGATCGCGGCCGTGGCCGAGACGATCGCCGAGATGGTCGGACACCACGAGGCCCAGTGGGCGCTGCGCGAACGGGTCAAGGAGCTCACGTGCCTCTACGGCATCGCCAAGCTCGCCAGCAGGCCTGGTATCTCCCTTGAAGAGTTCCTGGCGGAGGTCGTGAAGCTGTTGCCGCCCGGCTGGCAGTACCCCGACATCGCCCGCGCGCGGATCACCCTCGACGGCCGGTCCTTCTCGACCCCCGGCTTCGAGGAGGCCCGCCGCCAGGCGGCCGACATCTGGATCGATGGTGTCAAGCGAGGCGCGGTCGAGGTGGCCTATGCCGAAGAGGTGCGGGAGGCCGACGAAGGCCCGTTCCTCAAGGAGGAACGGAGTCTCATCGACGAGATCGCGCGGCAGGTGGGCCTGACCGTCGAGCACTTCGAAACGGAGGTGGAGGCCAGCCGGCTCCAGGAGCAGCTCCGGCACGCCGAGCGGCTGGCCACGGTCGGGCAGCTGTCGGCCGGCGTCGCTCACGAGCTGAACGAACCGCTTGGTGCGGTGCTCGGCTTCGCCGAGCTTCTCAAGCAGGGCGGTGATCTGCCGGGACAATCGGTGCGCGACGTGGACCGGATCATCCGGGCGACGCTGCACGCTCGTGAGATCATCCGGAAGCTGATGATCTTCACGCGCCAGATGCCGACGAGGAAAGAGCCGTGCGATCTCAACCAGATCGTGGCGGAGGGCCTCTACCTGCTGGAGTCGCGATGCGCGAAGGATGGGGTCGAGCTGGTGCGACACCTCGGCGAGCCCCTCCCGCCGGTGACGGCGGATCCGTCCCAGCTGCACCAGGTGCTCGTCAACCTCGTGGTGAACGCGATCCAGGCGATGCCCGGTGGAGGCAGGCTGACGATCGCGACGCGGCAGGCGGGTGACCGTGTCGTGCTCTCGGTCGCCGACACCGGGACCGGAATGAGCCCGGAGGTGCAGCGCCAGCTGTTCGTGCCGTTCTTCAGCACCAAGGAGGTCGGCCACGGCACGGGGCTCGGCCTCGCCGTCGTCCATGGCATCGTGACCGCGCACGGCGGCACGGTGAGCGTCTCGAGCGAGGTGGGCAAGGGCTCGTGCTTCGAGCTCTCGATCCCCGTCCAGGGGCAGGGCAGCCCCAAGAAGGGGAGCTGAGATGACCGCTGCCGACGCCACCTACCGGCTGCTCGTCGTGGACGACTCGGCGGACACGCGGGAAGTCCTCCAGCGCGTGCTGTCGCGACAGGGGTACGATGTGCTCGCCGCCTGCGACGTCGCCGAGGCTCTCGAGATTCTCCGCTCTGCGCGCGTGGACCTGGTGATCACCGATCTCAAGATGCCGGGAGCATCGGGGCTCGAGCTGATCCGTCACGTGAAGGAGGACCTGAGGGACACGGAGGTCGTGACGATCACGGGGTACCCGAGCCTCGAAAGCGCGGTCGCTGCCGTCAAGATGGGAGCAGAGGAATACGTCACCAAGCCGTTCACGCAGGAAGAGCTGCTGGCAATCGTGCGGCGCACGATGGAGAGGGTGGCCGCACGCGACGCGGCCAGGGAGCGGCTCGAGGCGCCCGGCATGAACCCGCTCGGCATCGTCGCGGCGTCGGAGGCGATGCAGAAGGTGATGCGGGCGGTATCGCGCCTCGCCGCCGCGGAGAGTCCCGTCCTGATCACGGGTGAGAGCGGAGCGGGGAAGGAACTGGTGGCCAGGGCAGTCCATCACACGGGCCCGCGCGCGGTGAGCCCGTTCATCGTGGTTCGCTGTGCCGGCATGCCGGAGGATACGCTCGAACGCCAGCTGTTCGGGTGTGCCGGCCGCGGCGGTGACAGCCGATCCGAAACCCGGGCGGGATGCCTCGAACTTGCAGGCGGGGGAACGGTGTTCCTTCACGACGTCTCCGAGCTCGGGCGTGCCGTGCAAGGCAGGCTGTTGCGCGCGCTGGCGGACGGGGAGTTCTGCCCGGTCGGCTCGGCGCGTCGCCTTGCGGCGTCCTTCCGGCTGATCGCCGCCTCGCACCGCGACCTGCGGCCGCTGGCCGACAACGGAGCCTTTCGCGAGGATCTGTACCTCCGCCTGAGCGCGAACACGATCGCGGTACCGGCGCTCCGCCATCGCGACAACGACCTGATCCTGCTCGCCCAGCACTTCCTGACACGGTTTGCGACCGACATCGGCCGGCCGGTCCCGAGCTTCTCGCGAGACGCGCTCGACCTGATCCGCCGCTACCCCTGGCCGGGCAACGTCGGCGAGCTCCAGGATCGGATCGAGCAGGTCCTCGCCTCCGGTGGGGGCGGCGTGATCGAGGCTTCGGACCTGCCCGAGGCCCTGCAGCGCTGGGCCCGCTCGCCGGCCCAGCCGCGCTCGCTCGCGGAGCTCGAAGCCGATCACATCCGGGCGGTTCTCGAGAGCGTTGCAGGCAACAAGACGCGGGCCGCCGAGATCCTGGGCATCAATCGCAAGACGCTGAGAGGGAAGCTCAAACAGTTGAGCGAAGACGCCGGGACCGGGTGATTCCGGTGATGCCGGCCCTGGCGGACCCGAGCATCTCGGCCTGTCCGGAGCTCCCCGAGCGTGCCACGGGAAGCGCGGCGGGGGACCACATCGCAGCGGGTCCAGCATGCAGCAACTCGAGCAGGTGAGGCCGTACGGCCGCGGCTCGATCGGCGGCAAGGGCGCAGGCCTCGCACGGATCAGCGCATGCGGGTTGCCGCGCACCGCATCCCTGCCCACCCATGTCCTGACAACCGATTTCTACGATCGTTACCTCGACGGCGGACGCAGGATCCCGCCGGAGGATCTCGATGTCGTCCGATCGGTCCTGGCCACGCTCGGCGAAAGCCCGATTGGCGTGCGATCGTCTGCCACGAACGAGGCCGGGGTCGCATCCGGTGGCACCTGGGCGGTGCACGCGGGCGAGAACGTGTCGTTCATGCTTCCCAACAATCACCCCGATCCGTCGGTGCGTTTCGGGCAGCTGCAGCAGGCAATCGGGCACATCTACGACCACTTCCTCGCGAATCAGGCCGGCCAGGAAGAAGCGGCGCGGGAGAAGATGGCCATCGTCATCAACCCGATTCCGGGGTTGTTCGACGATACGCCCGCCGGGCCCGTCTTCTATCCGTACGTCTCCGGCGTCGCCAACTCGTTCTTCCCCTACGCGCTGAAGACACAGGACCCGAGAGAAGGGTACGCCCGCATTGCCTTCGGGCACGGCTACGCGACGGTGCTGGACGACTTTCCCGTCATCCCGATGGCGACCATTCGCCACCCGATCCCCCTGGCCCTTCTGAGGACGGGCGCCGGGCAGCAGTACTTCTACGCGCTCGACATGACCAGGAACCGGGAGCTCGCGGGCGACGAGCTCGAGACGATGAGAAAGCTCCACGTGCGGCATGCCAACTTCCACAAGATCAGGCTGCTCGGCGTCGAGCGCCAGATCATCACCATCGAGGAGCTGGTTCAGAACGACCAGTTCCACTTCAAGACCGGCCTCGAATCCATCATGGAGCGGATCTCGGCGCAGATCGCGACCCATTTCCAGATCGAGTTCGTGTTCAACGTCGACTTCCGGACGAAGCCCTACGCCGACGGCGTCTTCCACGTGGTGCAGCTGACGCTGCTGCCGCAGGTCGCCCACGAGGCCGTCGCCATGCCCGGGGAGCCCGCGCACACCTACCTCTCGATCCGGAACCTCCAGGGACATGGTGTCACGCGCGGGGTGAGGTACGCGCTGGTCCTCTCGCCGTTCCTCTACGCGATCGAGCAGCACGACCAGGTGCGACGGAAGCTCGCCGAGGTGAACCGCCGGATGCGGCAATGCGGTGACCGCTACCTCGTCATCGTCCCCGGCCGGCTCGGGAGCAGGAACCCCGAGTGGGGGGTGTTCGCAACGTACAAAGACGTGGACGGGGCAGTCGCGATCTTCGAGTACGGGGTGGACATCGCCGGCCGCGTGCAGCCTCTCCCGGAGGAGGACAGCCAGACCGGCGGCGTCTACGGCAGCCATTTCCTCTACATGGTGCAGGGGGGCTATGCCGAGGACCAGAGGCGGCTGCAGGCGCGCATGTACGGGACGCAGGGCACGCACTTCTTCACCAACCTCATGAGCAACAACGTCGTGTACGGGTACATCTCGCCGGTGGAGGATACGATCGACCCGTGGTTCTTCTCACCTGGCGGTTCTGACGAGGCGCTCTACGTCCTGACCTTTCCGTGGCCGGTGAGCATCTACTCGGATGCGTTGAACCAGCGGTGCGTTGTGGTGTCAGAAGGCGGGCAGACCTCATGATCCCGAGTGACGAGCCCTGGCCGGCGCGTCGACCGTTTCGCCGGCAGTTCCCGTTCGTCCGTCGGCTCATCAATCCGATCAAGATCACGGAGGTCGTTCTCTTCGCCGCCGACGAGGCGGTTCGCCGGGCGGCCGGCACCGCCCGCGCCGAAATGCCGTGGGCCCGCGTCAGCATTGCCTCGAGCCCCTCGGCGCTGGCCGACATCCGATCGAGCCATGGGACCGCGCTGCTGCTGGACGATGCGGCGATGAACGTGGCGGAGATCGAGGCGGTCCGCCGGCGCGACCCCCGAGCGGTCGTGGTGCTTCTGTCGGCCCATCCGCTGGTGCAGTGCTCGCCCCCGTCGGTGGCGCGGACGCAGTTTCCGTACACCGCGAAGGCCGACCTTGTCTTCGCCGTGGACCGGGCCGAGTGCGCGCCGGAACGCGTGATCACGGCGGTGGTGAGGGCCGCCGAGGACTACGTGAACATCCGCGCTCGACCCGACGTGCGCCGCTTCATCTTCCTGATCGTCGACGATGAGCCCAGATGGTTTTCGCGGTTCCTCCCGGCTCTGTACGCGATCATCGGCCAGCGCGCCGACGTTGAGCTGGCGAGGACCTACGAGGCGGCCGTGGGGTTCCTCTTCGGCGCGGAGCAGGAGCCGGCGATCTGCGAAGCCGGGCAGGCCCGCGGCTACGGCGACGATGTGGTGTGCCTGATCACCGACATCTACTTTCCGAAGGGCGACTCGGTCGACGCCGACGCGGGGCTGGACCTGGTCCGGCTCGTCAGGCGGCGCCTCGCGCGGATCCCCATCATCATCGCGTCCAAGGCCAGGCAGCTGCCTGACCTCGAGGGGGCCGGGCTCGTGCTGCCCAAGGGCGATCCGGGAAGCCTCGAGCTGCTGAAGCGCTACATCAGGGACGTGACGGGGATCGGGGACTTCGTCATCCAGGACGAGCGAGGTGCCGAGTTGTGCCGCGTGAGGAACACCCGTGAGATGTACCGGCTGTTCGGCGAGGCCGAGGGCGGGACCGCGGGAGCCCGGGCGCTCGGCGCGCGCATCAGCGCCCACCTGAGGGCGGATCGATTCTCCACCTGGTTTCACATGCACGGGCTGCGCGATCTGGCCGAGCGCGTCCGGCCCGAACGTCTCGGCGTCGATCGCGTCGTCACGCGGCTGCGCCGCGAGCTGCGGCGCGAGATGCTACGGATGGAGCGGACACCGCTCATCATCGACGGCCTGCGGATCTTCGATCTCTCCCAGCTGGCTGCAGCGCTGCGGACGATCAGCCCGGAGAAGATACAGCCGTTCTACGATGCGGACTCGATCTCGTCCTGGCTGGACCAGCGTGGCTATTCGGAGCTGGCCGACCAGCTCCGTCCGATCCACGGAAAGGGTGCGGAGCTGGGGCCAGCGGTGGCCGACCTCGTCGAACGGTACGTCGAGTGTGGAGGCGGCTCGTGACGCGCTGCCTGTTCGCGTCAGACCTGCACGGGGATGCCGGCAGGTACGGGAAACTGTTCGCCTCCATCACGGATCGCCGGGCCGACGCCGTCTTTCTGGGCGGCGATCTGCTCCCGCCTGCCTGGTGCGACGACGGGCGCGCGCCGGAGGGTTTCGTGTCCGGCTACCTTGCGGACGCGTTACAGCAGCTGCGCGCGCGCCTCGGATCCCGGTTTCCGCGCGTCATGCTCATCCTGGGCAACGACGACGCGCGGGCCGCGGAGGGCGCGGTGCGCGACCTGGAGCGCCGAGGTCTGGTCGAGTACATCCATCAGCGCTCGGTGTCGGTCGGGCGGCACGAAGTGCACGGGTACGCGTACGTCCCGCCCACCCCTTTCCCCCTGAAGGACTGGGAGCGCTACGACGTGTCGCGCTACGTGGATCCCGGCTGCCTCTCGCCCGAGGAGGGCGTGTGCTCCGTGCCGATCAGCGATGCCGAGCGGCGGCACTCGACGATCGAGCGGGACCTGGCGAGGTTGGCCGGGACGCGCCCGCTCGACCAGGCCGTGTTCCTCTTTCATGCCCCGCCCCACGACACCTGCCTCGACCGCGCGGGCCTCGACGGGATTGGCGTCGAGGGCGTGATGGTCGACCTTCACGTCGGGAGCATCGCCATCCGGCGCTTCATCGAGCAGCGGCAGCCGCTGCTTACGCTCCACGGCCACATCCACGAATCGGCCCGCCTCTCGGGCGCCTGGCGGGATCGGATCGGACGCACGCACCTGCTGTCGGCCGCACACGACGGAGCCCAGCTTGCGCTGGTCCAGTTCACACTCGAGCAACCCGAGGAAGCCGCGCGCGAGCTGCTGTGAGACGGCTCACGTTGTCCGGCTGGCCTCTCCGAGCGGCAGCCGCCGAGCCGGGTCGGTCGGTGATCCGATCTTCACGGCGTAGCTCGTCCTGCTGGCGATGTCGTCCTCGGTGATGACATGGACATCGAGCAGCCCGCCGGTCCGCCGCCCCGTCCGCAACGCGTTCACCTCGTCGAGGCAGAGGCTCCAGCCCTCGAGCCACAACGCCAGTTGCTCGCGCTGCGCAGGCGTACCGTCGAAAAGGACGAGCAGATCGATGTCGCTCGACGGCCCGGCCGTCCACGCCTTCGCACTCCCCAGCAGATAGACGGCCTTGACGCCGAAGCGCGCGGGATCGATGTGCGACGCGATCCGCTCGGCAAGATGCAGCCTCCACGCCGAGAACTCGCGCGCGTCGCCAGGGGGACAATCGCCTGCCGCCATTGTGGGAGCCTCCAGTCTCCGTTTGGGCTATTCCTTCAGGATGACGCCGCGCCCCGTCCGACCGTCGACCTCCACCAGGAGCGGCTTCTCGCATCGCACGTGCCGGACGAAGGGGGTCTCGGCGACCGGCGTCTGGCTCGCGAGCCAGGCCCAGTCGACCGAGTCGGGCCCATCCCGTTCGACCGAGAAGTACAGAATCCTCGAACTGGTGATGCAGTGGAAGAAATGCGATCCCTGGCTGGGCATGAAGCCGGTGTCTGAGAACGGCACTTCCACGATGACCCGCGCTCCCGAGATCTGCGCGAAGCTGATTGGCACGCCTGCCGACGGATCCGAACTGCCCCAGCGCCCGAAGCCGACCAGGATGTAGGGACAGTCCTGGGCCACGAGTCTCCGGTTGATGGCGTCCAGATCCGCGCCAATCGAACGCGATCGCGCCCGGTCGAACGCTTCGGGCTCGACGTAGACGACGTCGCGGATCGACGCCACCCTGCCGTTGCCGAGAGCCCGGCTGGACGAGGCCAGCAGGCGGCCGCGCCCGAGCGCCGCGAGATCGACCTCGACGACCGGGTAAGAGGCGACCATCGGCCTGACCTGCAGCAGGCCAAGGCGCGCGGCCGCGGCGCCCTCGCCGGGAAGCGTGAGCGCAAACTCGATCTCCACGCCGGTTCGAAACGCCTGCTCGCAACCGTTCAGCAGCGCCCTGATGAGGGCGTTCAAGGGGACCGCGTCCGCCTTGAGGATCGGCGCGAAATCGATCACGCGCGGACCGGATCTGGTCACCCCCATCACGATCCTGTCGTCGTCGGCAAGGTAGGTCGATGCCACCAGCTCCAGCATGCCGTCGTGCTCAGCGTCCGAGAGTCGGTACTTCTTCAGCCAGTCCGCCGCGTCCGTCCGCGCCGGCGCGCTCCCCGGGGCCATGTCGAGGGCCCAGAACTCCTTCTGGGTCTGCTCGAGCAGGTCGCGCGGCGTCCCGTACGGGGGATTCGCCTGCGGGCAGGCGGGCGAGTAGGACCAGCAGACGCCTTCGTGGACAATGGACCGCCCGAAACCAAGCGCCAGTTCCACGATGCCGTCCTCGGGCCGGGCAAGTCCCGTCGGGTAGAAGTTGACCGAGCGGGCGACGCCCGACACGTGCGGGTAGAAACGATCGTCCCGGCGCGTTCCCATCGCCTCCTGGATGACGATGGCCATCTTCTCGACCCGGTCCGGTTGGCGCGTGCCTTCCCGGTAGGTCCTGGCCCTGCGGCAGTAAACCGAGGCGTAGACATCAGCAATGGCGGCGGTCAACTGGCCGAGGCGCCCGTCGAGGCGGGCTGCACGGTTGGGGACCATCCTGGTCGCGTAGACGCCGGCGAAGGGCTCGAACATGGCGTCCTCGAGCAGGCTCGACGAGCGGACGGCCAGCGGGGAGTCGACCTGCGCAAGGAACGAGAGGAGGTCGGCGATGAGCGTGGGCGGCAGTGGCGCGGCGCGAAACGCCTGCACGATCTGTTCATCGGGCGGAGGGGATACGGCAATCTCCCGCAACCCCTCCGCCTGCATGAGATGGTCGAAGACATCGGTGG
>Ga0316624_10000663_pt1 | contig 12265 bp, 11 predicted proteins | sample OWC_Aug_N3_C1_D5_FD_207657 | JGI IMG/M metagenome (GOLD analysis project Ga0316624, IMG submission 207657) | Wetland soil microbial communities from Old Woman Creek delta, Ohio, United States - OWC_Aug_N3_C1_D5_A | ecosystem: Environmental > Terrestrial > Soil > Wetlands | place: USA: Ohio...
CCAGATCGAGCGTGTGGGCGCGCTTGATCTTCAGCCAGCTGGCGCCGCGGCTGCCGGCCTCGTAGGGCGCATCCAGGGACTTCGCCATCACCCCTTCATGCCCGGCGGCGAGCGCCTCCTCATAGAAGGCGCGCGCGTCTGCCTCCGCGGCGGTAACGAGGCGCGGCACCCGCGCCTGCGCCGGCACGGCCGCGACAAGGGCTGCGAAGCGCTCGCGCGTGGAACGGTCCGCGAGGGTCTGGCCCTCGTGCCGCAGGCAATCGAAGAAGAAGGCCTGGATCGGGATCTCGGCGCGCAACGCCGCTACCCGCAGGCGCCTCCCGAAGCGGCGCATCGTGGTCTGGAAGGGACGCGGGCGGCCCCGACGGTCAAGCGCGATCGCCTCTCCGTCGAGGATCAGCGCACGCGCCGGCAACCCGCGCACCAGCTCGACGACCTCCGGCACGGCGTCGGTGACCTCGTTCAAGGCACGCGTATAGATGCGCACCTCGGTGTCCTCCTTGTGCACCTGGATGCGCGCTCCGTCCAGCTTCCACTCAAAGGCCGCCTCGCCGCGGAGCTCGCCGAGCGCCTCGGCGACGTCGGCCGCTGTCTGCGCCAGCATGGGCGAGACCGGCGCGAACAGCTCAAGCTGAAACTGCCGCAGCCCCTCGAGGCCACCCACAAGCGCTGCCCGGGCAACGGCGCCGAGATCCGGGGCATACATCCCCGCGCGTCGCACCTGCGCGGCCGGAAGCTGCGCGGCGGCCGCGACTGCATCGATCATGATGCCGGCGAGGGCCCCCTGGCGCAGTTCGCTGCTGAGAAGCTGCAGCAGGAACTGCTGTTCCGCGGCGGTCGCCCGCGAGAACAGCTCGCGCAGTGCCTGCCCGCGGCGCTCGGCTGAGCCTGCGCCGCGCGTTCGTGCAAGCTGCGTAAGGTGCGCGTCCACGTCGGCTACCGACAGCGACGGCGCGAGGGCGGCGGACTGCGCCGCCGACTTGAGGCTGGCGAAGCCGATGCCGATGCGCCCCTGCGGGATCTCACCTGACAGGTAATGGGTGACGATCTCGATCTCCGCCGGCGCGAGGGCGGCGAGCAGTGCAGCAAGCTCGCGCACCTTCGCGAGGCGCCCGGAATGCCCGCGCACGCGCTCGGAGGTGGCGACCAGGGAGGCAAGGAGCGTCACGCTCGAGAGTGCTCGAGCCGAGCACCACTCCCAGGGTGGACCGCGCCGAACCCGGCGCAAATCCGCAGAACGACCAGCGAGACGAAGAAGAGCGCGAGTGGCGAATTGAGCAGGCTCTGCATCTTCGCGGGCGCGGACGTTCGGGCGTAACGGCTAAGACACGGGCGGCGCGCCGCCCTCGCGGCGCCGCCGCTCGACAAACGCCGTGAGCTGCTCGAGCACGGCCGGATCCATCGGCGGGGGCTGGAAGGATGCGAGCGTCTCGCGCCACAGCGTTCCGGCGCGCTCGGTCGCGGTCTTCGCCCCGCCGTCCGACCAGGCGCCGAAGTTGCGCCAGTCTGAGACCAGCGGGCTGTAGAAGGCGTCGCGGTAGCGCTGCATGGTGTGTGCCGCGGCGAAGAAGTGCCCGCCGGGACCGACCTCGGCCACCGCGTCGATGCCGATCTCCTCCATCGTTGCGGACACCGGCTGGAAGAGCTCGGCAAACATCTGCAGCATTTCCACGTCGAGGATGAACTTTTCGGTCGAGGCGGTCAGCCCGCCCTCGAGCCAGCCGGCGGCGTGGAGGACAAAATGGCAGCCGCCCAGCAGGGCGCCCCACAGGCTCATCTGCGACTCGTAGGCCGCCTGCGCGTCGGGCGCATTGGCCGCGGTGGCGCTCGAGCAGCGCCACGGCACGCCGATGCGGCGCGCGAGCTGGCCGGCGCCGAAGGCGGCCTTGGTGTACTCGGGCGTGCCGAAGGCCGGCGAGCCGGATTTCATGTCGACGTTGGAGGTGAAGCTGCCGTACATGACCGGCGCGCCCGGCCGCACGATCTGCGCGAGCGTGATGCCGAACAGGGCCTCGGCGTGCGCCAGCGTGAGCGCGCCCGCGATGGTGATCGGTGCCATCGCGCCGGCGAGGGTGAAGGGCGTGATGATGACCAGCTGGCCGTTGCGCGCGAACTCGAGGATGCCGTCCGTCATCGGCAGGTCAAGCTGCAGCGGCGAGTTGGTGTTGCAGATGGAATAGCAGTGCGGTGCGGCGCGGAATTCGGTCTCGCTGATGCCGTGGGCGATGCGCAGCATCTCGAAGCAGTCGGCGAGTTGCCCGTCGCCGCGGCAGTAGAAGTAGGGCACCTTGTCTCCCAGCGTCAGCTGCGCGAACGTGGTGTCGAGGTGTCGCTCGTGCGTCGGGCTGTCCTGCGGCTCGACCATCTGGCCGAGTACGTGGATGACGTCGAAGGCCTGCGACAGGCGCACCCAGTCGCGAAAGTCTGCCATCGTGCCGGTGTGCTTGCCGTGCTCAAGGTCGCTCACGCTCGGGGGTCCGGCGACGGGCGCGAACACGACGTGGCGGCCGCCCACGCGGCAATTGCGGGCCGGATTGCGCGCGATCAGGCGGCCTTGCGCGGGCACGGTGCCGAGGGCCTGGGTGACCAGGGCCGGGTCGAGCCGCACCATGTGGCTCGACTCATCCACGGTTGCGCCCGCGGCCTTGAGCGCCGCACGGCCCCGAGGCGAAAGCACGCGCATGCCCTGGCGCTCGAGTATGCCGAGCGCGGACAGGTGCATGCTCTCCACCTGATCGTCGGAGAAGATTCGCAGCGGCTCGAAGGGGTTCACCAGGTTGCGGTAGCGCGTCGAGCGCTCCGCCCCGGCGTTGGCGCTTCCCCGGGATGACTCCCGCCTGCGGGGCCTGGATCTTGTGGCCGGCTCTTGATCGCTCATAGGTGGCGGCAAGTATGCCACCGCGGCCGCAAGCGCTGGGGCGTCAGCCCCCGCGCGTTGGCCGCCGCCCGGGGGTTGACGTTAGTATGGACTCGCCCTCCCGCTCCTGAGCCGCCCGAGGCCTCCATGTCATCCGTCGCCAGCACCGCCGAGATCCGTAGCCACTTCCCGGCGCTCGCGCGTCGCCACAACGGTCAGCCGGTCGCGTACTTCGACGGGCCTGGGGGCACGCAGGTACCCCAGGCCGTGGCGGACGCCGTGGCCGACTACCTCCTGCATCACAACGCCAACACCCACTGGGCCTTCCCCACCAGCCACGAGACCGACGCGGCGCTGCTCGCCGCGCGCGCCGCGCTGGCGGACTGGCTCGGCGGTGCACCCGAGGAAATCGTCTTCGGCGCGAACATGACGACGCTCACCTTGCACCTGGGGCGGGCACTCGGCCGAGCCTGGCGCAAGGGCGACGTCATCGTGGTGACCGAGCTTGATCACCACGCGAACTCCGACACCTGGCGGGAGGCGGCGAAGGAGCGCGACGTCGAGGTGCGCCTCATCCGCATGCGTCCGCAGGACGGGCGGCTGGATGAAGAGGACGTGGCGCGCAAGCTCACCCCCGGGGTACGGCTGCTCGCGGTGGGCGCGGCTTCCAATGCCCTCGGCACGGTCAACGACGTGGCGCGGCTCGCCGCCCAGGCGCACGCGGTCGGCGCGCAGATCTTCGTCGACGGAGTGCACTACGCCGCGCACCAGATGCCGGACGTGCGGGCCTGGGATTGTGACTTCTTCGCGTGCTCAGCCTACAAATTCTACGGCCCGCACGTCGGGGTGCTGTGGGGCCGCCGTGAGCTGCTCGAGCAGCTCGACGTGCCCAAGCTCGCCCCGGCAAGCTCCAGCGCCCCGGAGCGCCTGGAGACCGGGACCCTCAATCACGAGGGGATCGTCGGCGCGCGGGCCGCCGTGGACTTCATGGCCTCACTTGCCCCTGCGGGGCGGACACGGCGCGTGCGGCTGGCGCAGGTCTCGCAGGTCCTGCACGAGCGGGGCACGGAACTCATCGGCAAGCTCTGGAACGGACTTGCGGCGATCCGGGGCGTGCGGCTTTACGGGCCGGCCCCGGGGAGCGCGCGCACCGCAACCCTGTCTTTCACGCTCGCCGGACACAGTCCCGAGGCCATCGCCACCTCACTGGCAGCACGCGGGGTGTTCGTCTCCCACGGAGACTTCTACGCGACTACCGTCGCACGCATCTACGGCCGCGAACACGACGGCTTCGTGCGCGCCGGCTGCGCCGCCTATACCACCGCCGATGAAGTCGAGCGGCTGCTGGACGGGGTGAGAAGGCTCGCCGCCTGAGGCTCGGGCCCTAACGAACCTCGACACGCCCGACCAAGAGGACCTCGCAGGCGCCGGGGCCTTCATCATGGCGCGTCAGTGAAGTGCGGATCCAGGCGCCATCGCTGCGCTTGCCATCGACCAGCTCTCCGCTCAGATGCACGACCTGCCCGACGCGCAGGCGCGCGAGTTCGGATCCGACCGCGGCGTCCACGGGAATGAGGTGCGTGTTGGCGCTGTGACTGACCACGTCCTCGCGCGCAATCGGCAGCGGGCCGCGGGGTTCCCAAGTGTAGAAGCGTACTTCCTGGGAGATGTCCAAGTGCGCCAGCACGCGGTTGTCGGACATCGGGCCCCACCCGAGCGCCAGGTCTTCCGGAGCGAGCTCGGCCAACGCGTCGAACTTATAATCCTCCCGGCTGAGGATGCGGGCGGTGATGTCGTAGTCGGCGCGCGGGGTCAGGGTCCAGCGACCGCGCTGCACGCGGGCGGTCGCGTGCGGCTCGGACTGCTGCGGCTCATCGGGCGCGATCGCCCCGTCGGGCGGATGCACCGGCCGGCGCTCGAAGCGCTGCCAGCCGTTTAACAGCGCGCCGGCGGTGAGCGTGATCCACAACAGCGTGCGCAGGGACATGCCGGGGATCTTCCGCCGGGCACGTGCGGGGCGCCGTGAAGCCGATCAAGGTTGGCGGCCGGCAAACCGTGCTCGGGTCGGCGCTGCGCCTTCAGGATTCTCAGCCGCCGTGGCAGTGGCGGGCGTTGGCGAGCTGCATCAGGCGCGCGAGACGCGGGTTGGTCGTGAGCTGCTGTGCGGCACCCGCGGCGAAGTCGCCGGTCTGTGCCGTCATCTTCTGCTCGGTCGGGCGGCGTTCCGCCGCCATGGCTTCGCCTTCCACCTTCTTCTTCTGCTGGATCGCCTCCGCCACGGCCGCCGCTTTGTGGGTATTGACCATTCCCATCGTGGCCGCCTCCGTGAGGCGGTCAGAGGCGGCGGCCGCCTGGACGGCGGCGTTTTCCGCCACGGCCTCCCGGTTCAGTTGCGCCTGCTGGCTCGCGAGCATCGAGCGTTCCTTGCTGGCGGTTGCCTGCGCCTCGGCGACCTTGGCCTTGTCGGGCGCCGTGTACTGCTGCTGCTTGAGCTCCGCCAGGATCTGATCGCAGCTCATCTGCTCGTCCCCCGCTCGGGAGGCGCTCGGATCATTGGCCGTCTGGGTGTACGTCTGCTGCGAAGCCTTCATCTGCTCGCACGTTGCCTGGGAGAACATGGAGTTGGGCATGCTCGCCATCTTCGCGCAGTCGATTTCCTGCGAGGGTGCGCTGGCGGGCTCGTTCGCTGCGGCGTTGTGGTGCCCGAACAGGCCGCCCAGCATCGACTTGTGCCCGGCGGAATTGTCCGCCGCCGGCGGGCTGCCGGCGGGCGGCGCCGCAGTTCCCGCAGCCCCGGCGCTGCCACTCTGGGCGGCCGTGGACACCGCGCCGGCGAGCCGCTCGATCATGGGGCTGAGCACGTCCTGACCGTCGCCGTCGGCCTTGCCCTGCAGGGTTTCGGCCTTGAGCGGTGCGGAGGCGCCGACCGGCACGAGCCGGTAGTCGAGGGCGAAGGCATCGCCGCGCTTGGTGCCTGCCTGCGCGGCGCCGCTCATCTGCGCCATCGCCTGCTGCTGCGCTGCTGAGGTCGCCGCCGAGGTCGCCGCGTTCGTGGCGCCCTGCATCGCCATGCTGGTCAGGGCATTACCGCCCCCGTGTCCGGCGAGCGCCGCGAGCGGCAGGGCGCCGGCGAGCGGGGCGAGCTTGCTGAAGAGGCTCCCCCCGGCATGCTTCTGCTCCACGTGGGTGTAGAGCACGTACGTGCAGCCCTTGGCTTTGGCCTCCGCATCCGCCTGCTCCGGGGCCACCGCCTCGAGCGCCACGGCGTCCACCCCGGATCCCTTGAGGTGCGTCATCACGCTCTCGCGCATGGCGCCGGACACATCGCCCGTCGGCCCGAGCTGCGCGCTGGGCAGCACCACCCCCACCCGGGGTGTCGGTGCCGCGGCGGCCGCGGCAGGTGGTGCGAGCCCTGCCGACAGGAGCAGGACGACTAGGCCGCAGAGACTGGCCGGGATACCCCATCGTGTGCTGATCTTCTTCATGGGTCCGCCTCTTGAGCGAGCGTGTGGGTACTCAATAGCTAGCGCGCAAGCGGCGCACGGATCGGCTCACGGGGTGGGTCCTCACGTGGCTTCAGCTCGGCGGTGGCCGGTGTTAGGGTGGGAGCGCCGGTGCCAATTAGCTGCGTACTTATGGCAAATATTGCGTTGCACCACGCGCGCGTACCTTGAGCCTTATGCAAGACCGCTCGGACGGAAGAGTCACGCAGCTGCTCATTGCCTGGAGCGGCGGCAACGAGGCCGCGCTCACCTCGCTGCTGCCGCTGGTCTACGACGAGCTGCGCGCAATGGCGGCGCGGCACCTACGCGCGGAGCGGCGCGCGCACACCCTGCAGCGCACGGCGCTCGTGCACGAGGCATTCTTGCGCCTGGTCGACCAGAAACAGGTCGACTGGCAGGGGCGCTCGCAGTTCTTTGGCATCGCCTCGCAGATGATGCGGCGCATCCTCGTGGATCACGCCCGGCGCCGCCTCGCGCAGAAGCGCGGCGGTTCCGCGCAGCGCGTGAGCCTGGATGACATTGCCGGCGTCGAGGACGACGGGCAGCCGGTCAGCGATGCCCTGTCCCTCACCGAGGACCCGCGCGTGGACCTGGACGCGATCGACACCGCTCTCAAGCGGCTCGAGCAGATGGATCCCCAGCAGGGCAAGCTGGTGGAGCTGCGCTTCTTCGGCGGACTCACGATCAGCGACACGGCCGACGTGCTCGGCATCTCCCCGGCGACCGTCAAGCGCGAGTGGGCCGTCGCGCGCGCCTGGCTGCAGCGCGAACTCAACAACGGCGCCGCTCCGTGAACCCGCAGCGGTGGCGGCAGGTCAAGGACGCGTTTGCGCACCGTGGCCAATCACCTGCGTGGCCCGACCGGGCGGCTCGGCACGCTGCTCGGGCAGGCGGGCAACCGCCAAGACAGCGAGATCGAGGCCCTGGCACGGGTCACGGCGCAGTTCCGTCCCGAGCTGGTGGTCGTCAAGGAGAACGAGGCACACCTGCGGGGCCGGCAGCCCGGCGAGATACCGCGCCTGGTGTACGCGGCGCTCATCGGCGCCGGCCTGCCGGAGGCGTCACTGCCGGTGCGCATGAGCGAGCTGGAGGCGGTGCGCTGCGCGCTCGAGTGGGCCCGCCCGGGGGACGTGCTGGCGCTGCCCGTGCACTCAACCGCCGCGCGCGCGGCGGTGCTGCAGATGCTGTCCGCCTAGTCGCGGATGATGCGCCGCCGCCGGCGCGCCGCCTATTTGCCGACGTCGATGAAGGGGATCGCGGCCCCGCCGTACATGTTCACCGGCAGCTTGCCGTCCCACTTCTGCACCGCCTCCCACGAGACCAGCTTGGGGTTCTGCTGCAGCGCATCCGCGCGGATCTTCATCGACTGCGCCTCGGCGGTCGCCGCGATCACCTTCTGCTGCGCTTCCTGCTTGGTCTGCTCGGTGCGGTTCTGAGCCTCCTGGGCGCGCTGCTGCGCGATCACCTTGGCCTCCACCGCCTCGTTGAAAGCGCGGCTGAACTGGAAGTCCGTGATGGAGAAGCCCGTGACGTCGACGTTGCTCGCCGCGAGTGCCTGCACGATCGCCGCCTGCGCGGCGTCATTGGCCTTCTGGCGGTTCGAGATCAGGTCCACCGCGTCCCATTGCCCGATGACGTTCTTCAGGTGCTGGTAGACCTGCTGGCCGATCAGCTTGTTGGCCCAGTCGGTGCCGACGCTGCGGTAGACGTCCGCGGCCGCCTCCGGGCGCAGCTTGTAGTTGAGGGTGAACTCCACCGTGGCTTCCTGCACGTCGCGCGTGTAGGCCTCGGTCTTACCGTCCCAGCGCTGGATGCGCACGTCCATCGGGTGGATCGAGGTGGTGAAGGGATTGACGAAGTACAGCCCTTCCACCAGCGGTGGCCCCTCCACCTGGCCGAAGCTGGTTTTGATGCCGCGGAACCCGGTGTCCACCGTGTGCACGCCGCAGCCGCTCAGTACCGGAAACACCGCGCACAGCAGAAGTAGGCGCCTCACGCGATCCCCCTGAATTTACCGAACAGTGCGCGCCGGCCCGCGGAACTCACCAGCGCCAGCGGCCACACGAGTCCGGTGACGAGGCGCTTGCCGAGGAGGTCGAAGCCGTGCGGCCGCCGGAAAATAAAATCCGAGAGCGAGACGATGGTGACGACGATGAGGCCAAACAGCCACAGCCGCAGGATGATCGTCGTGAGTTCCCAGGCGGTACGCATCGCTGAGCGCGAATCATGCGCCCGCGTGCAAGCTTGCGCCAGCGGCGCACCACGCCGAGCCTCAGCCGTGCGGGCGGCTGCGCAGCCAGTACGCCTTGGCCGCCTCATTCAGGCTGCTGCTGCGGCGGACGACGCGATCGATGATGGGCTTGCCGCACTTTGACTCGCCGATCTGGAAGTAGCTCGTCTTGGCGGTGGCCTCGATGAAGTTGCCGGCCAAGTAGATGCTGAAGAGTCGCGACATCTCGCCGCGGATCTTCCCGCCGAGGATGAGGCTCGCGTTGAAAGCGACCCCGAACTCCTTGACGGTGTGCGCCTCGCGCAGGGCAGCGCCGATGCACCGTGTCGCCCTACAGTGCGCGCGCACGAATACGCAAAACCCCCGGCAGCGCTCGGCTGCGTTGCGGCACGGGGCCTCAGTGCGCGCGCGCGGGCCGCGACGCCGCGAGCAGCGCGCCCACCTCCTGCTTGGCCTGCGCCAGGTCCCTGAGGAACGCCGCGTCCCCGTGCAGCCGGTCCAGCAGCGCCGCCGCGGCGAGCCGCGCGGACTGCACGTCGGAAGGATAGTGGAAGCCGCACACGACGCGGCTGTCGCCGAAGGCGATGCCGCGCGCGATCAGCTGGTCGGCGAACTGGGGGGCGATCTCGGCGAGGATCGAGCCCCACAGCCAGCCGGTGGTGGCATGACCGGAAGGGTAGGAGCCGGTCGCGCCCAGGGCCGCGTAAGTGACCTCGCACTTGGGCAGCGTCGGGTAGTCGACGAAGGGACGGCGCCGGCCGCCGCTGCCGACCTCCTTCTTCACCGGCGCGAGCAGCCACTCGGCGTCGTTGCGCACCAGGTCCATCATGTGCAGGAACTTCGGCGCGCTCCTGCGATCGAGCGTGATGCCGAGCAGGTAGGCGAAGCGGGGCGCGACGCTCTCGGCGGGCTTCACTACGTCATCCGCGTGCGCTTCCTCCGCCCGGGGCGTGCCGATGAGCGCGCGCGCGCGAAAGTACTCCTGCACGTCGGCGGCCTTCGTCAGCGAGTCATCCGCCGGCGGCGGCGGCAGCCACGCCTCGATATGCAGGGCCACGGCCGGACTCAGGTAACCGGGCTGGCGTTCCTGTGCCGCGGCGTGCTCGCCGGCGAGCAGGCAGAGGATGAATGCGGTGACGGCGATTGCGCGGCCGCGGCGGCTGATCCGGGTCATGTCCATCGGGAGTTGCTCTCTAGTAAGTGCTCGAGGGCACGAGGAAGTCATTCGCACTGCGCGCGCCGAGGTCGCGCAGGCGCCGTACACGGCAAAGGTGATGCCCGCGCGGTGAAAGAGCGCATAGGCCTCGGTGCGCTTGCGTGTCAGGTGCTTCCGCGGGCTGCTCGTGCAGCCCCTGGTAGTCCTGCCGGCAATGCGGCCGGGGTGCGCCAGCGGCATCCCGCATCTCGTCGTAGGGGGAAGGCATGGGCGCTATTAGACCAGCCTTGCCGGGGCTAAGGCAGCGTCCGCCACGGAGGCCATGCGCGCTGCGTAGCGTGCGCTCTTTGTGTGCGATGCAGTGCCTTTCGAGGCATACCGTTGCCTTCGCTTGGAGGGCGGATGTAAGGTCGGCGGGCGCCCGCGAGCGCGGCGTCCAACCAAGCCAAACAAGCCGCCATAAAGAAGGAGTGGGCATGAGATGGGCCGGCCCGTTTGTGATGGCAGGGGTTCTGGCTGGCTGCGGCAGCCACGAGGCTCCGGCGCCGCTGGTGCGCCCCGTGCGGACCACCGTGGTGCACTATGGGCAGACCGGTGAGCCGGTCACCTTGAGCGGGCAGATCCAGGCGCAGAACCAGGCGAACCTCGCCTTCCGCATCGGCGGGCGCCTCATCGAGCGGCGCGTGAAAGTCGGCGACGCGGTGTCCCCGGGGCTGGTCGTGGCCCGGATCGAGTCACAGGACCCGCAGAACTCGCTGAGCTCGGCCCAGGCGGACCTCGCCGCCGGCCAGGCCACCCTCGTGCAGGCGCGCAACAACGAGGCCCGCTACCGGGCGCTGGTGTCCACCGGCGTCATCTCGCGCGCCCAGTATGATGATGCCCAGCAGCAGCTCGCCGCCGCGCAGTCGCGGGTCACGGCGGCGCAGGCCGCGGTGCGCACGGCGCGCAACAACGTCGCCTACACGGAACTGCGCTCGGACGTCGCCGGCGTGGTCACCGCCACGGGCGCGGAACCGGGCGAGGTGGTGCAGGCGGGGCAGATGGTCGTGCAGGTCGCGCAGAAGGGCGGCAAGGATGCGGTGTTCAACGTGCCGGCCGCGCTGATGCGCCAGGCGCCCAAGGATCCCACGGTGAACGTGGCCCTGGGCGATGACCCGGGCATCAAGGCGACCGGGCACGTGCGCGAGGTGTCCCCGCAGGCCGATCCGGTGACCGGCACCTACCTGGTAAAGGTGGCGCTCGAGAGCCCCCCGGACACCATGCGCCTCGGCGCCACGGTCATCGGCAGCGCGGCCCTGAATCCTGAGCCGGTGGTGCGCATCCCGGGCACCGCCCTCGTGCAGGCCGGCGGCAAGGCCGCCGTGTGGGTCGTGGACCCGGCGACGCAGACGGTGGCGGCGCGCGAGGTGGCGGTGATGCGCTACGAGGCGGACGCCGCCGTCATCGGCAGCGGGCTGAAGAACGGTGAGCGCGTCGTCACCGCCGGCGCGCACGCCCTGCGCCCGGGCCAGCAGGTGAAGCTCCTCAGCGACAGCGGCTGATGCCCTTGAGCCCCGGCCCGCTCAACCTCTCCGACTGGGCGCTGCGCCACCGCGCGCTCGTGTGGTTCTTCATGGCGATCATCGTGGTCGCCGGCGCGCTCTCCTACCGCAACCTCGGCCGCAACGAAGACCCGGCCTTCACCATCAAGACCATGGTGGTGCAGGCCGGCTGGCCCGGGGCCACGCTCGAGGAGACCTTAAAGCAGGTCACCGACCGCATCGAGCGCAAGCTGCAGGAGACGCCCGACCTCGACTTCATCCAGAGCTACACGACCGCCGGGCACACCACGGTGTTCGTGAACCTGCGCGGTTCCACGCCGAGCGAGGAGGTGCCGGCGCTGTGGTACCAGGTGCGCAAGAAGATGGACGACATCCACGGCACGCTGCCCGCGGGCGTCGTGGGTCCAGGCTTCAATGACGAGTTCGGCGACACCTACGGCATCCTCTACGCCTTCACGGCGGACGGCTTCACGCCGCGGCAGCTGCGCGACTACGTCGAGAGCGTGCGCTCGCAGCTGCTGCGCGTGCCGGACGTGTCCAAGATCGACATCTTCGGCGCCCAGGACGAGAAGATCTACGTCGAGTTCTCGGCGCAGCAGCTCGCGGGCCTGAAGCTCGACCGTCAGGCGCTGATCGCGGCGCTGCGCGCGCAGAACGCCGTGACCCCGGCGGGCGTGGTGCAGAGCGCCGCGGAGCGCATCCTCGTGCAGGTGACCGGCGGCTTCCGCGACGAGGAAGACATCCGCCGCGTCAACTTCGTGGTCGACGGGCGCATCTTCCGCTTAAGCGACATCGCCACCGTGAAGCGCGGCTACTCCGATCCGCCGCAGCCGCTGTTCCGCTTCAACGGTACGCCGGCCATCGGGCTCGGCATCGCCATGCGCAGCGGCGGCGACGTGCTCGCGCTCGGGCGCCACGTTGAGGCGGCGATGCGCCACCTCACCGCGCAGCTGCCGGTCGGCATCGAGCCGCACCTCG
>Ga0316624_10000664_pt1 | contig 12258 bp, 9 predicted proteins | sample OWC_Aug_N3_C1_D5_FD_207657 | JGI IMG/M metagenome (GOLD analysis project Ga0316624, IMG submission 207657) | Wetland soil microbial communities from Old Woman Creek delta, Ohio, United States - OWC_Aug_N3_C1_D5_A | ecosystem: Environmental > Terrestrial > Soil > Wetlands | place: USA: Ohio...
AATGCTTGGCTTCGTATCTGATAGGCAGCATGTGGCATCATTATAATGGAAAACAGTTGAAAGAGCTTAATAATATTTAAACGACTCTGCAAAGAGAAGGGGGAGCGGCAAATGAAACTGAACGTGAAGGCATTCGCACTGACGTGCGGTATCGTGTGGGGTTTCGGACTGTTCGCTCGCAAGCACAGTATACTCTGGGACAAATATTCTCATCGGAACATCTCCCGCCGCAATCGTTCTCCTGATTTTCGGTTATCATGCGCTGAAAGAGCTCGCTTCTGATGACGGGGCTGAAAAGAAAGAAGCGAAAAAACATCAGCGAACGATCGAAAATGCCGATAAACGGAGAATTGGAAAAACTGTGTGACTCTTCCTCTGCTGTAAAGATGTAACACTGTATCACTTTGGGGTGCCGGAAGCCTCACGGTTCGGCGCCTTTTTTTATTCGTTTCAAACAGCAAGAGATGGTGAACGCGCAGGCGATATTTAACGCAGTTTCATGAGGTATCTCGATGGGTGAATTATCCTGAGCAGGAAAGCAATAACGTTATTATGAAAAGAAAAGTTGTGGAAGGGTCCGTTCTCTTCATCAGCATCCTGAAATGGCTGTTCCTCGCGACCTGCGTGGGCATCATGGTCGGTATATCGACAGCGGTGTTCCTGAAACTTCTCGGGCTGGGCATTGCCGGCGCGACGCGGTATCATTATTACTTCTTGCTTCTTCCCGCAGCCTTGTTTCTGAGCGCCCTCATTGTGAAAGTCTTTGCGCCCGATGCTGAAGGCCACGGAACGGAGAAGATCATCGAGGCGGTCCACCGCCACTCCGGGAAAATGGATGTCATGGTCGTGCCGGTGAAACTTGCGGCAACGATCATAACAATTGCCTTTGGAGGTTCGGCGGGCAAGGAAGGCCCCGCGGCTCAGATCGGCGCCGCTATCGCGTCTACCTTCTCAGGGTTGTTGCGGTTCAACGACCGGGACCGTAAGAAACTGGTTATCTGCGGCATCAGCGCAGGGTTCGCCGCAGTCTTTGGCACGCCCATCGCGGGCGCGTTGTTCGGCGTTGAGGTTTTGTTCGTCGGGACCATGCTTTATGACGTGCTCCTCCCGTCCTTCGTGGCAGGCATCGTGGGCTACCAGGTGTCGTCTGCTTTGGGAATCACCTACTTTCATGAAGCCGTCAGCCTCGTGCCCGTGTTCAGCAGTTATTTCTTTTTGAAGATATGTCTGGCTGGCCTGTTCTTCGGGCTTTGTTCGCTCGTCCTCATAGAAATGCTCGGCCTCTTTGAACGGCTAAGCCACCGGGTAAAGGTTTGGAAGCCGCTGAAAGGGCTTATCGGCGGGCTGGCGCTGATCATTCTTTCATTGCTCTTTTCTACACGCTATCTCGGCTTGGGCGTGGAAACGATCAAAAGCTCGCTGGAGGGCGGTAGCATTCCCGGCGGCGCGTTTCTCCTCAAAATCCTCTTCACGGCGATCACCCTCAGTTTCGGAGGAAGCGGCGGCATCGTAACTCCGATTTTTTTCGTCGGCGCCACGGCCGGCAACGCATTCGGCAGCGTCCTCGGGTTCGACCCCGCGTTATTCGGCGCCATCGGCATGGTCGCCCTTCTCGCCGGCGCGGCAAATACGCCTATATCTGCAAGCATTATGGCGATCGAGCTTTTCGGGCCTGAAATCGCCCCTTATGCAGCAGTGGCATGCATCATCAGTTTTCTCATGACCGGTCACCGGAGCGTGTATCCGAGCCAGGTGCTCTCGCTTTCAAAGTCTTCCTCTTTAAAAGTGTCCAAGGGCAGCGAGATGCGGGACGCAAGGGAAGTGGTGTTTGAACCGGGGCAGAAGAGCATCAGTGGCAGTATCATGAGAAGCCTTGAGAAACTGAAAAAAACGAAAAAACCGGATTCAGGGCCGAAGGGGTAATTCCGCCTATGCCGCATACTGCTCTGGCCGCGACCCTGGAACCCCTCCCTAACCCCGACAAGCCGGAACCAAAACGATTTGGCCGCAAAGATGCGCAAGATTCGAAAAAAACCAAGACATTACTCTTGCCCTTTTGCCTGTGCCTTTTTGCGGCGAATTTTTTCCAATTTGAGAAGAATTTAACTCCTTGGTTATCATTGATATCCCCGCGCCCCTGCGTCTGGTGTCCTTTTCTCTAGGGAGACGGCGCGAAGCCGATAGCGGCTTGCGCCCAGTCGACAAGCCGGTCAGGCTCATCAATGATCTCGACCGGGACTTCGAAGTAATTCATGAGGGTCTGCCCGGAGTTCGGGCGGAAGGCTTTCATTCCGCGTTCGATATAATCAGTCCGTGTCACCTGCCCCATAATTCTTTGGTATCAACATCATAGCCATCCGTGACTTATGCGCCCTCTGTAGCATATCCTTCAGACATCGAAGCACAGGCTCCTGCCGTAAAAAAACAATTAGCGAACCGCCTGAAATAAGACAGAAAAATTTCGGCACAGGAGATGCTAGTATTGAAATACAGAAGTCTGAAGTAAAATTAAGTTAAGGAGGTTTCGGGAATGAAGAAAAGTGCAATGGTTGTTTTGGCCGGTGTTCTGTTGGTTGCGATCGTCGTTGTCGCCGGTTGTTCGAAAGGCTATGAAGCGAAGAAGGCCGCCGATGATCTGAGCGTCACGCTCAAGGCAGACCGGTATCCGCTGGTCAAGGGTGACAATGAATTGTCCGTGAGTATTGCCGATGCGAGTGGGAAAACCGTGACCGATGCCACAGTGCAGGTCCGTTATTATATGCCGGTCATGCCGGGCATGGCGCCCATGGAATTCACCGCGCAGTTAGTGCCGAAAGGAGACAGGCACTCCTTCACTGCCAACATCCCCATGGAAGGCGGGTGGAAGGTGGACGTGACTGCGACGAGGCCGGGGAAGACGGCGGTCACCGCGACATTTAACGTTGATGCACGATAGAATTTGGATCTCTGAGGGCATCAAGGGTGGTTTATCATGATGAACTGGGGAAATTACGGATGGGGCATGGGTTTCGGCTGGATATTCATGATCCTCTTCTTGGGTGCTGGTTATTGTCGGCGTTGTGTATATCGTCCAGGCAATATCGCGGAGGGCCGGGCAGCCAGGGCCGGAAGAGGCGCCCCTCGACATTCTGAAGAAGAGATATGCTAAAGGAGAGATCACTAAAGAGGAATTCGAGCGGATGAAGGACGATCTCCTGAAAAAATAAAGAGGTGGCCCCCCTGAAAATGGCAACGGCTATGAGGAAGGAAAGCGACAAAGGCTATACCTGTCCTATGCACCCCGAGATCAGGCAAGCCGGACCCGGGTCCTGTCCCAAGTGCGGCATGTCCCTTGAGCCGATCGAGCCGGCCGTTGCTTCACCCAAAACAGAGTGGACCTGTCCCATGCACCCGGAGATCGTGCGCGACGCGCCGGGAAGCTGCCCCATCTGCGGCATGGCGCTTGAGCCGCGCACGACGTCCCTTGAAGAGGAGGAAAATCCCGAACTCATAGACATGACCCGTCGGTTCAAGGTCAGCACTGTTCTTACTATCCCGCTGGTCTACATCACGATGGGCAGCTACATTCCTGCGATCTCGCCGGAGAAGTTCATTCCCATGGATATGCTGAAGTGGCTGGAGCTGATCCTGGCTACCCCGGTTGTGCTGTGGGGCGGCTGGCCGTTCTTTGTGCGCGGGTGGAAGTCGATCGTTACGTGGAACCCCAACATGTTTACCCTGATCGGACTCGGCGTGGCCATCGCATATGTTTATAGCCTCGTTGCAGCTCTTCTGCCGGGCATATTCCCCGCTGCTTTCCGCGGAGCGAACGGAGAGGTAGGGACCTATTTCGAGGCTGCCGCAGTTATCACGACACTGGTTCTCCTGGGCCAGGTCCTGGAACTTCGTGCACGGAGCAAGACAGGCGCCGCTATCAAGGCCCTGCTCGGGCTTGCGCCGAAGACCGCGCGCCGTGTAAAGGACGGAACGGAGGAGGATGTCCCGCTGGACCAGGTGCATGCCGGCGATCTTCTGCGCGTGCGGCCCGGCGAAAAAGTCCCGGTGGACGGCATCGTGGCAGAGGGAACGAGCAGCGTGGACGAATCCATGATCACCGGCGAGCCGCTCCCCGTGGAAAAACATGCAGGCGACCGAGTTGTCGGCGCAACCATGAACGGGACAGGCTCGCTTATCATGAAGGCCGAGAAGGTCGGGTCCGAAACGCTGCTCGCCCAGATCGTCCATATGGTGGCCGAGGCCCAGCGCAGCCGGGCCCCGATCCAGAAACTGGCGGACATTATCGCCGGGTATTTTGTGCAGGTTGTGGTCTCGATCGCTATCGTCACCTTTATCGTATGGGCCTGGTTCGGGCCCGAGCCCCGCTTTGTCTATGCCCTTGTGAACGCAGTCGCGGTGCTGATCATCGCCTGCCCCTGCGCTTTGGGGCTCGCGACGCCCGTGTCCATCATGGTCGCCATGGGCAAGGGGGCCGCAGGCGGCGTGCTGTTCAAGAACGCAGAAGCCATCGAGCTGATGCGAAAAGTGGACACCCTCATGGTGGACAAGACCGGAACGCTTACGGTTGGAAAACCGAAATTAAATTTTGTGGTTTCGAACGACGGATACGACGAGAAGTCCCTGCTTCTTTATGCCGCGAGCATCGAGCGGGGCAGCGAACATCCGCTTGCGGCAGCCATCGTGGCCGGCGCACAGGAAAAAGGCGTTAGCCCGAAGAATGCCGAGTCCTTCCAGTCCAAGACAGGGAAAGGCGTCGTCGGCAAGGTTGACGGCCACGCAGCGGCGCTCGGCAACCGAGCGCTTCTCGATGAACTGCGCATCGATCCCCGGGGATTATCCATAAAGGCCGAGGAGATGAGGAAGGACGGACAAACCGTGATGTTTGTCGCCATTGACGGAAAAGCAGCGGGACTTTTGGGAGTGGCTGATCCGATAAAAGAAACGACGCTCGAAGCTGTCAAACATCTTCACGAGGACGGCATCCGTGTCGTCATGCTTACCGGGGATAACAAGACCACAGCAGAAACGGTAGCGAAGAAGCTGGGCATAGACGACGTGGTCGCTGAAATACTCCCGGACCAGAAAGCAGACGTCGTGAAACGACTCCAGGGCGAAGGCCGGTTCGTTGCAATGGCAGGCGACGGGATCAACGACGCTCCCGCCCTGGCCCAGGCCCAGGTGGGCATCGCCATGGGGACCGGCACGGACGTGGCCATGCAGACCGCGGGAGTGACGCTCGTGAAAGGGGACCTTCGCGGGATCCTGCGGGCGCGGCTCCTTTCCCGGGCCACGATGAAGAACATTAAGCAGAACCTGTTCTTCGCCTTTGTGTACAACTCCCTCGGCATCCCCGTAGCAGCGGGAGTGCTCTATCCCGTCTTCGGCATCCTGCTCAGCCCCATCTTTGCCGCCGCGGCCATGAGTTTCAGCTCCGTGTCGGTGATTGGCAACGCGTTGAGATTGAAGAGGGCGAAGATATGACGGTTCAGGACAAACTTCGATCGGTCCTTAGGAGGGAGAAAGGAGCGAAAAAAATAGAATGCGAACGATCACGTTACTGGTCATCATGTTACTTGTATCTCTTGACGTTGTTGCCCAGGAAGAACACCACAAGCATGAGCAGCATAGGCATTTGAAATACGCCAATATGAAAAATCCGGTCGCAATGACCGCACAATCCATAGCGGAAGGTTCAAAGCTTTATGAACAACATTGCCTGGCCTGCCATGGAGGATCAGGAAAGGGGGGCATAGGTCCTGATCTCACGGGTCCTGTTCGAATTCACGGCAATACGGACGGTGAGATGTTCCATGTTATAACAGCCGGCGTAGCGGGAACGGCAATGAAGGGATTTAAAAAAGAATTGACCGAGGAAATGCGCTGGCATCTTGTTAATTACATCAAGAGTCTAAGAAGTGCACAAGAAACAAAGTAAGACAATGGGACGCGATATACTTAATGCATCTCATTACGAACAAAGGAGGAAGTAATCATGAAAAAGATTCTTGTACTAACGGGAATGATCAGTGGCTTGGTCGAGACGCGTCTGTTGCAGATCTGAAGTTTCGATAAAGTCTGACGGAGCATTGATGAATAAAACTTTCAGTCCAACATCGTTTATATCTGCAACTGGCGTAATTAAATCTACCTATACTAAAGACTGAGTGAATAATAGTAACGTTTCGCTTTAATGGTTGACTTAATTTCTTTAGAGTTGCAACATATCGTAATTGCCAACACGCGCAGCGTTAGATTGAAAGGAAACAATCGACACAGAGTTAGATAGAGCTTCATTCTTCAAGGTCAGATTTTTGGTTGCGGATTAGTAAATCTCGTCACAGATTTAGCTCATCCAGTGATATCCCCTCGCGTCAAGCCGCCATTCTTCCAGGATATATTCCAATGATCTGTCGTCGAAGAGATGGTTCTTTCATGACTATCCTCTGCTAAAATCGATGGTCATGATGCGTCATGCGTCGCAGTATTCAAAAATTGGCGAGACGACAATTTAGGAAATAACTTGTCGTAAAGTTAATTGTAACCTTTTCGTCGTTGCTTCGTCTTATCTGCACTGTTGTAAAAATCAGTTTAATTTATGGAGGATGTGTTCAATGCGAAGGTATGGAAATCTCAAAACAATGCTGGCTCTCACTCTTATGGTCGGGTCACTGTCGCTTATTTTTGGTTGCGGCGGGGGAGGAAGCAACGGGACAGCTTCCGCTACAGGCGGCGGAATGATCAGCGGTACGGCGGTCAAGGGGCCGGTTAACGGAGGGACGGTAACGGCATATGCCGTCTCCAACGGGACCATGGGCGCCCGGCTGGGCAGCGGAACGACGGACTCACAGGGGAATTTTAAAATCTCGATCGGCGCCTACTCGGGTCCTGTTATGCTGCAATTGAGCAAGGGAACGTTTGTCGAAGAAGCATCCGGATCAACAACGGCCATGTCTCCCGGCGACGTGATGACCGCGATCATTCCCACGATCATGAGCGACGAAACCGTTACCAATATTCAGGTAACGCCGCTTACCTCCATGGCCCAGGCCATGGCTGATAACATGGCAGGCGGCATGAACGGCACGAACATCGCTGCGGCAAATACGTCCGTGGGAACTTACTTTATGGTGAACGACATCCTGCATACACAGCCCATGAACCCGTTGGTGTCCGGTTCGGGTGACACGGCGACCCAGGACATGAAAAACTACGGGATGGCCATTGCTGCGATGTCCCAGTCAGCGAAGGACATGGGAATGACCTCTTCGTCCAGCATGGTCACGGCCATGATGAATGACGCGTCGGACGGTGTCCTGAACGGCATGATGGGAAGTACGCCGGTCTTGATGGGCGGCATGATGGCCGGCAGTTCCATGATGGCCCCGACTACGGGAACGAGCGGGCTCGCCACGGAAATGGCGACGTTCATTACGTCCCCCATGAATAAGTCACACGTGACCGCGACGAACATGCAGGCGCTTATGGACCAGTTGACTACTTCGGCGACCGGTACGATTCAGAGCGGAGGAGGAACGCCGATGAACGGGATGGTCAGCGGATCGGTCTTCAATGGGACGATGAGTAACGCCACGGTCATGGCCTATTCGGTGAATAGCGGAATCATGAGCGCGCAGCTGGCGAGCGGGACCACGAACATCATGGGCGGCTTCAGCCTGCCCCTCGGCGCCTACTCCGGCCCCGTCATGCTTAAGATGAGCGGGGGCTCATATGCAAACCTGGCAACCGGCGTGACCATGACCATGCAGGCAGGCGATGTTATGACAACAATCATTCCGACCATCACGAGCGGGTCCACAGTGACGGGCATTCAGATGACGCCCCTTACGTCAATGGCCCAGGCCCGGGCCATGGCAATGACGGGCGGGATGATTGATGCCAACATCACTGCAGCGAACACGGCAGTGGGCAACTACTTCATGGTCTCCGACATCCTCCATACAGGGCCTATGAACGCGGCCGTATCATTATCCGGAAGCGCCGCGACGACAGATATGAGGAACTACGGAATTGCCATTGCTGCCATGTCTCAGTACGCCGAAACCATCGGCATGACCGACCCAGCGGCGCTCATCCCGGACATGATGCAGGATGCATCCGACGGTATCATGAACGGCATGATGGGCAGCACCTCTATCACCATGGGCGGCATGGGAGGCGGAATGGGTGGCGGAATGGGTGGCGGCACTATGATGCAGTCCACTGCTGGAACAAGCGGGCTGGCGACTGCGATGACAACGTTCATGGGGTCAGCAATGAACAAATCAGGCCTTAAGGCAACTGATGTGCAGACGCTCATCGACACGCTTGCGGCGTCAAACGGAACGATTTAATGATCAGCTGCAGTTAAGCAGAATTTCTTTTTAACAATAAACAAAAATGACAGCCAGAGATGGAGCCGGCTGTCATTTTTGTTATCAAGCTGGATTCCCTGTTTTATGATTTACTTCAAAAAGGTTTGCTAAAGCTGTAACCTTTTCGTTTTTCGTTCGTCTTATGTGTGTTCTATAAAATTTAAGATAGGAGATGGCTTTATGAAGAGATGGATAGTGATTGCTCCATATGTTGGTGTCCTTTTGGCTTTGGCAATGATTGCCCCAACGGGGAGCAACGCCGAGGTGAATATCAATGTAACGATTCCTTTCCCCGGGCTGGTAATTTCGGTACCGCCTGTCATGGCGGTTATACCCGGTACCTATGTATATTATCCGCCTGAGGTGGGCGTTGATATTTTCTTTTACAACGGTTCCTGGTATCGCCCTGACCGGGGACGGTGGTTCATAGCGGCCGACTATAATGGGCCATGGGGGTCCATTGCCATCCGGAGGGTGCCTGGTATTTTGATAAACTTACCTTCGCATTATCGTCAAGTTCCTTCCGGATATGAACGGATGCCGTACGGAATGGTCAAGAAGAACTGGCGGAACTGGGAGAACGAACGGCATTGGGACAACTATGAGAGCAGAAGAGGCCATGCTGACTATGATGGAGACCGGGATGCGAGACCGCGCCGCGGGCATGGAATGGGAGGTGGTATGGGAATGGGAAGGCACGGGGACGATTAACCGCGCATCATGGGCGGCATGTCCGGTATGGGTGGTAGGCGGTAAACAGAGCAGCAAACAATGAGCAATTTAAATTAAACACAATAATTAAGGAGAACCAAGATGAAGAAGCTATTGACTGTAATTATGACGGGAAGCATTCTGATGTTCGGAACAGCGGTTTTTGCGCTCACCCTGGATGAGGCAAAGGCAAATATCGACAAACAGGCCACGGAGAAGAAGCTTGATGCCAGCGACCGCTCCCGGGCAACAGCCACGCTCCAAGACCTGGTTGACAAGGGTGTGCCGGTAGAGCACGCCTCGCGGGTGGTCGAAGCATCCATCGACCAGGGGATGAAGGGCAAGGATCTTGCCGCTGTTGCCAAGTCCATAGAGGCGGCAGGCCCTGGTGCAAGGAAAGAGGCCGCCACGGTGGCGGCTGATGCAATACAGCACAAGTACAACGCGAGGGAAACAGCGCAGATGACGAACACCTTCGGCAAGACCGTGGCGGCCGGCGCCCCGTCCGACAAGACCTCGAAGGTAATGTCCAATGGAATCAATAAAGGGATCGGGGCAGGCAGGATAACTGCCGCTACGAATGCCTATGCCGGAGAGATAAAATCCGGAACAGGTCCGGACAAGGCCGCGGAAAACGCAACACGGACCATGGACAGGCAGAGGACCATGCAGCAGGACCGGGACATGTCACGCGACAGTGACCATATGGGCGGCGGGTCGGGAATGGACCGTGGCATGGGCTCGGATCATGGTTCCGGCATGGGGTCTGGTATGGGCGGATCAAGACGGTAAGTTAACGAAAATCCGCTTCATTCACAAAAGAATCAAACAAACCTGATATGGCAGCTGCACTATGCAGCTGCCTTTTTTTAATATTTTGCTCTGCTATACTGATATCTCTTGTTTTGCTGCTCATTGAATAAGCCTGGGTTTAAGAGTTATCCTGCCTGCAGCATCGAATGGCATCCTGCGCCCAGTCGACAAGCCGGTCAGGCTCATCAATGATCTCGACCGGGACTTCGAAGTAGTTCTTGAGCGTCTGCCCGGGGTTCGGGCGGAAGTCTTTCATTCCGCGTTCGATATAATCAGTCCGCGTTGAGTCGTTCGTTTTGAAGTACAGCCTGCCTTTGAAGATGATGCCGAAGAACGTTCCCCCGCGATAAAGGCCGTGCCCGCCGAACATGGCGCGATCGGTCACCCCCTCGAGCCCGTTGAGCTGGTCGATAATGAAATCCTTGAATGAGTCTTCCTTTTTCAAGAGCATAGGTTTGATAAAGTCGTAAAAGTTTTTTAGCCACAGAAATCACAAAGGGCTCAGAGAAATTCTTTGTGTTTTTAAAGTCCTACTTTTGTGCTCTCTGTGCATTTTGTGGCAAGTCTTGACTTATTCGAGTTCATCATATTAGTATGCGGTTTTCCCTGCGACAACATATAAATCAGCGTTCAATAAATTCTAACTACTCATTTCACGTTTTCGGTCTATGAGCCTTGAACAGAGCGCCGACGGTATACGCCGAGGTTCGAAAGCCCGACATTCCCAGCCATTCAACTTTTTCAAAACCTGCCTCTTCCAGCAATCTCATTTGATCCCGGACCGGGATCGCGCCGCCGATTCATTGCGCCCATGCGTCCGCGCTTCCCGAGAGCGCCTCCGGCAGATCCTGTTCCAGCACGACATCGGCAAACTGCAGGGTCCCTCCCGGTTTCAGAACGCGATAGACCTCCTTGAACGTGGTCTGCTTGGACGGGGAGAGGTTGATGACGCCGTTGGATATGACTACGTCGAAGGACCGGTCAGGATAGGGGATGTGTTCCGTATCGACCGTTTTGATCTCCACGTTTGAGGACCCTGCCTTTTCAAGGTTCTTCCGTGCAAGGGACGCCATGTCATCGGTCAGATCGATCCCGCACACCGTGCCTTGATCGCCGACAAGCCGACCCGCAACGTACATATCTAGACCGGCCCCGCAGCCGACATCCAGCACAGCAGACCCGAGACCTATTTCGCTGAGTGAAAAGGGGTTTCCGACGCCACAGAAGGAATCAAGGAGCTGCGGGGGCGCGCTTTGAATAAGGGCGCGGTCGTATCCGAGGAGTTCCACGCCTTCCCGGCCAGAGGGATATTGGAATTTACCCGCGGCTGAAACAGCGACCTCTGAGTACTTCTGCCTGATCGCACTTTTGATCGCAGCAGGGTCCTGCTGCGGGGTCACGCCTGAGAGCGCTTCTCCATTGTTGAGCCGGCAAACTCCGGCGCTGCCGGTCGGCGCTCAAACAGGATTTCCGACATTGATCTTCAGTTGATCGTTCATTGCAACCTCCCTTACACGGACAAACCGGAGTCAAAAGATAAAATCTAAAAGGCGTCTCTCGCAAAGCCGCAAAGAGCGCAAAGGGAACCGTAAGTCAAAATCTTTTTTTTGGTTTAAAACTAAAAGCAGCAGCCTAAGGTTTTCTTTGCGTCCTTTGCGTCTTTGCGAGAAATATTCTTGCCGTTCTGAGTAGAATCTGATTTGCGACTAAGTCGCAAACCTCTATCCCAGTTTTTCGATCAATTCCCTCACGGTCACGAACAGGTCTCCCGCGATCGGGTGCACGCGCGGGAAGGGATGGGCCTGATTGAGCTTCATCAAAGGAGCTTCGGTGTCCTTGTTGAAGCACAATATCTCCGCGCGCGTACCGATATAGTCGATATGCTGCGGCGCTCCCGAGATGCCGAGGGCGATAATAAGTTTCGGGTTCACGCGCACGCCTGTCTGGCCGATCTGCGCATCGAGCGGAAGGAGCTTTAAATCCTGCGTGACCTTTCGCGTGGCGCCGAACATCGGCGCGAGTCCCATGGATTCCAGTTTTTTCTTCAGTTCCTGCGCCAGTTCGTATCCCGAGTTGTCCCTTAAGCCGTAGCCGAGGTCGATGATCACGTCGGCCTGAGAGAGCGTGGGCACAGCGATCGGCAACAAGGGCATGATCCCGTCGGGATCGACTTCAATGGCGAGTGTCGAGGCCTTGAAATCGGCTTGCTCTGCGGGGGCGGGGAAGTCAGACTCAAAGGCGACCGTAGCGAAGGCCGGCCCCTTCTCATATGCGCAGAGCCTGACGAGCTTGCCTTCATAGACAGGCAGGGAAAAGACGAGGCTGCCTGTTGCCTGCTTCTCGATGCGCGTTACGCCGGAGCAGA